>Ga0315912_10004952_pt1 | contig 12368 bp, 5 predicted proteins | sample VfabasoilMG_FD_204469 | JGI IMG/M metagenome (GOLD analysis project Ga0315912, IMG submission 204469) | Garden soil microbial communities collected in Santa Monica, California, United States - V. faba soil | ecosystem: Environmental > Terrestrial > Soil > Garden | place: USA: California... | reverse complement strand
TCGTGGTATGGATCGCGACGCAGAGCAGCTGGCAGTTTGCCTTCCTGGCGATCGGCGTCCTCGGCCTGTTCTGGCTGATTTTCTGGCAGAAGTATTTCGACGCGCCGGAAAAAATGGCGCGGCTGGGGCCCGCGGAACTCGAATACATCAAGTCGGGAATTCCGCCGGCGGCCGAGTCGGTCAAGGTGGCCTGGCCGGTGCTTCTGCGCCGGCGCGAAATCTGGCCCTTCCTGATCGGCAAATTCATCACCGACCCGGTGTGGTGGTTCTACCTGTTCTGGCTGCCGGATTACCTGGCCCGCGAACGCCATCTCGATGCGCTCAAGGCCGGGTTCTGGGTGGGCGTGATCTACCTGGGCTCGTCGGTCGGTTCCATCCTCGGCGGCTGGCTGTCGGGCCACCTGATCAAGCGCGGCTGGACCGTGGGCAAGGCACGCATGCTCACCATGGGGCTCGCGGCGATATTCATGCCGAGCTCGATACTGGCGTACTACGCAGACAGCTTCGTCGCCTGCGTGGCGTTCATATCGCTGGCGACCGCCTGCCACCAGGCATGGTCCGCAAACCTCTTCACCAACGCGACGGACCTGTTTCCGCAGAAAATCTCCGGCTCGGTGGTCGGACTCGGCGCCACAGCGGGTGGCTTCGGCGGCATGCTGATGACGCTGCTGGTCGGCCTGGCCGTGCAGTGGACCGGCACGCAGCAGATCGCCTTCATCCTGGCCGGCGTCATGCATGTCAGCAGCCTCGCGTTGTTCTGGTTCTGGTTCAAGGCGCGCTTCGTGCAGGTCGATGTCGACGCGCCGTTCGACACATCGGCTGTGCATCGCGGCCTCATCGGCGGCGGCATCGCGATCCTGGGTGTCGCCGGCTGGCTGCTCTACCTCGTGAGCCAGCGATGGGAATACATCGTCAGCATCGTGAAGTTCAGCGGCGCGCTGCAGGCCGCGATCGCGGCGGGCGGTTTTGGAGTGATCGGTCTCGCGCTGATCTACGCGGCCATGCCGCGCAGACCGGGTCCGCTCAGCGCGCGCTGACCTTGCGTCGCACCGGCGAGTAACGGCGGCGCTTCTCGGCCGCCGAGGCGCGTGCGCGTTCCATTTCCTCGACCTCGGTCACCTTGAGCATGTCCTCGATGACACGCGTGATGTGTTCGTGCATCGCGGCGCGCGCCGCTTCCGGGTCGTGTTTCTTCAGCGCCCGCACGATGGCGGCATGTTCTTCGATCGGCGGCTTGAGGCCGCGCGCGCGGCCCTTGTCGTCCAGGAGATGGCTCTGCGGCGAACGCGCGCGTGCATCCCACAACATCTGCACCGCGGCGATGATGCCGCTGTTCTGCGTGGAACTCGCGATCAGCTCGTGGAAGCGCCGGTCGGCTTCCTCGCTCATGAGGATCTCGTTGTGGCGGTTGTCGTCGCGCATCTCCGCGATCAGGGATGACAACTGCCCCAGCTGCTCGTCGTCGATGCGCAGGGCGGCGAGGGCGGCAGCTTCGCCTTCGATGACCCGGCGGGCCTCGAGCAGTTCGAACGGGCCGATGTCCTTGGCACCCTCGCTGCCGCTGGGCGGCTGCCGGGCGGAGACGTAGACGCCCGATCCCAGCCGCACCTCGACCAGTCCGTCCAGTTCGAGCGCGATGATGGCCTCGCGCACGGTGGGGCGGGAGACGCCGAAGGATTGCGCGAGCTCGCGCTCCGAGGGCAGGCGCTGCCCGATCTCGTAGCGGCCATCTGCGATAGCTTTCGCCAGCTTCTGCGATATCTGTTCGTATAGGCGTCGTGCTTCGGGCATGGCCGGAGTATCGGTGTATCGCACGCCCGCCAACAAGTAATACCGCGATGTCCGCCGTTTTGGCGCCCTGTCCGGCTCAGCCAGACTGGTAAGGGAAGTTCTTGCATTTGGCCTGACCAGTTTGTTAACGTTCCCTGGACAGCCGTGGGAGGGACGCGCCGTCATTGCCCCCTCCCGCTCGCCACCCATCCGGGTTTCTGGTTTGCGCCATTCAGGCGTAACCGGAGCAGTCAGGTTCGTCTCCGTTGTTCTCTCCCGCCGAGTAGTTAGGCGGTCGCGCGCCGGTGCCAACGGTGTCATCGGCCCGGCTGTTGCCGGAGCGCCACGAATCCCCGCAGTCCCGCATTTGCGCCATCAAATTCGCGTTGTACGGAAATAACGCGCTCGCTAACATGTCGCCAGTGCCGCGTCGTGTGTGGACGAACACGCCGGTTGGTCTAACTAGAGTCGGGGTCAGTCGCAAACAGTGCGATCGAACCCGGGAGGGGCGACGTCAATGCAATCTCAATCACCATTATTCCGTTTCTCGATGATCGCGCTCGGCGTGGCCGCGGCGCTCGGCGGCAGCGCTGCCGTGCAGGCGGCGGACGCCGCCGCAGCCGATGAGCAGGCCGGCCAGGAAATCGACGAGGTCGTCGTCACCGGCTTCCGCGCGTCACTGCAGAATTCCGTGGCCGACAAGCGCGAAAAGATCAATTTCACCGATTCGATCTTCGCCGAGGACATCGGCAAGTTCCCGGATCTCAATCTCGCCGAAGCGCTGCAACGCATTCCCGGCGTGCAGATCGCGCGCGACGTCACGGGTGAAGGCACCTCCGTCGCGGTGCGCGGTCTCGGCAGGGACTTCACGCAGATCACGCTGAACGGCGCGCCGATCGAGACCGCATCGGACAGCAACATCGACAGCGTGAGCCAGGGCCGTGGCCTCGACCTCGTGCTGTTCCCGACCGAGCTGTTCCGCCAGTTGACGGTGTCGAAGACGCCCGTCGCCAGTCAGCAAGAGGGCGCGGTGGCGGCCAACATCGACCTGCGCCTCGCGCGCCCCTTCGACGAGAAGGGCTTCCACCTCAACTACACCGCCAAGGGCACGTACCAGGAATCGGGTGAGGAATGGAGCCCGCGACTCGGTGTCTACGCCAGCAACACCTGGGACACCAGCGCCGGCGAATTCGGCATTCTCGGCGGTGTCGCGTATTCGAACCGCAAGTATCGCTCGGATGGTTTCAACACCTTCCACCTGACCAACGTCTCGCTCGGCGACCGGTGCCCGACCGGCACGGTCGGCTGCAACAACTTCGCGAATCCCAATACGACGACTCCCCGGGTCGGTTACGGCAATACCAACCAGTCGTTCCCCACGACGGTGCCGGCGACGGGCTACACCTTCGGTGCCAACGGCGCCACGCCGGGCGGCCCGCTGACCGTGTGCGGTCCAGGCGCGACACCGGGTGGCACCTCGGGCCTGTCATGCAACGATCTGAGTTATGCGCTGTGGCCGCGACTCGCGCGTCCCGACTCGCTGGTCGGCGAGCGCGAAACGACTTCCGGCGTGCTGTCGGCGCAGTGGGCTTCGCCCAACGACACGGTGTCCATCTACTTCGATTCGATCTATTCGAAGGCCGACCACCCGTACGAGCGCAACGACCTCAACCTGGCGATCCGCAGCATCGGCACCAACATTCCGGTCAACGTGACGTTGAACGAAGACAAGGTCGTGACGCACGCCACCATCGCGAACCCGATCTGGCTCAACGAAAACCGTCCCTACCGTGAAGTCACCGATTTCATGAACTTCAACACGGGCTTCGAGTGGGCCATCGCCGAGAAATGGAAGATGACCGGTTCGGTCAATTACAACCACAGCGACTGGTTCCGTTCGACCAACACCTACCTGTTCGACAACGCGCTGGGTACCGGCATCACGGTCGACATCGACAACAGCGGAGACGGTGTGTGGACTGTCACGCCGAGCCGCGATCTCAACGACCTGGGCCTGAACAACGGCCAGTTCTGGAGATGGAACACGCTGCGCATCCAGCCGGTGCAACGCGAGGTGTACCAGAAGGGCGGGCGCCTGGCCCTGACCTGGGGCGACGAGAAATTCAACGTCGGCGCGGGCGCCAGCCAGGACTACTTCCACCGCGAGATCACCACCTGGGACGTCTCGACCTGCGCCACCGGCGGCACCGCCCCGGCCGGCTGCGCCGCGGCATTGGCGCGCGACGGCGTCCTTCCCGCCACGGCTGCCGTGCCGAACGCGCAGCTCGTCAACTACCTGCAGAACTGGACGCACGGCCCGCTGTTCCAGACGGCGGACTTCAACGTCGGCATCAACAACGGCTGGGCGCTGCCTAACTACAGCATGCTGGATCCGGCGGTCAACATCGACTACCTGGAGAACGAGCTGGCCGTCAACATGGTCGGCGGCATGGACCTTTCGGGCTGGACGCCTCGCATGATCACGGAGGAGACCACGACGTTCTACATCGAAGCCAACGGCATGGTCGAGGACTGGCACAACTTCCGCTACAACATCGGCGTGCGCCGGCCCGAGACGGAACAGAACGTCAAGGGTATCGTCAGCGTCGTGCATTCGTATCCGCAACCGGGCAATCCGGGCTTCACGATCACGGAGCGGCAGCTGCAGTCCAACGACACCGAGTATCACAAGTACCTGCCGAGCTTCAACGTGTCGGTCGAGCTCACCGAGGGCGTGATCCTGCGCGCCGCCGGATCGAAGACCATGACCCGGCCGAACCCGACCGACGTGGCGCCGAACGAATCGCTCAACGTCAACGCCGACACGCTGACCAAGGGCAACCCGGATCTCTCCCCGTACTTCGCCAACAACGGCGATCTCGGTATCGAGTGGTACTTCGGTGAGACCGGTCTCGGCGTGGTCGCGGCGAGCTTCTGGGCCAAGCGCCTGGATGGCTTCACCTCGACCGTCGGCGTCGACGTTCCGTTCAGCACCCTGGGTATCGACTACAACAGCCTGCCGCCGGCGGCACAGGCGAGCCTGACCACTCGCGGCAACGGCAATCCGCAGAACGCGCTGGTGCGCGTCAACCAGCGGCAGAACACCGACGAAGTCATTCACCTGTATGGGTGGGAACTGACCTATGTGCAGCCGCTGGACTTCATGCTGCAAGGGTCCGGTGTGTCGATCAACTACACCAACATCAGCCAGTACTCGACCGGTGGTTTGCCGAATGCGCCGTCGAGCGCCGTAACCGGCCTGTCGCCCTACACGTACAACGTCACGGCGTTCTACGAGAATCATGGATTCTCGGGCCGCGTGGCGTACTCGGTGCGTGACGACTACCTGTCATTCCTGGGCAACAACGACCAGAACATCGCCGGCGACAACTTCGCGCAGAAGAGCGGTTACCTGGATGCGTCGTTCAGCTACAAGCTGCCGATGGACACGGACCTGTCGATCAGCCTGGAACTGCAGAACATCCTCAACGAGCAGCAACTCACGTTGTTCCGCAACGATGACTACATGCCGCGTACGGCGTTCGCGCCGGGCCGGCAGATCCTGCTGGGTGTGTTCGGGTCGTTCTAGACCGGCGTCTCAAGATCGTTCGCACTCGATCTGGGGGAGGCAGCGCAAGCTGCCTCCCTTTTTTTTCTGTCGTCAGCGGATGACGCGCGCGCCTTTCCCCTTCATCACCGCCTCGACTTCCTTGACGTTGACCATCGAGGTGTCGCCCGGCGTGGTCATCGCCAGCGCGCCGTGCGCCGCGCCGTATTCAACCGCCGCCTGTGGTCCCTTGCCCTCGAGGAATCCATACGCGAGGCCTGAGGCGAAACCGTCGCCACCACCCACGCGATCGTAGATCTCGAGATCCTCGCGCATCATCGACTGGTAGAAGTTGCCGCCGGCGTACAGGATCGCGGACCAGTCGTTGAACGACGCGGTCTTTGCATTCCGCAACGTGGTCGCGGCCACCTTGAAGTTCGGGAACTGCTTCACCGCGGTCTGGATCATCTTCTTGAAGTTCGCGGGATCGATGGCCGAGATGTGCTCGTCGAGGCCGTCGACTTCGAACCCGAGGCAGGCGGTGAAGTCTTCTTCATTGCCGATCATCACGTCGACGTACTTCGCGATGTTGCGGTTGATCTTCTGCGCGCCTTCCTTGCCGCCCTGGCTCTTCCAGAGCGAAGCGCGGTAGTTGAGGTCATAGGAAACGATCGTGCCGTACTTGCGCGCGATCTCCACCGCCTCGATGACGGCTTCCGAGGTATTCGGCGCCAGCGCGGCGAAGATGCCGCCGGTATGGAACCAGCGCACACCTTCCTCACCAAAGATCTTTTCCCAGTTCACTTCTCCGGGCTTGATCTGCGAGGCGGCGGAATGACCGCGATCCGAACAGCCGAGCGCCGCGCGGATGCCGAAACCTTTCTCGGTGAAGTTGAGACCGACGCGCGTGTTGCGGCCGAGGCCGTCGAACTCGCGCCAGATGATCTTCGAGGTGTCGACGCCACCCTGCATCATCAGGTCTTCGACCAGCCAGCCGAGATCGTTGACGGGCAGTGCGGTGACGGCCGTCGCTCGCTTGCCCCAGCACTTGCGCATGGCGCGCGCGACGTTGTATTCGCCGCCGCCCTCCCACACCTGGAAGCTGCGCGCGTTGCGCACGCGCCCAAAGCCGGGATCGAAGCGCAGCATCACTTCGCCGAACGAGCAGCAGTCCCAGCGGGTATCGGCGGCGGAGCGGATCTTCAAGACGTTGTCGGTCATGTGGATTACTTGGCCCGGATGTTCTTGATGAGCTTGACGGTGTCGCGCACGCGCGCCTCGATGCCGGCGTAGTCGGCCTTGGCGAGCAGCTCCTTGGTGATGAGGTTGCTGCCGATGCCGCAGGCGACGATGCCGGCGCCATACCACTTGCGCAGGCTTTCCTCGGTGGGCTCGACGCCGCCGGTGGGCATGATCTTCGTCCACGGCATGGGGCCGAGCACGTTTTTCACGAACTCCGGTCCGCCCACCGAGCTACCCGGGAATACCTTGACGATTTCGCAGCCGAGCTCGTGTGCATAAGAGATCTCGCTGGCCGAACCGCAGCCGGGCGAATAGGGGATGCAGCGGCGGTTGCACACCTTGGCGACGTCGGCGTTGAGAATCGGGCCGACCACGAACTTGGCGCCATTGGCGATATAGATGCCGGCGGTGGGGGCGTCGACGATCGAGCCCACGCCCATGATCACGGAGGGGTCGGCCTTGTCGAAATGCCGCGTCACTTCGAAGAACACGTGGCTGGCGAAGTCGCCACGGTTGGTGAACTCGATGCACTTGGCGCCGCCATTGGCGCAGGCCTGGATGACCTTCTTACAGACCTCGACGTCGGGGTGATAGAAAACGGGTATCACGCCCTGGTCGATCATCGCGGCGAGCACACTCATTCGGTCCTTGTTCATCCTGTTCTCCGGGAAGTTGCGCGTCGGCCATCGGTTGGTGCCGGAACGCTGCTGACAGCGCGCATTTTCGCGGAGTGGGCTCCACGGCCGCAAATCGAATCTGGGCCAGTGGCATTACCGCCCCTCGCCGTCGTTCCGCAGTTGCCATATCGCCCGCGCTCCTTGCGCCCGGGCGCGGAGTCGTCTATAACGCCCTCAAAAGGTAACCGGTGTCATTTCCACCCGTGAAATGACCCCGGAAAAACAGTCAATTCAGGTTCGATAGAGGGAGAGGGGGCTATGGCGAATTCATTTGGCACCAAGGGTGTCCTGCCCGTGCTGCTGGGCTTTTTAGGCTTCGGCAGCGCAATTGCGGCCGATCGGGACGACGCCGCCAGCGGCGCCGCCGCGTCCGAAACCACGGCCGGCGAGACCGCTCCCGAGAACGTCGGCGAAGTCGTGGTAACCGGTTTCCGGTTGTCGCTGCGCAACGCGGTGGAGCTGAAGAAGAATTCCGACGTGATGATGGATGCCATCAACGCCGAGGACATCGCCGACTTTCCGGACGCCAACCTGGCCGAGTCGCTGCAGCGCCTGCCTGGCATTGCCCTGGATCGCGACAACGGCGAGGGCCGGCAGATCACGGTGCGCGGCCTGAGCAGTGATTTCACGCGCGTCCGCATGAACGGCCTCGAGACGATGTCGAACGGCGCGGAAAGCGACTCGGGTGCTGCACCGAACCGCACCCGCGGCTTCGACTTCAACGTGTTCGCTTCCGACCTGTTCAGTTCGGTCCAGGTGCTCAAGACCGCATCCGCCAGCATCGACGAAGGTTCACTGGGTGCCACGGTCGACCTGATCACCGGCAAGCCGCTCGACTACAAGGGCCGGCGCATGGCGCTGTCCATCGAGGACGCGTACTACGAGAACGGCGGCACGCACAACCCACGCGTCGCGGGCCTGTTCGCGGACCAGTTCTTCGAAAACCGGCTCGGCGTCTCCTTCTCGGTGGCGTACAGCGAGCGCGACTCGGAAGTGGACAGGTTCAAGCGCCAGGCGGGTCAGTCCGATTACCTGTATCGCAGCTCGGCGTTCACCGGACTCACGGGTGCCAATGCGCGCGCCGGATTCTCCGTGCCCACACCGGCCGATATCCCGACCGTGACCAACCCGGCGGCGCGCGACGGCCTCTCGGGTTCGGATCCCGCCGCCTACGCGGCGCTGTATCCGGGCGCGCCGTTCAACACCACTCTGGCGAACAGCATCGTGCGCATCCCGTCGCTGCTCAACATCGAGCAGCAGGACCTCACGCAGGATCGCCTGGGTGCAACGGCTGCCTTGCAGTGGAATCCGACGGACACCACCAAGATCGCGTTCGACGCGGTCTACTCGAAGTTCGACCAGAAGAGCGACGTCAACCAGATCCAGTCCGTGGGTCTCAATCGCAACAACACCAACACCGCCTTCAACACCATCGCGAACAGCGCGACGGCCGGCGCCAAGCGTGGCACCTACCAGCTCTGTACTCCGCAGACCGCAACGCCGTTTCGCGATCCCATCGACTGCGGTGGCTCGGAAGCCATGGCGGGAGGCGTGTTCGCCGGGCTCGGCACCACGAGTTTCAGCACCAACCCGCACAACCTCGAGCCCTACGACTACTACAACAACCCGGGATCTCCGGGATTTCCCGGTCAGCCCGCCGTCGATGCGGCGCGCGGCCTGTATTACCGTGACGTGTTCTTCGGACGTCCCGGAGTCGAGGTGCTGGGCGCACACGTGAGTCCTGCCGGCAACGCCGACTACCTGGCGCTGCGCGGTGTCGACTGGCGTTCGGCCACCGATTCCTCGTACTTCACCACGCAGTACCAGCAGGGGTCGCTGAGCGTCGAACAGCAGATCGGCGAGCAACTCACCGTGGATGTGTTGTACGGGCGGTCGCGGTCGACGAACGACAACCACGCCATGCTGGTGGAGTTCAACCGCATGAACTCGCCGGAAACCTTCACCTACGACGAGCGCGACCACGGCTCCATGCCCATCGTCAACTACGGTTTCGACCTGGCCAATCCCAACAACTGGAGCCTGGTGAAGGGCTTCTCGGTGCTGCGCAACTTCCAGCGGGAGACCGACAACGACTACGAGGGTGGTCACGTCAATTTCGACATCAAGATCGCGGAAGGGTGGAATTTCGAGTTCGGCTATGCCCGGCGCGAATACAAGTTCAAGACCAACGAGGGGCGCCGCCTCTCGAACGAGCAGATCAATCCCACGCTGGCCGAGCTGGGTGTGACGGCGCAGGACCTGGGCCGTGTCTACGACTTCGGTGATGGGCTGGACGTGCCGGCGGGCACTCCCACTTCGTTCTTCGCGCCCAACATCGACGCGTTCCGCGACGCCATCGGCTTCGATTGCAACTGCCTCAACAGGTACGGCGACTTCCGCCTCTCGTACGTGTCGTTCCCGGGCAGCCAGTTCGCCGTCGACGAATACGACACCAGCTACTTCGGACAGATCAACTTCGACGTGGATCTTGCCGATCACCGCCTGTTCGGCAACTTCGGCATCCGCCAGGCCGATACGCGCGTGGTTGCCATGGGTGCCACGACGAGTCCCTCCGGGGCGAATACTCCGGGACCGCGGCCGCTGGAGGAGAGGAACACCTACAGCGACGACCTGCCTTCCATCAACGTGGCGTACGAGATCGTCGACAATCTGCTGCTGCGCGCGGGCTGGTCCAAGGTGATGGCGCGCCCGTTGCTCAGCTTCCTGGCGCCGACCATTTCGCAAATGACCACGCCGACGACCAACGGCACTATCGGCACCATGACCATCGGCAACCCGCAGCTGTCGCCATTCCGTGCCGAGAACTTCGACGTGAGCCTGGAGTGGTACTTCGCTGACGGCGGCCTGGTGTCCCTGGCGCTGTTCCGCAAGGACGTGAGCAACTATCCACAAACCGTTGCGAGCTCCGCCACCCTGGAGGAAATTCTCACGCCCGAGCAGTACATCGCGACATTGCAGACCCAGACACCCCAGCAGGTGCAATGGATCCTCACGGGCAACGCCGGACAGCCGGGCATCTACAACGTGCGCCAGTTCCAGGACGCGCCCGGCGGCCGCATCGACGGCTACGAGATCAGCTACCAGCAGAACTTCACCTTCCTGCCGAGCTTCTGGAAGAACTTCGGCTTGCAGGCCAACTACACCCACCTGACGTCCAGCCTGAGCTACATCCTCGATCCGGGTTCGACGGTGACGCCGGTGGCACCGCAGGTGCTGGCGGATGGGCCCTTCCTCGGCGCCTCGCCGGAGTCGGCCAATGTCACGCTGTTCTACGAAACGCAGAAGTGGAGCGCGCGGGCCTCGTGGGCCTATCGCTCGGGTTATGCGAAGACCTATCCGATCGCCGCGGGCAGTTGCGCTCCGGGCGCCTGCGATTCGCCGCTGATCAACGACTTCATCGGCAGCAAGGCCACGCGCAACCTCGATGCGTCGGTGAAGTTCCAGATCACGGACTACCTGACGGCCACCCTCGAGGGGTTGAACCTCACCAACCAGACCGAGGACCGCTGGGCCTACCAGGACGAGCCGCTGGTCACCCAGTACTCGGCCACCGGTCGCCAGGTGTTCATGGGGCTGCGATTGAGCTTTTAGGTCGATGGTGACCACGCGACGCGAAGCGCTCGGCGTTCTCCTCCTCGGCGCCGGCGCTTCGGTCGCGGATTCATCCCGGCCCTGCGCGACCGCGTTGAAGTGGTCCGCCGGCTTCGAAGGCCAACGCAAGGCGGACGTCGGTGACGGTACCTTCCTCAATCCGGTGGTCGGCGGCGACCATCCGGATCCTTCGATCCTGCGCGCCGGCGCCAACTATTACCTGACGTTCTCGAGCTTCGACGCCTATCCGGGCCTGCCGCTGTGGCGTTCCACCGACCTCGTGAATTGGCAGCCGCTCGGGCCGACGCTGCGCAAACCGGTCGGTTCGGTTTGGGCGCCGGAGCTGGTGCAGCACGGTGGCCGCTTCTACAACTACTTCCACGCGCGCACGCCTGACTACCGCTCGCTGTACGTCATCAGCGCGCCCGCCATCGAAGGTCCGTGGAGCGATCCGGTCGACCTCGGGCTGCACGCACACATCGATCCGGGCCACGCGGTCGGCGAAGACGGCCGCCGTTACCTGTTCCTGAGCGGCGGAGATCGCGTGCGGCTTTCCGAGGACGGGCTGGCCACGGATGGCGCCGTCGAGCATGTCTACGATCCCTGGCGCTATCCGGAGAGCTGGGTGGTCGAGACCTTCGCGCCCGAGGGCCCCAAGGTCCTGCGTCGCGGCGAGTGGTTCTACCTGATCCTCGCGGTCGGCGGCACCGCCGGTCCCCCGACGGGACACATGGTGATCGTGGCGCGCTCGCGCTCCATCCATGGTCCCTGGGAAAACGCGCCCAACAACCCCATCGTGCGCACGGTGTCGGCCGGCGAGAAGTGGTGGTCACGCGGCCATGCCACGGCCGTCGAAGCGCCGGATGGATCCTGGTGGCTGGTGTATCACGGCTACGAGAACGGCTTCTGGACGCTGGGGCGGCAGACGCTGCTCGATCCGGCGCACTGGACGAAGGAGGGCTGGCTGGTGGCAGACGGTGGCGATCTGTCGCGGCCCCTGCGCAAGCCGGGTGGTGCCGCACGCGCCACGGTGCACGGTGCGCCTCTCTCGGATGACTTCGCGGACGGCCTGGGCTCGCACTGGTCGTTCTACGATCCGGCACCGGATGAGGCCATGCGCGTGCGTCGCGAGGCCGCGGGCCTCGTGGTGTCGGGCAAGGGTACGCAGCCGCAGGATGCATCGCCGCTGACCTTCGTCTGCGGCGATCTCGCCTATCAATTCGAGGTGTGCGTCGAAGTGCGGGGCGAGGCGCAGGCCGGCGTGCTGCTGTTCTATAACCGGCGGCTGTATTGCGGCCTGGGATTCGACGCGCAGCGCTTCACGATGCATCGTTATGGCCTGCCGCGCACCCGCGCGAAACCCGACGGCAGGCGGCTGTGGCTGCGCGTCACGAACGACCGGCACATCGTCACCCTGCATCACAGCGTTGACGGCTCGGCATGGACCAAGTTCGACGTGCAGATGGAAGTCTCCGGGTACCACCACAACGTGGCCGGGGATTTCCTGTCGCTGCGGCCGG
>Ga0315912_10004951_pt1 | contig 12369 bp, 13 predicted proteins | sample VfabasoilMG_FD_204469 | JGI IMG/M metagenome (GOLD analysis project Ga0315912, IMG submission 204469) | Garden soil microbial communities collected in Santa Monica, California, United States - V. faba soil | ecosystem: Environmental > Terrestrial > Soil > Garden | place: USA: California... | reverse complement strand
CATTTCGCCAGAACTGGCTCGCGCGCGCGGTGTTCCTCGCCAACGTCCTCTCGGGCGCGCCGGAACCGGCGCGCTGGTGCGACGACGTGCGCTCGCCCGCGGTCGAAACCTGCGAGGAACAGCTCGCGCAATCGCTGGAGGCGGCGCTCGCGGACCTGGGCAAGCGCTACGGCGCCGACCCGTCGGGCTGGCGCTGGGGCGATGCGCACCTTGCGCGCCACGAGCATCGCCCGCTCGGCCGCCAACCGCTGCTCGCGCGCATTTTCGACATCACCGTGCCCTCGCCCGGCGACACCTACACCGTGAACGTCGGCCGCAACGTCATGAGCAACGACGCCGAGCCTTTCGCCAACCGCCACGCCGCCAGCCTGCGCGCGATCTACGACCTCTCCGACCTGGAGAAATCGCTCTACATCCATTCCGGCGGCCAGTCCGGCAACGTCCTCTCGGACCACTACAAGGCCTTCTCCGTGGCCTGGGCGAAAAACGAGTACATCCCGATGCGCGCCGCGCGCAAAACGCTCGACGCGGAGCCGCATCGATTGCTCAGGCTGGTGCCGGCGAAATAAGAGTGCGGCCGGCGCGGTTTTCACCGCTGCCGGGCCGGGCTTATTTTTTCAGCTTCGAGGCGGCAGCCGCCCGCAATTCCGACAAAACGCGCCCGAGCTGCTGATGCAATCCGGCCAGCCCGTCATAGCCCATCGCCACTCGCACCGCCAGCTTCCCGTTGACCGACTGCGGCAGTTTGCCGCCCTGCTTCGCGACGCGCGGCAGCGCGGCCAGAAGAGCGGGCTCGATGAAACCGAAATCGACGAAGGCCATTCCCGGCGCGACGTTGACCGTCGCGTAGTTGGCGACGACCGGTTGATCGGAATCGTTCACCGGCGCAAGGCGCACGCTCATGCGCTGGCGCACCCCTGCCGTCGTGTCCGCACTGGTCATCGGGGGCGTGCCCTCTTTCTTCGGCGCATCGGCCATGGTGGCTCCTCGTTTGCGTTTCATTGGGTCATCGTACCGCGCTGGTACAGGTTATTCGCGACCAGCGCCCCGATGACGAGCGCCGCGCCGACCAGTTCGACCGCGGCGAAGCTGCGGCCGAGCCAGGCTTCGATGGCAAAGACGATGATCGGGATCAGGTTGAGCATCAGCATGGCGTTCAGCGCGCCCAGGTACTTCACGCCGTTGTTGAAGCCGAGCACGCCGAGCACCACCGTGAAGACGACGAAGTAGGCGAGCTGCCATTTCACCGACAGCATCTGGTCCAGCGTCGGCAGCACCGAATAGCCCATGCCGATCGTGAACGCGTTGATCGCGATGAGGCCGACGGTGCCGGGGATGCAGGTGAGCACCGTCATGCGCAACGGCGACCAGCCCGGGAAATGTCCGCCCGCCATCGTGTACGTCACCCAGCTGACGGCGCCGAGAAAGACGAGCAGATCGCCGGTCAGCGAGCCGCCTTCGAAGGCGTGCGCAAGATCGCCCTTGGTGACCACCACCAGCACCCCCCCGATCGCCACCGCGATGCAGCCCACCGTAAAGGGCGCCGGCCGCAGGCCGCGCGTGAGCCAGACCGCGAGCGCGGTCATCGGCGACTGCAGCGCCATGATGATCGAAGCATGCTCGGGACGCGTATACGAAAGGCCCCACCAGACCAGGATATTGAAGCCGCAGAAACCGACCAGCCCGTAGACCGCGGCGGGCAGGAAGCGCCCGCCGTAGCGCAGCGCGCGCGGACCTTCGGCGAGCCACAGGATGGCGACGAATATGAGCACGCCGAAGGCATAGCGGAACGATCCGAGGAAGAACGGATCGAGCACCGGCAGGGTGCGCTTGGCGACCGAAAACAGCGCGCCCCAGGACGCGATCGCGATGCCGAGCCAGACCAGGCCCCTGACGAGATGGGCCTGCTGAATGTGCTACGCCGCTTTTTTCTCGTCGCGCAGCGCGCGGCGCAGGATCTTGCCGACGTTGGTCTTCGGCAGCTCGGCGCGGAATTCGACGTACTTCGGCCGCTTGTAGCCGGTGAGCTCCTTCTTGCAGTGCTCGAGCACGTCGGCCTCGGTCAGCGCCGGATCCTTCTTGACGATGAAGAGCTTCGGCACTTCGCCGGAGTGTTCGTCGGGCACGCCGATGGCCGCGACTTCGAGAACGCCGGGCATCATCGCCACCACCTGCTCCAGTTCGTTCGGGTACACGTTGAAGCCCGACACCAGGATCATGTCCTTCTTGCGGTCGACGATGGTGACGTAGCCGCGCGCGTCCATGACGCCGATGTCGCCGGTCTTGAAGGCGCCGTCCTTGGCCATCACCTTGGCGGTTTCCTCCGGGCGCTGCCAGTAGCCCTTCATCACCTGCGGGCCGGCGATGCAGATCTCGCCCACCTCGCCCACGGGAAGGATTTTCTCGTTGTCGTCGCGGATGGTGATGACGGTGCTGGGCACCGGCAGCCCGATGGTGCCGCTGAACTCGGTCTGGTCGACCGGATTGGTGGTCGCCACGGGCGAGGTCTCGGTGAGCCCGTAGCCCTCGAGAATCGCCACCTTGGTTACCTTGTGAAAGCGGTCGGCCACGGCCTTTTGCATCGCCATGCCGCCGGCGGACGCCATGCGCAGCTGGGAAAAATCGATGTCCTTGAACTCCGGGTGGTTCAGCAGCGCGTTGTACAGCGTGTTCAGCCCGCTCATGGCGCTGAAGCGGTTGTTCTTCAGTTCCTTGATGAACCCGGGAATGTCGCGCGGATTGGGGATCAGCAGGCAGCAGCCGCCATCGCGCAGCATGAACAGGCAATTGCAGGTCAGCGCGTAGATATGGTAGAGCGGCAGCGGCGCGACCATGATCAGGGGTTCGTCTTCCTTCCGGGTCGGCGAGAACCACGCCGAGACCTGCTCCATGTTGGCGATGATGTTGCGGTTGAGCAGGATCGCGCCCTTGGAGAGCCCGGTGGTGCCGCCGGTGTACTGCAGGAAGGCGATGTCTTCAGGCCCGATGTCGGGCTTCTTCAACTGCATGCCCGCGCCTTCGCTGATCACGTCGTTGAAGCGGATCGCGCCCGGCAGGTTGAACGCCGGCACGAGCTTCTTCACGTTGCGCACGACGAAATTCACGATCAGGCCCTTGAAGCCCAGCAGATCGCCAAGGCTGGCGACGACGATGTGCTTCACCGGCACCTTTGCCAGCACCTGCTCCAGGGTGGTGGCGAAGTTCTCGAGGATCACGATCGCTTCCGCCCCCGAGTCCTTGAGCTGGTGCTCGAGTTCGCGCGGCGTATAGAGCGGGTTGACATTGACCACCGTGTAGCCCGCGCGCAGGATGCCGAATACGGCCGCCGGGTACTGCAGCACGTTCGGCATCATCACCGCGACGCGCGCCCCCTTGGAGAGTCCCCTGGACTGCAGCCAGGCGCCGAAGTGCGTGGAAAGCCGGTCGACGTCGCTGAACGTGATCGTTTTCCCCATGCAGATGTACGCAGGCCGCGCCGCGTACTTGCCAATGTTCTCGTCGATCAGGTGCGGTATCGAACGGTAGGCGTTGACATCGATCTCCGCGGGCACGCCCTTGGGATAGCTCTTGAGCCAGATTTTTTCCATCGGGGGACTCCTCCTGGCGGGAATTCTAGCGTGGAAGGAACACGCCTGCGTGTAAGGAACACGCCTGCGTGTTAGTAAGGAACACGCCGGCGTGTTAGCGCCCCGCGCGTGCCCTGCCCAAGATGCGCACCACCAGGGGCGCGGCGAGGCCGCCGGCGCCGATTGCGAGATACGCCCAGAGCCAGGCCGCGGCGCTCGCCTGCCCGCCCGCCAGGTCGAGCGCGAACCCGAACAGGGACGGCCCGATCATGCCGCCGGCAAAGCCGGCGAGCGAATACAGGCCGAGCGCGGCGCCACGCAACTCGGCGGGCACCGTGCCGACCAGGCCCGCGGTCAGCGTGCCCGAGTCCGCCATCACCAGCAGCGCATGGATCACCAGCAGCGCGAGCACCAGCGCCCAGTGCGCGGGCGCCGACAGCGCCAGGGCAATGCCCGCGGCGCCCGAGGCCGCCATCGCGATGACGATCCAGCGGCCCCTGCCGACGCGCAGCGCAAATTCGTTGCCGAGGATGGACGAAGGCACCGCCACAAGATTCACGACCGCTGCGATCGCGGCAAGGTTCCAGGGGAAGTCTGCGCCCTGCGCCTGCAGCCCCGCCGAAAAGGCGAGGAACGCGACCATCCAGCCGCGCGAACCGAACAGTTCGATGCAGTGCACCGTGTAGCCGATCGTGTAGCCGGCCGCCGCGCGGTTGGCGAGCACCTTGCGCCATGCCGCGACCGGGAACAAGGTGGCCAACGAGAATGTGACGCTTCTGCTTTCCTGAACTTCAGACTTCCGAATGAAAGCATAGACGACAATCCCCGCCAGCAGCGGGCCGGCCGCCGACACCACGAACGCCGACTGCCAGCCGTGCGTCGCATTGAGATACCCGGCGAGCGCCAGCGAAAGCGCAAAGCCAATGCCGAAGAACGAGGTGTAGAAGGCGATGTACCGGCTCTGCGAGGGTCCGGCGACACGGTCCGACAGCAGGCGCAACCCCGGCATGTAGGTGCCCGCAACGCCCGCGCCGAGCAGCGCCTGGAAAAGCGCCGCGCTCCAGAGACCCTCGGCGGCGGCGCCGAATCCGGCCGCCCCCACGAAGGCGAGGATGCTGCCCACGACATAGATCCGCCGGCCATCGACTCGGTCGGTGAGCGCCGTCCAATACGATACGGTGGCGATGTAGCCGCCGAAAAACGCGCTGCCGATCAGGCCGGCCTGCGTGTTGCTCAGGCCCCAGAGGTCGCGCAAATCCGGCAATAGCGCCGCATAGGTCGCGAAGCCCAGCATCGAAAGCACGTGGGCGCCGATCAGGACCTTGGCGGCGTTCAGCGGAACCCGCGCTCAGCGGTGCTTGAACTTCGGCTTGCGCTTGTCGACGAAGGCGGCCATGCCCTCTTTCTGGTCGTCGAGCGCGAACGCGGCGTGAAACAGGCGCCGCTCGAAGAGCACGCCCTCCGACAGCGTGCTCTCGTAGGCGCGGTTGATGGACTCCTTGACCATCATCGCGACCGGCAGCGAGTACGAGGCGATCTTCTCCGCCACTGCCATCGCCTCCTCCATCAGCTTGTCGTTCGGCACGACGCGCGACACCAGCCCCGCCCGCTCGGCCTCGGCCGCGTCCATCATGCGCGCCGTCAGGCACAGGTCCATCGCCTTCGCCTTGCCGACCGCGCGCGGCAGCCGCTGCGTGCCGCCCGAGCCGGGCAGGATGCCGAGGTTGATTTCCGGCTGCCCGAACCTCGCGGACTCGGCGGCGATGACGATGTCGCACATCATCGCCAGTTCGCAGCCGCCGCCGAGCGCGTAGCCCGCGACCGCCGCAATCACCGGCTTGCGCACGTTGCGGATATGCTCCCAGTCGCGCGTGATGTAGTTCGACTTGTAGGCATGCTGGAAATCGAAGTCCTTCATCGCGCCGATATCGGCGCCCGCGGCGAAGGCCTTTTCGCTCCCGGTGATGACGATGGCGCCGACGCCGTCGTCGGCATCGAAGCCGTACAACGCGGCGCCCAGCTCCTGCATCAGCTTCGGCGCCAAAGCGTTCATCTGCTTGGGGCGGTTGAGTGTGATGAGCGCGACGCGCCCTTTCACTTCGGTCAGGATGAATTCGTAGCTCATACGGAAGATTTTAGCTAAGCTTTACCCATGGAACCCGTCCTCGTTTCGCTCCAGGCCGGCGTGCTGCGAATCACGCTGAATCGCCCCGAAAAACTCAACGCGTTCAACCTCGACCTGCACCAGGGCCTGGCCGCCGCGATGACGCGCGCCGAATCCGAGAACGCCGTGCGCTGCGTGCTGGTCGCGGGCGCGGGACGCGGCTTTTGCGCCGGCGCCGACCTCACGCAGCGCGACATGAAGTCGGAGACGCCGATCGACCTGGGCGCGGGCCTGGACGCCTGGTACAACCCGCTCGTGCGGCGCATGCGCGCCCTGCCCAAGCCCATCGTGTGCGCGGTCAACGGCGTGGCGGCGGGCGCGGGCGCGAACTTCGCGCTCGCCTGCGACATCGTCTTCGCCGCGCGCTCGGCGTCCTTCATCCAGGCGTTCATCAAGATCGGCCTGGTGCCCGACTGCGGCGGCACCTATTTCCTGCCGCGCCTCGCGGGCATGCAGCGCGCGATGGCGCTGGCGATGACCGGCGACCGGCTGTCGGCTGAGGATGCAGAGCGCTTCGGCGTGATCTGGAAGTGCGTCGACGATGCGCAGCTCGGGCCGGAAACGGAGCGCTTCACCGCCGCGCTGGCGAGCGGGCCGACGCGCTCGCTGGGGCTGGTCAAGAAGGCGCTGTACGCCTCGGAGGGCAATGGCCTTGCGGCGCAGCTCGACCTGGAACGCGACCTGCAGCGCGAAGTGGGCAAGGGCAGCGACTACCGCGAGGGCGTGAGCGCATTCCTGGAGAAGCGCAAGCCCGCGTTCAAGGGTTCCTGATGCGATCACGGGTTTGTGCGCGGTATTGCGGATTGGCGCTGTGCCTTCTCGTTGCGCTCGCGCAGGGCGCAACGGGGCTGACGCAAATTGCCGGCCGCGACGGTGACGGCCCGATCACCGTCTTCTATCCGTCGGATGGCGTTGCCGCGCCCGTCAAACGCGGGCCGTTCACGATGCAGCTGGTGGAGAACGGCGCCCCGGCGCGCGGCAACGGCCGGCTGGTCATCCTGTCGCACGGCTCCGGCGGCAACCCCTGGGTGCACAGCGATCTCGCAATCGCGCTGGTGGAAGCGGGCTTTGTCGCGGCCATGCCCGAGCATCGCGGCGACAACTACAGGGACCCCAGCAAACCCGGGCCCGAGAGCTGGAAACGGCGTCCCGGCGAAGTCTCGCGCGCCATCGACGCGGTAACGCGCGACACGCGCTTCGCACCGAACCTCTCGGCCGAAAAAGTGGGCGTCTACGGCATGTCCGCGGGAGGGCACACGGCGCTCCTCTTCGCCGGCGGACGCTGGTCGCCCATGAACTTCCGCCAGCACTGCGAGCGGCACATCGACGAGGACTTCCCGGCCTGCGCGGGACTTGCCACGTCGCTGACGGGCGGCTGGTGGGACGCATTCAAGAAGCGCTCGGTGCTCTGGGTGCTGGCGTGGCGCTTCAGCGACCCGGCCTGGCAGACCCACAGCGATGCGCGCGTCAAGGCGGTCGTGGCCGCGGTCCCCTATGCCGCCGATTTCGACATGGCCTCGTTCGCCGCGCCGCCGGTCCCGCTGGGCATCGTGAACGCAGGCCGGGACACCTGGCTATTGCCGCGCTATCACGCCGAAGCGGTGCTCAGGGCCTGCAAGTCCTGCACGCTCGTCGCTGATCTCCCCACCGCCGGGCACGGCGCCCTGCTCTCGCCGCTGCCGCCGGGATTGACGGGAATTGTGGGAGCGCTGCTGAACGACCCGCCGGGCTTCGACCGCAAGCTGCTGCCGGACGTGGACCGGAAGATCGCGGCCTTCTTCGTCAAAACCCTCCTTCCCTAGGGGAGCCCCGTCAAACTCGCCCGCAAGACGCTCGACGATGCGGTACGCCTGGTCCATTCGATCATGCCGCCGACAGCGCAGCTTTCCTGGCCGCTGCTCAACGCGCGCGCCGGCTGCGAAGTCTGGGTCAAGCACGAAAACCACACCGCGACCGGCGCCTTCAAGATCCGCGGCGGCATCGTCATGCTCGATGCGCTCACGCGCGCCGATCCGAAGCTGCCCGGCGTGGTCAGCGCGACGCGCGGCAATCACGGCCAGAGCCTGGCCTGGTCGGGGCGCCGCCACGGCCTGCGCACGGTGATCGTCGTGCCGCATGGCAACAGCCGCGGCAAGAACGCGGCCATGCGCGCCTGGGGCGCCGAACTGGTGGAGCATGGACGCGACTTCGACGAAGCGAAGGAGCGCGCCGCGCAGCTCGCCCGCGAGCAAGGCCTGTACTCCATCGGCCCGTTCCATCCCGAGCTCGTCGCCGGCGTCGGCAGCTACGCCTTCGAACTGTTCTCGGCGCTCGCGGACCTCGACGCGGTGTACGCGCCGATCGGCTGCGGGTCGGGCATCTGCGGGCTCATTGCCTGGCGCGACGCGCTCGGCCTGAAAACGAAAATCGTCGGCGTGGTCTCCGACCAGGCCGACTGCTACGCGCGCTCGTGGGACGCGGGCAAGCCGGTGGAAACCGCAACGGCGAATACCTTTGCCGACGGCATGGCGGTGCGCGTACCCGTGCCCGCGGCGCTGGAGATCATCCTTGCGGGCGCCGAGCGGATCGTGCGCGTGTCGGACGAAGAGGTGAAGGCGGCAGTGCGCCATTTCTACAACGACACGCACAACCTCGTCGAAGGCGCGGGCGCGGCGCCCCTTGCGGCGCTGCTGAAGGATCCGGCGCGCGGCGGCGGCCGCTTCGCGGTGATCGCCTCGGGCGGCAACATCGATCGCGAGGCCTACCTGGACGCGCTGTCTGCGGACCGGACATCCGGTTGAGTCCATGGCGATGAAACTGCACCTTGGCTACCTGCCCGGCTGCATCGGCCGCATCGCGGAACTGCACGCGACCTACTACGCGAGGACCGTCGATTTCGGCGCGCGGTTCGAGGCCAAGGTCGCCAGCGAGTTGTCGGAGTTCTGCCTGCGCTACGCCGATGGGAGGGACGGGCTCTGGCTCGCCACCGACGGCGGTGTGATACACGGTTCAGTCGCCATCGACGGATCCCGCGCCCGGGAGTCCGGCGCCCATCTGCGCTGGTTCATCGCATCGGACGAATCGCGCGGGAAAGGCGTCGGCTCGCAGCTGCTGGATGCGGCGTTGACCTTTTGCGGGACGCAGGCCTATCCCTCGGTCTACCTCTGGACGTTCGACGGCCTGCACGCAGCGCGCCATCTGTACGAGAAGCACGGCTTCAGGCTGTCGCGTTCGCAGCGCGGCTCCCAATGGGGCAAGGAAGTCGACGAGCAACTCTTCACACTCGGCGCAGTCCTGCCGTAAACTTGTTGACGGCAAACATTCCGGCAGGAGTCCGATGAAGATCTTCCAGCTATCTGTTGCATCCGTTGCCGGCCTTGCGCTGTGCCTGCTGGCGACCGCCTGGGCGGGCCCGATTCCCGAGGGGCAGGAATCGGCGGTCGGCTTCCGCAGTTTCGACCTGCCGGCGGAACAGACGGGGTCCTTTGAAGTGTCGTTCGACGCCACGCCCCTGGCCGACAACATCGACGCCTTCACGGGCATATCGGCGGCGGCGCCGCGGGAAGCCGGCGACGTGGCGGCGATCGTGCGTTTCAACGAGTCGGGGACCATCGACGTGCGCAATGGCAGTTCCTTCCGGTCCGACCAGAACCTTGCCTATTCGGCGAACAAGTCTTACCGCGTGCGGATGGTGATCGACGTGAAGACCAGGACGTATTCGGTGTTCGTGACCCCCGCGGGACAGTCCGAAATCGCGCTGGCCAGGAATTATGCGTTCAGAAGCCAGCAGTCCTCCGTGCAGTCTCTCGGCAAGATCGTCCTTGCGGGGTTCACGAACCGGGGGGCGCAATTCAAAGGGCCGCATCGCGTGACCGGCTTTTCCCTCAAACCAGTTTCTGCGCAGTAGATGTCCAAGAAAGGACAGGCGGTGAAACCACTCCTAGGCGGGATGATGTGCGTGTTCTCGGCGCTGGCGATGGCGCAGGCGCCGAGCGGGAAATGGACCGGCAACGCGGCGCCCAACGTGGGAACGCCATCCCGCTGCCAGCCCAACATGGCCTTCGAGCTCGTCGTTGAAGACGCCAAGCTGGCTGGAAAGCTGGACTTCGGCACCCGGGTTCAGCTGATCGAGGCTGCCGTGGCCGCGGACGGAAAGTTCGAGACCACGTTTGTGAATCCCTTCGGCCATACGCTCACGGTATCCGGGAAGCTGGACGAGAGCTTCAGCGTCGTCAACCCGATCCGCTGCGGCTACGCGGACATTCCGCTCAAGCGTTAGGCCGGCCTTGCCCGGCGGGGCGCTGAACCCGGGTTCCCGCCCGGACGCTCGAGCGCCAGCAGCGCGCGCTTGCGCCGCAAACCGCCCGCGTAGCCGGTCAGGCTGCCGTTCGACCCCAGGATGCGATGGCAGGGCACGATGATGCCCAGCGGATTGCGCCCGGTCGCCGCGCCGGCGGCGCGCGCGCTGCCGGGATGGCCCGCGCGCCGGGCGAGTTCCCCGTAGGTCATGGTCTTGCCGAAGCCGACCTTGGCGATCGACTTCCAGACCGAGCGCTGGAATGGCGTGCCGGGCGGGTCGAGCGGGACATCGAATCGCCTGCGCCTGCCGGCAAAGTACTCCTGCAGCTCGCGGCGCGCCTGCCGCAGCAAGGGGTGGCGCGTGTCGCGCTGCCAATCACGCGCCTTCGGAAAATGCTTCTGTCCCTTGAAATAGGCGCCGGCCAGGCCCTTCGGCGTCGCGGCAAGCAGCATCGTTCCGTGGGGACTGTCGTACTGGTCGTAGGCGAGCATGGCTACTCCTTGTGCGAATTCCAGAGGTGGATGACGGCGTACGCGCGCCAGGGTCGCCAGGCTTCGCCCAGCTCGAGCACGCGCCGCGGGTTCTTCTCGCCGAGCGCGCGCATCACGCCCAGGTCGGTGTGCGGAAAGGCGTCGGGCCAGGCGAGCGCCCGCATGGCGAGGTACTGCGCGGTCCATTCGCCGACGCCGGGCAGCGCGCGCAGCTTCTCCAGCGTGGCGTCGACGTCCGCGTTCGGCACGAGCTCCAGATCGCCGTCGGCGATCGCACCTGCGATGCCGATGATGGTCTTCGCGCGCGCGCCCGGCATGCCCAGGCGCGCGATCTGTCCGTAAGGAAGATCCGCTACTTTCCTTGCTGAAGGAAACGCCCTGTTCAAGGAACCGAAGGGCGTCTCCACCGGATCGCCAAAAGCAGCGGCGATCCGTCCAGCGACCGTGCGCGCCGCCGCAACGCTGACTTGCTGGCCGACGATCGCGCGCACCGCGACCTCGAATCCGTCGAAGGCACCCGGCACGCGCAGGCCGGGCTGGCGCTTCGCCAGCGCGCCCAGCGCCTGCGCCACCTCTTGCGGATTGCAGGCGAGGTCCATCAGCGCCTTCACGCGCGAAAGCACCGGCGGCAGCGCCTTGGCAAGCGACGCCGACACGGTCACGCGCAGCGCGGCCTTCTTCGACGATGGCGACACCTCGATCCAGCCCCGGTGTGCCTTGCCGTCCACGTGCACGCGAACCGTGCGCCGATAGCAGCCGTCTTCCACCGTCTCGACGCCCGCGATCGCGCGAGCACCAAGGAATGCGCTGACGGCCGGCCAATCGTAGGGCGGGCGGTAGCTCAGCTCGAAATTGAGCGCATCGGCCACGCTGCTGCCACTTTCCTTCATGCGCTTGCGCAGCCGCCCCGGCTGCAGCCGGTAGCGCTGCTTGAACAGCGCGTTGAAGCGCCGCAGGCTGCCGAAACCGCTCGCGAACGCCACCTCCGTCACCGGCAGCGCGGTATCCGTGAGCAGCCGCTTGGCGAGCAGCAGCCGCTGCGTCTGCGCGAATTCGACCGGCGAGACGCCGAACTCGGCGCCGAAGGCGCGCCGCAGGTGGCGATCGCTGATGCCCAGGCGCGCGGCCACGGCTTCCAGACCTTCCTCATTCAGCGCGCGATCCTCGATCAGGCTGGCGGCGGCCTGCGCCATGCGTGAACTCGCGTCGATGCTGGCGTTGCCGGGGGCGAGTTCCGGGCGGCAGCGCAGGCAGGGCCGGTAGCCGGCCGCTTCCGCCGCCGCGTGGCTCGGGTAGAAACGGCAGTTCTCCTTCTTCGGCGGCTTCACGGTGCACACCGGCCGGCAGTAGATGCGCGTCGAGGACACCGCGACGAAGAAGCGGCCGTCGAAGCGCGCGTCGCGCGCCCGCAGCGCCCGGTAACAAGTCTGCGAATCCAGCGTCATGGCGCCAGTATGCGCGCCCGGTTTCGTCCCTGCTAGCCGTTTTCGGACATCTCAGCACGCCGGGCGCAAGGTCCGAAAACGGCCAGCGGACGGGCTTCCGCCAAGGCAGGATGCGGGCATGCGACCCGCCGACTATCTGCGCCTGGTCTTTCTTGCCGCCATCTGGGGCGGCTCGTTCATCTTCCAGCGCGTCGCGGCGCCGGTACTGGGCCCCGCCCTGCTCGCCGAAGGCCGCCTGCTGATCGCCGGGCTGCTGCTCACGGCGTGGTTCCGGCTGGTTGGCCACGACCCGCAATGGCGCAGGTACTGGAAGCAGTATGCCGCGATTGGCCTGGTCAACATGGCCCTGCCGTCGCTGCTGTACGGCTTCGCGATGATGCACATCCCCGCAGCGCTCGCCGCGATTCTGAATTCCACTTCGCCG
>Ga0315912_10004950_pt1 | contig 12370 bp, 9 predicted proteins | sample VfabasoilMG_FD_204469 | JGI IMG/M metagenome (GOLD analysis project Ga0315912, IMG submission 204469) | Garden soil microbial communities collected in Santa Monica, California, United States - V. faba soil | ecosystem: Environmental > Terrestrial > Soil > Garden | place: USA: California... | reverse complement strand
TAGCCACTTGGATGTGAAAGGGATATATACTCATCTTGCCAACTCAGAAGTGGTGGATAAAAAATATTCGATGTTGCAGTTGGAGCGATTTCAGGAAGCGCTTGAAATCTACAACAAACGGAGCATGCCTGTCCCATCGTTGCGACATGTTTGTAATTCGGGCGGGATTCTGAATCTTCCTGAAGCGCACTTTGACATGGTGCGACCCGGTGTGTTGTTTTATGGTGTGTATCCTGGGAAGGGCGTTCAACACATTGCAGGTGTACAGCCTGCGCTTATCTGGCGGTCGCGGGTGGCGTATTCCAAGACCACAAAGCCGGGGCGGGCTGTCAGCTATGGGTCGTTGTGGCAGGCTGAAAGGGAGTCCCGAATCGTGACCATCCCGTGTGGTTATGCAGATGGTTATTTCCGCCGGATGACGAATCAGGCGCAGGTCATTGTCAATAGGAGGAAATATCCGCAAGTGGGACGAATTTGCATGGATCAGTTCATGGTCAATGTGGGGGACGATGAAGCGCAGATAGGCGATGAAGTTGTTTTGCTTGGCGGTGACATTCAAGCGGAAGATCTTGCCGACTGGGCAGGCACGAACGAATATGAAGTGCTGACGAACATCAGCGCCCGTGTGCCGCGGGTGTATGTCAATGAGTGATAGAATGGGACGATTTTGTTTTCAGAGGTGATGAGTGAAAAATTTGGTAAAGAACTATCGGGCAATCGCCCTGATCGCAACTGCTATCGTTGCGCTCGATCAATGGACAAAGAGTTTGGTGCGTGCGAACATCCCTGCCGGTGCATCGTGGTTGCCTGAATCGCTGGAGTGGCTCAGCCCGTATGCGCGCATCGTGCATTGGTATAACAAGGGCGCGGCATTTGGCATGTTTCAGGACGCAAGCTCGATCCTGACCGTCCTGGCGTTCATCGTGATCGGCGCCATTATTTATTACTATCCACAGGTCGACAAGAACGATTGGACGTTGCGCATCGCAATGAGTATGCAGTTGGGTGGCGCGATTGGAAACCTGACGGATCGCCTCACAATTGGGCATGTGACCGATTTTATTTCCGTCGGTACTTTTGCTGTGTTCAACGTGGCGGATGCCAGCATCAGTGTTGGCGCGGCGGTGCTGTTGCTTGGCGTGTGGTTGATGGAACGGGCTGAGAAGAAGAAAAAGGCGGCTGAGACAGACCAGGCAAGTGAGCAAACAAGCAAATCGGCAAATGAAGACAATGAGCAAGTAGGCAAATCGGCAAGCGAAGTGACGAGTGAGTGAGCGCATACTGAACTTTCGTTTTGAGAATGAGACTCCTGAACGGCTCGATAAGTTTTTGACCGGGCTGTTGCAGGAGTTTTCCCGCTCCCGGATTCAAGGCTTGATCGCAGACGGCTTCGTGGATGTGAACGGTCACGCGGCGAAGAAAGCTGGTCAGTCCCTCGAGAACGGATCCAATGTGACGGTTCGGATTCCGCCACCCGCGCCGACCGAACTGGTCGCTGAAGATATTCCGCTCGATATACTATTTGAGAATGAAGACTTGATCGTGGTTAACAAGCCTGCGGGCATGGTGGTCCATCCCTCGGCTGGACATTCCTCAGGAACACTGGTCAATGCTGTTCTGGGCTATGAACCTGACATCGAGGGCATTGGCGGTGAGGAGCGCCCCGGCGTTGTCCATCGCCTCGATAAAGAGACCTCGGGTTTGATCCTGCTTGCGAAGAATGAGCGTTCCCATCGCTGGTTACAGGATCAGTTCCGTTTGAGGAAAGTGGACAAGACCTATCTCGCGCTGGTGGACGGCAAGCCGCCGACGCCCTCCGGTCGCGTGGAAACATTCATCGGGCGTGACCCAAGCCATCGCAAGCAGATGGCAATCGTTTCAGAGAGCCGGGGGCGGGAAGCGATTTCAGAATACAAAACGGTCGAAGAGTTTCAAGGCTATACCTTGTTAGAGTTTCATCCGTTCACGGGAAGGACGCATCAGATCCGGTTGCATTGCGCTTTCCTGAAATGTCCGATCGCCGGGGATGAAATCTATGGGCGCAAGAAATCAACCGTCAAGCTTGATCGTCATTTTCTCCATGCCTATCGCTTGAAGATTGTTTTGCCGGGAGAAAAAGGACCGAGACTCTTTGAAGCCCCACTGCCAGAGGAGTTGGACAAAGTTTTGGTTGATTTACGTTCCTGATGTGAAGGGATTGATTATGGAATATATTGACCTGCGTTCGGATACTGTAACCAAGCCCACGCCTGAGATGCGTGAAGTGATGGCGGAAGCGGAAGTGGGCGACGATGTTTTTCGTGACGACCCGACGGTGAATCGTCTGGAGGAGATCGCCGCTGAAAAAATGGGCAAGGAAGCCTCGATATTCGTTCCATCTGGGACGATGGGCAACCTGATCGCTTTGCTGGTGCACTGTCAGAGGGGAGATGAGGTCATTTTGGGGAATCAGTCTCACATCTTCTTGAACGAGGCGGGCGGGATGTCTGCTTTGGGCGGGATCCAGCCCAATCCGATACAAAATCAAAAGGATGGGACGCTCGCTTTGGATGACATCCTTGCATCCATTCGGGATAGTGAAGATGTACATCAGCCGATCACGCGTTTGATCTGTCTTGAGAATACGCAAAACATTTGTGGCGGTGTACCGTTGACTGTTGAATATACGCGGCAGGTGGGTGAACTCGCTCGTAAAAAAGGTTTATCTTTGCACATTGACGGCGCTCGCATCTTCAACGCGGCAGTCGCGCAGAATGTGCCCGTAAAGGATTTAGTCGAACCGGCTGACTCTGTGATGTTCTGTTTGAGCAAGGGGCTGGCATCACCGATCGGTTCGATGCTGGTTGGGACAGGCAAATTCATTGCGCGTGCGCGTCATATCCGTAAGATGCTCGGCGGAGGGATGCGCCAGGTTGGAGTGATTGCCGCAGCAGGGATTGTCTCACTGGAAAAAATGGTGGATCGTTTGGCAGATGATCACATGCGTGCCCGCAAACTCGCGGAAGGTTTGCATCAAATCAAGGGTATTGATGTAGATGAAGGCTCCCCGCATACCAATATGATCTATCTCAACCTTTCAATGGATGCGAAGGTTGACTTGATACAAGTGGGGAAAAGCATGAAGGATAACGGGATATTGCTGGATGCATATCATCCCCGCAGGTTGCGTCTCGTCACACATTATTGGATTGACGATGATGCCGTTGAGAAAAGTATTGCGGCTTTTAAGAAAGCCTTGAACTGATGAAACGAAATGGACAGGTGATTTGCCTGTCCATTTTTATGCCACTTCCTTTTTTCTCTCAGCCCAATGACTTGCCGCGGGTTCGATCTGGTTTCTTCCATGCTCCTTTGCCACATATAAACGCTTGTCTGCCAGGTCTATCAGTCGATAGATGTCGTTTGCCTCATGCGGGAAAACAGCGATTCCCTGGCTGACTGTGGGGACAGGAACTGTTCTTTGGTCACGGTCTTCCACACGCAGGCTTGCCATGGTCGCCCCGATCCGTTTTGCAATATCCAGTGCATGTTCGCCGGTTGCGCCGGGAAGTGAAATGATAAATTCTTCGCCGCCCCAGCGACCTACCGCGTCTGTGTGTTTGATATTTTGTTTGATCGCGGTGCAAAGTGAATTCAGTATGCGGTCCCCGACCAGATGTCCATAGATATCATTAAATTGTTTGAAAAAATCAACATCCAGCATGATCAGGCTGAGTGGCTCGTTTGTGGCAGATACTTCTTCCGCCTGTTCTCCTAATTGTTTTAGGAAATAGCCGTGATTGAAGACGCCTGTCATACTATCCAACCGTGCCTGCTCCTCTACTTGGGCATGGCGGATGGTGTTATCCAATGCGAGTGTGATATGTTGCGCAAGGCTGGAGAGCAACTCCATGTCAGCCCGGTCGAAAGCGTTGGGTTGATAGGACCCCAGAGCAATGATGCCTGTCACATATTCTGCCTTGAGTGGTACACCGATCCATGAAAGGTTGGTCTTGTCTTTTCCTTGAATGTGTTTTGTAACGCCTTCCAATTCCACCTCATCGCGCAAGTCAGGCAGGAATAGTTCTTTTTGATTTTTAATGACCCAGCCCGAAAGTGTCCCTTCCAAAGGAGTTTTGACTCCATTGAAATATTCACCGTCGTCATAAAAAAGGTCAAGGTGAATGTGGTTATCCTTGACGAGACCTATGAAATAGGTATCGGCAACCAGGGCATCTTGAATGGTTGCATTCAGCAACGACATCGTCTGCTCGGTTTTTAGGGACAGCATGATTTGGCGGCTGACCTTATTGATTGTTTCGAGGCGATGAATATGCTGTTGGGTAGTGCCTTTAATGCGCAGGATGGTTTCCATCACGACGATGGAGGTGAAGATCGGCATAAAGTATTCGAGCAGATTTTCTGTGTTTGTAAGGTTGTAAAGATTGTGCGGCAGGCTGATCGCCAGAACACCCAGCAGGGCAGTGTAGGCATGAAGACGCCCTGATAAGGTTGTAATTGCAAGAACACCCAGAATGATCAGAATGTGAGCTATTTCTGTTAAGTTTTCGGGAATGAATAGAAAAAGTATGCCCAATCCCACGCCAGCCAGAATCGAATTAGCCCAATTGTAAAAATTCTGACGGAGGGTTGCACGTGCAAATATGCTGTTGGTGATGAATATGTATATCGCGCCAAAGATCCCGTAAACGATCAGATAGATTTCAGGTTCCGGGTGGCTGAACAGGCTTTCAACAACCAATCCCACCATCATTAGAATGGCGGCAAGGGTGAGTGGCATGACAAAACGCCGCATCTCCTGCGGGGCAAAGGATGTAATAGGTCTCTTGAATTTCATGCGATCCGTTCCCCTTCGATAAACTCTGCATAGGGGAGTTTTGCCAGCGCTTCCACAATGTCAGGGTCGAACAGAATCCCGGCTTGTTCCCGCAAATAGGCAACAGCTTCATCGGCAGTTGATTTTTTTCTATAGGTTCGACGGCTGGTTAACGCGTCGAATACATCCACAACGGCAAAGATACGAGCTTGCAAAGGTATGTCTTTTTCGGTTAACCCCAGTGGGTATCCACTGCCGTTCCAGCGTTCATGGTGATACCGGACTACCGCCATGCTATCCTGCAGGAAGGGTATTCGCTCCACGATCCGTGCGCCAATATCTGGATGGACGCGCATGATCTTCCATTCGTCATCGGTCAGCCTGTCGGGTTTGTGCAGGACGGTATCGCTAATCCCAATCTTTCCGATATCGTGAAGCAATGCGCCTCTTTCCAACGCTTTGAGCTGGACGCCCGTTAACCCGATCTTTTCCCCCAACTGACAGGCGAGCCGGCTGACCCTCATACTGTGACCTTCCGTTTCGCGGTCGCGTGCATCCAAAGTGGACATGAGCGCGCTGAGCGTCTGGTCGTACGACTCTTGTAATTCCTTGTAGGCGGCTTCGATCTCTTTTGCCTGCCTGCGTGATTCGGAAAGCAATATGGAGCGCTCCAGCGTGACCGCCGCCTGGTTGGCAAGTGTCTGTATATTTGCAAAATTTTGACCGTGGCTTTCAGGAATATCCATCCATAACGCCCCAACCGTACGGGCACGTGTCATGAGTGGATAACATACAAGCGAGCCATGCTCTGACGATACAAAGATGCTTTGACCGGTTTCAATGGCTTGATTGACCGTTTCCATCGGGTGTTGACGGCGGGAATGGAATCCTTTGGAGTCCAGCTCCACCTCTGCCTGAATCTCCCCTTCACGCGTCAAAAGGATGATGCCCGTCTCTTTTGCATTGGTCGCCCGGTGCGCCGCCTGCGCGATCAATTCGGCGGCATTGCTGAGTTCCTCGGTCTGGATCACATCCACGCTCAATTGATACAACATGGATGTGATGTTCAGCGTATTGCGTAATTCCTGATACAACCAGGAACTTTCTATGGAAGCCGCGGCTTGCGATGCCAGCAGGTCGGCAAGCGATTCATCGTTTTCAGAGAAAAAGACACCATCCTGTTTGCCAATGGCAAGAATGGTGCCGATACTTAACCGATGCAGGCGGATGGGTATGGCGAGTGCGCTTCTCAAACCGGCATGATCAATCTCAAGATTCTTGGAGTTAATGTATTTCCGAAGGTCGCGTACACGGAATGGTTTTGCCGCGTTCAAGGCGGCTTGGATCAATGGTTCCTCGGCTACACTTGCGTTCAGGGTATTCAAAAGCTTGGGGGCATCGCCAGCAGAGGCTGTGCGTGAAAAGTTGCCCTGCTGGTCGAGCAGGGTGATGAATATAAATCGCGCATCCAGTGTTTGCCTTGCAAGGACCGCGATCTCCTGAACTGCCGCCTGCGGGTCGAGCAGGGTCGTAAGCGAAATACCTGCCTGGATCAGTTCGGTCAAACGCCGGTTGTAACTGGAGCGTTCCCAGGCGTGGGAGAGTTCAGATGCGACACCTTCAGCGATCATGACATCCATGCCACTGAAAGTATGTTCCTTATTGGAGCAGATCTCCAGCACGCCTTTGAGTTGCCCGTATTGCATGACCGGCACAACGATCTCCGATAATGTATCTTCTCCATCTATGGCGATAAAATCCGGGTCGAGCCGCGTGTCATTGACCACCTGTGCCCTCTTCTGACGCGCTACGCGACCCAATACTCCTGTCTCTGCGTCCTGCCGGTAACTTGGAGGAATAATGCTTGTCATTTTGCCCGCGGTTGCCATGGACATAAATTCCTTTTTGTCGGCATCATAAGACATCAGAGAAACCAATGTGCATTCCATGGCTCTATCCAGTGTGTTGACCGCAAGCTGTGCGGCGACCGGATGGTCAAGTTCAGTTTCCAACTGCTGGCTGAGTTCGTTGAGCAGGGTGAGTTGAGTCGTGCGGTGTTTTTCTGCGCTCAGGCTTTGGCTGATGGTTGCAATCTGCTCATGTAACACATCCGGGTTGCTTTCACGAATGGAGCTGTGAAAAACCGGTTTTTCCAATTTGCCCGCATCGGTCTTGTGGGCGGGTGATTTGTTTGTGAGAGAATCACGGGTGACGAGGATTCCATACGTTGTCAGCGCGGTGATCAGACCGGATAGGATGAATCCGCCCTCCCGTAGGTGTGACGCGAATCCGTTGAGTAGAAGGTAGATCCCGCCGAAAGCAATGGTCTGGCAGGCGATCAATGTCCCGCGTATGCGTTGCCCAATAGCGTGGGAACGGATCGTAGTAATATATGTCAGGATCGAAAATATGAAAAACCCCGCTCCGATGAAAATATTTGCCCACGCGGGAAGGGGTTGCAATATACTGAATCTTTCCGGCGCAAGAAGGATCCCCTGTGCGAGTAAAGATATGACGCCGGCGAATACAATACGAATGTTATGAGATGACAGGGAGCGCATGGTTTTATTGTAATGCAAGAGTTCTTTCTTATTCAATTATGACAAACAGCTTCGAATTTAGTTACTTACAACGTTGAAAGTATTATCTGATATAATTTTTGATATAAAAGGGAAAACATCATGGGGCACTTGCCCTTAATTTTACCTACAAAAAGAAGAAATTTACCATGTCAAATTTTGTAACTCTCGAACAAATTGACCAGGCGGCGGATGCGGTTCGGAAGCGAACATCTCACAAGCCGCGCGTGGGGATGATCCTCGGTTCTGGGCTGAACGACCTGGCTGGCTCCGTCCAAAAAGCCGATACGATCCCGTACAGTGATCTCCCCAACTGGCCCCTTTCAACGGTCCACGGACATGCCGGACAGCTTGTGATCGGCGAACTGGAGGGACAATCTGTCCTCGTGATGCAGGGGCGCATCCATTTTTATGAGGGCTACAGCATGTCGCAGATCACTTTGCCTGTGCGTGTGATGTTGCGGCTTGGGTTGGAGATGATGATCGTAACGAACGCGGCGGGTGGAGTTAATCCCAATTTCACGCCGGGTGATGTGATGTTGATCACTGATAATTTGAACCTGATGGGCATGTCTGGCACGAACCCTCTCATGGGTCCGAATATCGACGAGTTGGGTCCCCGCTTCCCGGATATGAGTCGATCGTATGATCGTGAACTCATGGATACGGCGCGCAAGGCGGCAAAGGAAAATAATATCAACCTACAGGAAGGCGTGTATTGCGGGTTGAGTGGGCCTTCCTTTGAAAGCCCTGCTGACCTTCGTTTTCTGCGGCTGGCTGGCGCGGACGCGGTGGGCATGTCCACCGTGCCGGAAGTGATCGTGGCGCGACATGGCGGTATGCGGGCGCTTGGTTTTTCAGGCATCAGCAATAAAGCAAACCTCGACGGTTCAACGGTCACAACACACGAGGAAGTGATCGAAGCGGGAAAGGTCATCACTCCCAAGGTCGAAGCGATCGTACGCGGCGTATTGCGTTCCCTGTAAACATTTTCATATGAATGCCATTTATCGCGCTCTGGCAAGTTATGAGCCTTTGATATATATCGCGCTTGCGATCAGTGGCTTGTTTGCATTTCGCTGGATGTACCGTTCGTGGCGGGAATGGCGTGATGCGGTCTTTGGTCTGGAACGTGAATTTGCGCTACGAAGATTGGGGCGGGCAACCGCTTTGGGTTTGTTTTTATTGGCGTTGTTCTTTATTGAGTTTTATGTCGCCATCTTTGTTGCGCCCGCCCTGCCTGCTTCGGATATCCTTTCCACTCCGACATTAAATCTACTTCCTGCGCCTGTGGGAACCTTATCGCCCGATGCCGCGACGCAAGCCGCGCTTGCCCCGATTACGCCTGTTGTACAGACCGGTATGAGCGGCTGTGTGGCAGATCAGATCATGATCACCAGTCCGTTATCGGGGGCAGAACTCAGCGGAATCGTTGATTTGATCGGGACAGCGAATGTTTCCAATTTTGGATTCTATAAATATGAGGTTGCTCCGGCCGGAACGGAAAACTGGGCGACCGTGTCGGCTGGCGACCAGCCCGTAAAAGAGGATGTGTTGGGTCAGCTAAATACCACCATCCTTGCAAATGGCGATTATTTCCTGCAACTCGTTATACTTGATAATGTCGGCAAGACCCTTGAGCCTTGCGTCATTGCCATTCGTGTGGCAAATCAATAACCCTGGAGCGAACTGTATACATGCCTTCTTTTGAGATACGCCCTGCAATTGCCAACGATCTGCCACGTCTGATGGCGTTGGATCATTCCTGTCTGAGCGATTATGTCTGGCAGTTGGAAGTTCGTCACGAAACGAATCAAGTAGTTGTGAATTTTCGTGAGGTGCGCTTGCCGCGTTCGGTGACGGTGGCTTATCCTCGGGATCCATTTTCGCTGGCGAATGAATGGACGAAGCGTGATGTCGTCCTTGTGGGGTTGGAAGCAACTGTGCCGATCGGGTATATCTGTGTGACAGAGGAGCACGTCTCTGCTGTTGCGTGGGTGACGGATATCGTGGTTGCGCAGGAGAAGAGAAGGCAGGGGCTGGGATCCGCTTTGTTAAGCGCCGCGCAGAATTGGGCGGCGGAAAGAGGCGTGCGTCGTCTGGTGGTGGAGATGCAGTCCAAGAATCAGCCTTGCATCCGCCTTTTACAAAAATTCGGTTATGAATTCTGCGGGTATAATGACCAATATTACCCAACTCAGGATGTGGCTTTGTTTTTCGGGAGAGCGATAAAATAACTCTGGAAGGTTTGCATGTTTAACGGTTGGACGGAAGGTTTACTGGCGGGGCTTCAAGTTGTCAATAATATTCTAACGGCGGGCATTGCGATCACGGCTTTTTCGCTGTTCCTCTATGCTTTATCCTTCAATTTAAGAGATCGTGTGGCGCGTTCGTTCGCGATCATTTTGCTGTGTGTGGTCGTTGTCTTTACCACGGAAGCGCTCCAAAACAAGACCGTGCCGGATTGGGGAATTGAACTGCTTTTACGATTGCAGTGGATTGGGATCATCTTTCTGCCGCCTGCCTATTTGCATTTGTCGGATGCCTTGCTTGTCACGGCGGGACGTCCTTCGCGCGGGCGCAGGCGTCTGGCTGTGCGGTTGATCTATGTTGTGTCGCTTGGCTTTATCGCCCTGCTGGTTTCCGGTTTGCTGGTGGGCGGTCTGGTTGTGAATGGCATGCCTGCTCCGCATTTACAGCGCACAGCGTGGACTGAGTTCTTTACCGTCTTCTATATTGGGATCATCACCTGGGCTGGATACAACTTCATACGCGCTTATCGGCGCATGTTGACTCGTTCCGGTCAGCGCAGGATGTTGTACCTGATGGCTGGCGCGACCGCTCCGGCGCTCGGTTCATACCCGTATCTGTTGTTTGGTTCTGATATCGCGGCTAGCTTCCCCCTTTTCTTTTGGGGGACGCTGATCGTTATCAACATTCTGGTGGCGGTCCTTGTTATTACCATGGCATACGCGGTCGCGTTCTTCGGCGTATCCTGGCCCGACCGTTTGGTGAAAAGCCGCCTGTTCAAGTGGCTCTTGCGCGGACCTGTAACTGCTTCGCTGGCTCTGGGTTTGATGACCGTTGTCCGCCGCGCGGGGGAATTGTTTGGCGGCGATCCGTATTCGGGATTCGTTCCTCTTGTCATGGTGGGGACCGTCCTTTTGTTCGAACATGCCATCACACTGCTTTCTCCATTATGGGAACGGGTTTTGTTTTTCGGTCGTGACCGCGCAGAGATACAACTCCTGCAAAATATTGAGGAGAGGTTGTTGACGCGCGGTGATCTGCAACAATTCCTCGAGAATGTTTTGGCGGCAGTGCGTGACCATTTACAATCGCCCTGTGCTTTTGTCGCGGCGTTGGATGGGGATGAGTTGTCTTTAAGCGTGGTTGCAGGGAACAGGGCGTTGCTCGAAAAAGGCAATCTTGAAGAGGCGCTTCAACTGGTGAGTCACAGTAATGGCGAAAGCGAGCGACATGAATTCATTTGGGGCGATTTCTGGGTATTGCCGTTGCATCAACGAAAGAGCAATGGTGACCGTGATGAAATCACTCCGTTGCTGGGATTGTTGGGCATTGCCCGCAAGGCAGATCGCCCCATGGATCACGATCAACGGGATGCTTTGTGGCTACTGGCAAATCGAATTGCCTTTGCACTCGAAGACAGGCAACTGCAACAACGAGTCTTCCGCTCCCTCGAAGACCTGCAACCCGAGATGGAAATGTTGCAAAAATTCCGCGCCGCAGGTAGATATGACTCGACAGCAAACCTGCTGTCCGACCCGATTTTTGTCGAAGCTGATCTGGCTGATTGGGTAAAAGACGCCCTGACCCATTATTGGGGCGGACCCAAGTTGATGAACAGCCCATTGATGAAATTGCGAATTGTTCAGACGGTGGTGGATAATTATGATGGCAATGCGTCGAACGCCCTGCGCGCCTTGCTCCGTAAGGCGGTGGATCAGGTCAAGCCAGAGGGCGAGCGCAGGTTTACCAGTGAATGGATCCTGTACAATATTCTTGAGATGAAATTTATTGAGGGGCGCAAAGTGCGTGAAGTGGCGGGGCGGCTGGCAATGTCTGAAGCCGATCTATACCGCAAGCAACGGGTTGCAGTTGAAGCGGTCGCACGCGCCATCCTTGATATGGAACAAAACGAGGGGCAGTAAATCGGAGGATGATATGAGTGTACAAACAAGCGACAAAAGAAAATATCAAAACACAATGCCGGAAACGGACGAAGGCTGGTGGGAATCTGTATTGGCGGAGGAACAGCGCTATGCCACTCCGGTGCATCACGTTCATGTTCCCAAAACGGTGGACGATCCAAAAATAAAAGTGGAGAAGGCTTCTGTTGAGCAGGCAGTTCACATCAATTGGGATGAGGTCAAGGACTTGTATTCCAAAGACCGTATCATTGCCATGAAAGTAACAGGTCATAACCGTGGCGGGTTGTTGGTCGAAGGCGAAGGGATGTCGGGTTTCATTCCTTTTTCACACCTGATCGACCTAGCTGGGAAAGAGAATGAGTCCGACCGCGACTTGAGTCTGGAAACGTATGTGGGCAAAATGCTGAACGTCAAAGTGATCGAATGTGTGCCGGATGATGGTCGTGTGGTCTTTTCGGAGCGCGCCGCACTTTCCGAGCCAGGAAAACGCGCCGAGTTGTTCCACAACCTTGAGAAGGGCAATCACGTCACAGGAAAGGTGACCAACATCACGGATTTTGGGGTGTTCGTTGATATCGGCGGTGTGGAAGGATTGATCCACATCTCGGAACTTTCGTGGGGGCGCGTCTCGCATCCCAAACAAATCGTAACTCTGGGCGAGGATATTCAGGTCCAGGTTTTGGATATATCGGCAGAACGTTGCCGCGTGGCATTGAGTCTGAAACGGCTGACTCAAAATCCATGGGAGAAGGCTGAGACCGAATTTGGTGTGGGGAGCGTTGTCCCCGCAACGATTACAAGCG
>Ga0315912_10004949_pt1 | contig 12376 bp, 3 predicted proteins | sample VfabasoilMG_FD_204469 | JGI IMG/M metagenome (GOLD analysis project Ga0315912, IMG submission 204469) | Garden soil microbial communities collected in Santa Monica, California, United States - V. faba soil | ecosystem: Environmental > Terrestrial > Soil > Garden | place: USA: California... | reverse complement strand
GACCTTCGCGGCACCGAACTGCTCGACGCCGGACTTGGGGGAGCGGGCCGACTTGCCCGTCGCCGTCCCGAGCGGACCCGCCGCCGAAGCCGCGAAGGCCGAAGAGGGCGCCTCGATGCCCGTGTTCACGGCGTACATGGGCAGGCCGAAGAGCGTCCACTGCATGAGGCTCTTCGTGTCGTAGGCGTCCGGGCTGCTCGTCTGGTCGAAGTAGCGGAGCTTGGCCTGCCGCACCGCGTCGCCGGTGACGACGCTTCCGGGCACGGCCAGCAGCTCGCTCAGGATCTCCATGAGGCGCTTGCTGTAGCCGGGGCCGAAGCGCGGGCCCCAGCCGTAGCCGCTGTTGGCCACGTAGGCGACGACCCCGCGGGACAGGAACGTCTGGGGCAGGTCGAGCGAGTGGTCGACGTCAAGGGCGTTGCTGCCGGGCACGGTGAGGCCGCCGTGGCAGCCCACGGCGTACACGATACCGCCGGCGAGGTCGATGCCTCGGCTGCCGCAGGCGTTCGTGGCCAGCAGGGACGATGCGGTCAGGCCCTCGATGTCGGTGAAGCTGCCGCCGTCGGCGGGAACTCCTTCGAGGAAGTGGTTGGCGTGGCCGGAGAGGCTGGCGATGCCGTAGCGGGCGCCGCCGTTGCCGCAAAGCCGCGCGAGCAGGGCCGACCGGCGGTCGGCCACGGAGCCGAGCCCCCAGTTGCCCCCGACGAGGGCGGTGTCCACGGGGGCGGGCGAGCTCGCCGGGGAGCCCGACACGCCGTACACGGCCTTCCAGCGGTCGCCGATGACGGCCGCGGAGTCAGAGAGGAAGTCGTAGCCGGTGACGAGGACCTTGCGGCCGGTCGCGGGGTCGAGGGCGGCGAGGTCGAGCACTCCGTCCTGGCCGATGAAGGTGGCGATCGTGTTGGTGATCTCCTCGGGGGTCTCCACCAGCCGGCCGACGGAGAGGTCGGGGAGGAAGAGGCTCGCGGTGATGTCGGTCGGTCGAACCGTCGTCACGAGGCCCATGGGGTCGTCGGAGAGGTAGCGGCGCGCGGCCAGGGCCTGGCCCACCGGGCTCGTGGTGCCGAGGTCGCCGCCCGCCGGGTAGTTGGTCTCGTCGAAGAGCGACGTCCCGTCGGGGATGCGGGCCATGGGGACGATGCGGTCGTCGCCCACCACCACCACGTAGCGCACGCCGGGGAAGGCGCGCAGGCGCGAGAGGAGCTGGTCGTGGATGCCGTTCACGCCGAAGAGCAGGTTGTTGGCGGCGTCGATCGAGGTGCCGTTGCCCGCGGCCACCGCCGCGTCGTAGGCGGCGTAGAGCGGACCGAGCGCGCTGATCGGACCGAGGTCGACGATGGCGCCCTGAACCCGCGCGTGCACGGACAGGTCCCGGAGCTTCGTGTCGAGAGCGGCGGCCGCGGCCGGGGTCACTCCCATCGCCGCCTGCATGCGCGCGGAGTTGGAAAGGATGAGCGTCCGCACGTCAGGGTTCGACTGGAGGATGTAGAACGGGTTCTGGCTGAGAGCAATCGTGGTGTTGCCGACCTGATCCGTCACCGCCACCTGGATGCGGTAGAGCGAACCGGAGCGGCCGGACGGGTACGCCGTGGGCACGGTGTAGGTGACGTTGGTCGTGCCGACGCCCGGGAACGCGCAGCTGCCCCCCGGCCCGAACGTGCGCGGCAACGACGGGCCGGCCGGCACGGGCAGGAAGCTGACGCCGCCGTTGTCGGAGTAGAGCAGCGACACCTGCACCTGGCAGATGCGGATGTCGTCGCTCATCGACCAGGCGATCTCCTCGGTGCGGGCCGCGCCGCCCGCGGGCGAGAGCAGCCAGTACTCCCCGCCGGAGGGGGTCACCACCGCGGCCTGGGGAGGCGTCGCGTCGGCCACGGTCAGCACGGCCTGAGCAGAGGTCGCCGACGCGCACGGCCCCGCGACCAGCACGTCGTAGCGCGACCCCGAATCCGCGCCGAGAACCGGAGGTGTCGTGTAGCTGGGGCTCGTGGCCCCGGGGATGGCGACGCCGTCGCGGCGCCACTGGTAGGTGCGCGCCCCTGCGGCCACGACGCTGAAGGTCGCGCTGCCGCCCAGAGGCACGGTCTGGCCCGCGGGCTGCGTGGTCACGGCGATGCTGCAGGAAAGGCCGGTGAGGCTCGTGGCGCCTCCGGGCGCGGGCAGGCTGGGCAAGCCGTCCACGAACACGGTGACGAGCTGGAAGCCGGGGCTCAAGGACGCGGGCAGCCTCGACAGCGACAGCGTCATCGGGTCGTCGCCCCAGTGGGCGCGCGGGTCGACGGAGACGGGCGTCACGACCCCCGTGGCCACGGATCGAAGCTCCACGACGGGCACGTTGGCAGCGGAGCTCCGCGAGCCACCGGAGCTGGCCTCCGAGTCGCCGCGCAGGCCGGTGCCGGTCAGGGTGAAGGTCTGGCCGAAGGCGAGGGCGCCGGCCGTGGACGTGATCTGGGGCCGACGCGCGAGCGGGCCGAGATCGGGCGTGTAGACCTGGTCGACGCAGGGGAAGAACGAGGACCCGGCGAAGAGCACGCGGCCGTCCGCGAGGAGAGTGGCGTTCCCGGTGCGGCGGCGGCACACCTCGGGCCCCGGGGTGAAGGTCCCGGTCGAGGGGTCGTAGGTCTCGACCGCGTACGCGCGGTCCCGTAGGTCGTCCTCGTCGCCGAACGCGCCGAAGACGAGGACCTTGCCGCCGAGGAGCGGGATCGCCCCCCCGCTGGTGCGGGTGCGCATCATCGAGCCGGTCGAGGTCCAGGTCGCGGACACGGGGTCGTAGATCTCGGCGCTCGCGAGGCCGCCGTCGGGGATGTCGTCATCGCCGGTTCCGCCCACGACGAGCACGCGGCCGTCGCGCAGCACGGCCGCCATGTGGAGCGCGCGCGGGTCGGCGAGCCCGCCCGTCAGGGTGAAGGCGCCGGTGGCGAAGTCGTAGACCTCCGCCGAGCCGTGGAACGAGGGTCCGCCGCCGATGACGGCCGTGGTGGCCCCGCCCGCGATCAGCACGCGCCCGTCCGGCAGCACCGAAGCCGAGTGGTTGATGCGCGCGACGCTCATGTTGCCCGTCGGCGACCACGTTCCCGTCGCGGGGTCGAAGACCTCGGCGCTCGCCACCGCGGGCTGGCCGTTCAGGGAGCCGCCGGTCACCAGGACCTTCCCGTTAGGCAGCAGGGTGGCCGTGTGGTCGAAGCGGCCCTCCACCATGGGCCCCGTGGCCGACCACAGCCCGGTCGCCGGGTTGTAGACCTGCGCGGTCGTGCCCACGAGCAGCACCCGGCCGTCCGGCAGCAGGGTCGCGCTGGTGGCGAGGTTGCCCCCGGGAAGCGGCGTACCGGTGGCACTGCGCACGCCCGTCGCGGGGTCGTAGATCAGGCCCGCCCGTGGGAGCAGAACCTGGCCGCTCGGGAGAAGGGTAGGAAGCGTGCCGTCGGGATAGGTCTCGTCGAACGGCGGCTGCTCCGGCGAAATGGTCGCGGCGCCCTGGGCGTCGAAGATCTCCACGTCGGCCACGGGCGCACCGGGCACGCCGTGGGCCATGCCGAAGCCGCCGAGGTGCGGGTCGATGCCGCCGATCACGACCACGCGCCCGTCGGGCAGGAGGGTGGCCGTGTGCTGCGTGCGCTGGTGGGCGAGGGGCTGAACCTCCGTCCACGTGCCGGCGACGGGGTCGTAGATGTAGGTCCACACCTGGGAGATGAAGGCGGGATCGCCCGGCGAGTCGAGCATGTTGACACCGCCCGCGACGAGCACGCGACCGCTCGGCAGGAGGGTGGCCGTGGCCTGGCTGACGTCGATGATGTTCCCCGTCTGCGTGGTCAGGTTCGTGCCTGGGTCGTAGACCTCGGTCCAGTCCGTGGTGGACGGCTGGAGCACGCCTCCGGCCGTCAGCACGCGGCCGTCCGCGAGCACGGTCGAGGTGTGGTCGTCCCGGCTGATAGGGTGGTCCGACCCCGAGAGCAGGAAGTCCGCGGCGTTGCTCCAGGCCTGCGACGAGGGCTCGTAGATCTCGCGGGAGGGCAGCCGCAGGGCACCCAGGTTTCCACCGGACACGAGAACGCGGCCGTCCTGGAGGAGGTTCGCGGTGTGGGCGCCACGCGGCTCGACGTTGCCGGCGACCGCCTGGAAGGCGCTCGTGGCCGGGTTCCACTCCGCGACGACGCTCGCGAACACATTCGACCCCAGGTCCGTGCTCCCCACCACCAGCACCCGGCCGTTCCGCATGAGGGTGGCCGTGGGCGCGGCCACCGCCGACGCGAGGCTGCCCGCGGCGCTCCAAGCCCCGGTCACCGGGTCGTAGACCTCGGCAGTCGCGAGAACGCCGGCCGCCCCCACGCCGCCCACCACGAAGACCTTGCCGCTCGGCAGGAGCACGGCGGAATGCCGGCTGCGGACGGCGAGCAGCCGACCCGTGGTCGCCCAGCGCCCGGTCGCGGGATCGAAGACCTCCGCGGTGTCGAGGTGGCCCGCCCCCGTACCGCCCGCGACGAGGATGCGCCCGTCCAGGAGCAGGGTCGCCGAATGGTCGTAGCGGGGCGTGATGAGGCGCGGGGCGGCCGTCCAGGCGGCGTGCGCGGACGCAGGAAGGAGGGCAGCCACCGCGGCGAGGGTCGCGAGCGCGAGGCGGGAGACGCGGTTCATGGGTCTATCTCCGTGGGGACAGCGGATCGGTGGTTGGGTGGTGCGTCGCGGCGAGCTCGTCGATCGCGCCCGTGAGTTTTCCGCCTGTGTGCTGAGGCTGCGGAAGTTATCACTCAAAGGACGCCGCGACAAGGCCCGCTCCCCGGCTTTGCGCTATCCTCTCGCTGCAGCGTCACATGCCCGCGGAGCGCGACGAGGACGATCGGCGGCGGCCCCGGGATCTCGCCGAGATGGCGGACATGCCGACCCTCGACGGCGCGGCCCTGACCGAGCCCCGGGTGCCTCGGCCCTCGCCGAAAGCCGCCCCCCTCGCCGCCGTCTTCAGGGCGGGGCAGGTGGTGGCCGGTCGCTACGAGATCGTCCGCTACATCGCCGAAGGCGGAATGGGCGAGGTCTACGCGGCGCGCGACCAGAAGCTCCAGGGAACGCTCGCCCTGAAGACGATCCGGTCGGAGGCGGCGCGCAAGGCCCAGGCCCTCGACCGCTTCTTGCGCGAGGTGAACGTAGCGCGCCGGGTCACGCATCCGAACGTTTGCCGCATCTACGACGTCGACGAGCACCACTGGCCGGCCGAGGAGGGGGTCGAGCCCAAGGCGCCCATCACGTTCCTGACCATGGAGCTGCTCTCCGGGGAGACGCTCAGCTCGCGGCTCGAGCGCGGGGCGGTTCCCCTGGAGGAGGCGCGGGGCATCGTGGATCAGATGGCGCAAGGCCTCGACGCCGCCCACGCCCTCGGCATCGTCCACCGCGACTTCAAGAGCGGCAACGTGATGCTCGTGCCCGGGAGCAAGGGCGGCGAGACGCGCGTGGTCATCACCGACTTCGGCCTCGCCCGCGCGATGGAGAAGGACGCCGACCTGTCGAGCATCTCCGAGACGGGGATCGTCGTGGGCACGCCCGCCTACATGGCCCCCGAGCAGGTGGAGGGCAAGCCCCTCACCGCGGCCGCGGACCTCTACGCCTTCGGCGTGGTCCTGTTCGAGGTGGTCACCGGGCAGCTGCCCTTCAGCGGCGGGTCTGCGATGAGCCTGGCCGTGAAGCGGCTGCAGGAGGCTCCGCCGTCGCCGCGAAAGTTCGTGGCCACCCTCGACCCCGCGTGGGAAGCCGCCATCCTGCGCTGCCTCGAGCGCGACCCCGCGGATCGCTTCGCCTCCGCGGGGGACGTGGTTCGCGCCCTGGGCGGCGAGCGCGTCAGCGCGGGGAGCGGGATCGCCGCGCGAAGGCGGCGCCAGCGGGGAGTGCTCATCGGCGGCGCCGTGGCCCTCGCGATCGCCCTGGGCCTCGGCGTCCTGGCCTGGCGCCAGCGAGGCCCGGAGGCAACCCAGCCTCCGGCCGCCGCGGCTTCGGGCGCGCCCGCGGCGGCCGCGATCAAGCCGCGTCGGTCGCTGGCGATCCTCGGCGTGCAAAACGCCTCGGGCCGCGCGGAGCAGCAGTGGCTGGGCACGGCGATCCCGGAGATGCTCGCTTCGGAGCTGGGCGCCGGCGAGGGGCTGCACCTCGTCCCCGCGGGCGACGTCGCCCGCGTCCTGCGCGACCTCGACCTCGGCAAGGACATGGCGGCGCTGCCCAAGGAGGCGCTGGCCCGCGCCGGACGCAACCTGGGCGTCGAGCTCCTCGGCACCGGCGTCTACACGCTCCTGGGCACTGGAGACGAAGCACCCCTGCGCGTGGACCTGCGCGTGCTCCTCGCGTCCACGGGGGAACTGGTGGCGCAGAGCTCCGCCACGGGCACGCAGGCCCAGCTCTTCGACCTGCTCTCGCGGGCGGGCAGCGGCCTGCGCCAGAAGCTGGGGCTGCCCGACGTGTCGCCCGCCCAGGCCCTGGAGGTCGAGGCGTCCCTGCCGAGGGACCGGGAGGCGGCAAGGCTGTACGCCGAGGGCATCGCGCAGCTCCGCGACGGCAACCCCATCGCGGCCCGGGACACGCTCCTTCGCGCCTCGGCGGCGGAGCCGAAGCACCCGCTTCCCCACGCCGCTCTCGCCGCCGCCTGGTCGGCCTTGGGTTACGAACAGAAGGCGCGCGGCGCGGCAAGGCTGGCCGCGGCCTCCGCCTCCGCCCTCCCCGCGGAGGCGCGCGCCGCGATCGAGGCGCGCCTCCACGAGAGCGAGCGCGACTGGACGAAGGCCATCGAGAGCTACAGGGGCCTCGCGGCCGCGGTCGGCGCCAACCTCGACAACGGCCTGCCCCTCGCCGACGCGCAGACCCTGGCCGGACGGCCCAAGGAGGCCCTCGTCACCCTGGAGTCGCTCCGGGCCCTGCCCCCGCCCGCGGGCACCGATCCCCGCATCGACCTCCAGGAAGCGCGGGCGCAGGAGGCCCTCGGCAACAGCAAGGAATCGCTCGCCTCCGCGGAGCGGGCGCGCGCGCGAAGCTCCGAGCGCGGCATGCGGACGATCGAGGCGCGGGCCCTCCTGCAGAAAGCGGTCAGCCAGTCCTCCCTCGGCGACACCGCCGAGTCCATGAAGTCCGCGGAAGCGGCGCGGACGCTGGCCGAGGCCGTGGGCGACCGGGACTGGACGGCGCGCACGCTCGAGCAGATGGCGCGCACGCTCGAGAAGGCCGGCGACCTCGAGGGCGCTTCGCGCCTGCGCGCGCGGGCCCTCGCCGCGTACAAGGCCATCGGCGACCTGTCGAGCGTCGCCCGCGTCCAGGCGGGGACGGCGCGGCTCTTCCACAAGCGAGGCGACCCGAAGCAGGCGGACGCCCACTACGCGCTGGCCCTGGCCGCCTTCCGCGAGGTGGGGGCCAAGCACGAGATGGCGCCCATGCTGAACAACATGGGCGGCAAGAAGGCGACCGAGGGCGACCTCGCGGGGGCGCAGAAGCTCTACCAGGAGGCCCTCGCCCTCTTCGGGGAGGTCGGTGACAAGGCGAGCCTGGCCGCGACCCTCACCAACCTGGGCGAGGTGCTGTTCGCGCGCGGCGAGATCGCGCAGGCCGAGGACATGCACCAGGAGTCGCTGGCCACGAACCGGGAGATCGGCGAGAAGGCCGGCCAGGGCTACGACCTCCTCCGGCTCGCCGATCTCTCCGCGGCCAAGGGCGACCTCGGCGTGGCCCGCCAGCGCTACGACGAGTCGGGCAAGCTCCTGGCCGACGTCGGCGACCGGCTCACCGGAGCCGAGGTGAAGCTGGGCCTGGCCCGGCTGGCCCTCGCGGAGGGCGCGGTGAAGGCCGCGATAGCACTCGCGCGCGAGGCGGAGGAGGTGGCCCGAGCCGAAGGCGCCGCCTACACGGAGGCCGTGGCCCAGGTCGTCCTCGCCGACGCGCTGCTCGCGGAGGGCCAGCGGGCGGAGGCCCAGAAGGCTGCGGAGTCGGCCCGGGAGCTGGCCGCGAAGAGCGGGGAGCGCCGGGCCCGCTGGGGCGCGCGCCGCGCCGCGGCCGAGGTGAAGGCCGCGAGCGGGGCCGCCGCGGACCAGGCGGCCGCCGTCCGCGAGCTCGACGCCCTCGGCTCCGAGGCCACGAAGGCCGGCTACGTCGGCGTCGGCTTCGAGATGGGCCTCGCCGCGGGACGCATCGAGAAAGCGGCAGGCCGCGCGGCCGCCGCGAAGGCCCGGCTCCTCCGCGTCGCCCAGGAGGCCCGGCAGAGGGGCTTCGGCCTCATCGCGCGCCAGGCCTCCTGAATCGTCGTCTCCTCCGCGCGATAGAATCGGGACCGTGCTTCACGGCAGGAAGGTCGTGGTCGTGCTGCCCGCCTACCGGGCCGCCCGCACCCTCGAGAAGACGTACCGGGAGATCCCGCGCGACGTGGTCGACGAGGTCCTCCTCGTCGACGACGCGAGCGACGACGACACGGTCGCGGAGGCGGGGCGCCTCGGCATCCGCACCTTCGTCCATCCCGAGAACCGGGGGTACGGCGGCAACCAGAAGACGTGCTACACCGAGGCCCTGCGGCAGGGCGCCGACATCGTGGTGATGCTCCACCCCGACTACCAGTACGACCCGCGCCTGCTCACGCCGATGGCGGGGATGGTGGCCTCGGGCGTCTACGACCTCGTGCTCGGCTCGCGCATCCTCGGGGACACCGCGCACGCGGGCGGGATGCCGCTCTACAAGTACGTGTCGAACCGGGCCCTCACCGCGTACCAGAACCTGATGATGGGCACCAAGCTCTCCGAGTTCCACACCGGGTACCGCGCGTTCTCGCGCAAGGTGCTCGAGAGCGTGCCCCTCCTCGCGAACTCGAACGACTTCGTGTTCGACAACGAGATCCTCGCCCAGGTGGTGGCCAAGGGCTTCTCCATCGGAGAGATCTCGTGCCCGACGAAGTACTTCCCCGAGGCGAGCTCGATCAGCTTCTGGCGGTCGGTCCGCTACGGGCTCGGGGTCGTGAAGACGAGCACGGCCTACAGGCTCTGGAAGTGGGGGCTCCTCGAACCCGCCATCTACACGACGCGGACCGAGGCCCTGCTTCCCCCCTCGGAGACGAAGGCCGCGCAGGCCACCTCCGGCCGCGCCTGATCGCGCCGTTTCGCGTCAGCGGAAGTAGCCGGAGACGTCGACGATCAGGTCGACCGTGCCTTCCGGCTGCCCGCAGAACACCATGAGCTGGCCCGTCGGATCCAGGGCCACCACCAGGTTGTTGGCGCGCGTCGAGTCGGGGATGTAGTTGAGGGCGCTCGTCTCGGGAGCGATGAGCGCGTCCGCGGGATAGAAGCGCAGATGCCCGGGCGCGGTGGCGCCGGTGACGGTGATGTTCAGGGCTACGGCCTTCGCCCCCGCGGGCACCTCGCACACGCCGGTCAGAGGGAACTTCCGGTCGCCGCTTGCGACCAGGGCCGGCCCGCCCAGGGGGCCGGGAGCGTCGCGGGTGTCGAGGACCCGGCAGGGAGGCACCGGGAAGAAGCCGTGCTCCAGGACGGCGGGATCGTCGTCGTCGATGGTCAGGAGCGCCTCGGCCCGACCGATCTGGGCGTTCACGGGGGCGAGGAGCCGAAGGCGTACGGTCTCCGCGCCCTCGTCCTCGGTGTCGCCGTGCACGGGGACCTCGATGGTCGCGGTCGTGGCGCCCGCCGCGAAGGAGACCTGGCCAGTCACGGCGTCGTAGTCGACTCCGGGCGCCGCCGTCCCCGGCTCCGACTCGAAGGAGGCGGTCACCACCGCTCCCGAGGGCGGGGACAGCGACACGGTGAGGACGGCCATGCCCGTGCCCGCGTTGCCCTCGGTCCAGGTGGCGTCGGCGATCGACAGCACGTTCGCGGGCAGCGTCGCGGAGGCGGTGGCCGAGGTCCGGCTCTCGCCGTTCGGCCCCACGGCGGTGACGGAGTACGCGTAGGTCTCCCCGCCCGGGCGCGATGGGTCCACCCAGGACGTTCCCCCGATCCCGGCCGCCGCGACCTCGAAGCTGCCGCCGCTCCCCGTGGCCCGGCGCACCGTGTAGCTGGTGGCGCCCGCCGAGCCGCTCCAGGTGAGCTGGATGGTCGGGCCGGCCACGGCGGCGCTGAGCGCCGACGGCCGCGGTGGCGGACAGCCGTTCGTGCAGGGAGACGCGAGGGGGCCGGGGTTCAGGACGGTGAAAAAGGGAGCCGTCTGGGGGCTGTCGAGGAGGCTGTCCTCCTCGACGCCCGTCAGGTAGGCGTTCGGGAACTCCAGGTAGCCGAGCCACATGAGCGCGTTCTCGCAGTCCTGGTCGGGAAACGGGCACGATCCGGGAGTGGGATGGGGCAGGTTGAAGGTGTGCCCCAGCTCGTGGCCGATGCCGCCGGTGGACACGCACACCCCGGGATACTGGGCGTCCCCGGGGCAGGACGGCACGAGCGACTCGCACAGGAGGTTGCGCAGGTCGTTCGCGGGAAGAACGGCGACGCCGTTCGTGCCCGCTCCTCCGACCTGCCCGCAGAGGGAATCGGCCTCGACGAAGAACAGCCAACGGTTCGTGGGATCGTCGAAGGAGCCGCCCGTGAGGGAGAGCCCGTCGCCGGTGACGCCGTTCCAGAAACGGTAGGTGGGATCGGCGGCGGGAGCCTCCGACTGGTACCAGGCGACGGGATGCGTGGTCGGCACCACCTCGACCACGGGATCGTTCAGCCGGAAGGTCCGCCCTCCGCCCAGCTGGTTCCGGTAGTAGACCTGGAGCTGGCGCAAGGCTCTCTCGATGGCCCGGAGGTGACCCGGCTGGACCTGGCGATCGCTCGGGACCAGGTAGACCGCACGCACCGTGGGATCGCCCACGGCCGACGGGGCCATGGCCTGGCCGAGGGCGGAGGCCCCGGGCGCTTCGACTTTCGCCGATCCCGCCTCGAAGCGGAGCGTCCGGGCCACGGCCTCGAGGGCCGCGCGCCCTTCGGCGTCCGCTCCCGCGGAAAGCCGATACGTCCTCGGGCCGCGCGCCAGGAGGATTTGGAGCACGGCGGGAGACTCGCGGCGCAGCGCGGGCGCGCCGCCGACGAGCACCTCGGTGTCCACGAAGGCCATCGGCTCGCAGCCCGCCACCGTGTCGTTCGCGAGGGCGGAAAGGGACGGGGTCTCGAGAACGTCCTTCACGGTGATCGTGGCCACGGGGGCGGCGGGGAGCGACGGCGCGAGCGCCTGATCCGGGAGAAGGTCGATCACCGTGAGGTTGGCGCCCGCGTCCCTGCCCTGGTCGACGAAGAGCCGGCGCTCCTGGGCGCGGAGCCCCAAGGGCACGTCGAAGGCGAGGTTGGCCTGGGGACTCGTGAACCGCTGGGTCTCGACGATGGGCCCCGACACGACGGCCCGCGTAGAGGAAAGGACGAAAGCGGCGACGAGAATTCCGCACCGATGCCCGGTGCCCATAGCGACTCCCAGACGCTCCTACGGTTTGTTGGTATCGCCCCGCGCTTCGAACGACATCCATCCAATCGGGGACGATCCGATGCGATGTGATTAGAAGCCGACTCTACCACACGGCCCCGGGCGCCCAGCCCCCGTATTTGGCGTCCGAGCGTTCAGTCGGGACGGCGCCCCAGGCGAAAGCCGGGGCCCGATCGCTCGAAGCCGGCTTCCACGAGGAAGGGGGCGAGGGGGCTCGCGCCCAGGGGGATCCCGTCGGCACGGCTCCAGCCCAGGGCCGATCGACCGGTGCGCGAAGCCCAGCGCGCCAGGGCGGCGCACAAGGCGCGGGCCAGGCGGGAGCGCTCGGGATCGTCGGGGGGCAGGAAGGTCACGAGGTCCTTTTCGTCGCGCGCGATGTAGCCGACGAGTCGGCCCTCGACGAGGGCCACGTGCGTCCCCGCCGCGCGCGCCTTGCGCACCCCCTCCCCATCGGGCCAGGGGAGTCCTGCGCCGTAGGGGTTGGCGGGATCGGTCGAGGCGAGCACGACGCCGGACCCGCCGCCGTCGCCTGGATCAGGCTCGCGTAGCGCACGCAGGCGCTCGAGCGCGCCGGGGTCCGCGAACTGGGACCCGCCGCGGCCCTCCACGAAGTAGCCTCGGCGCACGCGCCCCGCCTCCTCCATGGCCCGAAGCACGGGGTAGACCACGGGAAAACCGCCGGGGACGTCCTCGGCGAGGGCCGCGTCCCGCGTGAGCACGCCGTGGCGGGCCAGGAGCTGGGTGGCCAGGGCGGCCGCCCGCGCCGTCGGCGTGGGCGCCTTCGGGCCTTTGGGCGGCACGAGCAGGCTCCACCGCCCACCCGCACTGGCCGGCGCCTCGCGCCGCGACCGGAACGCCCCGGAGAGCCGGTGACGGCGGAGGGCGGCGCGCGTCGTCCTCGATCCGAGGAAGGCGCGCAGCGCGCCCGGCGAGTCGTTCGTCACGAAGCCCGCGAAGAAGAGGTCCC
>Ga0315912_10004948_pt1 | contig 12376 bp, 9 predicted proteins | sample VfabasoilMG_FD_204469 | JGI IMG/M metagenome (GOLD analysis project Ga0315912, IMG submission 204469) | Garden soil microbial communities collected in Santa Monica, California, United States - V. faba soil | ecosystem: Environmental > Terrestrial > Soil > Garden | place: USA: California... | reverse complement strand
CCGGTGTCGGTATCGACCTCCAGGTAACTCGCCTGAATGCCGTTGGTGAAGACACCCGTGTAGGCCTTCTGCGCGTAGCTCCTCGTCACCGTCAGTTCCGGCTGGAAATCACGCGGCACGCGGTCGGTCCGGAAATACGCCGTGCGCGCCACCTCCTCCAGCGTCATGCGCAGCGCGCCGCTTTCGGCTTCGACCACGTTGCCCTCGCGCACATCGAGCAGCGACGGCTCCGACTCGGTGAGCCGCGCCACGAACGCGACGACGTTGGCGCGCAACGCGCGTGCCGCCTGGAACACGGCCTCCCCGCCGATGCCGGTGCCGCGCGAACCGAAATTGCCGCCGCCGTAGGGCGTGGCATCGGTGTCCCCGAGTATGACCTGGACCCGCTCGATCGGAACCCCCATCGCGGATGCCGCGACCTGCATCGCCACGGCATGCGCGCCCTGCCCCATTTCCGTCAGGCTCGTCGCCACGGCGAGCCCGCCGGTCGCCGTCAGTTTGATGGTGCAGCCGTCCTGCGCGGCGATCGAAACGCCCCCTTGGCCGTACGTGGCCGAAGAGCCGTTGGAATTCTCCACGAAACTCGCGAGCCCGATGCCACGAAAGATGCCGCGCGAACGCAACTCCGCCTGCGCGCGGCGCAGCCCGGCATAGTCCATCATCGCCAGCAGCCGGTCGAGCGCCTCGTGCTGCGAGAGCTTCTCGAAGGTCGGGCCGCTCACCAGCGTGTACGGAAACCGGTCCGCGGGAATGTAGTTGCGACGGCGGAATTCCGCCGGATCCATCCTGACCGCCTCCGCCGCCAGATCCACGATGCCCTCGGTGATCGCGCACGCGACCGGATGGCCGACCGCGCGGTACTGGCCGTACATCGGCTTGTTCTGGAACACCGCGCGCGAGCGGCCGCGATAGGCGCGCTGCTGGTAGGGTCCGCCCGCGAGATTCACCACCTGCAGGCCCTCGTTGACGCTGGCGCGCGGATATCCGGAGAAAGGGCCGATGCCGTAAAGATCATCCATGTCGACGGCGAGGATGTCGCCCTTGCCCGAAACCGCCATCCGCACTTTGACGCGGTGACCGCGCGCGTGATTGTCCGACACGAACGATTCCACGCGATCCGCAACGAACTTCACGGGCCGCCCCAAGACCAACGACGCCGCCACCGCCGCCATCTCGTCGCCGAACACGTGAATCTTGAGACCGAATCCGCCACCCACGTCGGGCGCGATGACGCGCACGGAAGTCTCCGGCAGGCCAAAATGGTGCGCCAGTATCCACTGCATCATGTATGGCACCTGCGTCGATTGCCATACGGTAAGGTGCTTCTCCGCAGGATTGAAGTCGGCCACGATGCCACGCGTCTCGAGCGGCGTCGCGGCGTGGCGCGAGGTCACGAACGTCGCCTCCACCACGTGCTCGGCACGGGCGAAGATCTCATCCACGCCGCCGGTATCGACGACCCGCTCGAAGCACAGATTGTCGCCGAATTCGGGATGGATGACGGGAGTCTGCGGATCGAGCGCGGTCTCGGCATCGGTCACAGGCGGCAGTTCCTCCCAGTCGATTGCGACGAGCTGCGCAGCGTCTTCCGCCTGCGCGCGGCTTTCCGCGACCACCGCCACCACCGGCTCGCCCTGCCAGCGCGCGCGGTCGATCGCGAGCGGCAGTTGCGGCGCGGAACGCATGCCCTTGATGTGCAGCAGCACGCCGACGTACGGGCGGCACAATTGCGCGATATCCGGGCCCGTCAATAGGCGCAGCACGCCCGGGGCCGCGCGCGCCTCCTCGACAGCGATGCTGGAGATGCGCGCGTGCGCGTAGGGACTGCGCACCATGACGGCATGCGCGAGTCGCGGCAATTGCAGGTCGTCCACGTATTGCCCGCGCCCCGCCAGCAGGCGCCGCGCGTTCGCGCGGGGCAGCGGCATGCCGATGTACTGCGTCCGGCCGAGCATGCGCCGCGTGGTCTCACCGGCGCTCATCCGGCTCTGACTCCCCGATGCAGGCGACAGACGGTTTCCACCGCATCGATGATCGCCTGGTAGCCGGTGCACCGGCAGTAATTTCCCGACAGGTGCCGCCGGATGGCCGCCCGCGATGCGCCGGGCTGCCGCTCGACCAATTCCGCCGCGGCGATCAGCATCCCGGGCGTGCAAAACCCGCATTGCAATGCGTTGCGCTCGTGAAACGCGCGCTGCAGTTCGCCTACGATGCCGGTATCCGACAAACCTTCGATAGTTTCGACGCGAGCGCCGTCCGCCTGCACCGCAAGCATGAGGCAAGCGCGAACTATCTCGCCGTCCAGCCTGACCGTGCAGGCGCCGCACACGCCGTGCTCGCACCCGAGGTGAGTGCCGGTCAATCCCAGTTCATGCCGCAGGAAATCGGCGAGATGCTGCCGGGCTGAAACGCGCCGCCGCACCCGCCCGCCATTCACATCGAGCGCTATTTCCAGCATGTCGTCCGGTTCAGTCTTCATGAGGCACCGCGATCCGGGCAAGCGCGCGCCCAAGCAGCACGCGTGCAAGATGCATCTTGGTGGCGGCCGTCTGATACAGATCGTCGAACGGCGCGAGATCCTGTTCGAGCAACGCCTGCGCCGTCGAAACATCCAGATGTGGCTTCGCGCGGCCTTCCAGCGCTTTCGCAGCGGCAATGGCAAGCCGCGGCGTGGCGCCCATGCCACAGAATGCGATCCTGACATCGTCCAGCACGTCGCCCGCCATCCGGGCGCAGGCAGCGACGCCGACCGTCGCGTAATCTCCGTGGCGCCGCGCGAGTTCCTGGAACGAATAGCGGTAGTCGTCGCCCAACCGAGCGAATTCACCGCTCACCAGCACTTCGCCCGGACGCAGATCCGTTTCGTACCAGCCCTTGAAAAACCCCCGGGCGGCGACCTGCCGCTCGCCGTTGCGGCCGCGGATGACGAATCTGGCATCGAGAGCGACGCAGCACGCGGGAAGCTCGGCCGCAGCGTCGGCGAACGCGATGCTGCCGCCGAACGTGCCACGATTGCGTATCGCGGCATGCGCGACGTACGGCATCGCCTGATGGATCAGCGGCAGATATCGTGATACGTCCGTTGACCGTTCCACGATGCGATGACGGGTCAGCGCACCGATCGTGATCGAGTCACGATCGACGCGTATGCCCGACAATTCATCCAGACCGTTGAGATCGATCAGTATTCGCGGCGCATCGAGCCGCAGATTGAGCGCGGCCATGAGGCTTTGACCGCCGGCGAGCAGCCGCGCCCCTTCCCCGTGGCGCTCGAGCAGGTCGAATGTTTCGGCGAGCGACCGCGGCTTGACGTAGGCGAATGCCGGGGCTTTCATGAATTCCCGACTAATCGAGCCTGATGCCCGCGGTCTTGACGATCTTTCCCCATTTTGCGATCTCGGCTCGGAGATACCGGACCCCTTCTTCGGGCGTGCCGCTCAGCGGTTCGGCGCCCTGGCTGGACAAGCGCTCCTTGAGGTCCGCGGCCGACAACGCGCCGCTCAGCGCGCCATGCAGCCGGCCCACGATGGGTCCAGGCGTCGCTGCCGGAACCATCATCAGCCACCACTGGATCGACTCGTACCCGGCCAACCCGGCCTCCGCGACCGTCGGCACCTGCGGTGCCGCCTGCGAGCGCGCCCGGCTGCTGACGGCAAGCGCTCTCACGCGCCCTGCTTTGGCATGCGGCAATACGTGCAGGATCGCGGAAAACATCAACTGCGTCTCGCCCGCGATCGTCGCCGTCACGCCCGGAGGCCCCCCCTTGTACGGAACATGCACCATGTTGACGCCCGCCATCGACCTGAACAGTTCCGCGGAGAGATGGCTCGACGAACCTACGCCGTTGGACGCGAAGTGCAGCTTCCCGGGCTGCGCCTTTGCATGCGCGACCAGTTCCTGAACGGTTCTTGCCGGCACCGCGGGATGCACGATCAGTATGTTGGGCGCCACGGCGATCATCGAGACCGCGTGCAGGTCCTTCATCAGATCGTACGGCCGCTGCCCGCCCGCGCCTTCCAGTATGGCGAGGTTGCTCGAAAGCATGAGCATGGTATAGCCATCGGGGGCGGCCTTAGCGGCGATGTCCGTGCCGATGACCCCCGCGGCGCCCGGACGATTGTCGATCACGATCTGCTGCCCCAGGGACTCGCCCATCTTCTGCCCGATCGCACGCGCCACAATATCGGCGCCGCCACCCGCGGGAAACGGCACCATGAACCGGATCGGTCGTGCTGGATACGGCGCCCGCTCCGCGGCGGCGGCGGCCGCATCCACCACCACGCACGCCGCGACGGCCATGACCAGAGAAAGAATTGAAACGTTCATTGCCCCCCCAATTCACTCACACCGGCCCGTCCAGACCCGAGAACGGAAAGCGCAGCGTTGCCTCCCGCTCGGCCGGCGCATACCATCCCTGCGGCGCGTGATGGCTGGTATGCAGGTAGCACTGGATGCGCACCTTGTCGCTGCCACGGGTGAAAGTAAACAAACGGCTCATGGGATAGAGCAGCTTGTTGCCATGGTAGCGCGTCATGGCGGCGCAGTTGGCAAACGTGACGTTCCAGCGGCGCTCGATCAATCCCTTCCCGCCATATCGATCGTCAGGATGCGTATGCGTGTGCCCGGCCAGCCACAGATCGATCGCGCCCGGGCGGGCGTCGAAATAGTCGTGGAATCGGTCCGAGTCGATGTCGTCTCCCACCCAGTACAAGAAGGAGGCTCCGATCTCATCCACGAAACGGTAATGGTAGCCGCCGCCTACCCCTTCCATGCGTCCGGACGCGGTCGTCGTATCGCGCAGCACATGGTGGGCGCAGGTGACAATGATCTTGTCCCGGTGCCGCTCCACCATCTCCCGCCACCAGTCGAAGGTAGCGTGCGTGATGGCGCCCGCCGGGAAACCACCGCGCTCTCCGCGGCCCTTCGGCGGCCCGCCGTCATTGCGGTCGCCCATCATCAGAAACAGCACATTGCCCGCAAGAAAGCTGTAGCGCTCCCACGTTCCTTCGACCGCGAATGGCCTGCGGTCGCTGCGGACACGCGAATGCGCCGTGCTCTGGCCCAGCGGATCGATCCATTTACGGAACCACCACTGGGTTTCTTCCTCCGGCCCGCTCGCGTCGTGGTTACCGAGCAGGCAGTAGATCTGCTCGCGGCGATGCTTTTGGCCAGCGCAAAGCTGCTCGACGGCCGGAGGGCCGTCGGCGTCCGCGGGCGGCGTCTGGGTGCCGGAGATGTCGCCCAGGTGCAGCATGATGTCCCATTCGAACGGCGGCCCGCCCTCCCCGCCTCCGAATTCACTCTGCTCGATTGCTTCGGCGAGGCTGCGCCTGCCGTGCTTCAGGTCACTGTGTATGTGGGAGCAGGCGCCCACCCACAAACGAAATGTCTCCATTCGTTCCATCATCCTCGCTTGCAATCCAGATAAATGCGCGCTACGTCCCGTAACGCACCGGCGACTTCGCGAACTTCAGCGCAGCAAGGGCGCTGTAGCAGGCGAGCCACGCGGTCTTGGGATTCTCCGGCGCCGGCACGTTTTCGACCTTGACGCTGATGTTGCCGGTTCTGCCACGGATCTCGATGAAGTGCGTGTTGTGCGTGAGCGCGGGATCGGCGACGACCTTGAGGCGCGTCCGGTCGAAGCCGATGCCGGCCATGCTGAGAACCGCGGCGATGTTCACGTTGGCCGGAAAAAGCGGCACGCCCCGCCGCGCCGGGCCGTCGAAGATCGTGCACGGACCGGTGAGCCGGTCGAGATCGATATTCGCCTGAGCGACGTAGGCGATGTCCTTCCACGCCGCAGGAGGCTTGGTCACGGCGATGGTCACTTCATCGACGCCCGCCATGCATGCCGCCTTCAATGCATCGAGGCCGGCGATGCCGCCTGAAGGCACGTAAAGCAGCGCGCCCGCGGCCTGCGCCGCGCGCTCGAGTCGCGCACGCAGGGCGTCGTCGCACAGCGCACCCGAGGACAGAACGATCAAGGCGATTCCCCTGCGCAACAGGGCTTCGGCATGATCGCGCACGGCCTCGTGCGACGCGGCTTCCACCACGACGTCCGGCCGCTGCGCGACGAGCGCGTCCAGGCTGGTCACGAGCGGAACTCCGAAATCCCTTTCCAGGCCAAGGCTGCGCGCCGATGCCGTGCGCCCGAGCAGCACCGCGACACGCGACTCCCCCAGGTCACCCGCCCCAACGTGTTCAAGAATCAGGCGTGCGATGGTTCCGCCGCCGATGATGCCAATCCGCATGCCCCCGCCCCTGCATCCTGCGATGCGGTCATTGTACAGGGGGTTGCCAGACCCTGCGGCACGAGGTGCGCGATGCCGGGGGGCGCCGGCGAGAGGCTAGGACACCTGGCAGCCGGCGACGGTCGCCTTCGGCGGTTCGACAAACTGCGGTATCGTGACGCCGTTGCGGATCGCGGTCATCTCGGCGAGGATCGCGATCGCGATCTCCGGCGGCGTCTTGCTGCCAAGCTTCAAGCCCACCGGCCCGTGCAGGCGCGCGATCTCGTCCTGCGACAGGTCGAATCCCGCGAGGCGCTTGCGTCGCGCCTCGTTGTTCCTACCCGAGCCGATCGCCCCGACGTAGAACGCCGGCGACTTGAGAGCTTCGAGCAGCGCCATGTCATCGAGCTTGGGATCGTGCGTCAGCGTCACCACCGCGCTGTGGGCATCGAGGTTCATCTCGTTCACGATGTCATCCGGCATGCCGCGTTTCACCACCACGCCGCCGACGGTCCAGGTGTCGGCGTACTCCTCGCGCGGATCGCACACCGTCACCTGGTAGTCGAGCGCCTGCGCCATCTGGGCCAAGTATTGCGAAAGCTGACCGGCACCGATGATGAGCAGCCGCCAGCGCGGCCCGAACACGGTGACGAAGGTCGTGCCATCGAATGCCAGCTGATCCGACCATTGCGCCGGGCCAGTCGTCACTCGCCCCGATTTCATGTCGAGCCGGCGCATCACTAATTCGTGGCGCTCGATGCGCGCCAGCAAATCGGCCAGCCCGCTTGCGGCGGTGAGCGGCTCCAGCACAAGCTCGAGCGTGCCCCCGCACGGCAGACCAAAGCGCTGCGCCTCGTCGGCGCTGACCCCGTAGACGGTCGTCGCGGGTTTGTCCCGCACCAGCTCACCCGAACGCACCCGCAGTATCATGTCATCCTCGACGCAACCGCCGGACACCGATCCCACCACCATGCCGTCGTCGCGAATCGCGGTCAGCGCCCCGATCGGGCGCGGCGCGGAACCCCAGGTCTTGACAACGGTCGCCATCACGACGCGGTGCCCGGCCCCGACCCACTCCTGCGCGCTTCTCAATACCTGCAGATCGACGCTGTCCATGCCAACCCCTCGTTATATCCCGCCAAATAGAGCGCTCGCTAGGGTAGTGCAAAGCGTGCCGACCGGTCAAGCCGGTGCGCGGGTCGGTCGACTGCGGGCGGCGCCAGGTTGCAGGCGCCTGGTGCATGGGCTAGCATCCTCCGAAACCGCCGTGGCGCACGTCGCGCGCCGCATCCCACCCGATCCGACTCCCAGGAGGCAGCATGGGCACCCATCTCTCACTCACCGTCAATGGCAGGGCCGTGAGCGCGGACATCGATCCCCGGACCCTGCTGGCGCAGCTCCTGCGCGAGCACCTTCGGCTCACCGGCACGCATGTCGGCTGCGACACCGGACAATGCGGCGCCTGCACGGTACATCTCAACGGGCGCGCCGTGAAGTCCTGCAATCTGCTGGCGCTGCAGGCGCAGGGCGCGAGCGTCACCACCATCGAGGGCATCGGCGAACCGGCGCGCCTGCACCCGATGCAGGAGGCGTTTCGCGAGCACCATGGTCTGCAATGCGGCTTCTGCACGCCGGGCATGGTGATGAATGCGCTGGAACTCGTGCGCCGGCATCCCAACCCGTCCGAGGACACGGTCCGCGCTGAATTGGAAGGGAATCTGTGCCGCTGCACCGGATATCACAACATCGTCAAGGCGATCGTCGCTGGCGCCGCGGCGATGAAGCGATAGGAGGCATGGCATGAACGCACCGATAGTCGGCCAGCCGATCAGGCGCAAGGAAGACGCCCGCTTTCTCACCGGCGACAGCACGTTCACCGATGACGTCAACGTGCACGGCCAGACCCATGCGTGCTTCCTGCGCTCGCCGCATGCCCACGCGCGCATCCGCGGTATCGATCGCACCCGTGCCGCCGCATCACCCGGCGTCCTCGCGGTCTTTACCGGTGAGGATCTGGCCGAGGCCAAGGTCAACGGATTGCCCTGCGGCTGGCTCATCACCGATGTCGACGGCCAGCCGATGAAGGAACCGCCGCATCCCGCGCTCGCGCTGGGCAAAGTGCGCTACGTCGGCGATCACGTCGCCCTGGTAATCGCGGAAACGCTGAATCAGGCGAAGGATGCGGCGGAGTTGATCGAAGTCGACTACGAGGTGCTGCCGGCGGTGGTCAAGGCCGGTGATGCGCGCAAGCCCGGCGCGCCCGTGGTGCATGAGGCCGCCCCGGACAACACGTGCTTCGTGTGGACGATCGGCGATAGGACGGCGGTCGAACGGGCATTTTCCGGCGCGCACCACGTCACCAAGCTGGAATTCGTCAACAACCGTCTGATTCCCAATGCGATCGAGCCGCGCGCGGCGCTCGCGCAGTACGCCCCGGGAGAAGACGCCTACACGCTGCACGTCACTTCGCAGAATCCGCATGTCGAGCGCCTGTTGATGGCCGCTTTCGTGCTGGGGCTGCCGGAACACAAGCTGCGTGTCATCGCACCCGATGTGGGCGGCGGTTTCGGCTCGAAGATCTACCTCTACGCCGAGGAAACCGCCATCACCTGGGCCTCGAAGCGCGTCAGACGGCCGATCAAGTGGACGGCCGAGCGCACCGAGTCGTTCCTGTCGGACGCCCATGGGCGCGACCATGTGACGCGCGCCGAACTCGCGCTCGACAGGAACGGCAAATTCCTGGCGCTGCGCGTCGCCACCACCGCCAATATGGGGGCCTACCTTTCCACGTTCGCGTCGTGCATTCCGACCATCCTCTATGCCACGCTGCTCGCGGGCCAGTACACCACCCCTGCCATACACTGCGAGGTCACGGCGGTGTTCACCAACACGGCGCCCGTGGACGCCTATCGCGGCGCCGGACGCCCCGAGGCCACCTACGTCGTGGAACGACTGGTCGACACCGCCGCACGTGAGTTGGGCATCGACCGCGCCGAAATCCGCCGCCGCAATTTCATCACCGAGTTTCCCTATCAGACGCCGGTCGCGCTCAACTACGACACCGGCAACTACGAAGCCACGCTCGCGGAAGCGATCAGGCTCGCCGACGTGGCCGGGTTCGAGACGCGCCGCAAGGAAGCCGAGCGCCGCGGCATGCTGCGCGGCCTGGGCTACTCGACCTATATCGAGGCCTGCGGAATCGCGCCGTCCAACATCGCGGGCGCGCTCGGCGCCCGCGCCGGGCTGTTCGAGTCCGGCGAGGTTCGCGTCCATCCGACCGGCAGCGTCACCGTATTCACCGGCTCCCACGCCCAAGGCCAGGGGCACGAGACGACCTTCGCGCAGATCGTCGCCGGCCGGCTCGGCATCCCGATCGAGAACGTCGACATCGTGCACGGCGACACCGGCCGCATCCTCTTCGGCATGGGCACCTACGGCTCGCGCTCGATCGCAGTCGGCGGCACGGCGATCGTGAAGGCGCTCGACAAGGTGATCGCCAAGGGCAGGAAGATCGCAGCGCATCTGTTGAAGGCGCAGGACAGCGAGATCGATTTCGTGAACGGCGAGTTCTGGGTCAAGGGCACCGACCGCTGCAAGACCTTTGCCGAGGTCGCGCTTGCCGCCTACGTGCCGCACAACTACCCGCTCGAGACGCTCGAGCCGGGTTTGAACGAATCGGCGTTCTACGACCCCGCCAACTTCACCTTTCCGGCGGGGAGCCATATCTGCGAGGTCGAGCTCGATCCCGCGACGGGCACGACGCGCATCGTCAACTTCACGGCGGTCGATGACTTCGGCAAGGTGATCAACCCCATGATCGTGGAGGGCCAGGTGCACGGCGGTCTCGCGCAGGGCATAGGCCAGGCGCTGCTGGAAGGCTGCGCGTACGATCCGCAGAGCGGGCAGCTCCTCACTGCCACGCTGATGGACTACGCCCTGCCCCGGGCGGATGATCTGCCGGCCTTCAAGGTCGGATTGAAGGAGACGGCCTGCACTCACAATCCCCTCGGCGTCAAAGGCTGCGGCGAGGCAGGCGCGATCGGCGCGCCGGCGGCGGTGATCAACGCCGTGATCGATGCGCTGGCGCAGTTCGGCGTGCGCGATGTCGAAATGCCCGCCACGCCGGAGCGTGTGTGGCGCGCAATCCTGGGCGCCAGGACCGCGAAAAAAGCGGCGTAGAACGCCAGCCAGCACGAAGGAGCGCACAGCATGCACGCATTTGACTACCACCGCCCCGCCGCCGTGAAGGACGCCGCTTCGCTCCTGCGCAAGATCGAGGGTGCGCGGATACTCGCGGGCGGGCAAAGCCTCATTCCCACGCTCAAGTTCCGGCTGGCGAGCCCGCCGGCGCTGGTCGATCTGGGGGCGATCGCGGAATTGCGTGGTATCAAGCTCGACGGCGCAACGCTCACCATCGGCGCCATGACCACGCATGCCGAGGTCGCCGCCTCGAAGGAGGTTGCCATCGGTATCCCGACGCTGGCACGGGTCGCAGCCGGCATCGGCGACCGGCAGGTGCGCAATGTCGGCACCCTGGGCGGCGCCCTTGCCAACAACGATCCCTCCGCGGACTACCCCGCTGCGGTTCTGGGCATCGGGGCGACAATTCATACCAACAAGCGCACGATCGCCGCCGACAAGTTCTTCATGGGGCCGCTCGAAACCGCCCTGCGCGCGGGCGAGATCCTCACCGCCGTTGCCTTTCCGCTGCCCAAGCGCGCGGCCTACGCCAAGTTCAGGAACCCGGCATCGCGGTTTGCGCTGGTGGGCGTCTTCGTCGCGGAAGCCGCGGGCGCGGTGCGGGTCGCGATCACCGGAGCGGCGCCATGCGTATTCCGCGTGAAAGAGATGGAAAAGCGCCTCGGCGAAAAGTTCGCTGCTGAAGCCATCGCCAAGATGGCCGTACCCACCGACACGCTCAGCTCCGACATCCACGCCAGCGCCGAGTATCGCTCGCATCTCATCACGGTGCTCGCGCAACGCGCCGTCGCGGCCGCGCTGAGCGGAAAGTAACCGCGTCATTGGCCCGCGTCGCATCGCTCGTCACCGCGCTGCACCATCGCGACTTTCGCCGCTTGTGGGTGGGAACGTTCTGTTCCACCGGCGGGCAATGGATCCAGCAGGCCACCCTGGGATGGGTGGTGTACGATGTCACAGGTTCCGGTTCCCTGCTCGGCGCCGTGCTGGCGATGCGTGCGGTTCCGATGCTGCTGCTCGCGCCGGTATCGGGCGTGGTCGCGGACCGCTTCGACCGGCGGCACGCGCTTGCGGCAAGCCAGTTATTGGTGGTCACGATCTCGTTCGCGCTCGCCGCGGCGCTCGCGTTCGAGCGCGTCGCGGTGTGGCATCTCTTCGCGTTTACGCTCCTCGCCGGCGTCGGCATGGTGTTCGACCGCACGCTGCGCAACACGCTGGTGTTCAGCGTGGTGCCGCGCGCTGAAGTCGCCAATGCTGTCGCGCTCAACAGCATCGCCTTCAGCGTCATGCGCACGCTGGGCCCTGCTGCGGCCGGCTTCCTGATCGCGTGGGTCGGCCCGGCGCTGAATTTCGCGCTGCAGGGCTTGCTCTACCTCGCTGTCGCCGCGATCGCCATCGCCATTCATGCGCCGTACGAGCCGGCGCGCCGGGCGCGGACCAATACGGCGTGGGCCGACATGCGGGAAGGACTGCACTTCGCCGCCACCGATCCGGTCGCCCGCATGATGGTGCTGCTGGGGCTGCTGACATCGTTCCTGCTGATCCCGTCGTTCAGCGCATTGATGCCGGTCTTCGCGGTGAAAGTGTTCGCGACCGGACCGGAAGGCCTGGGGCTGCTGTTGTCGGCGGTCGGAGCAGGCGGCGTGCTGGGCGGGGTCGCCGCAGTGTGGGCCGCCCGTATCGATCGGGTAGGACTCACCCAAACGCTCGCGCTCCTCGGGTTTGCGGGCTCGCTGGTCGGCTTCGCCTTGAGCCCGAACATCGTCGTGGCATCGATGTTCCTGATGACGGCAGGGATGGCGGAGATGATCAACATGGCGAGCAACCACACGGCGTTGCAGATGTGCGCCCCGCCCGAGATGCGCGGTCGCGTGGCGAGCCTGCTGCCGATGTTTCCGGCGATGATGGCACTGGGCTCGCTCACTTCCGGCATCGGCGCCGACCTCATC
>Ga0315912_10004947_pt1 | contig 12377 bp, 10 predicted proteins | sample VfabasoilMG_FD_204469 | JGI IMG/M metagenome (GOLD analysis project Ga0315912, IMG submission 204469) | Garden soil microbial communities collected in Santa Monica, California, United States - V. faba soil | ecosystem: Environmental > Terrestrial > Soil > Garden | place: USA: California... | reverse complement strand
TGGAAAAGGCCGCCGCGCAACAGTTCGAGCAGATGCAAAGCCAAGCGCGGCAGCAGCGTGCGCTGGCGCCCGACGATCACCCGCAGCTGGTGCGGCTGCGCTACATCGCCAAGCGCATCATTCCCCATACCACCGCCTGGAACCGGCGCGCGGCGCAGTGGAAGTGGGAGGTCATCCTGCTCGGCGGCCCCGAGATCAATGCCTTCTGCATGCCCGGCGGCAAGATCGCCTTCTACTGGGGCATCCTGTCCAAGCTGCAGCTCAACGACGACGAGGTGGCGATGATCATGGGCCACGAGATGGCTCACGCGCTGCGCGAGCATGCGCGCGAGCGCATGGGCAAGAGCTTCGCCACGCGCGGCGCGCTGGAGCTGGGCTCGGCGCTGCTCGGCCTGGGCAACACCGGCCGTTTGGTGGCCGGCATGGGCGAGCAGCTGCTGACGCTGACCTTCAGCCGCAGCGACGAGTCCGAGGCCGACTTGGTGGGCATGGAATTGGCCGCCCGCGCCGGCTACAACCCGGCCGCCGGCGTCACGCTGTGGCAGAAGATGGCCGCAGCCAGCAAGGGCGCACCGCCGGAGTTCCTGTCCACGCACCCGGCCGGGCCGACGCGCATCAAGGACATCGAAGCCAACCTGCCCAAGGTGGAACCGCTGTTCGTACGTGCCGCCAAGCCGGAGCGGCGCTTCGAGCCCCCGCCTCCGCCACAGGCGGCCAGCGCCGCCCGGCGCTGATCTACCAGCGCGCCGGCAGCGACCGCTTCAGGCCGAGCCGCGCACCGCGCTGGTCGATGTAGCCGCCGCGCACCAGGTCCTTCAGCAACCGGCTGACCATCTCGCGCGAACAGCCCAGCCGGTGGGCCATCTCCTGTTGGGTCAGGCGTTCCTCGACGAGACGCGTGCCGTCGGGCTGCTCCACCGCCATGGCGTTGAGCAGCGGCACCAGCCGGCCGTAGACATCGTTCAGCGCCAGCTGCTTGGCGCTCAGCGTGGCGGCGCGCGCGCGGCGGATGAGCTTGCCGATCAGCTCCAGCGCAAACTCGGGGTGTTCGGCAATGTGCCGCAGCAGCGTGGTGCGCGTGATCACCGCGCAGGTGCTGGCTTCGAGCGTGACCACGTTGGCCGAGCGCGGCCCGCCGTCCAGGCTCATCTCGCCGATGTATTCGCCGGGGCCATAGATGCCATAGGTGAGCTCGCGGCCCTTGTCGCCGCTGGAATAGCTGCGCAGCCGCCCCGCCAGGATCAGGTACAGCGTGTCGCCGAAGTCGCCTTCTTCGATGAGCAGCGTGTTCCTGCGGTAGCGCCGGATCTCGCCCTTGCCGGCCAGTGCGCGCAGCGCATCGCTCAGGGTCGACAGCAGCTCGGCATCGGTGGGTGTTGGCTTCGGCATGGTGCGGCCCGCATGGTAGCGGGCCGCACCGGATCAAGCGGCCTGGGCCTGCGGCGGCGGCAGCGCACTCGGTTCCGGCACGCTGCGCAGCGCACCCACCAGCGGTGGCAGCACCGCCACCTGCCGCACCAGCGCGCCGATGCTGTCGGAGCGCGTCTTCAGCCGGATGCTGCCGATCTGCGAGCGGATGGTGGAAATGCCCACGCCGTAGCGCGTGGCAATGTCGTTGGGGGGCAGACCCTCGCTGAGCGCTTCCAGCACGCGTGTCTCGGCCAGCGTCAGCCCGTGGCTGCGCGCAAACCACTGCACGCCCAGGCCGCCGCACATCTGGCGCTTGCCCAGCGACAGCTGCGTGGCCGTCTGGCCATCGGGCCCGCCCGTGCGCAGCGGCACCACCGAGACCGCCACGCGGTGAGCGTCCTGTCCCAGCAACAGCAAGCGGCGCAGCCCGCGTTGCGTGGCTGCCTGCAGTGCGTCGTGCAGCCGCGTCATGTCGGCAGCGTTGCGGGCGCGCAGCTGGCGGCCCAGCAGCTGCAGCGGATGCTGGGCATCGAGCTCGCAGCGAGCCGCATGGTTGACGTGCAGCAGCTGCGCGGCGCTGTCGAGCAGCAGCACGCCGTAGTCGATCTCGTCGAGCATCAGCTCGTACCAGCGCGCCAGCGGCGGCTCGCTGTCGGCCGGTTGACGCTGCAGCGCGCGCGCGTCCCACAGCAGCGGTTTCAGGCCCAGGGCCTGGGTGTGCAGGTCGAACATGGTGCATCCCCTCTCGTGCCGAGGGCCGGCCGGCTGGCCGGACCCGGTGCACAAAGGCTAGGGACGTTTCATGCCATCAGGGCGTGAATCTGCGCAGGTCGGCGTGTGACTTATTCACAAGCGTTCAGACGCCCGCGGTGTCGATCTCGGCGTACGCATGGTTCAGCCACAGCTTCAGGCGCTGGCGCTCCATCAGCCCGAGCTTGCCGCTGCCGCCGCTGTTGGCGGCGTTCTTGGCTGCCCAGAAACTGCTGTTGGCGGCATCGATCTTCTGCACCACGGCGTCGTGCAGGCGTTTGATGTTCACCACCTTGGCGCCGAAGGCCAGGGCGCGTTCGAGTTCGCCCGACTGCTCAAGCTGGCTGAAGTCGTCGCCACGCAGCTGGTTGCGCACCAGCACATAGCGCAGCCGGTGGCCGAAGCGATCGAGCAGCTTCTTCAGCAGGTCCACTGAATCCTTGCCCGAATCCATGACGTGCCAGTAGTGGATGGCCAACCCGGACACGTCCGCCAGGTCGAGCACGCCGGATTCGTCCATCCACTTGGCCAGCGGGTCGTGGGTCTGCGCCGCCAGGTCGACGAGCACGCGCCGTCCGGGCTGGTCGATGCTCGATTCGATGATCGTGTCCAGCGCCTCGTAGCGATCCACCAGCACCGGCGAGGCATAACCGGCATAGAAGCGCAGCAGCGAGCCGTGCGAGCGGTCGGTGTCGAAGCCCAGGAAGGGCATGTCGTGGTCGATGAAGTACTGCGCCAGCAGCCGCGACACCAGCGACTTGCCGACGCCGCCCTTTTCGCCGCCGATCAAGTGCACATGGGCCTGGGGCGTGGCTTCGAGGGTGGGGATCTCGGACATGGGGAAGCTTCCGTTCTGTGAGTCTGCGGGGCATTGTCCCCCGAGCAACTCTCAGGCCAGCACGCGCAGCAGCCAGCGGTTCAGGTCGATGATCTCGTCCATGCACACCGAATGTGGCATCGCATAGTCGTGCCATTCGATGTCGTAACCCAGCGCCAGCAGCGCGTCGCGCGAGGCCGTCGCACGCTCGAGCGCGATCATCGGGTCCTCGCGGCCGTGCGCCAGGAAGATCGGCACGTCGGCATTGGCCGCCGAGCGCTCGGCGGCGGTGCGGGCCGCCAGCGGCAGGTAGCCCGACAGGCCGACCAGGCCGGCCAACCGCTCGGCATGGCGCAGCCCGGTGAGCAGCGTCATCGCGCAGCCCTGCGAGAAGCCCATCAGCACGATGCGCTGCGCCGGCATGCCGCGCGCCACCTCGCGCTCGATCAGCGCCTCGATCTGCGCTTGCGACGCGCGCAACCCCGTTTCGTCCTCGACGCGCGCCTGCGGCGTGCCGGCGATGTCGTACCAGGCGCGCATCACGTACCCGCCGTTCATCGTCACCGGCCGCATCGGTGCATGCGGGAAGACGAAACGCGCGCCGCCCACGGCCGACAGCTCCAGCTCCTGGGCAATGGGCACGAAGTCGTTGCCGTCGGCGCCCAGGCCGTGCAGCACGATCAGGCTGGCGCCGGGCGTGTCGGTGCTTTGTTTTTCGATGCATTCGAGGCTCATGGGGGGCTCCGGGTGTAGCGCGCGACGATGTCGGCAAACTGCTGCGGCCACGCGGCCAGGGCGCCGTCGTCGCCCTTGAAGACGCTGTTCAGGAAGGCGATGGACAGCGCGCGCGTGGCTTCCTTGACCTGCGCGTTGAGTTGCGCGCCGCCGCTGCCGGCGCGGTCGGTGAAGATGCTGTGCGAGCCGCCGGCAAACACCGCCAGCGTCTTGCGCGGGCTGCCAGTGGCATCGAACACCGCCACGCGGTCCTCGGCGCCGGAGTAGTAGCCGGGGATGCGGATCACGTCTTCGGTGGCGGTGACGTGCAGGCTGGGCACGCGCACCGGGCCGAGGATCTGCTGCGGCGCCGCCTCGCCATAAAAAGGCGGCGCCGACAGCACGATCACCGCCTTGATGCGCGCATCGTGCAGCTGCAGCGGCGCGCCGTCGCGCTGCACGCTGGCGCCGGCCGCCAGCAGCGTGGTGTTGGCGCCGTAGGAGTGGCCGGCAGCGACGATGCGCTGCGCGTCCAGCCGCGGCGCCAGTTCCCCGGCCAGCAGCTGGTCGAGTGCGAAGCTCAGGTCGCGCACGCGCGCCACCGCCTCGGACTCCCGGGCCGCGCCCTGCAGCCGCGCCACCAGCTCGAAGGGGTTGCCGAACCACAGCTCGCGGTCGCTGCCCACGTGCTGCAGATGCAGGCTGGCATACCCCTGGCTGGCCCAATGGCGGCCCAGGTAGCTGTAGCCGTGGCGCGAGCCGCCGATGCCGTGCGAGAACACCACCAGCGGCACCGGTGCGTCGGCGCTGGCCGTATCGGGCAGATACAGCCGCACCGGCACACGCCGCGAGCGTGCGCTGTCCAGCCATTCGAGCTCGTGCGTGCTGTGGCCGGCACTCGCCGCGGCCACGCCGGCCGTGTGCTGCGCGCGTGCCGGCAAACCGGCCAGCGCGAGCGCCAGCACCAGCAGGGCGGTGTGCTGCAGGCCCATCAGTGCCGGTCCGCCGGGCCGGGCACGGCGCCGCCTGCCACGGCGTGGGCCGGGCGCTTGCGGTGCAGCCAGCCGTTGATCTTGAGTACCGCGTCGTCGACGTAGGTGAAGATCACCGGGATCACCAGCAGGCTCAGGAAGGTGGAGGTGATCAACCCGCCGATGACGACGATGGCCATCGGCGAGCGGAAGCTCGGGTCCACGCCCAGGCCGAGGGCGATCGGCAGCATGCCCGCGCCCATGGCGATGGTGGTCATGATGATCGGCCGCGCGCGCTTGTGGCAGGCATCGAGCAGCGCCTGCATGCGTGTCATGCCGTGCTCGCGCCGCGCCATGATGGCGTACTCCACCAGCAGGATCGAGTTCTTGGTGGCGATGCCCATCAGCATGATCAACCCGATCATCGACGGCATCGAGATCGCCGTCTGCGTGATGAACAGCGCCAGGAACGCGCCCGGGATCGACAGCACCAGCGCCGCCAGGATGGTCACCGGTTGCACGAAGTCGTGGAACAGCAGCACCAGCACGACATAGATGCACAGCACACCGGTGAGCATGGCCAGGCCGAAACTCGAGAACAGCTCGGCCATGGCCTCGGCGTCGCCGACGGTGGTCTGGATCACGCCCGGCGGCAGCTTCTTCAGGCTGGGCAGCGCCAGCGCTGCGGCCTCCACCTCGCCCAGCGGCTGCTGGTTCAGCTCGATCTCGAAGTTGATGTTGCGCAGCCGGTCGTAGCGGTCGATCTGCGCCGGCCCGCTGTCCAGCGACAGGTCGACGACGTTGCCCAGCATCACCGGGCCGCGCGCGCCGGGCACGGCCAGGCGCGACAGCAGCTCCAGGTCGGTGCGCGCATCGGCCTGCAGCTTCACGACCACCGGCACCTGGCGTTGTGACAGGTTCAGCTTGGCCAGGCTCTGGTCGTAGTCGCCGGCGGTGGCGATGCGCAGCGTGTCGGCGATGGCCGCGGAGGTGACGCCCAGGTCGGCGGCGCGCGCGAAGTCGGGGCGCACGATCAGCTCCGGACGCACCAGGCTGGAGGTGGAGGTGACGTTGCCGATGCCGGGGATGCTGCGCAGCTCGCGCTCCACCAGCCGCCCGTGTTCGGCGAGCACGCGGCCGTCCTCACCGGCCAGCACCAGCACGTACTTTTCCGACGAACCGCCGAAGCCGACCTTGACGCGCGCGCCGGGCAGCGCTTCCAGCGCCACGCGCAGCTGCGATTCGATGGCCTGCTTGCTGGTGCCGCGGCGCTCCTGGCGCGGTGTCATGTTGATGGTCAGCGTGGCGGTGCGCACCTCGGCCGCGCCCATCATCGCAAACGGGTCGCCGCCGGCGCTGCCGCCGCCGATGGCGGTGTAGACCATCTTCACGTGCGGGTTCTTCTGCACCAGCTCGCGCGCCTGTTCGGCGGCGGCGAAGGTCTGGCTGAAGGTGCTGCCCGGCGGCAGCGACAGTGTCACCTGCGTCTGCGACAGGTCGTCCGGCGGGATGAAGCCGGTGGGCAGCAGCGGCACCAGCATGAAGGAGCCGACGAGGAAAACGACCGCCGCCAGCGTGGTCTTGATGCGGTGCTTCAGGCACCACTGCGCCCAACGCATGTAGGTCGCCAGCCAGCCCGGTTCGTGGTGTTCCTTCTTCGGCTTGCGCAGCAGGTAGGCCGACATCATCGGCGTCAGCATGCGCGCCACCACCAGCGAGAAGAACACCGCGATGGCCGCGGTCCAGCCGAACTGCACGAAAAACTTGCCCGGCACGCCGCTCATGAAGGCGGTGGGCAGGAACACCGCGATCAAGGTGAAGGTGGTGGCGATGACCGCCAGGCCGATCTCGTCGGCCGCTTCCATCGCCGCCTGGAACGGTGTCTTGCCCATGCGCAGGTGGCGCATGATGTTCTCGATCTCGACGATGGCGTCGTCGACGAGGATGCCGACCACCAGCGACAGGCTCAGCAGCGTCACGACATTGACGGTGAAGCCCATCAGGTACATCGCGCCGAAGGTCGGGATGACCGACAGCGGCAGCGCGGTGGCGGCGACGAGGGTGGCGCGCCAGTCGCGCAGGAACAGCCAGACTACCAGCACCGCCAGCAGCGCGCCTTCGTACATCAGCAGCATCGAGCCGTCGTAGCCCTCCTGCACCGGGTCGACGAAGTTGAAGGCCTCGGTGAAGCTGATTTCCGGGTGCGCCGCCTTCAGCGCCTCGAGCGCGGCGCGCACGCCGGCGGCCACGTCCACCTCACCGGCGCCGCGGCTGCGCGTGATCTCGAAACCCACCACCGGCTGGCCGTTGAGCAGCGCGGCGGAGCGCTTCTCGGCCACCGTGTCCTGCACCTTGGCCACCTGGTCCAGGCGGATGCGCCGGCCGTCGCCGAGCACGATCTCCATGCGCGCCAGTTCATCGGCCGAGCGCACGGTGGCGATGGTGCGCACCGACTGCTCGGCGCCGCCCAGGTCGGTGCGCCCGCCCGACGCTTCCTGCTGCACCTGGCGTAGCTGGCGCGAGATGTCGGCGGCGGTGGCGTTCAGCGCCTGCAGCTTCAGCGGATCGAGTTCGACCAGCACCTGTCGTGTCACGCCGCCGACGCGATTGACCGCACCGACGCCGCGCACACCGAGCATGGCCTTGGTGACGGTGTTGTCGACGAACCAGCTCAGGGCTTCTTCGTCCATGCGGCCGGAGGCCACGGTGTATGTCAGGATCGGCAGGCCCGACAGTTCCAGCTTGGTGACCTGCGGGTCGCGCAGGTCGCCGGGCAGATCGGAGCGCACGCGCGAGACGGCGTCGCGCACGTCGTCCAGCGCCTCCTGCGCGCCCTTCTCCAGCCGGAACTCGACGGTGATCGTCACCGTGCCGTCCTGCACCTTGGTGTAGATGTGCTTGACGTTTTGCAGCGTGGCGATCGAGTTCTCGAGCTTGCGCGCGACCTCGGTCTCCATCTGCGCCGGCGACGCGCCGGGCAGCGAGGCGCTGACGGTGATCGTCGGCAGCTCGATATCCGGGAAGTTCTGGATCTTCATCGCGTTGAAGCCCAGCAGCCCCACCAGCGTGAGCATCAGGAACAGCAGGATCGAAGGCGTCGGGTTGCGGATCGACCAGGCGGAGACGTTCATCGCGCGTCCTTTACTTGGCCACGCCGGCGTCGACCACGCGCACGATGTCGCCGTCGCTGAGGAAACCGCCGCCCGACGCGACGACGCGCGCGTTGGCATCCAGTCCGCCGGTGATCTCGACGCGGTCGCCCAGGCGCTGGCCGACCGTCACCTTGGTCTCGCTGACCTTCGCGTCAGCGCCGACGCGCAGCACGTAGCTGAAGCCGTCGCGCAGCAGGACCGCACTTTGCGGCAGCGTCAGCCCCTGGCCGGTGCCGATGTCGAACTCACCGCGCGCGAACATGCCGGCGCGCGCGTCGCGCGACGGCGCCAGGTCGACGTAGACGATGCCGTTGCGCGTCAGCGGGTCGACGGTCGGCGCGAGCATGCGCACCTTGCCGGCGATCGGCGGGCCGCCCGCCGGCGTGACGCTGGCGCTCATGCCCGGCTTGAGGCGCGCCAGGTCGGAAGCGGGCACCTCCGCGCGCCATTCGAGCCGGCCCTGGCGGATCATGCGGAACAGCTCCTGCCCGGCCGGAAGCACGGCGCCGACGGTGGCGCTGCGCGCCGAGATCACGCCGTCGTCGGGCGCCAGCACCTGTGTCTGGCGCAGCCGCAGCGCCTGCACGTTGGCCTGCGCGCGCTGCGCGTCCAGCCGTGCCTGCGCGGTGCGCTCGGCGGTGGCGTACTGGTTGATCTGCTGGTCGCTCAAGGCGCCGCTGCTCTGCAGCTCGCGTGCGCGCGCTGCGTTGGCGGCGGCTTCGGCCAGCGCCGCTTCGGCCTCGGCCACCACCGCGCGGATCTGCGCCACGTCGGCCTGCATCATGTCCGGCGCAAAGGTGGCCAGCACCTGGCCGCGCTTGACGGCGTCGCCGACGTTGACACGCACCTCGGCCAGGCGCAGGCCGTTGGCCTCGGTGCCGATGATCGCTTCCTGCCAGGCGGCGATGTTGCCGTTGGCGGCGATGTGCAGCGGCAGCGTCGCTCGCTGCGGTTGTGTGGTGGTGACGCTGAGTGCCGGGCGCGGCGCGGCCGTGGGCGCGGCCTTCTTGTCGTCGGCGGCACGCACGGTCAGCGCGGCGGCGCCGAGCAGCGCGGCAGCAGCCAGCGCCAGCAGCAGCGGCTTGGAAAATCGTTTCATGGACATGTTCGTCTTCATGGCTTGGGCGCGCCGGTCGCGGCGGAGGCCAGGTCCTGCTCGGGGCTCCAGCCGCCGCCGAGCGCGCGGTACAGATTGATCCAGGCCGCCACCTGCTCACGCTGCAGCTCGATCAGCGTGCTGTGTGCGAGCAGCGCGCTGCGCCGCGCATCCTCCAGGTCGAACAGGCTGCCCAGCCCGCCGCGGAAGCGCGCGTCGGCGGCCTTCAGCGAGGCTTCGAAGCCTTCGATCGACACCTTCGTGTCCTCGATGCGACGCGTGCTGCTGTCCAGCGTGATGAGCGCGCCTTCCACCTCGCGTACCGCCGTGCGCACCAGGCCGCGGTAGACGGACACCGCCTCGTCGTAGCGCGCGCGCGCCGCCACCACGTTGGCCACCCGCGTGCCGCCGTCGAAGATCGGCAGCGATACCTGCACCGGGCCGAGGGTCCACAGCGTGCCGGTGGTCGACACGTCCTGCATACGCAGCCAGGCCGGGCCCACCGAGCCGGCAATGGCGACGCGCGGATAGCGCAGCGCCTGGTTCTGCGCGGTGTCCTGCGCCGCCGCGACGATCTGGCGCTCGGCCACCTGCAGGTCGGGCCGCTGCATCAGCGCTGCCGCCGGCACGCTCTGCACCGCGATGCCCGCAGGCACCGGCAGCTGCGCCTGGCGCGCTGCGAGGCGGCGGCGCAGTTCGGCATCGCCCAGCGCCGTCAGCGCCACCAGCGACTTGAACAGCAACTCGCACTGCGTCTGCTGGCCGGCCAGCAGGCTGCGGCCCTGCGCCGCGCTGGCGCGCGCCAGCGCGGCACTGGCCGGCGCGAACAGCCCGGCCTTGGCCGCCAGCTCCGTGACCCGTGCGGTCTCGGCGCGCGAGCGGGTGTCGGCCTCGGTCTGCACGACCACCGCCTCGCAGCCGCGCAGCGCGTTGTAGCTGGCGGCCGTCTCGGCGGCGACGGCGATGCGCACGTCGGCCAAAGAGGCCATCGCACCTTGCAGCCGCGCCAGCGCGGCGTCGCGCCCGGCTTGGTTGGCGCCGAACAGGTCCAGCTCCCAGCTGGCCTGCAGGTTGACCGAAGCGAAGCTCAACCGTGGCGTGGCCAGGTCGGTGCGCCCGGCGCTGCCCGAGGCATTGGCATTCAGCGCGGGCAGCAGCAGCGCGCCGGCGGCCACGCTGCTGGCGCGCGCCTGTTCGATGCGCGAGCCTGCGGCGGCGATGTTCGGGCTGGCGGCCTGTGCGGCATCGATCATTTCCAGCAGCACCGGGTCGTTGAACTGCTTCCACCAGTCGCGTAGCGAGGCCTGCGCGTCCGCGGGCGGCGCCGGGGCCGACCAGGCCGGTGGCGCGTCCAGCGGCGGCGGCGTCTTCTCCGGCATGGCCACCGGCGGTGCGAAGGCCGAGCAGCCGCCGAGCAGCAGGCTGGTCAGCGGCAGAAAACTGCGTTTCATGGGGTGTCGCGGCGCCGGCGCTCGGCGTCGATCATGGCTTGGGCGTACATCACCAGGCGTTGCGACCAGCGGTCCAGCGCGTCGGCGCCGTCGCTCAGCGCTGGCGCCAGCTGGGCGATGACATCGTGGCCGACATGCAGATGCACGCCCAGGCCGCAGATGCACACGGCCAGGCGCTGCAACTCCTCGTCGGCCCGCTCGACGCCGAAATGCCGGCACAACACGGCCAGCAGCGCATCGTGCATCGGTTTGAAGCCCTGCGCCAGCTGCTGTTCCCACAACCCGGTGGGTTCGAGCATTTCGCGGAAATGCAGCTTCATGCACAGCCGCGCCGTGTCGCCCTGTCTCAAGGGCTCCAACAGCTCGGCGTACAGCTCGGCCAGCGCCTGCGGCAGGCTCAGCGTCAACCAGTCGCCGCGGCGGCCGCCGCCTTGGGGCGCGCCCAGCGGCTCGAAGAACACCGCGCGGTACAGCCCGGCCTTGTCGCCGAAGTAGTAGCTGATCGACGCCACGTTGACGCCGGCATCCTCGGCCAACTCGCGCGTCGAGGTCTTGGAATAGCCTTGCTGGGCGAACAGGCGCAAGCCGCTGCGCAGCAGCCGAGTGCGCGCATCTTCGCCAGGGCTCTGGACATGACTCATGCCCCGAACTCTAGCAGTTCAATCAAACGATTGTTTGGATTGGAGCGATAACCCGCCCCAGCGCAAGCCTTAGTAGGTCGCTCGGCCGCCCGACAGGTCGAACACCGCGCCGGTGCTGAAGGAGCAGTCCTCGGAGGCCAGCCAAGCGATCATCGCCGCCGCTTCGTTGACTTCGAGGAAACGTCCCATCGGGATCTTCGAGAGCATGAAATCGATGTGCGATTGCGCCATGGTGGCGAACATCGCCGTCTTCGCCGCGGCGGGGGTGATGGCATTGACCATCACGCCCTGGGTGGCCAGCTCCTTGGCCAGCGACTTGGTCAGCGCAATCAGCGCCGCCTTCGACGCACTGTAGTGCGAGGCATTCGGGTTGCCTTCCTTGCCGGCCACCGAGGCGATGTTGACGATGCGGCCGTAGCCGCGAGCGATCATATGCGGCACCACGGCGCGGCTGGTCAGGTACGGCCCGATCAGGTTGACCTCGATGACGCGGCGCCAGATCGCCGGGTCGAGTTCCCAGGTGGTTCCATTGCCGCCGGTGATGCCGGCGTTGTTGACCAGGATGTCGATGTGCCCATGCCGCGCCAGCGTGGCGGCCGTGGCCTGGGCGACCGAGCTCTCGTCCGTCAGTTCGACCGCCTCGCCGCTGACTACGCCCTGAGTGGACAGCGCTGTCTCGGCCTCGGCCCGCTTGGCGGCGTCGATGTCCCACAGTGCGACGCTGGCGCCGGATTTCAGCATGCGTTCCGCAGCTGCGTAGCCGATGCCCTGCGCGCCACCGGTGATGACGGCGACGCGGCCCTTCAGGTCGATCTGGTTCATTGCAGGCCTTTCAGCGTGATGGCGGCATCGGGGCGCTGGCGGCAGTCGTCGATGTACTGGCGCACGATGTCGGTGAAGCGCTCGTCGGGCTTCAGGCCCAGCGCCGCGGCGCGCGCGGCGGTGGCGCCCGTGGGCCAGTTGGCGACGATGCCGGCGATGCGCGCGTCGCGCTCGAAGCGCACACGCGCGCGCACGGCCGGTCCGGCCACCTGCTCCAGTGCGGCCAGCATCTCGCCGACGCTGACATTCAGCGCCGGCAGGTTCAGCCCCAGCCGGCCGCCCAGGGCTTCGCGGCTGGCTTCGTACACGGCGATCAGGCCGGCCACCGCACTCGCCGGTGACGACACGGGATGGCGCACATCGGCGCTGACCGGGCAGATCGACTCCACGCCCGCCAGCGGCTCGCGGATGATGCCGGAGAAGAAGGACGAGGCCGCGCCGTTGGGCCGGCCCGGGCGCACCGTCACCGTCATCAATCGCGCCGCGCGGCCATCGACGAAGCCCTTGCGCGTGTAGTCGGCGATCAGGTGCTCGCACACCAGCTTCTGCATGC
>Ga0315912_10004946_pt1 | contig 12379 bp, 10 predicted proteins | sample VfabasoilMG_FD_204469 | JGI IMG/M metagenome (GOLD analysis project Ga0315912, IMG submission 204469) | Garden soil microbial communities collected in Santa Monica, California, United States - V. faba soil | ecosystem: Environmental > Terrestrial > Soil > Garden | place: USA: California... | reverse complement strand
CAGAAGCGACGGACATCTCCTATGGCCGGCCGGCAAAGGGTGGAAACAGCGGAAAACCCATTCTCGTGCCGACGCTCGCTGACGAGTTGCGCGCGCAGAAACCTGGCGCCCGCGTAGTGACGATGTCACTCAAGGCGCGAAGTGCGATCGGCCTCGCCGGGCACGGCGGCGACGCCGTCGTCTGGTTTGATGACGAGTCAGGTTCGTTTGCAACGTCGAGTGCGTTCGCGCCTGCTCCAGTGCCGGCGGTGAAGGCATTCATCGACGCGCATCCCTACGAGAAGGAGAACGGTAGCTCGTGGACGCTGTCGGCGCCGGCAGATTCGTACGTCATGAGAGACGCGGGTGTCGGCGAGCGACCTCCTGCCTCGTGGTCCGGCTTGTTCCCGCACCGGCTCGCCGGGAGGAACGGTGCAGATGCGCTGTTCTTTCAACTCTGGCAAGCGAGCCCGCGCTCGGACGCCTATCTAGAGGGGCTGGCAGAGTCGCTGATCGACAACCTCTCACTCGGTCAACGCGATACCACCGACTTCCTGGGCATCAGCTTCTCGGCCCTCGACGAAGTCGGCCACAGCTTCGGGCCTGAGAGCCGCGAGATCGAGGATGTCCTCCGGCAACTCGACGGCGATCTGCAGCGCCTGATCGCCCACCTCGACGCGAAGGTGGGCCGCGCCAACTACATGCTCGCGCTGTCGGCCGACCATGGCGTGGCGCCGATTGCGAGCGCGCCGCTTGGGGGTCGCATCGCGAACGAGGACGTTCGCGAACGAGTCGAAGAGACGCTCACGGGCCTCTTCGGCGAGTTGAAGGCCGGCTCGTACGTCGAAGCCGCGAACTTCACTGACGTCTATCTCGCGCCGGGCATGTTCGATCGTCTCAAGTCCTCTCACACGGCGATGGCGACACTCGAACAATCGCTGAAAGCGATCCCCGGCATCGAGCACGTGCTGCGCTCGGATCGACTTTCCGACAAGAGCTCCGATCCAGCCGTCCGCGCCGCGTCACTGAGCTATCGCCCCGACAGGAGCGGCGACCTGATTCTCGTGCCGAAGAAATTCTGGTACTTCGGTGGAAGAGCGGGGGGCGGAACGACGCACGGCACGCTGCACGAGTACGACCAACACGTCCCCTTCATCGTGTTCGGCGGCACTGCGCGACGCGGCCACAACAAGACAAGCGTGACGCCTGCGGACATTGCTCCCACCCTGGCGCGATTCGCGGGTGTTCGCCTTCCCAGATCAGAGGGCAAAGCGGTCCTGAATTAGTGCCAGAAGTTCGAAATTCGACGTTCTCTCTTCTTGGTTCGTGTTCAGGTTCGGTTCTGGTTCGCTGTTCGGCGTTCGGACGTTCGGCGTTCGATGTCGTGGCTGGACCGAGCCGGGGTCGAAATTCGAACCCTGAACCCTGAACCCTGAACCCTGAACGCTGAACCGAACCTGAACACGAACTGAGCACGGAGAACACAGAAATTTGAACGACAGATCTCCTTCCAGATTTCGCTCCCGTGTGCTGTCTGCGGTTCGGCGAATTCCGCCTGGGCGCGTCGCCACCTACGGCGACATCGCAGAACTGGCCGGATCTCCCCGCGCGTGGCGGGCGGTCGGCACGATCATGCGCGAGAACCGCGACCCGGGAATGCCGTGCCACCGCGTCATTGGCGCCGGCGGGGCGCTGGGCGGCTACGGCGGCAACCTGCAACTCAAAAGGGAACTGCTGCGCGCCGAGTCGATCGAGGTCGGACCCAGCCGGGTGCGCAATTTTTCCTCGATCCGTTGGCAGGGCAAGCGAACCTGACGGGCCTTCCGCCCGTCTTCTTCGCAGTATGTTCCGCAATGACTAGGGTAATACCCGGGCAACCCGCCACGACTACACGCCCGTCTAAGCCTTCAGAAGACGTGAGAGCGGTCGACCTCGAGCTGGCGCAGCGTTGCCGGCACGGCGACGCGGCAGCGTTCGAGGAGCTGTATCGCGCACACGCCGGACGCCTGTATAACCTCGTTTTCCGGATGGTCGGGTCGGCCCAGGAAGCTGAAGACCTGCTTCAGGACGTATTCCTGAACGCCTACCGGAAACTCGGGAGCTTTCGGGGAGACTCGAGCCTTGGAACGTGGCTGTATCGCCTGGCGGTCAATCAATGCCTCGACGTCCTGCGCGGCAGGCAGTCGAAAATGGCGCGGGTTACCGACTCACTGGATGATGAAGGGGCAGACGAGCCAGCGGCCTCCAGTCCGGTGGTGCCCACGGCCGTCAGCCGGCTCGACCTCGACCGGGCTATCGCGCGATTGCCACAGGGGTGTCGTGCCGCGTTCATTCTTCACGACGTCGAAGGGTTCGAGCACAACGAGGTGGCAAAGCTCCTCGGGGTTTCGGAAGGCACCTCGAAGTCACAGGTGCACAAAGCACGCATGAAGCTGCGTGGAATGTTGAGTGGAACAGCGCAATGAGCTGCCAGGACTACGAGATCGCAATCGGTGACTACGTCGACGGGACGCTCGACGAGCGCTCGCGCACCGAGCTCGAGGCACATCTCGCCTCGTGCGGACAGTGTCAGGCGCTGGTCGCGGATTTCACGGCGATCCGCCAGGTGACGCTGGCACTCGAGCCCGCACTGCCACCAGCGCACGTCTGGACGAAGCTCTCTGCTGCCTTCGAGGCCGAGCAGCGCTCACCGATCCACGGCTGGGGCTTCACCTGGAAACAGTCGCTCGCTGCATCGTTTGTCACCATCACGCTCATCGCGAGCCTTGCCTGGATCGGCAAAGGCCTGGCGCCGATCAACGGTTCATCGGGACGCCTCGCCTCGGCAACACCAACCGCAACAGAGCCCGTGTCCGTGAAAGCGGAGTTCGATCTGGCGGAGGCGCAGTACACCACGGCGATCGCCGGGCTGGAATCGATCGCCAACAACGAGCAGTCGGCGCTCGACATGGAAACGGCGGACGTGCTGAAAGCCAACCTGACCGTGATCGACGGAGCGATCACGGAGAGCCGCGCGGCGCTGCAGACCGAACCTGATAACCCGACGGCGCAGGACAGCCTCTTCGACGCGCTGCGCAGCAAACTCGAGTTGCTGCAGGACGTCGTGTCACTTATCAACGAGATGCGCAAAGGCAATCCTGAAGGCGCCGCCCGCATCGTGTCAGGACTGAATCAATGAGCAGACTTCAGCGAAGCGTCATCGTCGCCCTCGTCTTCGTCGCCATGCCGCGCCTCGCGGCTGCGCAGACGCGCGATTGGGACGAACTGGCAGACGACATCGCGCGCCGCATCGAGCGTCAGGTCGATCAGATCGCTCGTCACGTCGAGCGCCAGGCCGATCAATTCGCACGGCATGTTGAGGTTCAGGCCGATCAGTGGGCGAAGCTCATTGAACAGCGCGTCGAGGCGCAGGGACGTCGCGGCGGGTTCGCGCGCGGCCCCGAATACACTGAGAACTTTTCACGCACCGTCAAAGTCGGACGCGCGGGCGCATTGGATCTGCAGAACGTCGCCGGAGATATCTCGGTTACCGGTGGCGGTGGCGATGAGGTCCGCATCGAGGCCGTGAAGCGAGTGCGGCATCCCAACGAGGCCGAAGGCAAAACGTTGCTCTCGGAGATCCAGATTGAGGTGGCCGATCGAGGCGGCCGCGTCGAGGTGCGGACGGAATACCCGCGCCGACGAAACTGGTCTGGCGGCGTGGACTTCACCGTGTCGGTGCCGCGCGACGCGAGCGTTTCGCTCCGCAGCGTGTCCGGAACGGTCAAAGTGACCAACGTCAACGGCGAATTGCGCGCGGAAACCATTAGCGGCGACATCATCACGATGACGACCAAGAAGCTCCGCACGGCGAAGACGGTGTCTGGCGATGTCGAGATCTCCGAAGCAGAGTCCGACGAGCTGTCGCTCGGCAGCGTCAGCGGCGACGTGACCGTGACTCGTCTCAAAGGAAGCGGCCTGGATGGGCAGACGGTGAGCGGCGACCTCCGTCTGACCGACGTCGAGATCGATCATGCGTCGCTCCGCTCGGTCTCTGGTGATATCGAGTATGCCGGACGCTTCAACCGCAACGGGCGGTATCAGTTCCAATCACACTCCGGCGATATTCGCCTGACTCCGGCAGATGCCAGAGGATTCGCTGTCGAGGCATCAACGTTCAGCGGCGACGTGCGCTCGGACTACGCGTTGACGTTGCAACCATCGCCCGGCAACTCTCTGGCATCCAGCGGACGCAATCGATCGGTTCGCGGATCGTTTGGCGACGCAAGCGCGACATTGACACTGCAGTCGTTCAGCGGCGACATCGTGATTGTGAAACGGTAGGTGGTGGGTGGTTAGTGGTAGGTGGTGAGATCGTTCTTCACCACGAACCACCAACCACGCACCACCGACCCGCGGAGAGTGAGCATCGATCATGCTACTCTCGACTTCATGGTGCGATTGCGACGACTCTTCTGTATCACGGCAGTACTCAACTGCCTCTTTCTACTTCCTGCTTCCGCGCAGACGCCTGACACTGGCCTCATCGGTGTAGGCGGCGACATCGGTGTGCTTTTTCCCGATGAGGCGTTCGAAAAGACATTCACATGGGATGGCTACGGCGAGTGGTATCTGACTCCACGAATCAGCCTTCGCGGCATGTTCAGCTACGCGAGCCCGGGCTTCGAGAATCGAACTGAAGATCATTTCCGGCAGTCGAGGCTCTTATTCAACGGCGTCTACAACTGGAAGCGCGGTGCGCTCCTGCCGTATGTGACTGCGGGCGCTGGCTTCTATTTCGTGAGGGAACTGCTGGACAACGCTCCCGATCCCGATTCCGACACGCGAGGCGGCATCAACTTCGGCGGCGGCACCGAGTTCTTCGTTGGCGAAAAGGCCAGCATCAAAGGCGAAGCTCGCTTTGACATCGTCAGTCAACCGGCGGGCTTTCCCGATGCAACCGGATTCACGCTGACGTTCGGGTACAAGCGCTACTTCTAGTCCACTGTCTGCGGTCCACGGTCTTCAGTCCTTCTCCGCATGACCGGAGACCGAAGACTGTGGACCGTGGACCATCTCAATGCCTGGGTCTTCACTCCCCTCTGTTCCGCTTCCGCGCCGCCACGAGATGGAGCGCGCGTATCAGCATTCCGACGCGTCCTATGACGGCGTGTTCTTCCTCGGAGTGCGTACAACCGGCATCTTCTGCCGGCCGTCGTGCCCGGCGAAGAAACCAAAGCCAGAGAACGTCGAGTTCTTCGCGATGCCGAAACAGGCGCTCTTCGCCGGCTATCGCCCGTGCCTGCGCTGCCGTCCGCTCGAGGGCGACGACGCTCCGCGCTGGCTAAGCCGTCTCCTCCAGCGCGTGGAGCGCCGGCCGAATGCGCGCATTCGCGAGCGCGATCTCCTGGCGATGGGCTTCGAACCAGCGCGGGTGCGCCGCTACTTCTCCACTCGGTATGGCCATACGTTTCAGGCGTACTGTCGCGCCCGCAGGCTCGCACAGGCGTTCGAGCGCATTCGCCACGGCGGCTCGCTCGACGACGCGGTGTTCGAGACGGGCGACGAGTCACACTGCATTCGGCTCGCGTGGTTCGATACGCCGATGGGCCCGATGGTCGCCGGGGCAAGCGACGATGGGATCTGCTTGCTCGACTTCACCGATCGACGGGTGCTCGAGCACCAATTCGCGCTGCTCAAACGCCGCTTCCAGGCCAGCCTCGCGCCTGGCCGTCACCCTCATCTGACGATGCTGCGGCGGGAGCTGGGCGAGTACTTCGCGGGCAAACGCAAGGACTTCGACGTGCCCATTGATATGCGCGGCACGCCGTTCGAAATGCGTGTCTGGCAGGAACTTCAGCGCATTCCTTACGGCAAGACGCGCTCGTATGCCGAGATGGCGCAACGCATCGGCAGCCCCGCCGCGGTACGCGCCATGGGCCGCGCCAACGGCCTCAACCCGGTTTCCGTCATCGTGCCGTGCCACCGCGTGGTGGGCAAGAACGGCGATTTGGTTGGGTATGGCGGAGGGTTGTGGAGAAAGCGCCGGCTGCTCCACTTCGAGGGCGCGAGGAGCAGAAACTAAAAAGGCGGGCCTGAAGGCCCGCCTCTACCTGCAACCTAACAACCTAGCTACCCAGCTACCCAGCTACCCAAGAGCCATCAAATCGAACTGCTCGTGATGGAGCTGCGGGTCGGGACGCAGCGCGATCTCGCGTCCGAGCGACTGCTTGAGATCCTTGAACACAGCGCGCTCCTCGTCGCGGAACGCGCGCGCGATATCGGGGTTCACGCGCAGCACGAGGCTCTGCCCGTTCAGGTCCGCGCTGATCTTCTTCACCTCTGACAGGATCTCGTAGCAGATCGTGGACGCCGACTTGATCACGGCGCTTCCAGCGCAGTACGGACACGGCTCGGTGAGCACGCGCTCGAGGCTCTGCTTGACGCGCTTGCGCGTGATGATGACGAGGCCGAAGTCGGACACCTGCAGGGCCTTCGATGGCGACCGATCCTTGCGCAGCTCCTGCTCGACTGTCTGGAAGACCTTCTGCCGGTTCTTCTTCTCTTCCATGTCGATGAAGTCGAGCACGATGATGCCGCCCAGATCGCGCAGACGAATCTGACGCACGATCTCCTTCACCGCTTCGAGGTTGGTCTTGAGGATCGTGTCCTCGAGCCGGCCGGCGGTCTTCTTGCCGACGTAGCGCCCGGTATTGACGTCGATCGCGACGAGTGCTTCGGTCTGATTGATCACGATCGAGCCGCCCGACTTCAGCCAGACCTTGCTACGCAGTGCCCGATCGATCTCGGCCTGAACGCCGTACTCCTCAAAGATCGGGTACTCCTTCTCGTACAGCTTCACCTTTCCGGCGAGCGACGGCATGATGCGCTCGATCAGCTCGACTACGCGCCGGAACTCCAGGTCGTTGTCGATGCGGATCGCCGAATAGTCGTCCGTCAACAGGTCGCGCAGGAGCTTCGCCACCAGGCTCTGCTCCTGGTAGACGACAGCGGGCGCGCGTGACGTCTCTGCCTTCTGGCGGATCTCCGTCCACACCTTGTGGAAGTAGCTCAGGTCGGAGACGATGTCTTCCTTGGGACGGCCGGCGGCCGCGGTGCGGATGATCAGCCCACCCGTGAACCCGGTCTGCTCGCGGAACTCGCGGACGATGCCGCGCAGGCGCGAGCGCTCCTCACGAGACTCAATCTTGCGTGACACGCCGACGTGATCGACTGTCGGCATGAAAACCAGGAAACGCCCTGGCATGGTGGCGTGCGACGTCAGGCGGGCGCCCTTCGTCCCAAGCGGCTCCTTCGCCACCTGAACGATGATCTCCTGGCCTTCCTTCAGGAGCTCTTCGATCTTGGGCTCAGGGCCCTTCTCACGCTCGCGATCGCGGCGTCCGCCGTGACTCGACGGACGATCCCGGCGCTGGTTCGAACCGCCATTGCCGCTCGAACCCGAGGGTGCGGCCGAGACCTCTTCTTCTTCGGTCTCGAACCGGTCCAGTTCTTCGAGTGAGGCTACGACGTCGGTGACGTAGAGGAAACCGTCACGTTCGAGCCCAAGATCGACGAAGGCCGACTGCATTCCCGGCAGCACCTTCGAGACCCGGCCCTTGTAGACGTTCCCAACCACTCCGCGCGAGCGCTCGCGCTCGATAAAAATCTCGGCGACCTGGTCGTCCTCGAGTATTGCGACCCGTGTTTCGTGGGCGCTCGAGGAGATGATCATCTCCTTGCTCATGCCCGTAACTCCGATGAGCTGTTTCGAGCATTGGCTGCACATCGACCGTCTTCCCGTTGCGCCACAGGGCAGCAACGAAGCACACGAGGAGCGCAAGAATGTGGCGCAACCCGAGCACGGGGATGAACAGTGGCATCTCGATCAGCTGACTGTCTACAGTCCTCGGTCACCTGTCCTCAGTCCTGACCGTGGACCGAAGACCGTGGACCGGGGACCTAATTGGTGAATCGTCGCATCCGCACGTTGAGAATGAGGCCGAATCCTGCCAGCGTGGCGATCATGGAGGACCCGCCGTAACTCATGAGCGGAAGCGTCAGACCCTTGACCGGCGCGAGGCCGGCCGACATCGTAATGTTGTACAGCACCTGGAACGTGAAACTGGCCAGCACTCCCAGCACCAGGTACGCCCCAAGACGGTCCTTCGCCAGTCGGGCCGCCTCGACAGCTCTCAAAATCACAAACGCATACAGCCCCAGCGCCGCAAAGACGCCGGCAAACCCATGCTCCTCGGCAAACGCCGAGAAGATGAAGTCATTATGTGCCACCGGAAGGAAACGAAGCTGACCCTGCGTTCCCTGCCGAAATCCCTTTCCCCACGGCCCGCCTGACCCGGTGGTAATGCGGGCTTGAAGCTGCTGATACCCGGCTCCCCGAGCGTCCGCCTCGGGGTCCAGGAAGGTCGAGACGCGCTCCTTCTGATAGTCCTTGAGCGCGAATTTCCATGCGATCGGCGCGGCAAGCAAGCCTGCGAGTGCAATGATCCCGAAGACTCGCATCGGCATGCCGGCCGCGAAGGCGACGATGAACAGGATGGGCAGCAGCGTCGCCGCCGTGCCCAGATCCGGTTGCTGGTAAATCACGAGGAAGGGCACGAATACCATCGCGCCCGCGATAATCAGGTCACTTGGGACGACGGCACCGCGCCGGTTCTCACCAAAATACTTGGCCAGAACGAGCGCGACTGCCGCTTTGGCAAACTCCGACGGCTGCAGGTTGAGTGGCCCCAGATCGATCCAGCGCCGCGAGCCGCCGCGCACGACGCCGAAGAAGAGCACGAACACGAGAAGAGCGAGAACTCCCAGGTAGATGAAGTGCGACTTGTCCGCGAGCGATCGGTAGTCGATCGTGAGGCAGATCAACAACGCGACAAGGCCGAGCGCGATGCCGTACATCTGCGTCACGTAGAGGCTCGACGCTCCAGTGGCACTGTAAATCTGAACCACGCCGATCAGGCACAGCGCGAGGACCGCCCCGAGCATCGCCCAGTCAACGTGGTAGTAAAGCCGTCGTTCGAACATGCCTTATCTCGCGACGCCAGTGACCGCGCTGCCATCGGCGGGACGCCGGTCGAGCAGCGCGATCTCGCGCTGCACTTCCGCTGGTCCCTGGTCATCAGCTGGCATTGCCGGCGGATCGGGATACTCGCGCGGGCCACTGTCGCCAGCGGAGTCGGAGAAGTCGAGCCGCATCTCCTCGGGCTTCGGTGCCGCTGGAAGCGGACGGCCATCGAGCTTGGCGAAGTACGTGTCGAGGATGTGATGGGCCACTTGCGCGGCATTAGGCCCATGCATGCCATGCTCGAGGAAGACGATGCCGGCGATAGTTGGATTGTCGCGCGGCGCGAAGAACGAGAACCAGCCGTTGTCGCGCAGATCGCGCTTTCCACGCGCCGCGGCACGCCCCTGGTTCGAGATGACCTGCGCGGTTCCGGTCTTGCCGGCAATGTCTTTCCCTGCGACCCGCGCTCGTCCGCCGGTACCGCTGCCGTTGACGACCATCCACATCCCGTCACGGATCGCCTGCAGCTTCTCCTGTGTGATGTCGAACTTGGACTGTGCCGGCGGCGTCGGTATCGGCGTCCACCCTTTGCCGGTGCCATCGTCCATCGCTTTGACGAGGTGCGGGGTGACACGCGTGCCGCCGTTGGCGATCGTCGCCATGTACACCGCCATCGATACGGGCGTCACTGAGACGGCGCCCTGGCCGATGCCTACCGAGATCGTTTCGCCGGCGTACCATTTCTCGCGCCGCGTCTCCAGCTTCCACTTCGTCGATGGCACGAGGCCGGTGACTTCGTTGGGGAGATCGATGCCGCTCTTCACGCCAAGCCCGAGCAGAGTCGCCCACTTGTTGATGCGATCGACCCCGAGCATGTTGGCCACGGTGTAGAAGTACACGTCGCACGACTGCGCAATCGCGGTCTTGAGATCGACCGAGCCGTGGCCGCCCTTCTTCCAGCATTTGAAATATCGTCCGTAGAAGTTGGCCCCGCCCCCGCAGTGCACATGGAAGTTGGGATCGACGACGTCCTCTTCGAGGGCGGCCAGCCCGACGGCCATCTTGAAGGTCGATCCCGGCGAGTACCGGCCCTGTGTCGCGCGGTTGTTCAGCGGGCGCTGCTCGTCGGTGTTCAGCGACGCCCACGTCCCGCGGTCGATGCCCGCCGCGAACGCGTTCGGGTCGTAGGTCGGCCGGCTCGTGAACGCCAGCACTTCGCCCGTACGCGGATCGAGGACCACGGCGGCGCCCGCGTTCGTCAGCCCCGCCATACTCACCGCATTGAAGGCTTCTTCCGTCGCGCGTTGCACGTCGTAGTCGATGGTCAGCTGCAGCCGCTTACCCTCGGTCGGCTTCTCTTCCTGCAGGACGCTCATTTCGCGTCCCAGGCTGTTGACCACGACGACGCGCGCGCCGTCGGCACCCTTCAAGTCGGCGTTGTAGATCTTCTCGAGCCCGGACTGGCCGGCAATGTCGCCACTCTTGAACCCCGGATCCGACGCCACCTGCGCGTCGGTGACCTGGCCAACGTAGCCGAACATGTGGGCCGCGAGCGACTCGGGATACTTGCGCGTGGGTACTTCTTCGACTCTGACATCCGGCAGCTCGAAGTCGAGCCGTCGTGCCGTAATCGCCGCGACCTGCGCGAGCGTCGCGTCCTCGACGACGAGGATCGGCCGATACGAGGGCTCACCTCGATGACGCTCGATGATGTCCTGCACCTGCTTCAGGTCGAGCCCTGCCACGCGCGCGAGGAGCCGGGCGGTCTGATCGAGATCCTTGGAGTGCTCGCGAAGAATGGAGATCGTGAAGGAGTGACGGTTCTCGACGAGAATCTTGCCGTTGCGGTCGAACAGGATCCCACGCGGCGCGCGCAGAGCGAGCGTGCGCTGATGGTTGTTCGCCGCCATCTCCTCGTACTTGTCGTGCTGAGCGATCTGCAGGACCCAGAAACACACCCCGAGTGCAGCAAACGCCACAACCACGGCGACCTGGAGTACGACCAGCCGCTCGCCGATTCGCCTGCGATTTTCACCGGTGGACATATCGAACCGCCTACCGCCTACTTCAGGCGGGTCTAAAGACCCGCCTCTACTTACCCGCGCGGCCTTCGTCCGGCGCGCCTGCGCTCGATCACACCCGGAAGCGCTTCCATGATCGCGAACGCAACCATTCCGATAACCGCGTTACCCACTGCCTGGCTCGCCACCGCCTTCCATGGTGACGGGAACGTGCGCAAGCCGAGGAGGACGTTCAAACCCATGAAGAGCGCCGCGTGCGCAACCGTCGCGCCCACGAACATCAGGAACCGCGGCAGAGCCGATGTCAGGATGAACTGCTGGCTGATCGCTCCCGCCACGAACCCGATCACCGACTTCGACAATCCGCCGATGCCCAGCACGCCCGTCGACAGCGAGTCTTGAATCAGTCCCGCGACGCTGCCGGCCAACATCCCACTTACTGGGCCCGTCGTCAGCGCGACTGAAATCACGGCGACGAGCACGAGGTCGATCGCTGCGCTTCCGCCAACGAGCAACTGCGCCAGCGTGGTCTGAAGCGCCAGTGCCAACGCCACCGCAATCAGGACACCGACCGCCTTCACTGAGCCTCGCCGGGCGGCGGCGTCACGACAACCAGCACGGTCTCGAGCGCTGAAAACTCCACCGCCGGGCGGACCACAACGTTGGTGAACTCGCCGGCCTCGCGGTCAATTGATTCTATCTGACCGACGACAAAGCCTTTCGGGTAAATCCCTTCGATGCCCGACGTCACTACACGGTCTCCAACCTGAATGTCGGCCGCACCAGGAACGTGGTCCAGTCGAAAACGATCGGTGCCGGTGCCCACGACTACGCCCTGCGCTCGCGTGCGCTCGACCATCGCCCCGGCCGCCGCGTCGCGGTCGATCAGCAACTGAACCTTCGAAGCTCGACCGGACGGCATCACGATTCGACCCACGACTCCGGCGGGAGCAAGCACGGCCATATCCGATGCCAGCCCATCGCCCGTGCCCTTGTCGATCGTCATCGTGCGAAATTCGGGGCTCGCGCCGCCCGCAATCACGGCGGCGGCAGTCGTCTTCAACGAAACGGATGACTTGAGCTCCAGCAGACCCTGAAGCGAACGCGACTGCTGCGCAAGCGCGCGCTCCTGCTGCAGCCCAACCTGCAGCGATGCCATTTCTTCTTTGAGCTTCGCGTTCTCTGCGCGCACATCCTGAAGGGCGACGTAGTTCACCCAGTTGTCGCGAATCGTGGCAATCGCCGACTTCGCACCACGCTGCACCTCAGCGAAGGTGCCGAAGGTGACTTCCTCGAGCACGGGAACGCCGCGCCGGGTGTTCACCTGCGCCGAGATCAGCAGAATGTGTCCGACGATCACGCCCATGAACAACCA
>Ga0315912_10004945_pt1 | contig 12381 bp, 10 predicted proteins | sample VfabasoilMG_FD_204469 | JGI IMG/M metagenome (GOLD analysis project Ga0315912, IMG submission 204469) | Garden soil microbial communities collected in Santa Monica, California, United States - V. faba soil | ecosystem: Environmental > Terrestrial > Soil > Garden | place: USA: California... | reverse complement strand
CGGCCGGCGTGCTGATCGCGGCAGCGTTCGTTGTCTGGGTCGCTGCCGTGCTCTCGCTCGGAGTAGCCGTGAGCCCACTCGAGCCGCTCACGTTGCGCACCGTCGTCCGCGAGCTGCTCGACTTTCCGTACTTCTACGTGTTCTGGGGCTTCCCGAACGAGTGGCCTCTCGCGGCGGCCGTGGCCTCCATCGGCGCGCTAGTGGCGTTTCATCGCGCCGCGCGGGGTAATGATGTAGCGGCCGGTTTCGCGCTGCTCGCGCTCGCGGGGCCGCTGGTCAGCAACGCGCTATTTTCGTCGCCGTTCGAGCTCTTCCGCTACAACGCAGCCTTCAACACGCTGTTCTTCGTGTTCGTTGCGCTCGCGTTCGTGCATTGGCGCGAGCTGGTGCCGGCCTGGCGCCCGACACTCATGCGCCCGCCGCGCCGCAGCGCGGCCGCACTCGTCACGGCGATGCTCGTGCTGCTCGCAACGGCGTACGACTTGAATCCGTTGCGCGGCTGGCTCGCGCTCGAGCGGCAATACAGGAACGACGGCGCGCTCTACCGAACCTTCGGCATCACGGCGTACAGCGACTTCAAGACTACAGCGGAGTATGTCGCGCGCCACGCGACGCCGCATGACCTCATCGTCACGCCCGACTCGCGCGAGTACTTCAACTATCTGGGACGAGTCGACCTCTGGCTGCGCAGCGGCCGCTACGAGGACCAAAGCTACGTCCGCAAGGGCATACGGCGCGACTTGTACGTCGACACCCCGCTCGTGGCGACTCTGCCCGAGCTCCAAGCGGCGCTCGCGACGCCGAATCAGATCAAGTGGGTGCTCGCGTCGAGCGCGCTGCTGACCGATCCCAAGGCGCCCGTTGCGGCCGATATTCGCGCGTTCCTGCGCGCGGAGGAGCAGCGCGTCGTCTACGTGGGCCTCGACCGCGACCGAAAAGTCTATCGCTTCGAATGAGGGACTCGTCACCGTGCTGAACGCGCTTCTGAGAGAGACCCCCGACATCGAAACGGCTTCCGAGGCGTACGCCAGGCGGTTCGCCGGCGCCGCCGGCCGCTATCTTCTCGGCGAGCAGGACGCTGCAATTCGAGCCGTGCTCGCCGACTTTCGCGGCGGCACGGTGCTCGACGTGGGCGGCGGCCACGCGCAGCTCACGGGCCTTCTGCGCAGCCTCGCGGCCGACGTGCTCGTCTTCGGTAGCGACCCGCGCGGCCTCGAGCGAGTGCAACGCGACTTCCCCGATTGCGCGACGGCAACCGGCGACTTGCTCGACCTGCCGTTTGCGAGCCGCTCGTTCGATGTCGTGGTCGCGGTGCGGCTCCTGCCGCACGTACGGAACTGGGTACGCCTCACCTCCGAGCTATGCCGCGTGGCCCGCTCGACGCTCGTCGTCGACTATCCGCGCACGACTGGCTTCAACGGCCTTACGCCGCTGCTGTTTCCGCTCAAGAAGCGGCTCGAGGGCAACACCCGTCACTACCGCAACTTCCGCGACGCGGAGCTCGACGAGGTGCTGCGGGTGTGCGGCTTCGAGCCGCGCGAGCGCCGCGCGCAGTTCCTATTGCCCATGGTCGCGCACCGCAGGGCGAACGGCTTCGCGGCGCTGCGCGGCTTCGAGCGCGCCGCAAAATTCCTGCATCTCACTCAAACCCTCGGCTCGCCCGTCGTCCTGCGTGCCGACCGGCGCGGAACATGAAGACGATGCGCGTTCTCGTCGTCGCCCCACAACCGTTCTATCAAGAGCGCGGCACGCCGATCGCGACGCGGCTGCTGCTCGAGGCGCTGCAGGCAGCCGGCCACAGTGTCGACGTTCTCACGTACCACGTCGGCGAGGATCCGCAGCTCGCCGGCGTGCGCGTATTCCGCGCGCCGGCGGTGCCCTTCGTACGCGACGTGCCGATCGGCTTCTCGCTGCGTAAGCTCGTCTGCGACCTCGCATTGTTGTGGCGTCTCGTCACGTTGACGCGCGGTAACCGCTACGACGTGCTGCACGCTGTAGAGGAAGCGGTCTTTCTTAGCTTGCTGGTACGCGCCTTCGCCGGCGCACGAAGCGCGCTCGGCCCCGACAAGCTCGACGGCGTGGGCTGCCGCGTCGTGTACGACATGGACTCTTCCCTGCCCGAGCAACTGGTCGGCAGGTATGCGGCATTACGTTTCGTCGATGGCGTGCTGCGGCGGTTCGAGCGGTTCGCCATCGCGCACTCCGATCTCGTGCTCGCCGTCTGCGACGATCTCGCGACGCGCGCGCGCGGCTACGCGACGACGACACCGGTCGACGTCGTCGAGGACGTTTCGCTGCTCAGCGACAACCGCCCGCTCGGCGAAGTCGAGGACTTGCGCCGCGATCTGCCGAGCGGCACCGCGCTCGTGTTGTACGTCGGCAATCTCGAGCACTACCAAGGCGTCGACCTCGTGCTCGGCGCGATTGCGATGCTCGAGTCCCCGCCGCTGAAGTTCGTTGCGGTCGGCGGCGAGCCCGAAGCCGTGGCGGCCTACCGCGCACGCGTGGCGGCGCTTGGCCTCGAGGCGCAGATCGCGTTCCTCGGGGCGCGCCCGGTCTCACACCTGGGCGCGCTTCTAGAGCAAGCCGACGTCCTCGTCTCGCCACGCCTGACGGGGCAGAACACGCCGATGAAGCTGTACTCGTATCTCGCCGCCGGCAAGGCCGTGCTCGCGACGCGCATTCGTTCGCACACGCAGGTGTTGTCGGACGACAACGCGCTGCTAGTGGAGCCGACCCCCGCCGCGCTCGCGCGCGGCCTCGACGTGCTGCTCCGCTCGCCGGCCCTGCGCGACCGGCTCGCGCACTCGGGTCGCCGCTTGGCTACGACTCGCTACTCCCTCACCCAGTTCCGGGCATCGATCGCGAACGCATACCGGCGCATCGCCGTCGCTCCGCTTGAAAGCGTATGACACTCCAATTCTCGAACAACGAGGTGCAACGATGAAAATCTTAGTCACGGGCGGAACCGGCTTCACCGGCACGGCGCTGGTCCGCCGGCTGCTCGCCGACGGTCATTCCGTGGTAGTGCTCGACTACAAGGAAGGCCTGTTCGCCAGCGAGCTGAAGCGCCGCGGCGCCGAGGTGGTGTTGGGCTCGGTCACGAGCCGCGACGTCGTCGCGCGCGCGATGCAGGGCGTAGAGGTCGTCCATCACCTCGCTGCGGCATTTCGCGAGCTCAATGTGCCCGAGAAGCACTACTACGAGGTCAACGTCGAGGGCACACGCAACGTGTTGACGGCCGCCGCGCGCGCGGGTGTCCAAAAGGTCATCTACTGCAGCACTTGCGGCGTGCACGGCAACATCGACGCTCCGCCCGGCGACGAGAACGCGCCGATCAAGCCGGCCGACTACTACCAGCAAACGAAGTACGAGGCCGAGCCGTTCGTGCGCGAGTGGAACCGCCGCGGCCTGCGCACGACGATCTTGCGTCCCGCCGCCATTTACGGACCCGGCGACCCCGAGCGGTTCTTCATGATCTTCAAGCGCGTTGCACGCGGCGTCTTCCCGATGTTCGGCGACGGAAAAACGCTCTACCACCCGCTCTACATCGACAACCTCGTCGACGCGTTCGTCGCCGCGATGCGGCCCGAGGTCGGCAACGGCGAGGCGTATCTGATCGCCGACGAGCATTACATCGAGATCGAGAAGCTCGTCAAAGCCGTCGCCGCCGCGCTCGGCGTGACCGTCAACGTGCCGCATTACCCGCTGGCGCCGCTGATCGCGGCCGGCCACGTCTGCGAAACAATCTGCAAACCGTTCGGCGTCGCGCCGCCGATCTTTCCGCGGCGCGTCGATTGGTACCGGCAGAATCGCGCGTTCGACATCAGCAAGGCGAAGCGGGACTTGGGCTACAGACCCGCGGTTGGGTTGACCGAAGGGCTCGCGCGGACGGCGAGCTGGTATCGCACCGAAGGGTACCTGCCGTTGCCGGCAGCGACGCCCGCAAGCGCACCGTGAGGAAGGGCCCCAATCGATGGCAGCGATCTATGGACTGATCGGCGACGCGAGTCGGATCGAGCTCGAGGCGATGGCGGCACGCCTCGCGCATCGCGGTGGGTTCGGCGCACATTGGTCTCCGGCGTCGGGCGTCTGGCTCGGGATGCAGAGCCGCGAGCTCAGCGAGCTCACGACGGACGGACCGCTGCTTCTCGACGGCGTGCTCGACAACCGCTCCGCGCTCGCAACGCGCCGCAGCACGCGTTCGCTGCATCCCAACCCGGAGCCGAACGGCGACTCGCTTCTGCTCCTCGAGCTGCTAGAGAGCGAAGGACCCGACGCGCTCGCGCTGCTCGCGGGCCCATTCGCAGTCGCGTGGTGGCGAGGCCGCGAGCGCACGCTGCTGCTCGCACGAGATCGGATCGGCTACGGCCCGTTGCACTTCGCCGTCGATCGCGCCGGGCGCTTCGTGTTCGCGAGCGAGTACAAGGCATTGCTGGCTCTCGACACCATCGATGCACGGCCAAATCGCGACGCCATTCAAGTCCTGCAAAGCAGCAAGTGGACCAAGCCAGGAGAGACATGTCTCGCCGGCATTTATCCCGTCGCACCCGGCACGATGCTCGAGGTCGATGCCGGCCGGCTCGCGATGAAACGCTACTGGCACATCCCGGTCGCCGTGCAGCACGGCGACGAAGACCGGCACGCCGCCGAGCTGCGCGAGGTCTTTCTCGATACGCTGCAATCGCAGACGCGGCCGTACACGCGCGTCGGCGTCAGCCTGAGCGGCGGGCTCGACTCGGCCGTCATCGCGGCCGGTGCGCGCCACGTCGTCGGCGACAAGCCGCTGCACACGTTCACGGCCGGATACGGCCCCGACGATCGCGAGATCGTCAACGCGGCAGGCATCGCCGCGACGCTCGGCACGCGGCATCACGAAGTCATGCTGAACCCGCAAGACTTGCCGGCGCTGCTTCCGGAGATGGTTTGGCATCTCGAGGAGCCAATCGGCCGCGAAGACATCGCGTATTTGTTCGTCGCCGCGCGACGAGCGGCCCGCCATGTCGACGTGATGCTGGCCGGGTTCGGATTCGACGGCTTGTTCGCGGGCCTGCCGCGCCACAGGCTCGTCGATCTCGCGAACAAAGTCCCGGTCGCGCGCGGCCCCCTCGAGGAGTTCTATGATTTCACGTTCCGCAGCGTCGAGCCGACGACAGCGGCGGGCCGCGCCCTCAAGTACGCGTATTTTCGCGGCACGGACTATCCGGCGCCACGCGTCCTCGGTGCCAGACCGCTGCGGCCGTTCACCGGCTTTCCGCGCGCGACGGCGCAACCCCTGACCGTGTTCTTGCGCCGCAATCTGCTGCTGAACCCGTACCAAGTCGCCATCGAGCATCTGTACAGCGCGGTCGGCGTGCGCATGAACGCGCAGCACACGGACCCCGCCTTCGTTGCCGCGGCACTCTCGATTCCGGATCGGCTCAAGATTCGCGGTCTGACGCAGAAGTACATCCTGCGTAAAGCCTGCGCGGGGCTGCTGCCGAAGCGCTCGCTCGCAGTCGGCAAGAGCTTCAACCGTTTGAAGCACGACCTCGCGCTCTGCGACGTGCTCGACGCCATGGCAGACGAGTTGCTTGCGCCATCGGCGGTCGCGGCGCGCGGCTTGTTCGAGCCGAGCTACGTCGCCGCGCTGCGCAAGCGCCCCGCGCACAAGCCTTATGGGCGGGAGCGCATCTATCGGCTCTGGTCGCTGCTCTTGACCGAGCTCTGGAGCCAGCTCTACCTCGATCGCCGCGGTGCCGCTCTCACGGAGCCGGCCACGGCGACGCGCGCCGCCGCGAGCGCCGCCCCCTTCGTCCGTCCCCCCGAAGCCCGTACAGGAACTGCCAATGGATAGTGCACTTCGCTACAACCGCCCCGTCATCTGGAATGGCCGCCCGATTCGCTCCTGGGCAGCGTTTCACGCAATCGTCAAACAGCCGAATCGACCGCTGCTTGCGAAGCTCGACGAATATTCCGACGCGATCCTCGTTGCCGGGTGCCAGCGCTCCGGCACGACGGCCCTCGCCCGACTCCTGAAGCGTGCTGATGGCATGATCGATCACGCATTTGGGCACGACGACGAGCTCGACGGCGCGTTGCTGCTGGCGGGCTACGCGACGCGCGGCACGGAAGGGCGGCATTGCTTTCAAACGACATATCTCAACGACCGTTTTCGCGAGTACTTCGACCATCGTGACTTTCGCTTGATCTGGATGCTGCGTGAGCCGCGCTCGGTCGTGTACTCGATGCTGAACAACTGGAAACGCGGCGCGCTGAACCGGCTGTTCGACGCGTGCGGCGCCGACGTCCTAGCGCAAGCCGACCCGGCGCCGAGCATGAGCCACACGTGGCTCGGGCCGTCGCGCCTCGCCAAGGCTTGCTCGTCCTACGTCGCCAAGACTGCACAAACGGCCGAGCTTCGCGAGCGGCTTGGCGACCGAATCTCGATCGTCGACTACGACGAGCTCGTGGCTCGCAAACAGGAACTGCTGCCCGAGCTGTGCGAGTTCGTCGGCCTCGAGTACGACGCGCGCCTCGGCGATGCGCTGCACGCTCGCAGCGTGGCTAAGCGCGAGCAACTGGGCGCCCGCGATGCCGACTACGTCGATCGGTTCTGCTCGGCCGTCTATGCCGACGCGCTCGCGCTGCGCACGATCGGAGCCGCGTGATGCGCGTGAAGCTGTGCATCATCGTGCCCGCGCACTGGGAAGCGCAGATGGGCGGCTCGCAGTATCAAGCCAAGGTGCTCGTCGATCATCTACTCGCGAACTATGACGTCGACATCGTCTATCTGACTGTGTGGGCAGACCCCGCGTTCAGACCGCAAGGCTACCGCATCGTGCCGTTCTCGGATCGCCGCGGCCTGCGACGCTACGGCTCGTTCTTCGACGTCGCGCGGCTCTATCGGGCGCTCGCGCGGGAGCGACCGGACGTCATTCTGCAGTTCGTCGGAACGGCGCACTTGGGAATTGCGGCGCTCTATGCTCGGCGACACGGCTGCCAGCTGATCTGGCGCGTGACGAGCGACCGCAGCGTCGAGCCGGAGACGGCCTCGTGGCTGAAGCCGCACATGAAGCTCGAGCGGCTGTTCCTGAACCTCGGCATCCACAATGCCACGCTGACGCTTGCGCAGACGGAATACCAGCGCGAGCAGCTGGCCCGGAGCTTCCCCAAAGCGCCGGTGCAAGTGCTGCCAAACTTCCATCCGACGCCGCCCGACTGCGGACGAAACGGCGCGGTCATGAAGCAGGTTGTTTGGATCGCAAACTTGAAGCCGCTCAAGAACCCGGGCGCGTTCGTGCGCCTTGCGAGGCGGTTCGCACACCGGTCCGACGTTCGCTTCGTGATCGTCGGCGGCACGCTCGACGACGGCGAGTGGACGAAGCAGACCTTGAAGGACATCGAGGGAACGCCGAACCTCGACTACCGCGGCTCCTTGAGCCAGTCGGCCGTCAATGCGCTGCTCGAGCACACCGATTTGCTCGTCAACACGAGCGACTACGAAGGCTTCTCGAACACGTTCATCCAAGCCTGGATGCGGCGCGTGCCCGTCGTCAGCTTGCGCGTCGACCCCGATCGCCTCTTGAGCCGCGGCGGCCTCGGCGCCGTCACGGGCGATGAGGAGCGGCTGCACGAGCGCGTCATCGCGCTGCTCGGCGACCCCGACCGCTGTGCGGCGATCGGCGCGCGCGCTCGCCGCTATGCGCTCGAGCACCACGCCGAGTCGAACATCGAGAACCTTGCGCGGCTATTGCATCTGACGCCGTGGCTCAGTCGTGATCTAACAGCTCGTCGGCTTTCTCACTGAGCTTCTCGCGGGCCTCGTCGGCCTTCTCGTGAAACCCCTGCGTTTCTTCGTCGAGCTCTTTACGCGCCGCTTCCGAGAGGGCGTCTCCCGCGGCGCCGCGCAGTCGCTCCGCCGCCGCGGTGCGCGCGGCCGCGATGACCGGCATCAACATCGCCTCGGCGGCTTCCGAATAGGTCGCGCCGCCCGTCGCGCTGCCGATGTTGCGAACGACGACGTCGCCGAGCGGCAACTCCTCCGGCTTGCTCAACAACTCGGAGGTCACGAGCACGCGGGCGTTCCGCAGGCGGAATCGCTCGATGATGATGCGGCCAGGCTCGCGCGCACGCGCATCGCTCGATCCGGCCGTCGCGTGCTGCTGGATATCCGTTAGGTTGCTCGCGGCATCGCGCTGCTCGGCGTTGATCAGCGCGCCGTCGAGCTCGAGCTCCTTGACGACCGGCACGTCGCCGGCCAACGAGCCCACGTCGAGCGCGACGGACGCTGTTCCGATGCGAACTGCATAGTCGGTGTCGTACCCCCGCGGATTGTCGATGGTCAGGCCGGTGAAGTGCGCTCGCCCGGCGGTTAGCGCGAGGTCGACGCCGTCGACGTCGACGTCCGTGCCCGTCACTGCGCTACCGTAGCGCTCGACGGTGGCAACGACGACGGAGTCGAGACGGCCCGCGCCGTAACGCAACGCCACGGCCGTGACGATCCCGACTAAAACCAAGACGACGATCAGGATTGCTGCACGCACGGTCCCTCCTCGCTGCGCGGCGGCTATTTGCGCGCTCAATGCGAAGGTTGCGAGATCTCCTGCAAGGCTTCGCCGGCCGCTTTCCTCTTGCCCGAAAGTGCAAGATCGCCGAGAGATACGACGCCGACGAGCCGCTTCTGCCGGTCGACGACGGGCAGGCGGCGAATCTGTTGGTCACCCATGTTGTCGAGCACGGCTTCGACGCTGTCGTCGGCGAAGCAATAGAGAATCCGGGGGGACATGGCATCGCGCGCCGTCTTGATCCGAACGTCGCCGCCCTCGGCGATGACGCGAACGACGACATCGCGATCTGTCACCATCCCGACGAGGCGCTCGTCCTCGACCACGGGCGTTGCACCGATGTCGCCGTCGCGCATTTTGCGAGCGATTTCCAGGATTGGGGTATCGGGCCGAACGAAGCTCACATCGGCAGTCATGACATCTTGAATTCTCACGGCAGGAAACCTCCGCTACGTCTCTTGGCGATCAGGGCGGCGCAAGCTCGTGCAAGGCGCATGCCACGCTTCGGCGGCGACATTTGCGCTTGGCACACTCCTTGCAAAAATCCGCCGGCGCGGGGAGAGCTCGAAAGAGCACGACGCCGGAACGACGCCGCATCGGGCGCGAGGCGCGCGATGCGCCGACGAGCGGCTGGATTGACGTCGTCGGCCCGTCAAGGATGACGCTACTGCCGACAATGTCTCCATGATCGCGGCTGGTGCCGCGTTCTTCGGCCCTCCTCGCGCCCTTTCTTTTCCGGCCTGAGTCTTGCACGGGGATGACCGAGCACTCACGGACGAGGACGCCATGCGCAATCATCGTGGGCTACTTTCCGCTGTCGTGGCGGCCATCGTGCTTCAGTGTCAATACGCCCACGCGCAAGACGACGATGGGGGCGGCGGCGGCCGCGGCGATCGAGAGGACCGCAACGACTCACGCAACTCCAACTGCACATCGACCATCACCGATGCCGAGCTGCGCGGCACCCTCAACGTTACCGCTCGTTGCCAGCTCATCGGGTCAGAAGTCAGGGGTGACGTGATCATCTTCGCCGGCGGATCGCTGCTCGCGCGCGACACGCGATTCCGCGGCAGCATCGAGGCGAGCCGCGCCGACTTCGTCGAGCTCGTCGAAATTCGTGTCGACCGCAACGTCAGCCTTCGGGAGCTCGTCGGCGACTCGAGCCGAATCGAGAGCAGCGACCTGCGCGGCAACGTCGTGCTCACGAGCAATCGCTCACGCTTCGAGATCGTCGACAACCAGTTTGCCCACGACGTCGGCGCGTTCGGCAATACGGGCGGCTTGCGGATCGCCGGAAACGCCATCGACGGCGATTTGCTCTGCACCGGCAACGTTCCCGCGCCGACCTTGCTCGGCAATCGCATCGGAGGCGACGCCGAGGGCCAGTGCGGCGCGCCGCGGCCGCCACCCGCCGCGGATCCGACCCCGCCCCGCCCGACCCCAACACCGACGTCTCCCCCTGCGACGCCGCCGCCATCGGGTTCATCAGCGCCGCCGAGCACACCCACGATGCCGACGGCGTCGCCACCGGCGACGCCGGAGCCCACTACAGCCCCGGCCGCCGCACCACCGGCGACAGCGGCACCGCCGCCGCCCGAGCCGACGAATGCCACACCGCCCGCCGAAGTGCTCGACGACGGCGGCGCGGGAGCGATCGACTGGTCGCTCGTGGCGCTGCTGCTGCCGCTCGTCGCTTGGCGGCGGCCGCGACGTGCAAACGCGCTCTCAACCTGATTGGTCAGCGCTCGTGCCGCGTTGCGCCGCAGCGATCGAGCGCACCGTGTCGATCGTGTCCGCATCCTCGGGCCGCTTGTCGGGTCGGTAGCGAACGACGCGCGCAAAGCGCAGCGCGAGACCGCCGGGGTAACGGCGGCTCGCCTGTAGCTCGTTGAACGCGATCTCGACCACGAGCGTAGGATGCACGTCGACGACGTAGCCGCGTGCGCTCGGATCGATGGCGAGCGACTTCAGCTTCTCGGTCTGCCACTCGAGCAGCTCGTCGGTCAGGCCCTTGAACGTCTTGCCTAGCATGACGAAGCCGCCCGCTGGATCGCGCGCGCCGAGATGCAAATTGCTGAGCCATCCTTGCCGACGGCCGCTGCCCCACTCGGCGGCGAGCACGACGAGGTCGAGCGTGTGAGCGACCTTGATCTTCAACCACGCCGCGCCGCGGCTGCCCGCCTCGTACCGACTGCCCGGCGCCTTCGCCATGACGCCCTCGTGCCCGAGCGCGAGCGCACCGTCGAGGAACGCTTGCGCCGCGGCGCTGTCGCCCGTTACGAGCCGCGGTACGCTGTACATCGGCGGGACGAGTGCGCCGAGACGCTCGACACGATCGACGAGCGGCTTGTCGATGAGATCTTCGCCATCGGCATGTAGGCAATCGAAGACAAACAGCGACAGCGGCAGCGTTCCACGCCGCTCTTCGACCTCGAGCTTGCGGCCGAAGCGGCGCATCGTGTCCTGGAACGGACGCGCACGACCTTCGGGTGTGAGCGCGAGCACCTCGCCATCGAGAATCGCCGCTCGCGCGAGCACCGCGCGCATCGCACTGACGATCTCCGGCACGCTCGCGGTCACATCGCGCCCGGTCCGCGAGAACACCCGCACACCATCCTCGCCGGCGTGAATCTGCACGCGCGCGCCGTCGAGCTTGAACTCGAGAACGGCGGACCCTAGCGCCTCGAGCGCCGCGTCGATGTCCTTCGCAGGGCTCGCGAGCATCGGCGCCACGGGCTCGTAGAGCGTCAAGCGGAACCGCTCGAGCCCGGCGCGCCCCGCTGCCAACGCCGCGCTCGCAACGGGGACCAAGCTACCGGCGAGCATGCTGGCACGGCGCACGTCGGCGGCCGGGACATCGGCGGCAGCTGCGATCGCCTCGGTCATGACGCCTTCGAGCGCCCCCTGCCGCAGCTCGCCGAGCAGAAGCCCGGTCAGAAATTGCTGCTCCGGCTCCGTCGCCGCGGCGAGCAAGCGAGCGAGCGCTTGCTCGCGGCGCGAACCCGAACCCTTGCCCGCGATCGCGCGCAGCGCGTCGACCTCGCGCGCCGCGGCTGTTACCGTGAGGCTCGGCGCGGCCGCCGGCGCTGTCTGCGCAGCGCGCACCGCAGCCGGGCCCAAGCTCACTCGCCCGCCCAACAAAACGCCTGCGAGCCACGCGACTGCTGTCTCACGCTCATCGGGCGCGAGCGCGCGCAGACACGCAGCGAGCAGCCGGATCTTCTCGCTGCGGCTGCGCGTCGCGGCGAGCGCGGCCGACACGGCCGCCAGCTCGTGCAGCATCATGACTTGGGTCTTGGCTTTGCGTCGTGGACGAGGCTCAGATCGGCGACGAAATGCTCGAACGCTGCGCGCCGCTCGCCGGGCTCGATGATGCGGAGCAGCGCCGAGGGGTGCAACGTCGCGAGCACGAACGGCGCATAGCTCGAGGCCAGGAATCGGCCGCGTTCACGCGTGACGGAGAAGCGGCTGCCGAACAGCGCCTGCCCCGCAGTCGCGCCGAGACAGACGATGATTTCCGGGCGCACGAGGTCGATCTCCATGCGTAACCATGGCATGCACGCCGCGATCTCGCTAGGCACCGGCCGCTTGTGAAGGCGCCGTTTGCCGCGCGGCTCCCACTTGAAATGCTTCACCACGTTCGTGACGTACACGGAGGCACGGTCGACCTTCGCCGCGTCGAGCGCGCGATCGAGCAGCTGCCCCGCTGGCCCCACGAACGGCCGCCCGGCGACGTCCTCGCGGTCGCCCGGCGTCTCGCCGACGAGCATGATGCGCGCGTGCGCGGCACCTTCGCCGAACACCGTTTGCGTCGCGCGCCGGTACAGACCGCACC
>Ga0315912_10004944_pt1 | contig 12385 bp, 3 predicted proteins | sample VfabasoilMG_FD_204469 | JGI IMG/M metagenome (GOLD analysis project Ga0315912, IMG submission 204469) | Garden soil microbial communities collected in Santa Monica, California, United States - V. faba soil | ecosystem: Environmental > Terrestrial > Soil > Garden | place: USA: California... | reverse complement strand
TCTTCAGGGTCGCTCAGGCAGGCAATCAGCGGCTCAACGGCGCGGTCGCTCTCGATGTCGCCCAACGCATATGCCACTGTTTGGCGAACCTGTGCTTCAGGGTCGCTCAGGCAGACAATCAGCGGCCCAACGGCGCGGTCGCTCTTGAGAGTGCCCAACGCGTTCGCCACAGCTCGGCGTACTTGCTCTTCAGGGTCGCTCAGGCAGGCAATCAGCGGCTCAACGGCGCGGTCGCTCTTGAGAGTGCCCAACGCTTCCACCACGGCTCGACGCACTTCCGCGTCTGTATCACTTAGGCAGGCAATCAACGGCTCAACGACGCGGTCGCTATTGAGAGCTCCTAATGCATTAACAGTGTTTTTACGTAGAGAGGGTGATTTGACATTGAATAGCCAATGTTTAATCAGGCCTTCTGCGGCGGCTTCAATTTTTTCATTCTTAACAATCCACGTGACAACTTGAATGGCTTTCACATCGGCATTAGGATTAGCCAGCAACTTAAGGAGAATGTCAACCTGTGCTGGTGTAGGATGCCACACTTTTTCTCCTAATTTCTTGATGTTTTTGGAGTCGTTTAGCCACCCCAACGCCCAAGCAACAGCATGGCTCACCGGCGCAATCGGTGAAAGCAAATGCGGCAAAAATTGTTCCGCAGCCTCAACTGGAGATGGGTGTTTCAATCGCCCTTCATAAGCCAGGAACATTATTAATAATGCAACCGTTGAAATTTTATCGGGAGCATTGGAATTTAAAGCTTGTTGACCTGCTTCCCAAGCCATGCGTTGTGCTTCCAGTGCATCAGGGAAGTTCATGGCTTGGATCATCGCGCATAGCCCGCCAACAGCACCGCGTTCGTCTGCTGAGTGCTGACAAAACTCTTGCGCCAGCACTGCGCTGAAAGGTTGTACCCATCGGGTGTTGGTCATTTCCCGCACCGCCACATCGGCGTTGGTACGTGCTATAGACCCCTCGCCATCAGGTATTTTGCTTTGGGCGGCAAAAGCTTGAAATACTTTTTGTGCCACGGCTTCGCTAACGTTTTCCGGTTCATCGGCCAAGCACAGCACTGCCATAATGGCGCGGGCACGAGCGTTGGCCCCCGGCTCGCCGGGTAAGGGAGTGAGGATGGCCTGCAAGGCGGGGTCTACATCATCTTTGTTGCAAAAGGAAATACACAGGCGCAAGGCCTCACGCCAACTTTCCACAACAGCAATCTCCTTTTGACCTCGTTCGGTCAACGTGGCCTCTTGCGTGCGCCCAGCTAACGGGGCAATGTTTTGGGCCAATGAGCAATTGGGGTCGCGCGCCGGGAAGACGCCGTCCACTAACGCGCGAGCGGCCATGTATTCCTGAAAGGTGAGGTGACGAAATTCAAAAACGGGTTCCAGCATCCCCAGCTGTTTTTCATGCCCAGCTTCAATCAACAGGCCGGTGCGGGCTTCCACCAATTTCAAAAATTCTTCGGGCGTGCGTTGTTTGACCAAATGTAAGTTGGGGTAGGCAAGGCGCATCTCGGTCAATAGGGTCGAAATCTCGGTTTCGGTCAGGCGTTGCACGCCCTTGTGGCACATGGCATACGCCACATACGCCAGTTGCGGCACGGCTTCGCGCCATTCCAACGGGGCATCCACCTCGGGTCGCCAGTTCAGCAATACTTCCACAGCCTCGCGGTACAGGTCGGCGCGGCGGCTGGGCAACTTGCCCACCTTGCGCTTCACCAGCGCCATGGTGGTCAGCAACATCGGGTTGCCGGTCAGGCGCTCAATTCGATCGGAACTGTGGATGTCTTTGATGAGTTCTTCGGCGACAGGAGCGCGGCGCGTAGGTGGTTCGGTCAGGTCACACCAACGGCGGGCAAAGTCGTCTTTTTCTTCTCTCTCCAAATCGGCCAACGTCAGGTGCTCAAAGCCGCGCCCGAGGCGGTAGCCCATTTCGTTGTAGCCGACAATGCGAGAGGTGGCAATAATGAAGGCATGCGGGTAGGTGGTGTGAATGGTCTCTAATTGTTGGCAAAACTTCACGCGCGCGGCGGGGTTATTAATTTCATCCAACCCGTCAAACATCAGCAACGCTTCACCGCGCTGAATGCGAGCCCGCACCACCGGGTGCAAGGCGTCCACTTCGGTCTCGGGCAGTTGGGTTTTGCGGAGGGCGTGGCGCAACAGTTCATCCAACGTATCGGGTAACTCACCACCAAAGTCGCGCAAGCGGATAATGACCGGAAGCAAATCCACGTCCGGTAACGTTTGCACATCCGGCAGTTCGCGCCAGGCGGTGTCGCCGCGCAACAGGTAGGCGGTGGTGAACCACAAGGTAAGGGTGGTTTTGCCCGCGCCGGGGTCGCCCAAAATCACCAGGCGGTGGGCGACTTTCAAACGGTCGCCAATCGCGGCGCGCTGGCGCTCAATGCGCGGGGCGGCCTCTGGGTTGGTCAGGCGCATAGCCGCCGTGCGTCGTTCTTCCAACGCTTGGGCAGTGGCTTCGTCCAGTTCTTCCCCCACGCGCACATCCACCCACGCACGTAAGGGAATGTACAAGCGGCGCAATTGCAGTTGGCGCAGAGCCACTTCTTTGTCGGGTTGTGGCAAGTTGTTAATTTTGACGATGTCACACTCTTCCAGCACCGCTTTGCGGTAGCGCGCTTCGGCGTCATCGCCACGTTGCAGTTGGGCGGCTTCCAAGCGCAAAGAGTAGTAGCGTTGGGCAAATTCCAGCACACGATCGGCGGTTTGGGTGGGGTCACGCCAACACTCGGTTAGGACATTGTCTAGATCCTCCATCGCCACATCTTCTTCCAACTGCACCACTAGTACGCGGGCGCTAGCACTCAGGCGTGGCTCCTCCAACAACCTACCAGCCCATTTGCCGCCCATCGCGCGTAAGGTCGCGCACAACACCACCAACCCGCCCTTTTCCAAGGCCGGGCGTGCGGCTGGCAACACGTTTTCCGCCAAGAGCTCAGTTTGCGGGTCGTAGCCTGCCGCGGCCAACGGTTGGGCCAATTGCGCGGCCAGCGCCTCATCTCCTTTGGCGTGAACTACCAACACCGGTGGTGGGGGCAGGCGAAAAGCGGCGGGGGGGGCGTCCTTGAGTTCGACCAAAATCTTTTGTAGCCAAACATTGGTTTCGGCCGTGTTTTGCGTGGTGGCGCGCTGGGCCAGCGCAGTGAGGTTTTCACTCAGGCCTTCTACTAAAAATAATTCATCCAGCGTGTAGGCGGCATAGGCGTCCGCCGCTTCGGCCAATACGGCCGGCAACACTTCGGGGCGTAACAGCGTGCGCTGATTGAGTTGCCCCAATACCGCTTCGGCCAGCCGTGCGGGGCGTGGGTTATCTACTAAGGCGCGCAAAGCGACTTGTATGGCGGGTTGCTCGGCCAGCAGGTCATGGTCACTTACCACTACGCTAATGGCGTGGTCGGCGTGTTCGGCCCGCCAGCGTTTCTCAGCGGCGCGGGTTTTGGCCAGCAACACTTCTTTCAGTTCGGCCTCCTCACGGATTTTATACAGTTCGGCAAAAGCCTTGTCCCCCACCAACGTTTCCACCTTGCTTTCCAACGCGCCGAGCAAAAATTTATAAAAAGTGTTCATGAGTCATCCTCGATTTTTCAAATTTTTGAGTCTTGGTTCGCCACTTTGGCCTTGTCCAATTGCGTTTTCATTTTCAACACAGCGGGCTTGGTCGACTCCAAAATCGCACACAAGCGGCGCGTCGCCATGACCTCAACCCTCCGCAGTGATTTGCCTGCGTTTGAGATACCACACATAAGCTTGATACAAGAGTGGCTGATACACCCGATCCCATGCACCGACGGTGCGCGTGAGTTGCCCACCCCAGCCGCGCTTGAAGCGATAGACGCCCCACAAGCCCTCATGCCGATTTTCAAATTCGGCCTCCAGCACGGCTTCATCCTCATCTGGCACGCCCCAGAGATCATAGTACCGCGCGCCGCGCGCCTTCGCCCAACGCATCGCCTCCCATTGCGCCAAATACGGGGCCATCCGCTGGCGCTCCTGATCCGACGACGCACCATAGAAATACCACGCCCACTCGCCATAAAGGAAGGCCATCACCCCCGCGAGTGGTTGACCTTGATACTCGGCCAAAAATAATTCACACTGCCCTAAGGGATGAAATTGAGCGTAGGCTTGTCGGTAATAATCGGCGGAATGCACGGCAAAGCCATCGCGCGCGCCCGTCACCGTCATCAACGCCACAAATTTTTCCAAAGCCTCTGGCGTCTGAACGGGCGCGCACGTCACGTCTTTTTTAGCGGCGAGCCGCACGTTGTAGCGTGTCTTTTGTTTCATCCGCCCCAACACTTCATCTTCCGTGCCGCTCAGATCAATGACGATGGAGCGGCGCGGTTGAACCGGATGCGGCGAGGGGCGGAAGCCTTGCGCGCTGAGGGTCTGATGATGTGCAATGGTGTCGGGGAGATCGGGTTCAAACTTGAGACAGATCGCCCGGTGGCGGCGGCACACTTGGTCGAGGGCGGTCACCAGTTCGCGGAGTTCAGCGGGCCGTTCCCATTGCGCTTGCGGCCCGCGCGGCACATAGGCCAGCGTGAAACCCAGCGGCAAGCGCCGAAACAAGACCAGCGCGTTTTGCGCGCCGAGTTGGAGGGTTTCAGGAGTCCAGCCAAAATTAGCCTTAAATTGCCCCCACGGGGTCGTTTGTAAGATGTGCGCCGCCATGCGCGCGATTATAACAGGGGCACATTCGCCAGTTGTGTATAATGCCTCCATCGCCCCCGTAGTTCAACGGATAGAACAGGGCACTCCTAAGGCTCTGATGTGGGTTCAATTCCTGCCGGGGGCACTTGGTTGGCGAGGTCGCTGATATTCAGACCCGACCCAACGCGCTCCTCCCCAGTTCCATCCTCCCCTCGCGCAAGCCGAAACCCCGCGGCGCTCTTTTTCCGCCCGTACCTTATTCTTCGTCTGGTCGTTTCCCCTAAAGGAGGAACTGCCTTCTTTGTACTGTGGGAAACGTGCCGGGGTTAGTCGTTGTTCGTGACGATGGGTTGGGGCAAGCGTGCCGAGTTACAAGCGCTCTTTGTGCCACACAACACCGCCCGTTCATGTGGGTGAAAGCATGAACGGGCAGTTGACAATTCCTTCAAAACGCTAGTTGCGTCAATGTTCAGGCGCGGTGCAGGGTTTTCCAGCTAATGTCTGGATTTCGCATAAGGTCAGCGCGTGAGCATATACGCGCATTTCATCTATTTGGCCTTTGAACAAGTGTTGCTGCTCACCTGGGGCAGGGTTTAGGTCATCGCAGTTGGACGTATTCGTTGAACCTAATCGCACATATGGGCAGAGGGTAGTGTCTACTACTCCTATGCCCGGCACGGTCACGCTCCCTTCTAGCCGCCCATCTATATAAATTCGCCCGGTCGTTGTAGAAGTGCGTTCGCCAACCAACAAATGCCATTGCCCATCATTCAAAGAGGTAGTACTTGTGACCCACACCTCATTCCGATTGCCATCGCGAAAAGAAAAGATGGCCGTTTCATCACCGGGGTCAATGAAGAGCGCATGGTAGTTCAGACTTGCGTAGTCATGGTAGATAAAGAGACCACCGCGCGTTTGAATATCGCCCGAAAAATCCTCGGTGAACTTGACCCACACAGCGAGGCTATAATCTTGGTCACGAAAATTAAGGGTGTCTGATTTAGGAATTCGAACGCTATCGTTTACCCCATCAAAGTCAAACGCCTGCCCCACTTTGCCTGGCACAAATGCGACTCCATTGACTAACGCACCAAGATTTGTCCCGGCCAAATCTTGGGCATCCCCTTCACCCGGCCAATAGGCAATGAGATCTGGGATGACTAGTGATAAATTCAACACCGTCGGTGTCGGGTTGAAGACATAGATATTAGGGAGAAAAACTCGATGGATGTTAAGGGCCGGCGTGCCAAACGACACTTCATCCAACACCACGCGGGTAGATGAGTTGCGTTGGGGCTGGGCAAGTTGGAACTGAACGGTGGTGGTCAAACTCGTTGAGATTTCCCGCCAATGGTGCGTCCAAGTCGTAGCCGTTAAGGGCAACGTGTAAGTCACCGTCGTGTTGGGCGAGGCGACAATGACTGTCAGCGTATCACTCACGGTGGCGTTGGCCACACGATACAACAAGGACAAAGTGCGCGTTAGCGTGCCAGTAGGGATAAAGGTTTGGGCGATACTGCTGACGCGCGGGGTGGTGTTGGCTTCACCTAACAACGCAAACGATCCCAGCTGGGTGGTCGTAACCAACAGCGTGTTGCTCAGGGTGTTGAGCGTGCCGGTGAGCGGTTGCCATTGCGCAGCGACCGAGTTGAAATGCCACAAACGCAACGAGGTTTCAGCCGGCACCTGTGCGGCTTGCCATGTCGTCTCGCTATACGTGAGCGTCAACGTGACCGGGGTCAGGGTCGCGGTTAGGGGTAGATTCCCGCTTAACACACCGCGCAAAGTGAAATTACGCCCTAGCTCTTGTTGACCCACCACCGTTGGCGTCAGCGCGGCGACATTGGTGAGGGTAAACGTCGTCGTGGTCGTCACCGTGCTTGCATTCAGCTGGGCCGACACGAAAGGCGCCGTGAGTACACGCGACGTTTGAGTCAGCACTGCGCTGAGGGTGAAGGGCGCGGCTGGCGTCACGCTCGGCGCGGGTGTTGGCCCGCCCAATTGCAATGCAGAATTCCCCGTATGGGCGGTATTGGTGAGCGTCGGACTAACTTCGCCTAACACATTCCATGCAACCAACGCACCGCTTTCAAAATTGCCCTCCACCAGAGAGTCATCCACCGGTGGAAGATATAAAGTTAATGCTTGAGTTTTCTCCGACACGCTGATCCCGCGCATGGGAGGCAAAACACCAAACCCTGACCGCGCGACGGTCAAACTATACACGCCCGCCTGACCAAAGTAGAGACTGAAATTGCCTTGGCCATTCGAACGTGTCCCATTCAATGCCGGCGCGGTAGTTTGCGCGGCAACGGCCGCAACAGGTTGATCCTGATTATTCAAAACGCGCCCCGTCAGCGCGGCTGGCGGCATGGCTATTGAAGTGTCGCTCGTATTGCTCGACTTAACTTCTAGATTGCCGGCGTGGTCGGTGGCTAGGGAGCGGAAATAATAGGTATGCCCGATCTGACCCACCACTTGCGCAGAAGTGAGCTGGGTGTTGCTGAGCCAAATTCTCCAAGTGCCGGTCAGGCCATCGCGATATTGCACATCATAGCTTTTCAGACCAGAAGCATTATCGTTCCCGCTCCAACTCACCGTAAAAACAGGCTCGGTGGCCGGCGTGTTCAATGCGGCCACACTAGAAGTTGGGGGGAACGAGTCAACAACGACTTGGGTGTCACCATTTCCATCTAGGTAGCCTTCTTGGTTCAGGGCAACGTCACGCGCGCGCGCGCGGAAGAAATAGATATGCCCATTCTGACCCACAAACTGGGTTGTGGTTTGGGTCGTATTGATCTGCCAATCCGTCCAAGCCCCTGCTGCGCCATCCCGATATTGCACATCATAAACAGCGATGCCGGAGGCATTATCGGTCCCCGACCATTGCACATTGAAAGTTGTTCCTACGAAAGTTGGGAGAGGTGTCACTTGCGATGTCGGTGGAGCTACGTCCATAGTCTCCCAATCCGGAAACCAATCTAGATTTGTAGAGACCAAACTGTAAATTTGGCGGGAGTTAACATTCATTCCATATAAATTGGCGGCATCCCAAGAAAACTCGCCATCAATAATCACCCAGTGAACTTGAGTGAACACAATGTTTTGACCGTCCGGTGCCCACGTTGGAAGTGTTAGATCGGTTTGGGTGAAGCTGAGCGCTAGATACGTCCGCCCAGAACCATCTAGATTGACAACGGCGATGTCATCAAAGCCATCTCCTGAGCCATCATCTACAAACATGATCCGTGTGCCATCGGGCGACCAAGTCGGGCGATAACAATACTGATTACATACAGTCACTGACCGCGCTCCACTGCCATCAGCATTCATTACCCAAATTTGTGGCACCCCGCCAAGGTTACTCGCATACACGATCCGATTGCCATCAGGCGACCAACTGGGGTAACGGTCAACATCATTGTTATAGGTCAATCGGGTCTGATTTGACCCATCCGCTTGCATCACATAAATTTCAGGGGTAGCACGATCCCCGTCGCGGTAGGAATAAAAAGCGATCCGCAGGTTATCTGGCGACCAAACTGGCCAATAGTCATTAGCATCGTTGTTGGTCAGCCGGGCTAACCCAGCCCCATCGGTATTGACGGCATAGAGTTCAAGTGTCTCACCATGCCGGTCAGTTTGAAAGGCTACCCGCCCTCCCCCTCGCGTGAGATTAGGGGCGAAATCATAATTGGGATCGAAGGTCAATTGAGTTTGATTCGCCCCAGCTCCTGTGGCGCGATAAATTTCATAGTCAGTACGATTACGGGTTGAGGCAAACACTAACACCGACCAATCACCTAGAGCCATTAGCGAAGCGGGAGCAACTGATTGCACCCCTTGCTCTGGTGCCCCGGCGTACGAACGTGCAATGCTAAAGTGATCCGTATGATGCCGTTCCGCCAATACGACGGGCGGCGGTGGTGTCGCTGGCCCAACACCCTGGGCCCGCCCCACTGAAGCTGAGGCCATCAGTAAGACCAGCTCACTCACGATCCAAGCCACACTGAATTTATAAATTTTATTGATCGATGGCATAGTTTTCTTCCTCCATGGACTAACTAAAAAAAGCGGACTTAAGTGTAGCGTGAAGTGTCAAACCTGACCATTTTTTGATCTTGCTATAATACTAAGCCTCATGCCCAACGCGCTCCTCCCCAGCTCCATCCTGCCTCTCGCGCAAGCCGAAACCCCGCGCCGCTCTTTTTCCGCCGTTACCTTATTCCTCGATATTTCTGGTTTTACCCCGCTCACCGAAGCCCTGATGCAACAAGGCAAAGTGGGGGCCGAGGTGTTGGCCGAGATCGTCAACGACACGTTTCATCCAGTCATCACTGCCATTTATGCCTACGGCGGCTACATCGCTGGCTTTGCGGGCGATGCGTTCACCGCGATCTTTGAAGACGCCGCCCACGCCGCGCCCGTCAGCGCCGCGCTTACCATCCGCCAACTGTTTGAAAACCGCGTCGTCCAAACCCCGGCGGGCGAGTTTCCGCTCGCCGTCAAAATGGGGCTGGCGTTTGGCGAAGTGGAATGCGGTGTGGTAGGTGAGGGCACGCGGCGCACCTATTACTTTCGGGGCCGCGCCATTGACGCCTGCGCGCAAGCCGAACATCACTGCGAAAAAGGTGACATCGTCCTGACCACCGACTTAGCGCGCCTAACCTCTACAGCAGGCGCACCACTGGGTGAAAGCTTTATCAAACTCACGCGCGCCCCGGCAACCGTGCCCCCCACCCCGTCTGCTAATTTCCCCGTGTTGGATGTTAACATTGCCGCGCAGTTCTATCCACGCCCCATCCTTGAAGCGAGCGTGTCGGGCGAGTTCCGTCAGTTGGCGACGGTGTTTGTTTCCTTTCGTAATTTTTCTTTACCCGAACTAAATGAATTTGCGCGTTATGTCTTGCAGGAAGTAGATACGCGTGCTGGCTACTTTAACCGGTTGGACTTTGGCGACAAAGGCGGCAATTGTCTGCTCTTCTTTGGCGCGCCGGTCGCACATGAAAACGATCTCGCGCGCGCCTTGCAAGTGGCCGTCGCGTTGCGCGACCGCTATGGCGACCATGTGCGTTGTGGCGTGACGTTCGGCCAAATGTATTTTGGACGGGTGGGCATCCCCGAACGGTGCGAGTTCACCGCCTTGGGTAACTCCGTCAACTTCGCGGCCCGGCTCATGATGAAAGCCGATTGGGGACAGCTCCTTGCCCCGGAGACCGTGGCGCAACATACCGGCTATATCTTTAAGGCGCTGGGTGAATATCCCTACAAGGGGTTCGCCGCACCCGTCCTCACCTTTCAGATCGAACGCGCCACGAGCGCCAGTGAAAATTTATTCCTCGCGCCTATGGTGGGGCGGGCCGCTGATCTGCAAACACTCCTGGCCCAAGCCGAGACGGCATTGCGGGGACAAGCGGCGGCCGTGTTCATCTATGGCGAGGCGGGCATTGGTAAGTCACGCCTGACCTTTGCGTTGCGCGAGGCATTGGGGGAACGCGTCCTGTGGCTCAACGGGCAAACCGACTCGATCTTGCGCCAAGCCTTCAATCCCTTTGAATACCTCCTGCGCCGTTACTTCCAACAAAACCCAGAGACCTCGGCCACTGAAAACCGCCTGCGTTTTGACGCGCGTCTGCAAGAATTGTTGAGCGCGCCGCTCTCCAGCGAGTTGCAATCCGAATTGCGCCGTACCCACTCTTTCCTCGGCGCGTTGCTTAATTTACATTGGCCGAATTCGCTTTATGAACAATTGACCGATGGTAAGTTGCGCTACGAAAACACGCTCTCCGCCCTCCGCACCTTTCTACTCGCCGTGAGCCGGGTACATCCGATTGTGATCGAGATCGAAGACGCCCACTGGCTCGATGAGGCCAGCCGTGAAGTCTTGTTGCGGCTGACGCGGCAGATCCGCTCGGCGCACTCCACGGCCCTGGCCGAGTTTTTGCCGAAGGCCACCGTGCAACAATTGCGCTCGCATCCCCTCTTGCTCCTCTTTACTTCCCGCTATGCCGATGATGGTAGCAAGCCGGTGTTTGAACTCGATGAGCGTTTCCCAATCACCACCCTCGAACTGCATCATCTGCCAGCGGAGGCCTTGCGCGGGCTGGCCGAACATCAACTGGGCGGGCCATTGCACGAAAGTTTATTTGCCTTTTTAGAGGCGCGCTCACAAGCCGTGCCGTTCTTTGCCCAACAACTGGTGTTATATCTACAAGAACTCGGCGCGCTGGAACAACATGCCGACCAATGGCGGTTGCGTTCGGCCGAGACGAGCGACATTCCCGCCTCGCTGAACGCCATGCTGGTCGCACGGCTTGACCGCTTGAGTGGGCAGGTCAAGCAAGCCGTGCAAACAGCGGCTGTGCTGGGGCGTGAGTTTGATGTGCGCTTGCTCTTGCACATGCTTCGCTCTAGCCACGCCCTCGAAGTGCAAGATGCAGAACGCGGCCAAATTTGGAGCGCCCTCACCGAGATTCGGTATCTCTTCAAACATGCCTTGTTGCGCGACGCCGCCTACGATATGCAGTTGCGCTCCCGCTTGCGCGAGCTGCACCAACTCGCGCTCGACGCTTATGAAGCGCTCTACGCCGTTGACCTCATGCCGTATTATGACGAGTTGGCGTATCACGCCGACCAGAGCGGCAATACGGAAAAACAAAGCGAGTATTTCCGCAAAGCGGGTGCCGCGGCGCACGCCGATTATCGCAACGCGGTCGCGCTCAATTATTATGCGCGCCTCTTGCCCCTCCTCTCCGATCCTGCTGAACAAATCGCTTACCATTTCAAACGGAGCGCGGTGTTGGAATTGATTGGTCAATGGGATGAGGCCGAGGCGACTTATCGGACGGCGCTGGAGAGCGCCGAACACGCCGCCGACGAGCGCGCATTGGCCCGCTGTCAGTATGCGTTAGGCAATCTGTCGCGCCAACGCGGCGATTATGCGGTGGCCTTAGAATGGCTCGAACGCGCGCTCGCCAGTTGGCGTCTCTTAGGCGAACAAACCGAAGTCAGCCGCACCCTCGTCGCGGCGGGGAGCGTCGCGTGGCGCCAAGGCAATTTCACCCCCGCCCAACAGGCGCTGACCGAAGGCTTGGCGCTCGCCCGTGCCGCCCATGACCAAGCGACCGAGGCGCTGGCGCTCACCGGCTTAGGCATCGCCGCGACCGACCTAGGCGATTTTGGACAGGCCAAGGCCCTTTATGAACAAAGCCTAGCTTTGCGGCGCGAGTTGGGGGATAAGGAGGGGATCGCGTTCGTATTGAACAACTTGGGCGTTGTGGCAAATGGGCAAGGCGATCATCACGCGGCTCAAACGTTGTATGAAGAGAGTCTGGCGTTACGCCGCGAGATCGGCGATAAACAAGGCATTGCCTATGGCCTCAACAACCTAGGTTATGAGGCGATGGATCAGCAGGATTATGCGAGCGCGCAAACCATGTATGAGCAATGTCTCACCCTCTGCCGCGAACTGGGCGACAAGATGGGGATCGCCATGTCGCTGGTCAACCTGGGTCATGCGGCTTACTCGCAACAAAATTTTGCCAGTGCGCGCGAGTTTTATATTGAAGGCCTCGCCGGGGCGCATGAGATTGGGGACAAAATGAACGTGACCTACAGTTTGATCGGGCTGGCGGGGGTCGCGGCCAGTGAGCGCCGAGCGCAGGCATACGCCGCGCAGTTAAGTGGCATTGCCGAAGCGGTGCGCGCCT
>Ga0315912_10004943_pt1 | contig 12387 bp, 8 predicted proteins | sample VfabasoilMG_FD_204469 | JGI IMG/M metagenome (GOLD analysis project Ga0315912, IMG submission 204469) | Garden soil microbial communities collected in Santa Monica, California, United States - V. faba soil | ecosystem: Environmental > Terrestrial > Soil > Garden | place: USA: California... | reverse complement strand
TTGCTGCGAACGTCGGTAGAGACCAAGCAACGCTTGCTGGTCGAGGTTGCGGAAGTAGAGCTCAGGCAGCCCGGTGGCGTAGTCAGCAACCGGGAAGGCGTCGACCAAACTCTGGTCGTGATCGTGAGCAACACGGCCGCGACCTACGGTTTGGGCGAACCTCGCACTCGGCAAAACGGTCCGAGCGGCATCGACGTCACCTTGCAGGGCGTGGCGTTCGATTCCCTCGCGGCCTGGCTCGTCGCGTTGCACGACGGCTATGGCATCGACGTCGAGACCGCCTCGTTCAGCAGCGCGCGCGAGCCCGGGCTCGTAAACGGCCAGATCTCGTTGCATAGGCTCTAGGGTGAAGAATCGTTGGTCGTGGCTGGCGTTGGGCGCGGGCGCGTACATCGCGTTCACGCTCGCCGCGCTTCCGGCCGGCGCGGTGTTGCGTTGGGCGGCGCCGCCCGGCATCACGTTTCAAGGTGTGCAGGGCACGTTGTGGTCGGGCAGCGCGGCGAGCGCTTCGGCCGACGGATTCACCGTGCAAAACGTGCGCTGGCGCGTGCGCCCGTGGTCGCTGTTTCTCGGTCGCGTTGCGGCCAGCGTCGAAGCCAGCCTTCCGGACGGTTTCGTGAGCAGCGATGTCGTCGTCACGCCGAGTCGAATCACCTTGCGCGAATTGCGCGGCGGCACGTCGCTGCCCTCGCTGGTCGGACTGCTGCCCGTGCGCGGCATACGCGGCCAAGCGAACGTTGCGTTCGATTCGCTCGAGCTCGAAAGCGGCTGGCCGTCGAGCGCCGTCGGCGAGTTGAAACTAGCCGGCCTCGAGACGGCTCCGTTGATCTCCAATGGCACGAACGAGTTGCTGGCTCTCGGTGACTACACCGTCACGTTCGTTCCGACAGAAGAGCGCAAGCTCGAGGCGCGGTTCGTCGACAACGGCGGGCCGCTCGAGGTCACGGGGTCAGTCGCACTCGACGCCGAGCGCGCCTACACGCTGGATGCATTGATCAAAGCGCGACCCGGCGCTGCGGAACCGCTCGTGCAGGGCCTCGAGATCATGACGGCCGATCCCGACGCCGAAGGGCGTCGCCGGCTCACGCTGACCGGTTCGCTGTAGCGCTCGCTGGCCACGAGCGGAGCTGCCCAAGCAGCGGGAAGTACAGGCCGAGCTCGATGGGCCGCGTATCGGTTTCCGACAAGGCTCGTCCGTAGCGTTCGAGCTGCGGCGCATAGCGTGCCATCTCCGAGCGCAAGAAGGCATCGACGTCGCCGCCTTCGTGCTGACTCGTCTTGAAGTCGACGATCCAGCGGCGCCCCTCGGCGACGAAGGTTCGATCGATGCGCACGTGCTCGAGGACCTCGCCCTCGCGGACCGTCATTCGGAGCTCGGCCCGCGCGTCTTCGCGCGGACCCAGTAGCCAGCGGCCCTGCGGATCCGCGAGCGCGCGCGACAGAGCCGTCGCGACGCGCGCGCTCGATTGCTCGAGGTCTGCGCGTTCGACGCCGAGCAGCTCGAGCTCACGGGCAAATCGCGGTTCGGTGTCGGTGATCCGCCGCGCGTCCCACCGGTCGAGCCCCTCCTCCGCTACGCGCTGCAGGTAACGGTGAACCACCGTGCCGACGTGCGCGGCCGCAGGACCCGCCCACACGAACTCGGGGCGCGGAACCGGCCTCGAGGCCGATAGCGAATCCCCCAGCGCGCGGGCGCGCGGAACTACGAGCCTGCGCAGCACGGGGACGATGGTCGGGGCCTCGCCGTCGCTCTGTGGCATCGTTGCTCCATCGCGCGGCGTCGCTGCGACGACGGGCCACAGGTGCGCAAGCAGCGAGTTGGCCGGCGGCGCTTCGGCGTTGTTCGCCAGCCGCCAAACCACGTGCAGGCGTTCTCGAGCTCGTGTCGTTGCGACATACAACAGCCGCGCGCGCTCGGCCGCGTCGCGCTCGCGCTCCGCACGGCGCACGAACTCCGCGAGCCGTTCGGCAGCGGGGTCGCTGGCGAACGCAGACGGCACCATCACGAGATCGTCGCTGCCGTCGGCCGTAGTGCGCGCGAGCCATTGCAGAGCCCTGGGCTCGTCGGGTCGCGGCTCCCGCGCGAGCCCGAGCAACACGACCGTATCGAACTCGAGGCCTTTCGCGCGGTGCATCGTCATGATCTCGATGCCGCGTTCCCGCGGCGCATCGGCCTGCGGCTGCACGGTGTCCAGCGCAGCTTGCAGCAACGCGGGGTCGTCGAGATCGCCTCCAGTCTCCGTCGCGCCGAGCAGCGCGAAGAACTGCTCGGCCGACGAACGTTCCGCGTCGTCGTCGAGGCACGCCGGCCCGTCGAGCTCGATCCATGCACGCTCGATCCAGCCGCTCAACGTCGTCTCTGCGCGCATTGCGAAGGCGTGATCGAGAGTCGCGACGACGCTGTGCAGGCGCGCTTGTCCATCGGCACTCAACCGTGAGATGCGATCCGGTCGTTTCAACAAGTCCCAGATCGCGGACCTCGAGTCGTCGCCGCATAACGCGTTCAAGTCCGCCCAGCACAGACCGCACCAAGGCGCCCGCAACACTGCCAGCCACGCGATGCGATCGTCCAGATGCAGCAACGCGCGCGTGAGGGCGACCAGATCCTGCGCCACCGAGTGATCGCCCAAACTGTCGATCTCCACGGCGTGCACGGGTAGCCCTGTCGCGCGGAGTTGCTCTCGCAGACCTTCGAGGTGCCGGCGATTCTGAACCAGCACCGCGATCGATTGCTGCGGGGCGCGGCGCCGTTCCTGCTCGAGGATTGCCGTCACGCGAGCCGCTTCGGCGGTCGGGCCGCCGTCGACGGCGTATGAGCGCACGAGCTGATCCGTGCCGGCGGCGCGCGTGGCGTCGCTGGCGCGAAATGCCGTGATGCCGGACGCGATCTGGTCTTCGGCGGGAAAGATCGCGGCGAACGCGGCGTTGACCCATTCGACGATCGCGGGCGCGCTGCGGAAATTGCGTTGCAGCGTAAGACTCTGCAACCGCACCGGGCCGATGCCGCTTTGCTTTGCGAGCAGGAATAGCGACATATCGGCATCGCGGAAGCGATAGATCGACTGCATCGGGTCGCCGACGAGGAACAAGGTTCGGCCATCATCGGGTTGCCAACCGGCGGTCAGCAGCTCGAGCAGGCGCCGCTGCGATTGAGACGTGTCCTGGAACTCGTCGACGAGCAGGTGCTGGATGCGTCGATCGAGCGCCAGCAGCAAGTCCGACGGGGCATCCACCTGCCCGAGTGCGCGCTGCGCCGCGAGCGCGAGCTCCACGAAATCGACCGTGCGTCGCTCCGCGAACAGCACCTTGAGCTCTGCGGCGAGCCGCACGAGCACCGCGCGCAACGCGGACAAGCTCTGCCACTGCTCGTCCGTATAACGCGCCGCCGGCAGCGAACTCACTGTCGCAAGAGCCGCGCGTAGCGACTCGCGTCCTTGCAAACCGTCGAGCAGTGCGCGCAGCCGATTCCGCAGCTCGGCGTCGCTGGGTCCGAACCCTTCGGCCTTTGTCAGGCGCTTGCGCCAGTCGCCCTGCTTCGTCAGCAACAGCGCCGCGATGCCGCGCCACGCCGCGAGCGCCACTGGACCCGATCGTGGTGGCCGCTCGAGCGCGAGCCAAGGGGCCAGCGCGTCGCGCAGCGCATCGGCCGCGCCAGCCGCATGCCTCAAGAGCGGCGCCAATGCGGCGAGCAGCGGCTCCTCGCACAGCACTGCGACGGTCGCGAGCTCGTCGTCGACGAGTCGCTGTAGCGCTCTCTCGAGCACCGAGCGCAGCGCGGCCGTGTCGTTGACCATCACGCGCAGCCACTGATCGCGGCGCGGCAACAGCGCCGCGAGCAACTTCTCGAGTTGCTCGCAATCGTTGCCGACGTCGCGAAGCAGCGTGCGCAGGCTCGCGGTATGGGCGGCGTCGTCGCCGGCAAGGCCCGCGACGCAGCGCCGCGCGGCTTCGCGGTACAAGCTCTCGGCTTTGTCGAGGACGGACGCGGATGCGACGCCGTCCGCCATCACTGGCAATCGGCGCGCGAGCCACGCATTGAACGCGTCGAGGGTGTCGATACGCAGGCGTTGCGGCTGCGTGAGCACGTGCCACTCGAGCTCGCGGTCGCGCGCGATCACGACGCGTGCGAGCTCGAATCCCCGTTGCTCATGCGGCTGCACCGGCGGCGCGTCGTCGGCCGCCGCCCGCAGCGCGCGCAGCACGCGGCGACGCATCTCCGCGGCAGCCTTTCGCGTGAACGTGATCGCGACGACTTGCTCGGGTTGTTGCACGGTCGCGAGCAGCGCGAGATAACGCTGGATCAGGAGCTCGGTCTTGCCGGAGCCGGCCGGCGCCTGAACGATGAACGACCGCGACGGGTCGAGTGCGGCTTCGCGCGCAGCCGAGTCGCTCATGCCGTCACCATTGCGCCACGGCTCCGCGTGCCAACGCGAGTTGCTCGAACACGCGGGTCAGCGGCGAGTACGCGCCTGCGGCGTCTTCGAAATCGGTGACGAAGATTCGCGTGTCGCCCGCGGCAAACTCCGCGGCGAGCTGCTCGAGCTGTGTGCGCCAGATGTCGATCTGCGCGCGCGCTTCTGGATGCGCGTATTTGTTCGGGCGGCCCGGGAACGCCGCGTCAGACCAAAACCCGGAGTAACGGATTTCCGGCAATGCCAGCCGCGTGACGACGGCCGCGCCGACGGCGTCGGCGGATTGGGTTGCATAGAGCGGAACCTGCGCGTCGCGCAACCGTGCACCGAACCATTCGGCGCTCGTGGCCCGTTCGTTGGTCTTGTAGTCGACGATCGCGATCGTTCCGTCGGCGAGCTCGTCGATGCGATCGATGCGGACGTTCAACGTCAGTGCGCCGAGAACGACAGTGCCGCGTTGCTCCACTGCGCGGACGCGAAACGGACTGCGCCGTTGCTCGTCGCGCAGCAGCGCCCGGAGCACGCGCTGCAGCTGCTCCGCTTCGAGCTCGTACAGCGGCGCCAAGTATCCGCGCGTGCGGCCGAACAATCGGTCGAGCGTGCGCTCGACGGTTGCCGCCACACCGTCGGCTTTCGAGGCGAACGTGGCTTGCGTCGGCAAGTCTTCGAGCAGGCGCTCGGCGGCCCCGTGCATGGCGATCCCGCGCAAGCGCGGGGAGATGCCGTAACGCAGCGGCTCGAGCGGCCGCGCGCCGAGACGGTCCTGGCAGAACGCTCGCAACGGGCAACGTGCTTGCCGACCCAGCATCGCCGTGCCGCCCGCGACGCGCGTACCAACGAGCGGCGGTGCCACGTCGGCGAGCGTCTCCCGCGCCGTCGCTGTTATTGCCCTGGTGGTCTTCAGCGCCTCGAGCACATGCGGCTCGAGTGTGGGCCACGTCCGTATCGCGGGGCTCGGCTCGGTCTCGTAATCGTACAGGCGTGCCGGCCAGCTCACGACGAGCTCGGCGCTCCGGTGCACGAGACGCTCGAGCGCGCGCGCGGATCGTTCCTCTGCATCGCGAGGCGAGCAATACGGCATCGCATGGGCGCGCTGCAGCCGCAGCGGCAGCAGCGGATTGCCGTGGGCGGGCTCGGGCCACGCCGAGTCGGTGAACCCCGCTACCCAGACTGCGTCGTAGCCGGGTCCCACGTCGTCGATGTGGCCGAGCACATGGACACCGCGCACCGGGAGTGTGTCCGGCCTTGTCCGCTCCAGAATCCGAGTGAGCTCGGACAAGGCGGCGTGCAGCGAAATCTCGCCGACGATCGGCGTGAGCCGACCGAGCTCCTCGAGGCAACTCTGCCATCCCTGTAGCGTCGTGCGCGTGGCCGGCGGTTGCCAGCCCAGTGTCTCTAGGAATCGAGCCCATACGCCCGCCCATCGCGTTGGCGTCGCATGCCGCGGGCTGCCGAGCGTGCTCAACGCGGAAGCGAGCGCTTGCGCCGAATGCGGCGCCCGTTCGGCCAGCAACTCTTTCACGCCGGACCGGTACGCGGCTTGGAAGGAGAGCTGCGAACGCAGCTCGGCGCGCAACTCGGCATCGATGCGCGCGCGCGCGAACCGCTCCTCGGGGGGTATCGCGAAGAATGGGCTCCGGAGCCAGCGGCCGAACGTTGCATACGGTGTGTCGCCGCTTGCAAGCCGCAGCGCGTCGAGCGCTGCGCCCAGCGCCGAGTTCGCGCTGAGCATCGTTCCTTCGTTCCAGCAGAGCTTCGCGGCGCGCTCGCCGAGCTGGCCCGCGGCCGCACGCTCGACGTCGTCGTGGCGAGTCGACCTCGGGAGCACGAGGGCGATGCGCGAGAGCGGTTGCGAGTCCAGATGCTGCTTCGCCCACGCGAATGCGGCACGGATCTCGTCTGCCGCGTCGGCGAGTCGCACGGCCCTGCGTACGCCGGCGACCGTTGGCGCCGACACCCGCTCCACCGCGGTTCCCCGCGCGGCCAGCTGCGCGAACAACTCGGCGCGTGCGGGATCGATCTCGCCGAAGTCCGCAACGACGATCGTTCCGCTCGTGGCGATGCGTTCCGCGAGCGCTGCTTCGAGCTCGGCACGATCGATCCAGCCATTCGCGTCGAGCCATTCGCGGTAGCGGCGGCACCAGCTCAAGAATGCGCGGTAGTCGATCTCGTTCGCGGCCGCTCGTTGTGCGGCGAGGTCGAGTCGAAAGCGATGCAGCAGCTGCCAAGCGTCGGCGGCCCACTCCGCGGCCCCGGCGTGACCGATCAGCTCAGTGCTGTTCGCGGAGTCGCCGACGACGCGTCGCCAAAGAGCGGACGATTGATTCGGTGTTAGCGCGGACCCGCGCTCGTCGGCATGCTCGAGCCACAGCTCGTCGATCCAAGCCGCGTACGATCGAATCGGCGGCGTTTCCCAGGCCGACGTCGAGCCGCGGATTTGCTCCGTGGCGACGTGCATCTCCCATTGCGCCGCGGCGAGCGCGTTGGCAACGACGATCGTCGAGCGCCGATTCGACGCGCTCGGTGCCTCCACGATCAGGCGGTTTCGAGGCGCGGCGGTCGATCGGAGATTTGCTCGAGCACGTGCTCGATGCGCTGAAACACCTCGGCGAGCTTAGCTTCGTCCGGCAACGTCGTGATGCGGAAGTGGTCGCGATACGGCGTGTTGAAGCTCGAGCCCGGCGCGATCAGCACGTGCTGTTGCTCGAGCAGCTCCATCGCGAACGTCTCGTCGTCGAAACCGGGGAGCTTCTGCTTGTCGACACCGATGAATGCGTACATCGAGCCGCGCGGCGCGACGAGACTCAAGAAACGGCTCTGCTTAACGCCGTTGATGATCGCTTGCCGCGATTGATACAACCTACCGCCCGGCGAGCAGAGCTTGTGGATGCTCTGGAAGCCACCGAGCGCCGTCTGCACCGCCCACTGTCCAGGAACGTTGCTGCACAGGCGTAACGCCGCGAGCAGATCGAGCGCGCTCATGTATTTCTCGGAGCGATCGACCGCGCCGCTGAACGACACCCAGCCCACGCGATAGCCGCAAGCGCGATAGATTTTCGACAGACCGCTGAACGTCGCGCACAGCGTGTCGCGACAGAGCGTCGCCATGGGCACGAACTCGGCGCCGTCGTACAACATCTGATCGTAGATCTCGTCGCTCATCACCACCAAGTTGTGCCGCTCGGCGAGACGCGCGAGCGCGGTCAAACGTTCGCGGCTGTATACCGCACCGGTCGGATTGTTCGGATTGATGATCACGATCGCGCGCGTACGCGGCGTAATCAGCTTCTCGATCGCGTCGGGGTCGGGGTTGAAGCCCTGCGACTCGGGACACGGGTAATAAACGGCACGACCTCCGTTCAGCGTCGTGGCCGCCGTCCACAGCGGATAGTCGGGACTCGGGATCAGAACTTCGTCGCCGGGATTCAACAAGCCGCGCAAAGTGAGATCGATCAACTCGCTGACGCCGTTGCCCATGAACACGTGATCGGCATCGACGCCGTCGATGCCGCGCGCCTGCTGCTGCATCACGACGGCCTCGCGCGCCGGAAAGATGCCCTTCTGGTTGCAGTAGGCCTCGGCCGACGGGAGGTTCTCGATCATCGCGAGGCGCATCGTTTCCGGCGTGCGCAAGCCGAAGAGCCCGGGATTGCCGATGTTCAGCTGGATGATCTCGTAGCCCTGGCGCTCGAGCTCATGGGCGCGTCGAGCGAGCTTGCCGCGGATTTCATAGCGGACATGCTTGAGCAGGGAGCTCGCTTCGATCTCATGGGCCTGGCGCAACACGGTGATACCTCTCAAAAAACAGCCCTCTCTTACCACGGCCCGGGCCTTGGGCCAAGCGTTGGCGTAGCAGTTTATGCCGCCTGCCTGCGTCCCTACGGCGCGGCGCCCTTGGCGATGGGTCGAGCAGGGTCGCGAATCCACTCGCTCCACGAGCCGGCGTATAGCTGCCCCCCGGGCAGCCCCGCCGCTTCCATCGCCAAGAGCAGGTGGCATGCCGTGACGCCCGAGCCGCACATCGCGATGAGCCGGCTCGGGTCACGGCCGGCCAGAAGTTCGAGCAGCTCCTGACGCAGCTCGGCCGGGGGCCGGAAGCGCCCCGCTGTCGTGACATTGGTCGAGAACGGGCGATTTCGGGCTTGTGGCACGTGCCCGGCCACCGGATCGATCGTCTCCTGCTCGCCCCGATAGCGCGGCGCCGCGCGGGCATCGACCAACAGCGCGCCGGTTGTCTGTCGCGCCGCGATGTCGCGGGTTGCAACGACGAGGTCGGAGCGTGGCTCCCGCGCCGGATAGCGTCGGGCGACGATTTCCGGCATGGCCTGCTCCACGTCTTGACCCGCCTCGACCCACGCTGCGAAGCCGCCGTCGAGCACGGCGCAGCGCTCGTGGCCGACCCAGCGCAGCATCCACCAGAGACGCGCGGCAATCGCGCCGCTGCCTTCGTCGTAAGCGATCACGGTGTCGTCGGGCCCGATACCCCACCCGCCGAGCGTCGCGGCGAACGCCGCGGGCTCCGGCAAAGGATGTCGGCCCTCGGCGGGGCCCGGCTTCCGCGACAGATCGTCGTCGAGATGCGCATACCGGGCTCCGGGAATGTGACCTTTGTCGTACGCGGCGCGCCCCGCGCCCGGTTGCGTGAGCGTGAACCGGCAATCCACGACGATCCAATCGGAGCGCGCGCTGCTGCCTGCGAGGGTTGCGACATCGACCAGCGGGCTTGCACTCATGGGCGAATTGTAGCGAGTCACAGTCGCCGCGTGCCGCTGTTGCTAGAATCTCGCGCGCAATTCTTTGTCGGAGCCGTCGCTTGCAAACGATCATGGTCGCGGTCAAACGCGTCGTCGATTACAACGTGCGCGTTCGCGTCAAGCCCGACGGCTCGGGCATGGCGCTCGAAGGGTTGAAGATGAGCATCAACCCCTTCGACGAGATCGCCATTGAAGCTGCCTTGCGACTCAAGGAGGCAGGTACTTGCGACAATGTGCTGCTAGTCAGCCTCGGTCCCGCGGAGATCGAGCCGCAACTGCGAACGGGTTTGGCGATGGGCGCGGATCGTGCGATTCGCGTCGACGTCGCTGGAAGTCTCGAGCCGTTGATCGTCGCACGTGCGCTACACGCCGTGGCGCTTCGCGAGCAACCGATTCTCGTGTTGCTCGGCAAGCAGGCCGTCGACGACGATCACGGCCAGACGGGCCAGATGTTGGCAGCGCTTTGGGGGCGGCCCCAGGCGACGTTCGCGTCGCAGTTGACGGTTGCGGACGGTGTTGCCACGGTCACGCGCGAGGTCGATGCCGGACTGGAGACGCTGGCCGTGGATCTACCGGCGGTCGTCACGACGGACTTACGGCTGAATCAGCCGCGCTACGTGAAGCTGCCCGAGATTCTGAAAGCCAAGACGAAACCGTTGACCGTTCTGCCGTTCGCTGCGCTCGAGATCCCCGAGCAACGGCAATTCACTGTCCGTGAGTACGCGCCACCGCCGCAGCGCAGCGCGGGCGTGCGTGTGAAAGATGTCCCGGAGCTCGTCGCAACGCTCAGGTCGCGAGGGGTGCTCGCGTGATCCGTGTGCTCGTCGTTGCGGAGCACGACGGTCGCCGCCTGAGTGCGGCGACAGCCAAGTGTGTCCGGTGCGCGGTCGACCTGAAGCCCGACTCGTTGGTCGTGGCGGTGTTCGCGGACGGTGGTAGCACGGTAGCCGAACAAGCTGCGCAGCTCGCGGGTGTCGGCGAGGTCGTGCTCGTCGATGCGCCGCACAACGCCGCGCCGCTCGCCGCAGTGTTGGCGCCCCAGGTCGTAGAGCTCGCGAATGGTTGCACGCACGTGCTCGGACCTTCGTCGACTTTCGGCAAGGACCTGTTGCCGCGCGTCGCGGCACTGTGCGGTGTCGGGCAGGTCAGCGACGTGCTCGCCGTGCTCGACTCACACCGCTTTCGCCGCCACGTTCATGCCGGTAGCGCCGTCGTCACCGTCGAAGCCGATCCAACGCGCCTCGTCGTCGCGACCGTGCGCCTCGCCTCCTACTCCGGCGTCGGCGCCGCGGCACCGGCCGCGATCACTCGGCGCTCTCTCTCCGTAGCCGTTCCGAGCCACACGCGCTTCGTCGAGTTGCGTTCCGACAAAGGTGGGCGTCCCGATCTACAGACAGCGAACCGCGTCGTCGCTGGCGGTCGAGCGCTCGGCAGCCAGGATGGATTTCGCTTGATCACCGAGCTCGCGGACGCGCTCGGCGCCGCCGTCGGCGCCTCGCGCGCCGCCGTCGACTCGGGGTTCGTCGCGAACGATCAGCAGGTGGGTCAAACCGGGAAGATCATCGCGCCCGAGCTCTACGTCGCCGTAGGCATCTCGGGCGCGATTCAACACATCACGGGCATCAAGGACGCCCGCACGATCGTGGCCATCAACAAGGATCCGGAGGCCCCGATCTTCGAAATCGCCGACGTCGGCCTCGTCGCCGACTTGTTCAAGGCGGTTCCGGAGCTCACGAGCGCGCTTCGCGCGCGCGACGAGCGCTGACGCTTACAGCTGCTTCAGTGCCGCCTCGGCCGAGCTCACGCCGAACTCGCCGGCCGGCTCGACGTTCAACGACTTGACGACGCCGTTGTCGACGATCACCGAGAAGCGCTTACCGCGCATGCCCATGCCGAACTTCGATGCGTCGAGCTCCAGGCCAAGCGCGCGCGCGTACTCGCCGTTCCCGTCGGCCAGCATTTCGACCTTGCCGGCGGCTTTGCTCGCCTCGCCCCAGGCCTTCATCACGAACACGTCGTTGACGGCCATGCAGGCAACGGTATCGACACCCTTTTTCTTGAGCTCGTCGATGTTGTTGACGAAGCCCGGCAGGTGTTTCGCAGAGCACGTCGGCGTGAACGCACCCGGTACCGAGAACAGCACGACCTTCTTGCCGTTGAACAGCGAGTCGGTCGTGACGGGCTCAGGTCCGTTCGCGCCCATCTTGGTGAACTGGCCTTTGGGCATTTTGTCGCCGACTTTGATGGTCATGTGCTCCGCTCCTTGAGATTCGTTATTGGCCACGCGGTCCGTTACGGGCGCGATGGCGGGGTCGTCATTATAGGGACAGTTGGCGTACCGCGGGCGGTGGTTGCGCCTCGGAAGCGGCCTCCGGCCCGCCCCGTCCGCCCCCCTGGACGCTAAAGCGTTGACAGACTTTGGGGAAATCCCCGATCATGCGTATTCCGTTGTACATCAAGACTGAGATGAAGACCCATCGCCTCGCCCTATTGGTAGTACTTGACCGCTGCAGGTGCGGGCGATTGGATTGACGACGAAGGCTCATTAGATAAACCCCGCACCCGAAAGGCCTGCGGGGTTTTTTTTTCCGGCGCTAGATTTTGACTTGGAGATGGTGCGATGAAGTTGTACACAGAAGCGGATGTCGATGCGGGCGCGCTCCGCGGAGAGAAGATTGCGGTGCTCGGCTACGGTAGCCAGGGCCGCGCCCATGCGATGAACCTGCGCGATTCCGGTTATGACGTCGTAATCGGCGTCCGGCCCGATGGCAACACGACGCCGAAGGCGCAACGCGACGGCTTCACCGTGAAGGCGCCGGCGGAAGCCGTCAAAGGTGCGGGGCTCGTCGCCGTGCTCGCGCCCGATCTCGCACAACAGCAGCTCTACAAAGACATCGAGGCGAACCTGAAGAAAGGCGCGACTCTGCTGTTCGCGCACGGTTTCAACATCCACTTCAAACTGATCAACCCGCGCGCCGATCTCGACGTCGTCCTGATCGCCCCGAAAGGTCCCGGCGATCTCGTGCGTAGGCAATACGAGCAGGGTCGCGGCGTGCCGTGCCTCGTGGCCGTCGCGCAAGATGCGAGCGGCAAGGCGCAAGCGCGCGCCCTCGCGTACGCGCATGGCATCGGCGGCACTCGTGGTGGCGTGCTCGCGACCACCTTCAGTGAGGAAACCGAAACCGATTTGTTCGGCGAGCAAGCCGTGCTATGCGGTGGCG
>Ga0315912_10004942_pt1 | contig 12387 bp, 12 predicted proteins | sample VfabasoilMG_FD_204469 | JGI IMG/M metagenome (GOLD analysis project Ga0315912, IMG submission 204469) | Garden soil microbial communities collected in Santa Monica, California, United States - V. faba soil | ecosystem: Environmental > Terrestrial > Soil > Garden | place: USA: California... | reverse complement strand
TTGTCCAGTTCGGTGCCTGCAGCGAGTTCTTTGCGCTGTGAAGAATCTTTCGTTGCCCTGTAGTAACATCCATGATCTCAAGATGGCTGCCGGTGTAGTCGCGGTACGGCCTGTAGTCCGGCGCCGGCGGAATGATGATCTGCACATTGCTGAAGACAGCTTTCTCCACTACGTCTTCGACGTGGGAACAAATGAACAAGCCGACGAATGCTTCCTCGTTGAGGCTCACGTCTTTGCTTACCGACTTATAATTCTCGCCGAACCTGGCGGCCGAGAATGTGAATGTGTTTCCAACCCGTTCCAGTTCGATTTCGGTAGGATGGTAGGAGAGGAGGACGGATTGCTCCGTGAGCGCCGCGTCCGCCACGCGGTACTGAAGGGATGTGAGAATGTCGCCATGCACGCAGGCGTCAGCATAGCGGGAGTCGGTGGTCAGCTGATCGCGGGCGATGATGCCGATCTTCCGGTGCTCATGCGTTCCGTTCCCGATAAACCGGACTGTTGCTCTCATCATGAAATCGCCCTTGATTTTCTTCCACGCAAAGTGAAACTGATCGGCTTTGTCCCACATGTTGGCTCCCGCGGAACTCAGTGTGTAGGTCTGGTCAACCGGGTTGTATTCACCCGAGCCTGTGAGCTTTGGATTTCCGACATCCTGGTGATGATCAAAGATGCCGAGGGGTGAAAGAGTTTGAGCAGAAGTATTGAATGGCCATGATGCAACAATGCACGCCAGGCAGAGGACTACTAAGTTGGTTCGCATAAGCTACAGTGTGTTGAGTGAATCCAAGATAAGGAGTTCGCTGTGTATGGGAGGTTGTTGCATAAAGTTGCATGACACTTTTTGGGTGAAGCGTGACTTGCCAGCGCAGGCGGCTGGGATAGATCCTGTAGCCGTAGGGTGATGGTGTGCAATCCGGGCGCGTATTGTGCGGTTTTTTTGACTGTTAAGGGAACCTTACGGCGACTTTATGAAATTAACATTACGGTAATATTGGGAACCTTAGATTTGTCCCAGAATGGCGGTTTTACATGTCTAGAATTGGCGTGACGGGGCTGTGCCTCACCCTGCTTCACAGTTTCTTCACACCTGCGCAAGCCCAGGACCGTCAGACCGTCACCCAGGCGACGGAATGGACATCTGCGACATCAAGCATTAAGCTCACCAACAGGCTTACCTTGATGACTGAGGCGCACTTCCGGTTTGTCCAGATGTTTGAGCCCATGCAGGTCCAGGTGAGAACAGGGCTGGACCTGAAGCTGAATAAGAACTGGTCTGTTCTGCCATTGGGTTACGTCTACACGATAAATCCGAAATACGGCAAGCAGCCGAATGTATTTGTCAACAATGAACACCGGCTGTTCGAACAGGTAGTGCTGAAGCACCACGCAGGAAAAGTGAATGTAAGTCACAGGCTGAGACTCGAGCAGCGCTACATACAGGTTCACACGATGGAGAACAATGATATCGTGATTGACCACGGGTTCACTTTGCACACGAACCGCCTGCGCTACAAAATTCAGGGTGAACTGCCGGTCGGCTCTGGCTCAGAAGGGAAACCCTGGTTAGCCGTCGTGGTTTCGGAGGAAATCTTCCTCAGTTTCGGCGACGCGGTCGTTTATCATGAACCGGATCAGAATCGACTTTTTGCCGGACTGTCGTACCACTTCACAAAAGACTTCTACATACAAGGCGGGCCGTTCTACCAGATCCTCATCAAATCAGGCGGCAAGAGACAGGAGAATAACATTGGCGCACTCTTCACCATCACATATAACTTCGATTTTTCGAAGGAATAAATAGGTAAACCTTCAGGACGTTATTCTATCGCCGAGAAGAGTCGCGTCCACCTGATCTTGTGCAACAGGTCTGCTTCGTTTTCAATCGACATCCAGACAAAGATTGGTTTGCCCACGATGTGATCTTCGGGGACAAAGCCCCAGTAACGTGAGTCGAGGGAATTATGGCGATTGTCCCCCATCATGAAGTAATAGCCTTGCTTGAAAGTGTACTCTGATACTACACGACCATCAATAAAGAGTCTCCCATTGACAACCTCGGCCTTCTTGTGGTGCTCAAACAACGCAATCGTTTCACCATAAATGCCCACAGTTGAGTCGTTGAGGGAAATGGTCATGCCCTCTTTGGGCAAGTGAAGGGGACCATAGTTGTCACCATTCCATTTCTTATTCATGGAAGCGGGGAAAATGTCGGCATCCGGCCCATCGCCCCTGGTGTAATCTGCTTCAAATGAAAGCACATACGGTTGACTCTTCACAACCTCTACCTGTGCCGGCGTCAACAGCATCCGGTAGTAGGCCTCAGTGTTCGACGAACGACCGAGGTAGTAATAATCGTCGCTGCCAAGGCCAAGCTTACTGAGATTCCTCTTATGGATTTCATCCTTGCTGGTCACGAGATAACTAAACTTCATGTTCTCCGGATTCGCATGCGGCTGGTCGTTTACAAATACCTGTTGATTGCGGATCTCGACCTTATCGCCCGGGATTCCCACACAACGCTTTACATAATTGGATTTTAAAGAGACGGGATGCTCAACTCCTTCATTCTGCTCTTTCTTTGGTACGTTGAACACCACGACATCGCCATTTTTTACACTCGTGAAGCCTGGCAAGCGGTAAGCAGGGAGCTTTATCCATTCCACATACGAGGGAATGTCAGTGAACCATATTTTCTGGTGGCTGAGCGGAAGTTGAAGCGGCGTGTCTGTTGTACGCGTTCCGTAGTGAAGCTTGCTGACAAACAGGTAGTCCCCTACGAGCGCCGAGTTTTCCATTGATGGCGTCGGGATCACGTAAGCCTCCACGGCAGTCCACCTGATCAGGGTGGCAGCCACTACGGCAAATGTCAACGAGTTTACCCACTCGCGGGCAATGGATTGATTTTTCTTTGGCTTGGAGCGAAACCAGGATTTGATATTCATGGGACGAGGATTGATCCCAATTCTAACGGAATCACGAGGATTTGGATTGTCATTTTGTGATTTGATTTTGTGCCTGGGGCCCCTGATCTGGATTTCGAGCGTACAGGGATGGCGGAAATATCTTGATTACTTGCCCCCGTTTGCCTTCAGGTCTGCAAGACACCTTGCATCAAGCAGGGGCACAGTTCCGCCAAAGAGATTGGCCGCAATGCCGCTGGTTTCCGCCAGGTAGTACATCAGGCAATCCTGATCGTTGCAATGTGCCTGGTGCGCGGCGTCCTGGTGCTGTTCCACTAACGGTGTGCCATTATTGACAAGCCCAAGGATATGACTGAATTCGTGCAGGACCACCGCGGTTTCGAGTGTCGTGACGGAAGGTTTGCCAACGCCGCCTGAGAATTCCCGTACCGACTTTTCGAAAATGGCCATTGAGGAGTAATCATAAGCGACACCAAGTGTTTTTGAACTTCCGCTGTTACCCGAGTACTCGGCATCTGCGAAGTAGAAATATGCGGTGACCTCCGTCCCTGCTGTATTCTCTGTCCGGTGGGTCCGTTCGAGATCCTTTAGCAAATCGACTGAAATTGCCGACGTGCCAGCTGATGTAACTGCTCTCTGTACTATGTTAATACCATTTGGCTTGTTAAGTCGCGTCACCAGGAAGTCCGAGAGATTTTGAACGGTTGCCGCTGCCGGCTGATATCCATCCACAAACACAATCTCTACCGAAAGACTTTTGTAGGCCGTTGCTGACAGGAAATCGTTTGGTCGCACCGACTTGTTCGCGACGGTCGTATTCTCGTCTTTGTCACAGCCAACAGCGAAGAGGAGGATTGTGAGGGGAAGGCAGAGTTTTGCCGGTGAAGGTAGCGTCATGCCGCCAGGCGCAGCAAGTTTGAAACCAGACCTCAATTATTACGGCTTTCCTGGAAGGACCTGATCGCGATATTCCGTCAGAAGCAGCTTAAACCAAAAAGTGAATTGATCAGGGGACGCCAGGATTTCCTGACCAAGGGCATCCGGGGCTACGTAACGCCACCCCTGCACCTCCTCCGGATTAACCATCGGCGTGCCGTCAAACCGGCCGATGTACACATGATCGAGCTCGTGTTCTGTCAGCCCGTTGTCGAGCCCCGCGCGGTAGGTAAACTTGAAGGCGAACTCCAGTTCAGCCTCAATGCCCATTTCCTGCTTCAACTTGCGGTTTGTCGCAATGGCCATCGGCTCTCCCGGCCTGGGGTGGCTGCAGCAAGTGTTGGTCCACAGCCCCGGACTGTGGTATTTTTTCCCCGATCGACGCTGAAGCAGCAGTTCTCCTTTCGAATTGAATATTAGTATGGAGAACGCACGGTGCAGGACGCCTTTTTCATGCGCTTCAAGCTTTTCCATAGTGCCGAGGTCCCTGTCGGACTCGTCGACCAGGACCACATGCTCCATCTAGATAAGGTTTAATTGGTATCTGACGTAAGAATAAAGCAGGAGCGAAAGTTTGGTCGGGCTTGGCAAGCTGATCCTGCTCTGGAAAATGCGCTCATGTCCCATGCCCTTGATTTTGTTGAAGAGCGCGAGATAGTAAAGATATGCCACATAAACACCGAGGCGACTTGACCCAGGCAGGCGACGGATGCCGTCGTAGGCCCGGTCAAAATCTGCCTGAATGCCGGACTCTATTTTCTTCTTGATGCTTGACGTGAGCCCGCCTTCCGATAGTTCAGGAAAGTACCGCCTTCCGAGGCTGCTCATATCATGGTTGAGGTCCCTGAGGAAATTGACTTTTTGAAAAGCAGCACCAAGCATCATTGCAAAGGGCTTTAGCGCTTCAAACTGGTCAACATTATTCCCTGTAAATACATGCAAGCACATGACACCCACCGATTCCGCAGAACCCGTCACATACCTGTCGAGCGTTTCCCTGGTGTGGACCTTCTCTTCGAGATCAGTTTCCATGCTTCGGAAGAACGCGTCGATCAGTTCATGCCTGATGTGATAGTCATTGACAACTTTCTGAAAACTGTTGAGCACCGGATTGAGGCTGATCTTTTCATCGATTGCTGTAAATGTATCTTCACGGAATCGCGACAGCAGCGCACGCTGGTCAAATCCGCTGAAGGTGTCCACAATCTCATCTGCAAACCGCACGAATCCATAAATTGAATAGATCGGAGCTCTCATTTCCTTTGCCAGGCACCGGATGCCGATCGAGAAAGTTGTGCTGTACGCTTCGGTCGTTAGCCGCGAGGCCTTGAAGGAAAGTTTGTCGTAGAGGGACCGGTGATCCATGCTGTAATTTATGTAATAATGGACTATGTGCAGGTGCGGCGCTTGCATCAGACACACTGGGCAGGAAACGTAGAATTGCGGTGCAGTCGGCCATCGCAGTTCTTTTGTATATCTCTCTTGCATGCAGGCCGAAGTCTGCGTCAAAAAACAGATTGTGATGAAGGAGCTTGTTGGTACTTCTGCTCAATCCGGATAGAAGATGAGGATTGACGGCGCCACGACACGACTGCTCCAATACTGTCGTGGTGGGTTTGAAATCCGTTTGGCGGAAGTCGTTGCTCCACCAGGACGATAGTCGGCGGAAGCCACAACACCACAGGCATCAGGACAACGTCGAAGTTTCATAAGTGCAAATTTGTTGCGTCGCAGCGCCTGAGCGTCTCCTCCGTTAGCTACCTTAGGTGCACTACGATGCCTCTCCAACCCGCACTCGACTGGTTTGCTCACAAAAAATGGAAGCCCTTCGACTTTCAGGTGAACACGTGGACGGCATACCTTGACGGAAAGAGCGGGCTGGTGAATGCGCCGACCGGCAGCGGAAAAACCTATTCATTGCTGTTGCCCATTCTACTGGAGTACCTGCGAGATCACCCGGCGAAGCCAAAGAACATGGGCCTTCGTGCGATCTGGATCACACCGATAAGGGCGTTGTCCAGGGAGATAGAGTACTCGGCCCAGCAAGCGCTCGAAGCGCTGGACGTTCCCTGGCAAGTTGGCGTCCGCACGGGCGATACGGCGCTATCAAAGCGCGCAAGACAACGGACGCGACCGCCTGAGCTTCTTATCACCACTCCTGAGAGTCTTCACCTTCTGCTCGCGTCAAAAGGGTATGCAGAGTATTTTCAAAATCTGCGCGCGATTGTGGTTGACGAATGGCACGACCTGATGGGATCGAAACGCGGTGTGCAGATCGAGCTGGCCCTTTCCCGGTTGAAGACGATCGCACCCAGGATGAAAGTCTGGGGCATCTCGGCGACGATTGGCAACATGGACCAGGCGCTGGATGTTTTGATGGGATCGGTTTACCGGAAAAAGGGGGTTGCCATCATACGCGCGAACATCAGGAAGGAGATGGAGATTGTCTCCGTGCTGCCCGATGAGCTGGAGCGCATGCCCTGGTCGGGACACCTGGGCATACACATGCTGAAGAAAGTACTGCCGATTATTCGCACGAGCACCAGCACGCTGCTGTTCACAAATGTGCGCTCAGGCGCGGAGATATGGTACCAGAAACTGCTCGATGCCGCTCCTGAGTTGAGCGGTGTGATGGCGATGCACCACAGTGCAATCAGTCAGCAGTTGAGGACGTGGGTGGAGGAGCAATTGCATGACGGAAACCTCAAGGCAGTGGTTTGCACTTCAAGTCTCGACCTGGGTGTTGACTTCAGGCCGGTAGAAACCGTCATCCAGGTGGGCAGTCCAAAGGGTGTTGCGCGGTTTCTCCAGCGCGGTGGACGCAGTGGTCATCAGCCCGGAGCTGTGAGCAGGATGTTTTTCCTACCGACGAATTCACTCGAGTTGATCGAGGCGGCAGCCCTGCGTGAGGCGATGAACCGCGGTATCATCGAGGACAGGATACCATACATCCGTTCATTCGACGTGCTGATTCAGTATCTGATTACCCTGGCAGTGTCCGACGGATTCAGGCCGAAAGAAATATATGAGGAGATAAAGGGCACGTTCAGCTATTCGTCCGTCTCCGAGGATGAGTTCAATTGGGTCCTGCGGTTTATCACCACCGGCGGACAATCGCTGACGGCCTACGATGAATACCGGAAGGTGGAGGTGGATGACGGCGTGTACAAGGTCACCAACAGAAGGATCGCGCAGCGACACAGATTGTCAATAGGAACGATCGTTGGTGATGCGTCCGTTCTGATCAAGTTTGTATCAGGGAAGTACATTGGATCAATTGAAGAGTATTTCATCGCGCAATTGAACCCTGGCGATGTGTTCTGGTTTGCCGGGCGAACGCTTGAGCTCGTTCGTGTTAAGGACATGGAAGCTCAGGTCCGGAAGAGCACGAGAAAGTCGGGGCGCGTGCCCAGCTGGCAGGGAGGAAGGATGCCGCTCTCGTCGTTGTTGAGCGACATGATAAGGGTGAAGGTGGATGAAGCCGCCCGTGATGAGAACAAGGATCCAGAAACATTGTTTATCCGCCCGCTGATGGAGCTGCAGCGGAAGTTGTCGCACCTGCCACGGCGTGATGAATTTCTTGTTGAGTATTTTGAATCGACCGAGGGATATCACGTGATGATGTACCCGTTCGAAGGGCGCAACGTTCATGAAGGTATGGCCGCCCTTGTGGCTTACAGGATATCGAGGATCAAGCCTATTACCTTTTCGATAGCGATGAACGATTACGGCTTCGAGTTGCTAAGCGACCAGGAGATTCCCATTTATGAGGCGATCGAAACTGATTTGCTTGGCTCCGACAATTTGCGGCTGGATATTCAGGCCAGCATTAACAGTACTGAGATGGCGAAGCGCAAGTTTCGGGACATTGCCTCCATCAGTGGTCTGGTGTTTAAAGGTTATCCCGGTAAGCCCATGAAGGACAGGCACCTTCAGTCAAACTCACAGCTCTTCTTTGACGTGTTCCACCAGTATGAGTCCACCAACCTCCTGTTGCTTCAGGCCTTCGAGGAAGTGATGGACTTTCAATTGGAGGAGACCCGGTTGCGCAAGGCCCTGACGCGCATTGCCGGCCAGAAGATTATCATAAAGGAACCGGACCGGCCCACGCCGTTTTCATTTCCAATAATTGTGGACGGTATGAGAGAGAAACTGACGAGCGAGAAACTGGAAGACAGAATAAAAAAGATGCTGGTGAAGTTTGACGAGGAGTAAGTCTTGTCCCGAACCTGTAGTACTTGTACATTTAGATTCCATCCGCCACCCTATGCGAATACTCCTGACTGCGTTCTGTCTCATCCCTTTTTTCTTCGTCCACGGCCAAGCTCCTACATTCAAAAAGCAACTGCCAACCGTTGATCAATACATCCAGCAACTGATGACCGAGTGGGAGGTCGCCGGCAGCGCCGTCAGCATCGTCTATAAAGACAAGGTGATATTCTCAAAGGCATATGGTTACCGCGACGTGGCCAACAAGCTGCCCGTTACAACGAAAACGACCTTCGGCATCGCCAGCAATACCAAGTTGTTCACGTCGATGGCCGCCGCCATGCTGCATGAAGACAAGAAGCTTGATCTCGACAAGCCTGTTCGCACCTACATGCCTGAGTTGCGATTTGCTACCGGTGAGCTTGATGAAAAACTGACGTTGCGGGATATGCTGAGTCATCGCAGCGGAGTGCCGCGCTGGGATGGCGTGTGGTCAGGATCGGGTTACACGCTTCAGGAAATCCTGGACCGGCTTCAGTACATGAAGCCCACGATGGGTTTTCGCGAAGGATACCTTTACAACAATAATATGTACGCCGCCGCGGGCGCCGTCACAGCCAAAGTGAACGGCACCACGTGGGAGCAGCTGATCCAGACAAGAATTCTTGATCCCCTGGAAATGAAGCAAAGTTCGTTCAGCTTTCAACAAGCAGCTGTAAAGGGCGAATTTTCCAAAGACTACCTGGTGGGCAGGGTCGACAAAAAGCTGAAGGAATACGAACTTGATACGGATTGTCCCTGCTGGGCGCCGGCGGCAGCAATAGTTTCAAATGTGGAAGACCTCAGTAATTGGACGATGGCGTTGATGAACGGTGGAAAATTTAAGGGCAAGCTGGTCATTCAGCCCAAGGCAATTCTCGAAACGGCAAAGCCCAACAACATTACTTCAAAGGAGATGGTCTACGATGAAGTCTTTTATGGACTGTATGGCCTGGGCCGAGCCACCACCGACTACAAAGGCCGAGTCATCGTGTCGCATGGCGGGGTGATCAGCGGCTATCGATCCACGATCGCAGTGCTTCCAAAGGATAGCGTGGGAATTGTTGTACTCACAAATACTGCGCAGGGAACGCCCATGGCAAGCGCGGCAGTGTATGGAATTGTGGACCGCCTCTTGAATCTTGACCAGTCGCCCTGGACAACCAAGATCAAGGCGGAGGTCAACAAGCAGGAGAAGAAAACATGGAGAGAGCTCGATTCGCTGAAGGCGCTGAGAGTGAAAGACACCAAGCCATCACACGCGCTTGCAGACTACGTGGGCACTTACGAGCATAAGGCATACGGCAAGATGATCATCTCGGTCGAAGGAGATCACCTTCGCGTCAAGCACAGAATCTGGGGCGAAGCGCTGGAGCATTTTCATTATGACCAGTTTTGGTCCACGGAACATCCCGATCTCACCGTTAACTACGGGCTCCGCGTCTACAAACTACATTTTCTCACCAATGAAGCCGGTAAGGTTGACAAGTTAAGAACCAAAGTAGGTCAGGATCCTGAGATTGAGTTCGTCAGGGCGAAGGAATAGACCACATGAACATAAAATGCTGGCAGGTGATAAGGGACGACACAAAACGGAGGTTTGAGGTTTGCGGCATGGAGTCGGATGTGAACCACTTTACAAATTCAGTTCGCGGAATGCAGAGGGCCGGCATGAATGTTAGCGCCATGACACCTCCGGTGACCAACAAACTCTCACACAAGGATGCCATTGCGATTACCGGGTACACTCAAGAGCCCGGCCTGTACAAAAGATTGTTGGCGGAGTATGTGGAACTTTCGAGAAAAGAGTTCGAATGATGAATCCGGAAAGCGCTTGACACAGTATTCCCGAAAGGCATGAAGTATCTCCTTGGCGTCATGGTAATCATTCTTGGGTCGTGTGCGGCACTTGGTTCAAAGTCAAAGGTCTATGACAAGGGTAGGGCAGGAAATATTAAAACAGTTGGCCTGTTAACAAAGCGATCTGATCAGCTACGGAGCCACTATCATAAAATAGTGAAGGAGGCATTCACGCGTACCTTGATGGACGGGCTGGAAGAAAGGAACCTGTTTGACGTGACCGTGCTTGACACGATGGAAAATGAGAAACTTGATGTCAAGACTTATGCAACTGACGCTCAGGTCGACGCCCTGCTTGTCGCCGAATGGAAATTGGCGTATCCCCACCAAATGGTCACCGACGCTTCCGTACAGCTCAGCATTATCGACCTCAAGACCAGGGAAGTATTGCTCACATCACGGCATGGTACTAAATTCGGAAACTCCTATGGGCTCACGCCTCACTTGCCAAAAACATTGCTGGATGCGACTGATGGCGCCTTGAAGGCAATGGAAAAAACCCTCAAGAAAGTTGCTAAATGATGCGGTTTCTGCTCCCTCTGGTATTCATGGCAGGTTTGACAGCGACCTACGGGCAGACGCATCCTGACCTTGACAGCCTCGGTCTTACCGAAGCACAGATGGAGGCAGCATTTGAAAAGCGGCTGCTCCTGCTTTCGAATAAGGTGAGCGGAAAAAAGAAAAAAATCAAGGAGGGAGGGTTTGCCGTGATCAAGCTGGTAGGCGACACAACCGAACTGGAAGTGTTTATGGAAGCGTTCCTGTCGGATACGATCATCGTTTCCACCTGGGCGCCACAACTTGAAGGCAATGAGATCGCACTTCAGTTTGCCGGGTTCAGGCTGCTTCCGATCAAGTCTATCGAGACGATTGAATACAATGTGCGGCATGAAGGCGCAGTGTTCTGGAGCAGCTTCGTGATGACGATCGCCGGTCTTAACTTTGCTGTGCTTCCCGTGATCATGCCGTTGATCCTTGGAAATACCGAAGAAGCATATTCACAACCGCAGTTTCCATATCTTGTTGTGGGCGGAGCGATTCTTTTCGTAGTGGGTTTGAAATTGCAGAAGACGCTTAATCCGAAGGTGTATAATATAGGTACCGACTGGAACTATCACATTGTAAAAAAATAGTGACCTGGGCTTGAGTCCATGAACAGGAATATGAAACTTGAGCATCGCAAGCAGAGGGTCTTGCCTGTCACGGAATTCCTTGCCAGACTCGGTCGATACTTCCTGTTTGCTTTCGTCCTGATAGGAATTTCTGTCGTTGTAGGGGTCATTGGGTATCACCAAGTCGCACAGCTCAACTGGATCGACAGTTTCTACATGTCCTGCATGATATTGACAGGTATGGGGCCGGTAGCAGAGATGACAACTGACAAGGCAAAATTGTTTTCATCGTTCTATGCGCTTTACAGCGGTGTGGCATTCCTGAGTATCACCGCAGTTATTTTTGCTCCGATCATCCATCGGCTGCTGCACATACTACATGTTCAGGGCGAAAAAGAGGCGAATTGATTTTTCACGCAGGGCAACGCAATAAGTTTGCCATGCCGCTCAGTGCATGGCAAACTTTGTATCTGCGCACGCCCTGACTTTGGCGTACGAGGGCATCTTCAAAATTTCAGTTCTATGGGACGAGCGTATAGTAAATCCCAATGTTGAACACGGCGCCTGAGCCATTACCCTGGATCAATGTGCTGCTGCCAACTGTGTTGACTCCAAGGTCGAAGCTGGACCTTGAACCCGCGTCGCTTCCGTTGTTCTTGAAGTTGAGCGATTGAAAACCCATCAGTCCATATTGCCCCACGGCAGCGAAACGGGGGGAAAGTGCATAGGCAACCCCGATGCCAAGTCGCAGGCCAAGGCCGGCGTAGGTCGTTTCGTCGGTCGGAGTGGTGGTGAAGTCCTTCTCATTTGCCGTGGTATAGTTGAGATAAATGCCGCCGAATGCACTGAAGTTGTCCGCTATCTTGAAAAACTTCCTGGAGTAAATTGTCGGACTGATCGCGGTGAACGATCCGTTCTTGGTTCCATCGTTCTTGTCGGCCGTGCCGCTGATGCCGAGCGCCAAACCCAGTTGAATGTCATCTTTGAGAAATGTGCCGAATTCAGGGGCAAATGCCCAACTGGAGGATACCTGCTTGGTGCCACCCGCAGGTGTGGTGTTCGTCGACGCGAAGCCTACAACCCCGCCCGCATACCAGCTTCCGGTCTGTGCCATGGAAATGCCTGAGCAACAGATCATTGTCAGAATAAACAATGTGTTTTTCATGGTGTTTAACTTTTAAGTTTTGTGAATTGAAAAAGGAATTGACCGATTTGGTTTCCCGGATGGGGCTCGCCGGTAAATCGATTTACTATCTGAAAATACTCAATTGTAAGATGAGGATGAAAGCTGCACCGTGTCTTTTCAG
>Ga0315912_10004941_pt1 | contig 12389 bp, 6 predicted proteins | sample VfabasoilMG_FD_204469 | JGI IMG/M metagenome (GOLD analysis project Ga0315912, IMG submission 204469) | Garden soil microbial communities collected in Santa Monica, California, United States - V. faba soil | ecosystem: Environmental > Terrestrial > Soil > Garden | place: USA: California... | reverse complement strand
GCAGGAAGCTCATCTCGATCTTCTTGAGCCCCTGCCCTTCGCAGCCCTCGCAGCGCCCGCCCGAGGCGTTGAACGAGAATCGGCTCGCGTCATAGCCGCGCAGGCGCGCCTCCGTCGTCTGCGCGAACAGCTTGCGGATCTCATCGAAAATGCCGACGTAGGTGGCCGGGCAGGAGCGCGGCGTCTTGCCGATCGGCGTCTGATCGACCTCGAGCACGCGGCCGATGCCTTGCCAACCCTTCAAGCTCTTGAGAGCGCTGAGCTTCGGCGCTTGACCGCGGCGCGCGGCCACGAGCCGCGCGAGATTGCCCTCGAGCACGTCGCGGATCAACGTGCTCTTGCCGCTGCCGCTCACACCCGTCACGCAGACGAGCCGCGCGAGCGGCAACTCGACGTCGAGGTCTCGTAAGTTGTGGCGGGTAACCCCCTCGAGCTCGAGCCACGCGGCTTCGAGCGACCCGTTCTTGCGCGTCTTACGCCGCTCGCGCAGCGGATGCAGCGGCGGGCCGCAAATTGCTCCCTGCATTTGCGGCACTCCCGCCGTCCATGGCGGTCGCGCGGCCAACGCTCGGCCCGTGATCGAGCGCTCGCTCGCGACGAGATCCGCGAACGAGCCGTTGACGACCACCTCGCCGCCATTGCGCCCGGCGCCGGGACCCAAGTCGACGACGTGCTCGGCGCGGCGAATCGTCTCCTCGTCGTGCTCTACGACGACGACAGTGTTGCCCTTGGCCGCGAGCTTCTCGATCGTCGTAAGCAGCAGCGCGTTGTCGCGCGGGTGCAGGCCGATCGTCGGCTCATCGAGGATGTAGCAGACGCCGCGCAAGTTCGAGCCGAGCTGCGCGGCGAGCCTGATGCGCTGCGCTTCGCCGCCGGAGAGCGTCGGCGCGGCACGATCGAGCGTCAGATAGCCCAAGCCGACGAGGTCGAGGAAGCCGAGCCGGCTTTTGAGCTCCGACGTCACGTCGCGCGCAATCTCCCGCTCGCGCGCTTCGAGCTTCAGCTTCTCGACGTAGCGCAGCGACGCCGCGACGGAACGGCCGGTGATCTCGGCAATGGTCTCGCCGTGGAAACGCACCGCGAGCGCCTCCGGCTTGAGCCGGTGGCCGCCGCACGCCGTGCATGCCGCCGCGCCGTCGGCGACGTCGATCCATTCGGCTTCCTCTCCGCTTTGCTCCTCGTCGAACCCCGAGAGGTCGACGCCCGTGCCGAAGCACTCGGGGCACCAGCCGTGCTTCGAGTTGTATGAGAACAAGCGGGGGTCGAGCGGCTCGAAGCTGCGGCTACACGACGGGCATGCGCGCTCGGTCGAATATAGCTCGCCGTCCGCGGCGCCGACTTCCAACACGCGCACCATGTTGCGGCCGAGCTGGACGGCACGTGCAAGCGCGTCCTTGAGCTCGTTGCCCGCCGCCGGTTTCACCTCGAGCTCCGCCACGGGCAGCTCGATGTCATGAACCTTGAACCGGCGCAGGCGCGGCCACGCTGCCGTCGCGGTCGGCTTACCGTCGACGCGCAGCGTCTCGTAGCCGCGAGCTGCCGCCCACTCGGCGAGCTCCGTGTAGTAACCCTTGCGCCCGATGACGAGCGGCGCAAGCAACGACACGCACTTGCCGCGATATCGCTTCATGACCTTCGCATGAATCGACTCGAGACTCTGCGCGTCGATCGGCACGCCGCAATCCGGGCAGTGCTGCACGCCGAGCTTCACGAACAGCAACCGCAGGTAGTGATAGACCTCCGTCAGCGTCGCGACGGTGCTCTTGCGCCCGCCGCGGCTAGTCCGCTGCTCGATCGCCACCGTTGGCGGAATGCCGTAGACCGCATCGACGTCGGCGCGCCCGGCCGGCTCCACGAACTGCCGCGCATATGCATTGAGCGACTCGAGATACCGCCGCTGCCCCTCGGCAAAGAGAATGTCGAACGCGACCGTGCTCTTCCCGCTCCCGCTGACGCCGGTGATGACCGTCAGCTTGTCGCGCGGAATCGCAAGATCGACATTCCGCAAGTTGTGCTCGCGCGCCCCCCAAATCTCGATCGCATTCCGCGAAGAAGAAGACGAAGAAGGTCTAGATGAGGAAGAAAGAATCGTCGACTCGGCGATCGAAGCTAGCGCGCCGCTAGATTCATGCGTGCCACCGCCCTTTCCGGGCGGAGGCAGGTATGCGTGAGGGTCGTCGTGGGGGCCTTGCGCGCCAGGGATGGCGCGCAAGGAGCCTACAGGGACGTACTCGCGGCGTCCCCGGGCAATGCCGTATGCGGGCGTTGCTGGCGACGATGAGGCTCGCAGCACTCAGCCTCTCCTCTGGCGGAATAGCAGGTAGCTTCGCAGCACGCTGTCGAGCGGCTCCGTGATGTTCACGAGGCGGTGGTCGGCTCCTGCTCGCATGGCGGACTTGTGCAGCGCTTCGATGTGCTCGTCGATGCGCTCGCGATACTTCGAGCTCATGTAGATCGGCGAGACCTCCATCGTCTGCCCGCTCTCCATGTCCTCGATGAGCGCCGACTCCTTGAGCACCGGCTTCAGCTCCTGCGGGTCGAGCAGCTGGAACAGGATCACGTCCTGCCCCTGATAGGCGAGCGGCTGCACGCTCTTCAGCAGCGCGTCCGGATCGCAGTAGAAGTCCGAGATCACGGCGACGAGCCCTCGCCCGTGCTCGACCTCATGGAAGCGCTCGAACGGGATTTTCATGTCGGTGCCCGTGCCCGGCTGCGCGCGATCGATCGCGTGCAGCACGCCGCTCAAGCGGCCGCCGCGCGTCGAGGCGCGGCGATGCTCGCGAATCTTGTCGTCGAACACGATGAGGCCCACGGCGTCGTGCTGGCGCGCCGCGAGGTAGGCGAGCGTCGCGGCCAGAAACTTCCCGTACAGGAGCTTGCTGACCTTGCCGCTGCCGTAGCCCATCGACGCGCTCGCGTCGAGCAGGATCACGAGCCGCGTGTTCGTCTCGCCGATGTAGCGCTTGATGTAGGTGCGATCGGTGCGCGCGAAGACGTTCCAGTCGACGAACCGCGGATCGTCGCCTTCGGCGTACGCGCGATACTCCGCGAACTCCTGGCTGAAGCCGAAGAACGGCGAACGGTGCATGCCCGTCAGGAAGCCGTTGACGACGGCGCGCGCGACGAGATCGAGGTTCGCGAGCCCCGCGAGCGTTTCCGGCTCGAGCAGATGCTGAGGTATCGCGCTCCCTGCCGGCATTGTGATTAGCCTACGCGGGCCTGCCTACTGTCGGCGCCGAGATGCTTGACGAGATCCGTCAGCACCTTGTCAGTATCGACGCCATCCGACTCCGCGAAGTAGTTCGTCAGCACGCGATGCCGCATGACCGGCAGCGCCAGCGACGCGACGTCCTCGTGCGTGACGTGATAGCGGCCTTGCATCAGTGCGCGCGCCTTCGCGGCGAGCGTGATGAATTGCGTCGCGCGGACGCTCGCGCCGTACTGCACGTACTTCTTGACCATGTCGGGCGCGTTCGGGTCGTTCGGGCGCGTGGCGCGCACGAGATCGACGGCATACCGGGCGACGGCCATCGACACGGGCACCTGGCGCACGAGCCACTGGAACTTGAGGATCTGCTCGGGCGTCGTGCAGGGCTTGATCTCGGGCAGCTCCATGCGCGTCGTGTTGCGGTTCACGACGTCGACCTCGTCCTCGGCGCTCAAGTAATCGAGCAGCACGTTGAACAAGAAGCGGTCGAGCTGAGCTTCCGGCAGCGGGTACGTGCCCTCGAGCTCGATCGGGTTTTGCGTCGCGAGCACGAAGAACGGCCGCTCGATCTTGTGATGATGGCCGCGCACCGTGACCGAGAATTCCTGCATCGCCTCGAGCAACGCGGACTGCGTCTTCGGCGGCGTGCGGTTGATCTCGTCGGCGAGCAGCACGTTCGTGAACAGCGGGCCCTGCACGAACGTCCACGTGCGCTTGCCCGTGCTTTGATCCTCTTCGAGGATGTCGGTGCCCGTGACGTCCGTCGGCATCAAGTCCGGCGTGAACTGGATGCGCTTGAACGTGAGCCCCAGAGCGCTCGCGAGCGTGCGCACGAGGAGTGTTTTTGCCGTGCCCGGCATACCGGTGATCAAGCAGTGACCGCCGACGAGCAGCGTCATCAGCAAGTGCTCGACGACCTCGTCCTGGCCCACGATGATCTTCCGAACCTCCGAGCGGATCTGCTCGAAAGACGAATGAAAGTTCTCGATCAACGCCCGTGTTTCTTGCGTCTCGAGCGTGTTCTTAGCGTCGCTCAACGTACGACCTCCAGTAATAACTGTTGGGCTTCCCGGTAATGCGGGGCGATTTCCAGAGCATACAGTAATTGCTCGCGAGCCTTGGCCTTGTCATCGAGCGCCACGTAAGTCTTCCCGAGCCGATAGTGAGCCTCGGCCAGGTCCTGCGGGTTCATGGCGAGAAAGGCCTGATACTCGACCAGCGCCTCCCTCGGCCGATTCGCGGCGATGAGCCGATCGCCGAAGTCGCGATGCACTTCGGCGCGCAGCGGCGCGACCATCAGCACGTCCTTGAAGACATCGATCGACTCGTCGGTGCGGCCCGCGTCGCCGAGCGAGCGTGCGAGTGCGATCAGCGCATCCGGGTTGTAGCCGCCGCGCTTGCGGTACTCGAGCAGAGTGCTCGTGCCGAGCGCCGTCTCGCCGAGCTCGCGATGCGCGCGCGCTTTGGCGATGTACGCGCTGCCGTCGTCGACGTAGTCAGGGAAGAGCTCGATCGCTTCCGCCGCCTTCGCAGCCACGAGCCTCCAGTCGCCGCGCTCCACGGTCTCCATGAGCTCGCCTTGTTTCTCCTGCCAGGCCTCGAGATTCGCGAGCACGGTGCCGAGCTGCTCGTCGACGTATCCCGCGAAATTCTCGTCGAAGGTTTTGGGCGAGATGCCGAGCGCACCCTGGATCGCCTGGGCCGTGTCCTTGCCGTTGCGAAACTCGTCGAGCATCCGCTCGAGCGCCTCTTGGCCGAAGCGGCCCGCGATGTACTCGCAGATCAAGCCGCCCTGCATGTACGAGACAATGACCTGCGCCTCGTAGGTGGGGCGAATGAAGCCGCGATCGAGCTCGGCGACCGGCAAGAATTTGCCTTCCTTGATCGCGGCAAACACGGGCAGCGGAATGTGCCGGCCCTTCAGCGGCCCGGTGCTCCACTCCTCGTACACCGAGACGCCCTCACTGAACCAGCGCGGCACGAGATGGTTCGTCGCCTCGAGCGTGAACACGTGCGCCATTTCGTGCCATAGCGTCGTGCCCCAGTGGAAGTCGCTGTCGGCCCGGCCGGTGGGGCTGTCCATCGCGACGAGGTAGCCGAACGTGACGCCGAGAAGACCGATGCCGGGCAAACCGGCGATGCGCACGGCGAAATCGTCGTGGTCGGGATAGAGCTCGACGATGACGGGCTGCTTGAGCGTGAAGCCGTAACGCTTCGTGTAGGCGTCGATCGTGCGGTCCACGAGATCGAGCACGTACGGCTCGAGGACTTTGGTCTCGTCCTTGTGCAGCCTCAGAATGACGCCGGGATTGGGCGCCGCATTCGAGCCTGCCGCCGCCGGCTTCGGCGGGTGCTGCGTGACGACGAAATTGTCGAAGCTGTCGATGAGCCGCAGCGTGTTGACGATCGGCGCGCTGAACGGATCGCCACGGTACGCGATTTGCAAATGCTGCTGCGCCTCTTCGAGCCGGTTCTCGCGCAGCAAATTCACGCCGAGCTCCGCCTGCGCCTCGTAAAGATCGGGCTCGATCGCGACGGCCTTCTGCAACAGGTCGATGGCCTCGCGGTAGCGCCGCGTGATCACGTAGAAATGCGCGGGGATCGCATAAGCGTCGCCGTAGCTCGCGTTCAGCGACAGCGCACGCTGCGTCCACGGGCTTTGCGTCGTGCCGCGCAGCAGGTCGACGGCCGCTTTCAGCGCGTAGATCTCGAGCGGCGAGCGCTTGTTCTTCTCGGCGAGCTCGAGCGCCGTATCGAGCGCGTCGTTGCCGGCGTCGATGGCGCCGTCCTCGAGCGCGGCGCGCGCGATCATCAGGTGCGCTTCGAGCGCCTTGTCGGGCGTGTCGTCGATGACCTGCGCCGCCCACTCGCGCGTCTTCTCTTCGTAGCGGCCGGCCGCGATCTTCGCCAAACCAATTTTCGCCGGCGCGTACTTCTCGTCGAGCTCGAGCGCTTCTTCGAACAGCCGCGCCGCTTCGTTGTACTGGTGAGTCGCTATGAAGAGCTCGCCCCACCGTGCGCGCAGTGCCGCATCCTCGGGGTATTCCTTGATCGCGGCTTGGAAGAACGCATTCGCGGCGCGGACGTCGCCACCGGCACGCGCCGCGTCGGCTTTGATGCGCGTGTCCGTGCTCTGTGCGATCAGATTGCGATAGCAGGCCGCCGCCTCGGTGCGCGCGCCGCGGTACGCTTGCTCATCGCACGCGATCAGCGCTTGCGGCCGGTCGAGCGCGTACTCGATCGTCAGCCCATTCGCCGCCGACGCGCCGGAGAGCGCGGCAACCGCGGCGAACCAGGCCCGCATTTTCATTGCGGCGGCCTCGGCTGGGCGGCGTCGATCTTGCCTTGTACCTCCGCGAGCTGAACGAGCAGCTTCTGCAGCTCGGCAAGGTAGGCGTCGTTCGCCATCGACTCGCGCCGCCCGCGCAGGTCCTCGATGTCGGAATCCAGTTTCTCGCGCTGCGCGACGAGTGCAGCGACTTCGGGGTTCGTCGACACCGGCTCGGCCGGCCCGGCCGAAGCGAGCCGCGCGACGGTGAAGCGCGTGGCGGCACCGCCCGCGATCTGCGGGTGCTCGGTCGCGAGCGCACCGTCCTTCTCGAAGCTATCCGCCACGCTGCGCGAGGCATAGTCGAACGCCTCTTGCGCAGTGATCGCGCCGTTCTTATTGATGTCGGCCGAGCCCGCCGCGAGCGCGGCGGCGAAGTACTTCGCGAAGCGCGTTGCGTTACGCTCGAAGCCGCTGCGCGTCGCCGTGATCAGCGTCCGGCCATCCTTGGCCCACTTCTCGAGGACCGCTCCGCTCGCGCTCGTCGTGTTCACGACCAGCTGCGAGCGCGCCGGCACCGCGGCCAACAACTTGGCGAACTCGTCGCCATCCATGTCGGGCCCCGGCAGGTTCATTTTGTACAGCTCCCCGTCGTAGCTGCCGTGGCCGACGAGAATGACGACGACGCTGTCCGCGGCCTTGGCACGCGTCCGCAGCGACTCCAGGCTGTTGACGAGCGCTTCCCGCGTCGCGCCTTCGCCTTTGAGCACCATCACGCGGTTCTGCGACGTCGTGCGGCGCGCGACGGTGGCGAGCGCGTCGGTGTCCTTCGCGAACTGCTCCGTGTAGGTGGCCTCGCCACCGAGTCCACCGACGATCAAGTAATAGAGCTCGGCGTGCACCGGCGCGGCCGCACCGAGCGCGACGAGCAGCGCTGCCGTTAGTCGCAGGCTCATAGGCGGCCCCAGTAGAGGCGCACGAGCCACTCGGCAGACTTCAGGAGCAGCAGCAGGAGGAACGCCAACGGTATGTTCCAGAGCTCGAGCACCTGACGTTCGACACTGCCGGCTTCCGAAAAGCTCACGGCTTCCGGCAACTTGCTGACGTCGTTGACGGCGAAGTACGTGCCGCCCGTCGCGGCCGCGAGCCGCTCGAGCAGCGGCCGGTTCTGCTGCACGTGGTAATGCTCGATGACGCCATCCTCGCGGCGCACGGCGAACTGCGCTCGGCCGAGCTCTTCATCCGCCGTTTTCGCAATCGCCTCGAACCGGAAGACGCCAGTATGTTGCGTCTCGTACGCCGCCTCGTAGAGGCCACGCTCACCGGCCACCGGCGTCATCGGCACCGTCGTCGGCGGGCCCATGCCGTCGCTGACCTCGACCGTCACGACGGCGTCCGAAGCCGGTTGATAGGACTTGTCGCGGACCTCGGCGCGCAGCACGACCGTGCTCTCGTCGCCGTAGAACACGCGGTTCGACGTCAGGGTCACGGGCTGCGGCGCCGTCGTGGCCGCGGCTTGCAGGAACTGCCGCCAGAACGTCTCGTGGCGCTGATCCTCGTGCGGGAGCTGCATCTGCCAGCGCCAGGTGCCGCCCGTCGCGAGCACGTAGACGTTGCCGAGGCCGTAGCGCTGATGCACGAGCAGCGGGTGTGTATTGCCCATGAACCGGGCTTCGAGCAGCGTCTCGGCGCCGGGCTTCAGCTCGCCGAGTGTCTGAAAATCGGCGAGATCCGGCAGCCCTTCCCAGGCGGCTTTGTTGGCCTCGTCGTCGGCTTCGAGGCGCGTCATCGCGGACGTCAGGCCGGCCGGCGCGAGAATGGCTTTGGCGGGCTCGCGAGCGAAGCTCGGTCCGTCGAGCTCGGGCAGGCGAACGGGCAATACCTCGGCGACGCTCGTCGGCCCCCAACCACCATCCGTGAGACCGCGCCGGCCGCCGAGCATCAGCAGCGTGCCGCCGCGCCGGCTCACGAACTCGCGAATCATGTCGTGCTGCGCCGGAGTCAGCGCGGCCGCCTCGAAGCTGCCGATCATCAGCCCGTCGTAGCGGAACAGCGCGAGCTCGTCGGTCGGAAAGCCGTTGACGAGCTCATCCGGCGACTCGACGCCCTGCCGATAGAACTTGTTCGGCGTGGTCTTGAGCAGGCTCGCGACGCGCACGGCGGGGTTTTCGTCGATGGCCCGGCGGATGAACTTGTACTCCCAGCGCGGCTCGCCCTCGATATATAAGATGTGTCGCCGCTGCTCGGGGACCTCCATGGGCCGCAAGCGCGAGTTGTTGATGGTATTGGTCTCGTTCGGCAGCGCATCGAGCGCGAACCTCAAATCCCTGACTCCGGCCTTGCCGACGTCGATGTCGACCCAGCGCGTCGTGACGCCCGACGAGCTCGGCAGCTGGATCGCCTCGGAAGCCAGAATCGCGTCGCCGTCGTAGACCTTGAGCTGCGCGAGCCCGGGGCCGCTGTGCCGAATGCTGACTTGCGCGCTGACCGTCGAGCCGGCGAGACCGACGCTCGGCAGCTGCACGTCCTCGAGCTCGAGGTCGTTCGGCATCGTCTCGGCGCCGACGCCGACCGTGTGAATCGGCACGCCGAAGCTCGCGATCTCGGCGATCTTCGTCTGATCGAAGTCGACGGAATTGTCCGCGCCGTCCGTGACGAGCACGACCGCGGCGATGGCGCCGGACTGCGCGCCGCGCAGCACGTTGAGCAGCGCCTCGCCGATATGCGTGACGGGTCCCGGCGGCGGCACTTGCTCGAGCGACGGCAGGTCGACAAGGTCGCCCGAGAACGAAAACAGATTGACCGCGAACTTGCTCTCGAGCGCCGGCAGAGCGTTCTTCGTGAGGCTGTCGACGGCTTGCTGCAGCCGCGACTCGTCGTTGTCGCCGTAGAGCATGCTGCCCGACGTGTCGAGCAACACCGCGACGGAGTTCTCCTGCGGCCGCAAGGTCTGCGTGACGAGCGCCGGCCGCCAGAGCAGCACGAGCACGGCGGCGACAAGAGCCGTCTGCAGCGTGCCGAGCACGGTCGCGCGTACTAATCCTAAGCCCGCGCGGCGACGCCAAATTGAAATCCCGATGGCGACGGCGGCAGCGGCCGTCAGCGCGACGAGCAGCCAAACGGGCCAACCGCTCGCGAAGACGAGCTCGGCACGTTCATAGGTGGCGCGAGAGTACTTGAACAGGAACTCGAACATCCGGGTTCACCTTACGCTGACGCCTTCGGGGCTAGGCCGGCGCTGGACAAAACTCCAGAAACCGGCGCTAACCGACACGAGCGCTCGAGGTGTCAGGGTCTAGTCGGAGCTTACCCAAAGGTCTCCGCTCACGCCTAGATCTTTTGTCGCTCGCTTTCTCGGGCAGCGCACCGCACGCTACCATCGGTTCGAGGTCGAAACCGTACCGCACAGGACGCCCGCTTTCGATGACCAGCCTCCCCGCCAAGATCTTGCTCGCCGCTGTCGTCTTGCTGACGGCGCTCGCGGCGGCCGGCGACGACTTGCACGGCGCGCCCCGCTGGCCGACCGACGAGTTCCACTTCGTGCGGATGTACTACAACAACTACGGCGGCGGCTATGGCGGCGGATTTCGCGGCTACGGCGGTGGCAGTTACACCACGGACTATCCCGAGGCCGAACAGCACTTCACGATGGGCGTGCGTAGGCTCACGCGCGTCGATATCGGCGATGAGGCGCGGCTGATCCAAGTCACCGACGACATGCTCTTCGACTATCCGTGGCTGTACGCCGTCGAGGTCGGTCACTGGTACTTGGACGACACCGAGGCCGCTCGGCTGCGTGAGTACCTTTTGCGCGGCGGATTCTTGATGACCGACGACTTCCACGGGACGCAGGAATGGCAAGTCTTCGTCGAGTCGATGCAACGCGTGTTCCCGGATCGGCCGATCGTCGAGATTCCCGACGAAGACGAGGTCAAGCACGTGCTCTACGACCTCCAGGACCATATCCAGATCCCCGGCATCGCGGCGCTTCGCTACGGCGTCACCTACGAGAGAGACGGCGTGACGCCGCACTGGCGCGGCATCTACGACGACAAGGGCCGGCTCATGGTCGCCATCAACTTCAACATGGACTTGGGCGACGCGTGGGAGCTCGCGAACGAACCGTACTACCCCGAGCCCATGACGGCGCTCGCCACGCGCTTCGCCGTCAATTACGTCATCTACGCGATGACCCACTAAAGGGACGGCTCCCTTTTCGAAGGCGCCAATTTCGGGGCGCGAAGCTGCCGAGGCCCTTGCATCCCGTTAAACTGCGCCCTTCCCCAAGGGAGCGACAGCGATGGATGGATCGAGCACGACCATTTCGGCAGCCGAAGGATTGCTGCGGGCACTGAAACGGCGCGGCATCGACCATGTCCTCGCCAACGCGGGCACGGACTTCGCGCCCGTGATCGAAGGGCTCGTGCGTGCCGCGGGGCGCAAAGACGCGATTCCGCGTTTCATAACCGTGCCGCACGAGAATCTCGCGATGGCGATGGCGCACGGCTATTACCAGGTTGCCGGCAAACCGGCCGGCGTCATGGTCCACGTGACGGTCGGCACGGGTAACACGATCTGCGCGCTGATGAATGCGGCGCGCGACAACGTGCCGCTGCTGCTGATGGCCGGGCGCACGCCGCTCACGCAGGACGGCAACATTGCCTCGCGTTCCGCGCCGATTCACTGGGGCCAGGAGAACTTCGACCAAGCGGGCGTCGTGCGGGAGTACACGAAGTGGGACTTCGAGTTGCGCGCCGGGCAACCCGTCGACGAGATCGTCGGACGCGCGCTCGACGTCGCGCTGTCGGAGCCGCGCGGCCCCGTGTACCTCACGCTGCCGCGCGAGGTGCTCGCAAGCGCGCACAAGGACAGCACGACTCCGCTGCCGCCGACCGAGCTCTCCGCGCCGCAGCCGAGCGCGCGCCACATCGACACGCTCGCGGGCTGGATAGCAGCAGCCGAGTTTCCGCTGATCCTGACGTCGAACCTCGGCCGCGACCCGGCAGCCGTCGGCGTGCTGGCGAAGCTCGCCGAACGTTACGCGATTCCCGTCGCACAACCGCACGCGAGCTGCATCAACCTGCCGGCGAGCCATGCGTTCAACCTCGGCCACGCGGGCAACGAGCTCCTCGGCAAAGCCGATCTCGTGCTCGTCGTCGACTGCGAAGTACCGTGGTATCCACGCTATGCGGCGCCGCGAGCCGACGCCAAGGTCGTGCACCTCGGCGTCGATCCGTTGTTCGAACGCTACCCACACCGCGCCTTCACGGCGCAGCTCGCCATCACCGGCAACTCGCGCGCGGGGCTCGAGCTGCTCGACGAAGCGTTGCAAGCGCAGCCCGTGCAGCGCGCGGCCGCCGAGCGCCGGCGCTTAGGCGTAGCGGAGTTCAAAGCCAGGAAAACCGCCGAGCTCGCCGCGCTCGTCGAACGCGCGCGAACCGAGAAACCGATTCGCTACGCATACGTCGGCAAATGCGTGCACGACGCGTTGCCGAAGGACGGCATCGTCGTCACGGAGCTCGGCGTCGCCGTCGATCACTTCGCGCTCGAGGAGCCGGGCTCGCTGCTCGCCGTCAGCATCGGCGGCGGCTTGGGCTTCGGTCTCGGCGCCTCGCTCGGCGCGAAGCTCGCCGCACCGAACCGCACCGTCGTCAGCACGATCGGCGACGGCAGCTACATGTTCGGCAACCCGACGCCGTTCCACCTCGTCTCGCGCGCGGCGAAGCTGCCGACGCTGACGATCATCTGCAACAACGGCCGCTGGCAGGCCGTCGAGTCTGCGACGCGCGTCGTCTATCCCGACGGCGCCGCGGCGCACGCCGAGGAGATGCCGCTCGTCGAGCTGCAGCCGTCGCCGGAGTTCACGAAGGTCGCCGAGGCATCCGATGCTTGGGCGCGCCGCGTCGACGATCC
>Ga0315912_10004940_pt1 | contig 12391 bp, 8 predicted proteins | sample VfabasoilMG_FD_204469 | JGI IMG/M metagenome (GOLD analysis project Ga0315912, IMG submission 204469) | Garden soil microbial communities collected in Santa Monica, California, United States - V. faba soil | ecosystem: Environmental > Terrestrial > Soil > Garden | place: USA: California... | reverse complement strand
GAATTGTTGGCGGTAACCGTCATCGGCGCGCCACTGTTCACGTTGAAGATGGCGCTGGTCTGCCAGTCCTCAATGATCCGAGCCACAATTCCGGAGCTCGAGCCGAAGAAAAGCTTATTCGGTCCGATAGGCAACGCAAACGTGCCGTTGGTTCGGAAATCATGAACCCGGGTATCAGTTTGAATCGAGTAATCGGCATGCCGGTCAACGGGATTGGTAAACGTCGGTCCGAGACCGAACGGCCCGCCGGTTCCAAGGTTCTTGCTCCACGTCCACGTGGACTGAATGCTCAATCCATGTACCGGACGCAGCGTCCCCTGCACTTCAAGCGAATGATAGTTGGTGCTGTAGTCGTTGGTAATGAGATTCACGACGCCATACTGTGGATTGGCGACTACAAAATTATCGGGGAATCCATTGACCTTGAGTACCATGCCGTTCACGCCCGGGCCAAAGGCCGGCAGCGTTGGGTTCAAGGCTGCAGTGTAGTTCAGCGTGTTGAGTGTCGCGGCAACCGCGGAATAGTTTCCGTTTGCGAGATTGGAATTAAAACGGCTATCGGCGCGAAGCGCCGCGGCGCCCGTGAACCCGCCCGATCCAACCGTACCCGCGCCCAGATTGATTCCGTTGAAGATTTGATCCAGCAGCGCGGATTCTCCTCCGGATCTCGCAGCGTCGAATGCTCCCGCAAGTCCGTTATAAAGAAAATTGGGAATATTGATGTTGAAGACCGGATTCCATTGTTTTCTCGCCAGGGTCCCGACGTAACGAACGTCCATGGTCACCGATTTACCCAGGCTTCGCGTTACTGAAAGCGTCAGGTTCTGGGTGTAGGGCGTGACGACGCCTTTTTCCGGGTTGTAGACCTGCTGTGTTCGTGACGTAGTGGGAATGGGCTGCATCGGAAGAACGGCCGATGGGGCGGGGATGATAGACGGCAGTTTGGCCAGATCGATGTACGTGACACTGCTGTCGCCCGCATACGTAATGCTGTCGGTACTTCCAGGCACGGCCTGTTCCTGGAATATGTTGTTACCGGACTGGCCAATCTGAAACGTCACCTGGTATCCGCCGCGAAGGGTAGTCTTGCCTTGTCCAAACCACGGAACTTCCCACGCAAATCCAATGGCCGGTCCGAAGTTGTTGTAGTCGTTCTCGTACCACGGCGTGCTGGAATTGGGAGAGTTCTTCCCAACGTAGATGCTCCTGGTGTCCGCCCCGCGAACGCCGGGTTTCATCCAGTCCTGAAATCCTGTTCCGGAGATGCCCCAGATCGCATCCGGACCGCCGGAGGCAGCCGCCATCAATCCGTGGGTTTCATAGGGGACTCCAAAGTAGTCCCAGCGCAAACCGAGATTGAGCGTCAGGTTCTTCTGGATCTTCCAGTCGTCCTTGATGAATACGCTGGCTTCGTTATTGTGAAAGTCGCGCACTCGCCACGGATACGTTTTGTAATCATCGAAGGTATCCAGCTTGTTCGGGTCCTGCATGAAACGAAGTTGTGTGACGCTGGCAAGCGAACCGGACATGAAGTTCAGGAGTTGACGCATTGCCAGGTTGTTCCCGGTGGTGGCGGTGCCCGCCAAACCGGGAACGGTCGCTCCACTGATTGCATTCGTCGAAACCGGAGCACCCGGAGCGTCGCCGCTGGCGGAGCGCGGTATCGCCGTCGGAGCAATGCCCGCGTCATAGCCGAGTGAGTTTCCACGGCGAATTTCCACGCCGGCCTTGAAAACATGCCGGCCTTTTGTCCAGCTCAGCGAATCGCCGAATGTCCACAGGACGGTGGTGTCCAGGAAAGAACTCGTGCTTCCGCCTCCGAGGAACCCGCTTCCACTCATGGCGCCCGACGACAGTGCCGGCAGCACAGGATATCCGTTGTAGTTTGGAAGAAACGCCGTGGCATCGGCTCCGGTCGAAGGGTTGTTCAGGGCGTTGTACGTATTCGAGCCGGTTCGTCGCATGCCGAATCGCGCTTCGTTCACAATCGTTGGTGACAATGTCGAAGTGAAACTGGCCGACAGCGTTTGAGGATGCCTGAAGACGCTGCCCTGGAACCCATTCGGCATCGTCGAATAATTCGCGTTGCCGGCGGAATCTTCGTAGGTGTACGACACCCCGAGCTTGTTCTGGTTGTTGACCGTGTGATCGACCTTGAGGTTGATCTGTTTCCGCGCAAGATTTCCGTTGAAGCCGAAAATGTTCTCTGTCCCGTTCTTTTCCGGCCGCAGCCAGCGGTGACCGGCCGTATTGAGGCCGTCGCCGATGTCGTAATTGTTCGGGGTCGGAATCATCCCGAGAACCTTTGTGACATATCCGGTGGTGTCCAGGGCCTTTCGGTTTGTATCAAAATTGGTGCCGGCGTTGACGATCGCATCTGAACAGTCCGGCTGTGTCGGTATGTTCGTTACAGGGCCGAACACACTTACATAACGCAGGGCGCCCGTGAACGGGCCACCGGTGGGATTCGTTGCCGGAGCGACAGGGTTGCCGAGAGCATCCACCACCGCTGTTGTCGGCGTTGCTCCCAAAGTCGTGACAGCGGTCACGTTGCCATTGTTCCAGCCATCGAAGTAACGGAATATTCCGTTTCTCGCGCACGGCGTGAGCACGACGGGGTTTTGCGTGGTACGGGCTCCGACAATGAAGTGGTCATACAAGGCGAAGATGAACGTCTTGTTCTTGATGATTGGACCGCCAAGGCTCCCCGTCAGCTGATTGAGGTTGGCCCAGTCGGGCGTCGTGGGTTTCCAGGCGCCTGTCTTCGAGTCAACCTGCCTGTTGTTGGTCCAGGTATTGGCGTCCAGCGCCGTGTTTCTTGCAAACCAAACGCCCGCGCCATGAAACTGATTCGTCCCGGACCGGGTCAGGAATTGAACCTGGCCGTTGCCGCGGCCCAATTCGGCGTCAACGGGCGCGATGATCACACGCACTTCGCCGATCAGGTCGGGAGCGACGAAAGTCGCTGTCTGTGCCCCTGCCTGAACGTACCGTGCGGAAGCGCTGGCATCGACACCATCCCGCTGCACGTTGATCTTGTCTGCGGAGAGACCGGCGAACGTTCCGGTAACACCGTCATCGTTCATGCGGACGCCAGGCATCAACGAGAGGAAACTCAGGACGTTATTTCCGACGATGGGCAGGTCCGTGACTTTCTGCTGCGACAAAACTTCACCAATCGATGCGCTCGATGTCGCAATCGCCGTATCGGCCGCAACCGAGACTTCAACTTGTTGAGACTGGGATGTAACCTGCAGAGTGAAGTTCAGCCGGACCTGCTGGGCATTTCCCAGCGTGACGTTGGTATACGTCGACTTTTGAAAGCCCGTCAACTCCCCCGAAACGGTGTAGGCTCCGGGCAGGAGGCTGGGAATATTGAAAGCCCCGGCTTCATTACTGAGCACTGTTGCCACGACGCCCGTGGCGTTATTCGTCGCAGTCAACGATACTCCCGGCAGTACCGCGCCGGTTCGATCCGTGACCGTGCCGCTTACCGTGGCATACGTCGATTGGCCAATTGCCTTCACCGACACGATGCAACCCAACACCAACGCCAACACAAATAGTCTTCGCATTGTTTCCCCCCGGATAGATACGCGTTGCCCGATGTCTTAAAACGAACGGTGGAATGATTTTTTAGAGATTGCGTTGGGCGCAAAATATGACGTTCACGATGACAATGTCAAGACAGGTTTATTCGCGAAGAGCGAACGCAAACATCGAGTGACCTGCGGCGATGGCAATGAATTGTTTTCCATCGACCTGATAGGTCATTGGGCCGGCAACGACCGGGCCTCCAAGCGTCGACTTCCACAACAACGCTCCGGTTCGGGCGTCCAGCGCCTGGAAGTATCCTTCGCGTCCACCGGTGAAGAGCAGGTCGGATGCGGTGGTGAGGATGCCGCTGTCGGTCGTATCGGTCATCTGAAACTTCCACTTCTTCTCGCCGGTGTGCGGGTCGATCGCGATGACGGCTCCATGGCCGGCGGCCTCGGTCCACACATTGATTGGCGGTCTCCGTGTTGCGCCGGGCACATTCTGCGCACCGGGAATGGGACTTGAAGGTCGGCCTCCAACGAATCTCCGCCCTTCCTCGAACGTCTGCGCTTCCCGGATGAAAACGCTCGCATAGTCTTCCCAGGCGGAAACGTAAAAGAGTCCTGTGCGCGGACTATAGGACGGCGAATACCAGTTCGTTCCGCCCTGGAGCCCGGGGAACGTCGGCGCTCCCTCCGGTTGAGGTGTTGGGATCGGTCGGCCTTTGGCATCGAGGCCACTGGCCCAATTCAATTTGATGAACGGATACCCTGCGAGGAACTGGCCTGTCGCGCGATCCAGCACATAGAAGAACCCGTTGCGGTTGGCCCATAGCATCAGCTTGCGCGCTTCGCCTTTCCAGTTTGCATCGACAAGAACCGGAATCTGCACCGCGTCGTAGTCGTAAGGATCGTTCGGCGTGAACTGGAAATACCATTTGAGCTTGCCGGTGTCCGCATCGAGAGCCAGGACGGAATCGGAGTAAAGATTGTCACCGAGCCGCTGGGCGGGATTCCAATCCGGTCCGGGGTTGCCGGTGCCCCAGTACGTCAGGTTCAGATTGGGATCGTAGGAACCCGTGAGCCACACCGGACCACCTCCGTGTTCCCACGAGTTGCCTTGCCAGCTTTCATGTCCGGGTTCGCCGGGTCCGGGAACGGTGTAGGTCCGCCAGACCTCTTTTCCTGTTCGCGCATCGTGGGCTGCAACAAAGCCGCGAATTCCAAATTCTCCTCCCGCTACACCGATGATGACTTTGTCCTTCACCACCAGCGGTGCCAGCGTCATCGCGTAACCCGACGCCGCATTGGCGACTTTGACATTCCAGAGGGGACGGCCGCCCTTCGCATCGAGTGCAACAAGGTGCGCATCGAGCGTGGCCAGGTACAACGTATCGCCGAGTATTGCAAGACCATGATTCACCGAACCACAGCACGTCCTGGCATCGGTGGACACCAAGTATCGATATATCCAGAACACGCGTCCGGTTTTCGCATCCAGGGCGACCACGTCGCTCGGAGCCTGTGTGAGGTACATGATCCCGTCAACAACCAGAGGAGTTGTTTCAAACTTCTCCAGGGATTCGGCCTGGAAGATCCACTTCTGCTCCAGGTTTTTCACGTTGGCGGGAGTGACTTGTTTCAGCAGGCTGTATCGCTGGCTCGAATAGGAACCGGAATAGGTAAGCCAGTTCTGAGGTTCGTCCGATGCGCGGAGCAGGCGGTCATATGTAATTTGCGCGTGCAGAACTGGAATCAGCAGGGAAAGCAATAGCACCGCGGCCAGCAGTTGTTGCCTTGGAAACTTCATTCGGTTACCTCGCACCTTTCAGTGTTCGAAGGTAAGTCACCACATCGTCGAGTTCTGCTGGAGTGAGTTTGCCCCGGAACGACGGCATGGTCGACGTTTTGAGGACGCTGTATTCGCGTAAATCGGATTTGGTCAGCGACACCAGGCGTTCGTCGGCGTCGATAATCTGGACGGTGTACGTGTCCTCGTTGATGCGTCTTCCGGTGATGACTTTTCCGGAGCGCGTGACGGCGCGAATCGATCGATTGATGGGAATCATCGTGCTGGTCGAATCAACCATCGAGCGCTCGATCGCATCGGGAGAACGCACGGCGCCAATATCGCTCAGGTCCGGGGCGAGGCGAGAGCCCGTGCCGTTGATGCGATGGCAACCCAGGCAGCCGCCTTTACCTTCAACCAGCGCCCGGCCACGCCCGGCGTCGCCTCGAGCCGGCCGCGTATCAAAATCCCGCATCGATCGGACATAAGCCACGAGTCCGGCAAGGTCGGCGGTACCGAAGCGGCCCGGCGGCATTGCCGTGCCGGGGATTCCAGTCTGGATGAGGCGGTTCAGTTCCGCATCCGTGGAAAAACGCCGAAACTGTCCGCTGCGCAGGCTGACGCCTGAAACCGTGTCGCCATTGGCGCCATGACAGGTTATGCAGTTCGTGTTGTAAAGGTTGAAGCCCACTTCCACTTCCGCCTGGGAATACGAAGGGGCGCGCTCCTGCGCACCGGTAGCGGACATGGCAGTGGCCACGATGAAGGCAGCTATAAAGAAGAAGTGTGAACGCATCAGGGTAAATCTGTCGCCTGAATATCGCGCCGAATCGCATCGGCGTATTCAGGCAGAAACCAACCTTCGGCAACTAGCGTATCCAGTCGCCGGTTCGCGCGCGTGACGTAATCCTCTTTACTGGCGTAGAGTTTTTTCAAAGTGGCGTCGGGTAGCCGAACCTTAGTCCCTGCCAGTTGGCACAAGCGGTCCTGTGCCTGCGTCTTGCCCTTGCCGAACACGTCGTTCGCCGCAGTTGGAACGTCGACCCAGATGTTTCGAATGCCGCCTTTGGCATTGCCGAATTCGTCCAGTGCCAGTTGCGATCCGTCACCAGCAGTATCCTGGTCGACCGTAATGTATGGTGCCTGAGGAGGCACTTTCCCCTTCGCAATCCACTCGACGAGGTAGTTCAATCCCAGGGCAGTAAATGCCCCAGCGGGAAAATCGGTGACCGGCAGGGTGCAGGGATCGTTCTGAAAGCCGGGAGCCTCGCGCGAATTGTTATGAGGCATGCCGGCGACTTCGTAAAGTCTGAAAAGGTTGCCTGGCGCATCACTGTCCGGCCGGCGATAGGCGATACCCGCTGCGGCATGGGTCGTCACTTCGGTCTGCGTGGGCATTTGAATCATCGGCACGTCGACAACCGGCAGGGGCGTGTTTCCGTTTGTACTCGTCAAAAGGTATCCATCGAAGATGGGCCCGCCATCCGGCATGCGAAGGTTCGGATGAGCCGCAAGGTATGTACGAACGGTGCCGCTCGATGCGGAGGTTCCCATCAACGTGACGCGCTTAATGTCGTAGGGAGCGAACGGTCCGGTCTTGCTCTTGATCAATCGACCGATCTGGGCGATGACTTCGTTTGTCTGGCCCATCGCAATGTTGAGCGTCGAATAGCGCTCGGCATTGAAGTTTTTCAGCAAGGTGATGTTTGCCGGACTGTGCACGATTTCGACGAACATGTGACGGCGAGTCAGGATCGAAGCCCGCGACCACTCGAAAATCAGCGCCCGTCCTCCCGAGTGCAGGGCTTCGGCAACCACAGTCCCACTGAAATCTGCGATGTCGCGTGGACGCCGGACGATGATCCGTGTCGCGTAAGGCACTTCATTGATGGTTCCCGATACGAAGAACTCTTCGGTGACGTAGGGAAAGTCTTCGACCTTCGCCGCTGTTTCAACAGCGCTCACAGGCGGGTTGGGATACATCAATCCAGGACCTGCAACTGTGGCAGAGATTTTGGGCACGGGCGGTACGGCTGCCCGCAGCTGCAACACGAACATGCTCGCAAAAAAGACAGCAGCGGCGATCCGCGCGATACGGGTCAAGGTCATTGGATTTCCTCCGTCGGTGTTTCGCGGCATTATACGTGGGGTAATTGGCGGCCGAAAGGAATTGCGTTACATCGTCGTATAATGCCGCCGCGAATCACAGGAGAGATTTCATGGCCAAAAACTGGATGCACGTTCTCGATTGGAAATCCCGTCGCGGGGTACTCGTTGTTATCTCATGCACCGTCCTGTTGGTGGTGATCGCCTGTTCCACCGCGCCTGGGCAATCCCGCTGGTACCCCTCGCGCTGGGGCGCCGACGATCAGCGCGGCGCGGCGAACCGTTTGACGCCGGCGAAGGTTCTGGAAGCCCGGGACCTTATGAAGCAGGGCAGGATTTATCAACTCGGCCGTGTCTATGAATCCGGGATGCCGATGTTCGGCACACGCCACTACAGTCTGCGCATACCCCAGGCCTTCAGCATTCCTGGCAGCAATCACGCGATCTATCACGACGAAGTCATCAGTGGTGAACTCGGGCAGATTGGAACTCAGTTTGACGGTCTTGGCCACATGGGGATCGGTGACCTCTTCTACAACGGCAACAACCGCGGCGATTTCGCCAAGCCCGAAGGTCTTGTCAAACTCGGAATCGAAAACGTCGGTCCCATCGTGACACGCGGAGTTCTCATTGACGTCGCTGCCTACAAGGGTGTTGCGCAACTGGAGTCGAACTACGAGATCACTGCCGCGGATTTACAAGGCGCTCTCAAGCGGGAGAACCTTGAAATTCGCTCGGGGGACGTCGCGATCATCCATACCGGTTGGGGATCGCTTTGGATGAAAGACAACACGCGCTACGGCCAGACATCTCCCGGAATTGGTGTGGAAGCGGCGAAGTTCCTGGCGGATAGGGAAGTGGTGGTGGTTGGAGCAGACAACTGGGGTGTCGAAGTGAACCCGAATCCCAAGGCCGACCTTTCCGCGCCCGTGCATCAACTGCTGATTGCGCAGAATGGCATCTACCTGCACGAGAACCTGAACACGGAGGAACTGGCCCGCGACAACGCCTACGAGTTCGCGTATGTCTTCTCGCCGCTCCGTCTCAAAGGTGCGACGGGTTCGCCGGGCAATCCGATCGCGATTCGTTGAGCGTCTGTGGTCTGGCCCATCGCGTGCTTTAACTTTTCAAACTCAACCGACACTACTCGTGAAAAAGTTCTCTCCTCAGGGTGATCACGAAAGAAGTTGTTGAATTGAAATCATTTTGGGGGGACCGTTCGAAGGAACAAACCGTGTTCAACTGAATGCGCAGGGACTGGTGCAGGGAAAATTTCCCCGCAGCAGGTCAAAGTTACCTGTATGTCAGGAAAGTGACGCGAAGGCCTCGAACAAATTAAGGAGCAACACCATGTCAGACAAGGGAACGATGGCCTTCGGTATTTTTCCGGATCGCATGAGTATTGAAACGGTCGTGACGACGTTGAAGCGTGAAGGATTTCAAAGTGGCGATGTCTCCGTTCTCTTTCGTGAGAACAGGGGGACATGGGAACAGGCGAATCAGAAAACTTCGAAACCTTCGAAAATCTCCAAAGCGACTTCGACCACGGTAGGTTCTTCCCATGGAGCATTGCGCTGGCTGTCGGGTATTGGCGCGATTGCGATTCCGGGCCAGGGCACATACGTTGCCGTCGGGCCGGTTCGAAGCTCCCTGGAAGGAACCGCATTCGGTGGTGTTCACGGGGCGTTAGCTGGCTCCCTGATCGGAATGGGAGTGCCCGAATACCAGGCAAAGCGCTATGAAATGCGACTGTCGGGCAGCTGGTTTCTTCTCTCGGTGCGGTATTCCGATTCGCAGCAGATGATCAAGGCAAAGCGGATTCTCGAGGAAACCTTCGCGGAGGATGTTCTGTCGACGGATGAGTCGCATGCCGACATCTTCAATTCCAATCGTTCCATGCCTGGCATGCCCGCGGTTGCCGGCACCCGATTGGGTCATAGCTACATCTCGCGATAGCTTCAAATTTCCGGGGCTCGATTCGAGCCCCTTCCCGCTCCTCCTCTTCACATTGCGCCTTGTCTGGCGCCAACATCTCCGGTATAGATTTCAATCACGATGCAAAATTCGATTTTGCTGACGCTTGGCTTGGGGTTTGCCCTGGGATTGCGTCATGCGACAGAGGCGGATCACCTTGCGGCGGTTTCGACGATGGTTAGCGAACGACGCTCGTTATGGGAATCCGCCCGGGTTGGCGCGCTCTGGGGCCTCGGGCATACGACTTCACTTGTTATCGCGGGACTCCTGGTCATCGTTCTGGGCGTCACCATTCCCGATCGTGTCGCAACCGTATTGGAGTTCTGCGTCGCGTTGATGATCATTACTCTCGGAACGCGTCTTCTATACCTCACGCTCCGAAAAAACACGGGTGTGCACGTACACGCGCACACTCACGATGGGAAACCGCATCTGCACCTTCATTTTCACCCGGGCCATGACGCCCATCTGCCCATTCAGTCGCATGAAGGCTCCCATTCGGGTCTCTCCCGGTGGCGGACCTTTCTGGTTGGAGTTCTGCACGGGTTGGCAGGATCGGCAGCGCTGACTCTGCTGGTACTGACTGAAGTCATGAGGACGGAATCTGCGATTGTCGGCCTTATCTACCTTCTAACCTTTGGCATCGGATCCATCGGCGGCATGCTGATCATGAGCAGCCTCATCGGGCTTCCGTTTGCGCTAAGCTCACGACTTTCCCGGCGCTTGCCAGAGATTCTGCAACTTACCGCCGCAGCCGCGAGCGTCATTTTCGGATTTATCTACGGCTGGGGAATCATTTCCTGATCGTCGGGTGTGGCTTATACTTTCCGTTATGCGGAAGGATAAGAAGAACCTCGAAGTCCGATGCCCGTGTTGCGACGCCATATTGACGGTGGATACCTCGAGTGGCGAGATCATGTTCACCGAGAAACCACGAAAGAAGGGGCTCTCTTTCGAAGACGCCATCAGTGGTCTTCAACGGGAAAAGGAAACTGCGGATGATCGTTTCCGGGATGCGTTTGAAAAAGAGAGTACGCGCCTGAAGTCGATTGAAGGGAAGTTCCAGGAAGCGCTGAAGCGGAAGGACGAACTGGATGACGCGGTCAACCCGCTGGATTTCGATTGAGCTGAGTGTTGTAGGCGCGGTCTATGACCGCGCGGTCACAGACCGCGCCTACAGTCCCTAGTCCTTCGGACCCTGCAGATCCCTCGCGGCGGCACGCCGCGACAACTTGATCTTGTTGCCCTCGATTCCGATAACCTTTACTTGAAGCTGATCGCCTTCCTTGAGTTCATCCCGGACGTTTCGAATCCTCTGTTCGGAGATTTCCGAAATGTGCAGCAGTCCGTCCGTTCCCGGAAAGATTTCAACGAATGCGCCGAAGTCCGCAATGCGGACGACCTTGCCCAGGTAAATCTTGTTCATCTCGGCGCTCGCGGTGAGACCGGAAATGATGTCGATCGCGCGTTGCGCCGACGGTCCATTCGATGACGCGATGTTCACGCGTCCATCGTCGGACACGTCGATCTTCACGCCGGTCTGTTCGATGATCGATCGGATCATCTTGCCGCCGGGTCCGATCACGTCGCGAATCTTGTCGGTCGGGATCTTCATGGAGTAGATGCGCGGCGCGAACTGGGAGATTTCCGGGCGCGAAGCCGGCATCGCTTCAAACATCTTGTCCAGGATGTGCAGGCGTCCGGCACGTGCCTGTTCCAGGGCTTCCGCCATGATTTTTGAGGTCACGCCGGGGATCTTGATATCCATCTGAAGCGCCGTGATACCACCGCGAGTTCCGGCGACCTTAAAGTCCATGTCGCCGTAGTGATCTTCGGCTCCGGCGATATCGGACAACACGGCGTACGTGTCGCCTTCCTTCACCAGTCCCATCGCCACTCCAGCTACCGGCGCTTTGATCGGGACGCCAGCATCCATCATTGCCAGCGAACCGCCGCAGATGGTGGCCATGGAGGACGAACCATTCGATTCGAGAATGTCCGACACGATGCGGATGGCATACGGCCAGGACTCTTCGTCGGGCAGTACGGGAAGCAGGGACCTTTCGGCCAATGCTCCGTGTCCGACTTCGCGACGGCCCGGTCCGCGAACCGGTTTCGTCTCTCCCACCGAAAACGGCGGGAAATTGTAGTGCAGCATGAATCGCTTGTAGGCTTCGCCTTCGAGCAGGTCCATTCTCTGGGCGTCGTCTGCCGTTCCCAGTGTTGCCGTGACCAGCGCCTGCGTTTCACCACGCGTAAAAATTGCGGTGCCGTGAACGCGGGGAAGGACTCCGGTTTCGATCCAGATCGAGCGGATCTCATCGAAGCGCCGCTTGTCGGGGCGTGTGCGCTTGTAGAGAATCTGGTCGCGGAAGATGCGTTCCTTCAGGTCGCTGAATGCCCGCTTCACCAGTTCCATCTTCGCGGCATCCGCATCCGGAAACGCGGCGACCACCTTGGCCTTGGCAGCATCGACGCGCGCGTAGCTGTCGATTTTTTCGTACTTCTTCGTATCGAGTGCGTCTTCCAGTTCGGTACGGATCAGCTTTTCCACCTGTGCGGTGATTGCAGCATCCTTGGCTGGAGGAACAACTTCGGGCTTTTTCGGCTGTATCTTCGCAAACAGCTGCTTCTGAAGCCCGATGATCTGCTTGACCGCCTCGTGGCCGAAATCCAAAGCGGCGACCATGATGTCTTCGGAAACCTCATCGGCTCCGCATTCGACCATGACGATGCCTTCTTCCATGCCGGCAACCGCAAGGTTCAGGGTGCTCTTTGCCGTTTCCGTGTAGGTAGGATTAACGATGAACTTCCCGTCGATCAATCCGACGCGTACTGCCGCGATCGGGTTATGAAAGGGGATGTTCGAGCAATACAGCGACGCCGATGCTCCAACAACGGCGAGCATCGAGGGGTCGATTTCCGGGTCTGCGGAAAGGACCATTGCCATGATCTGGGTTTCGTTCAAAAACCCTTCCGGGAACAG
>Ga0315912_10004939_pt1 | contig 12393 bp, 6 predicted proteins | sample VfabasoilMG_FD_204469 | JGI IMG/M metagenome (GOLD analysis project Ga0315912, IMG submission 204469) | Garden soil microbial communities collected in Santa Monica, California, United States - V. faba soil | ecosystem: Environmental > Terrestrial > Soil > Garden | place: USA: California... | reverse complement strand
GAAAAATCGAGCAGCGGGACCGCGCGCCGTGACGCACTGGTGCACGCGGGCTGCTGAGAGGCAGCCCACTTGGGAAGAGAAGAGGGGGCGATCTACGCGCTTCGCGATCCCCGACGGGGGACGATCCAGCAGCGACGCGCTTCGCGATACCCGACGGGGTGCACCTCGTGGGGGGCGTTGTTCAGGAGAGGATAGTCAGGAGAAGAGAGCGGGCACGGGCACGGGCACGTTTACGGGAGGGACCTGAATTCAGGGATAGCCGCTTAGAGGCTGCACGTCAGCGGCAATGGCTCGCTGAAATCCGCGGCGTTCCAGTTCGCGATCATTTTCTCCACGTTGTTGGGACACACCACGTCGAATCCGGAGTCGATGAAGCCGCTCACCTGGCCATCCGAGGCGAGGTGTTGGTACATCAGGGAAACGGTGTCGTAGCCCCAGCCGAAGTACCGTTGTCCCACGAGGGCGCTGACGTAGCCTTGCTTCATCAGCGAAAGCTCGAACGGCAGGCTATCGTAGGCGACCGTCCTCAACTTGCCCTTGGCCGCGGCTTTCCAGTTCGGCATCTGGTTGTCGCTGCAGGCGCACGTGAGGCCGGATTCACTGCACGTGCACGCGCCGGCCAGGCCCCAAAGGCCTGCGCTGAACAAGCCATCGAGATCCGGGTAGCGAGCGATGATGTCGTCCTCGACCGCTGGCGCGCAGCTCTCGGCGGTCTCGAGGCAATGCACCGTGGTGGCGACGGTGATGTCTGGATAGGCCGCCGCGAGTCGATTCGTGAAACCTGCCAAGCGACGCTCCAGGTTGTCCGCGCCAGCTCGTCCGGTGAGCACGGCGATCGTCTTGGGACCGCTGCCCATCGCCGCTGCCAACAGGTCGGCGCTCTTGGCCCCCGAGTCCTCCGCCTGCACGCTGTAGAAGGCGAGGCGTCTCGAATCTGGACAGTCCGAATCGTAGGTGATGACCGGAATTCCGGCTGCAACGGCCTCGTCGATCGGCGCGGTGATGGAAGCGTCGACGCATGAGACGAGGATGCCGTCCTTCTTGGCTGCAATTGCTTGGCGCACGAAGCCTTGCTCCGCCACTGGATCCAATTCTGCGGAAGCCAGGTACTCGACATCAATCTGTGTTCCGGTCGAGCCGCTCAGCGAACGTGCGCCAAATTCCGCCCCATCGAAGCCGATCTTGAACACCAAGTTGTCGCTGGTCTTGGGAATGAACGCGAGCTTTAGGGCGGAGCCTGTCCGTGCGTTCCCAGGCTCGCTGCTTCCGCAGCCAAAAAGGGCCAGGGTGAGCGGTAGATAAGAAATGCAGCGCAGGCATGGATTGCGGATCATCGGCGATCCTACCAACGCCACGCTTGCAGCCGAATTAAGCCCGCGCGCCGATTTCTGCGCGCGGGCAAAGCGTCCAAGAATGAGTCACTCCACGCGCTCAACCCGCGTCGAGACGTATGCCCAGGTGCTCGCGCACCGTGATGTAACGCGCGCTCACGGAGTAAGCGATCAGATGCTCGATGCGAGTCGCGAGCGCGGGTGAGCCCGCGTCTTGCGGCAAGGCACGCACACGCTCGACCGCAACTTCGAGATCGTTGGCGAGCACGAAGCCGATGGCGTCAGCCGCCAAATCGACGTCTTGCACCCAGCGCTTGAGATCGAGCGACGCGCCGTCGTGCAGAAGCTTGGCGACGACGTGAGTGAGCTGCTCCAGACGCGTGCCCGTCGCGAGTTCGCCGAGCGCGCGTGAAGCATCTTGCACCGCGGCTTCGAGATCGGGCGCCACTGGGAACTTCGGTTTGACCAAGCGAATGGCTGCAAATAGCCAGGCTTTGAGCGCGGTCGTGTTGGGCAGCAGCTGCCGCACGTACAGGCCCGGCAGGTAGTAAGCCAGGTGACGCCCGGCCAAGAACGCCGCTGCGACGGGCGTCACGTCCTCGCTGAAAGCACGCGAGCCGAGCAGCAAGGAAGGCGGTGAGGTCGACAGGAACGAGACGCACGAGGGCGCCTCGGGGTTTTGATACATGCGGGGCTCGGGCACGGACAGCACGCGCGCGCTGGCGTTGACCGCGTACACCACGCCGTACGGATAGCGCTCGACGTCGATGTGGTGATCGCCCGTGAGGTTGAACGAGCCGAGCGGGCGCGCACGCGACGCCATCACGAACGGCTGAATCAACGCAAACAGCTCGGTCAAGAATGGCTCGTTCGCTTCCGGCATGGCCGCCAGTAGCCACTCGTCCGGCGCTGCCGGATCGCTCACGTCTGCGGGATCTTCACTGCGCATGCGATCGAAGAAGCGCTCTTCGTCCGGCTCGGCCTGGCCCAGCACGTGGAGCGCCTGACAGGTGCACCAAGCGGCGTCGGCGTGGCGCGCCTCCGTATAGACTTTGCGCAGCAGCTTGTATGGCGAGGGTTGGTACGGATCTCTTTCGATCCAGCTGCCCAGGGCCTCGACCGCCTTCTCGAAGTACGAAACCGGCTCCTCTGCGTACAGCCGAGCGAGCTTCTCTTGGAAGCGCGTGCTGCCCGGTTCGACCTGCAGCGCCGATTCGTACACGGCGACCGCTTGATCCCTGCGCCCGAGGAAGCGCTGGTAGACATCGGCCAACTCGGTGAGCGACTCGAGCAGGCGCTCTTTGTCGCCGGCGCGTTGCGCGCTGGCGATGCGCAGCTTGAGTACGCGCTTCATGCCGTCGTAGTTCTTCAGCCGCTGGTACATCGACAACGCTTCGTCGATCGCCGGCGTGCGATCCGGGTCGTGCTCCAGCGCGTGGCCGAGCAGATCCGAAGCCAGCTTCAAATCCGAGAGCTCGCGCGACGCGATCATCGAAGCGGTGTGCAGGTACTTGGCTTTGTGCTTCGGTTCTTCGACCACCTCGGCGAGCCGAGTAATGACCTGAATCAGTTGCGGCCAGTCCTTCTCGGCGCCGTACAGCTGCATCAATTTGGTCAAGATCGCGCGGTCGCTCGGGCGCTCGCTGAGCGCGAGCAGGTAGCTCTTGGCGGCGTACTCGGAGTCGCCCAGCTTGCCCGCGGCCACGTCGCCCATTTCCAGGAGAATTTCGACCTTTCGCTCGCCTTCCGAACGCGAGAGCTCGCGGTACAGCACGTCCATCTGCTGTTGGGTTTGCCCTTGGGCGGCGTACACGCGGCCCAGTTCGCGGAGCGGCGCGCTCGAACCAGGGTCGAGCTCACTCGCACGCGTGAGCGACGTTTCGGCTTCGGCATGACGGCCGAGCTTGGACAGTGCCTCGCCATTGCGGAGTTCTGCCTCGGCCTCCTCTTTGGGCGAAAGCGAGGAGCGCATGCCGCCCAGCAGCACGTCGCACAACCACAGAGTTTGTTCGGCGCTGCCGTGCTCGGCGGCGATTTCGGCGATGCGCAGCAGGGCGCTCGGATCGTTTTCGAACCACTTCATCAAGCCGCCCACTTGATTGAGCGCTTTTTCCGGCGCTCCGCTGCGTGAAAGCGCGTCCACGTACAAGAAGGCGATCTCGCGCGCTTCTTGCTCGCCAAACGCTTCCAGTTGGCCGAGCACGGGCTCGAAGCGCTTGGCTGCTTCCACATAGCGCTTCTCGGCATGCGCGGTGTAACCGAGCACGCGTAGGGCGTCGGCGTTGCTCGGATCGATGTGCAGGGCCAGCTGCGCAGTTGCCACCGCGCGCGCGCTGTCTTGGAGGTGGCGGTGACAAATCAGAGACATGTCGCCGGCCAATTTGGCGCGCTCGCGCTCGTTCTTGGCGACCTGAATCTCTGCTTCCAAGAGCTCGACGGCCGCGGCATAGCTGCCGTATTCGACGTGCTTTTTGACGAGCCTGCGGCGCGCGCCCAAATCTTCCGGCAAGAGTTCGGCGGCCAAGCGATAGCGGCGCAGCGCGCCCGCGCTGTCACCGCGGCCCTCGAGCACCTGGGCCGCGCGCACTTCGAGATCGGCCTGGGCCTGCGGGGTCACGGCCTTGTCGCTCAAAGCGTCGATCGCGTCGATCGCGCTTTGAGCGTCACCGACCACGGCGCGTAGCGTTGCGAGCGCGTCGAGCGCGCCGGCGTTGTCCGGCGAAAGCTCGAGCACGCGTTCGTAGGCCGCGAGCGCTCGGTCCGGTTGCTTCAGATTCTCGGACAGCACGCGGCCGAGCTGCAGCGCGGTTTCGACTTGTCGATCCAGCGAGCCGCTGCGGGCGTGGCGCTGATAGTGCTCAGCCAACGCCTCGTAGCGCTCGAGCGCGCGGAAATGGCGGGAAAGCTCGCGGCTCGCGTCTTGGTGCTCGGGATCCAGGCTCAAGATGCTCTGCAGCGCTTCGGCCGCGCGCTCGTGGTCCAGATACTCTTCGTCGTATACGCCCGCGATGCGCTCGTAGAGCGTGATCTTCTGGCGCGCGGTGAGCGCAAGCTCGATTTGTGTGCGCAGCACCTCGAGCAGCTCGCGATAGCGACCTGCGCGCGTCAGCACGCGGTCCAGACCGCGCAAGGCATCGATGAAGTGCGGGTTTTCCGCCAGCACCTCACGGTAGGTCTTTTCCGCCGCGTCCAGCTTGTCGAGCTCGACGTCGTACGCCTCGGCGATTTCGCACAAGAGTTGATGGCGCGCGTCCCCGCGCAGGGTTTTGGCGCGCGTTTGCCGTACGAGTAGCGCGCCTGCGGCATCGCCCGCAGCTTCGAGCAACGCGACTTGGCCCGTGCTGGCTTTCTCGTGACCCGGATCTTCTTCGAGCACGGCGGCGTACAGCTCGCGCGCCGCGGCCACGTTGTTCAAGCGCGAAGCCAGCACCTCGGCGGCTTCCACACGCAGATCGCGGGCCAAATTCGGCGCCGCGACGTCCGCGCGGCGCAGCAATACCTGCCCGTATTCAGCCCATTGTTGAGCCTTTTTGTAGATCTGCGAAAGCTGCAGCAGGGCAGGGTCGTGATTCGGTTCGGCGGCCACCAGCTGCGTGAGCCAAGGCAGCGCCAGATCCGGACGCAGTACCCGCTCCGCATACCAGCGTCCCAACTGGAACAGCAAAGCGTGGCGTTCGGCAGTACCCGGATCGAGATCGAGCGCAGCGATGGCTCGTCCGAGGACCTCTTCCCAGGCAGGGAAGCGCGTCCCAGCCAAGCGCTCGATCGCGGCCACGTGCGCTTCGTTCAACGGATCTTCGCAGAAGGCTTGGGCATGAGCGACCAGCGCTTGCTCCTTGTCCTTCAGCTCGTTTTCGTAGAGTTGCCCGATTTCCGCCCAATGCTCGGCGCGCTCGCTCGAGCTTTCGCTGCTCTCGCTCTGTTCGAGCAGGGACTCGATCAGTTCTTCGTATTTGCCGAGCGTCTTTTTGACGCGTACCAAGGCCTGGGCCGCACTGCGATCGCTTGCGTCGAGCGCGACCAGCTTTTCGTACACCTCTTCCGCGCTGTCGTGACGCGAGGCGGCTTCGTACAGGCGGGCAGCGCGCGCGAGGTGCTTCTTCATCGCGCGCTCCAGGCTCGGCTCGCCTTGGCCCGAGAGACCCTTGGCCAGCTCGTGGAAACCATCGGCGAGGCGTCCCGCATCGGCGCCCAAATCGACGCCGGATTCCAGCTCCGTGGCGGCGTTCTCGTCGCTCGGATTTTGCGCCAGTGCCTCGAACATTTCGGGCAAACGCTCGTCCGTGACCCAGGTGGGTGGCCGCGTTGAAGCGCGCCACAGTCTGCGCAGCCCCTCCAACGCTTCGCTCGCGTCGCGCGGCCGCTGCTCGCGCGCTTTTTCCAGCAAGCTGCGCACGAAGGATTCAACCGCGGGAGTCGCGCCGTTGCCTGCAGCCACGAACGAAAGCGGCTCGGCGTTCTGCGTCAAATGCCCGACCAGAGCATCGACCGCGTGTGGACCGGTGAAGGGCGCCTTACCGCTCAGCAGCTGATACATCAAGACGCCGAGCGCATACAGATCGCTCTGCGCGCTGGGCGCCTGGCCGCGGAACTGTTCCGGTGAACTTGCCAGCAGAAATGCCGGCGTGCTGCCGTTCTTCGTGCTCCCTGGTGTCAGCACTGGCCGTAGAAAATGCGAGCCCGCATCGAGCAGCATCACCTTGGGCGCGTTGACCGTGGCGTCGGTCACGAGCACGTTGCCCGCGTGCAGGGAGCCGTGCACCATGCCCGCCGCGTGCAGCGGCACCAGAGCTTCGGCAATGGCCCACAGCAGCGGCAATGCTTCGTTGAAGTGCCGCGCGCCTCGACGCGCGAGCACAGCCGCGATCGTTTCGCCTTCGTACGCGGCGTGTGCGATGCCAATGTGCTCGCCGTCGTCGTCGAGCGCGCCCGCGCGCACTGCGCTCGGCAGTCCGGGATGAGCGATCGACCCGGCGAGCCGTGAAGCGGTCAGAAAGCGATGTGCTTCCGAGCGCCGCGCTGCAACGCGCGGGTGCAGTGATTTGACGCGAAACTCCTGACCTTCGCGGCGAGCCCTGTACACGTTCGCCCAGGGTCCCGCGCCGAGCTTCTCGAACACCACGTACTGGCCAATCGAATCGCCCACCGAGAGGCCTTCGTCGCTGGCGGCGCGCTCGCGCACGCTCTCGAGCGAGCTGGGCAAGCCATGGCGGTCGAGCGCGATCGCGTCGAGCAAGGCATCGACGGCTTCACTTTGCACCGCCTGCTCGGAAAGGGCGCGCGCGAACGAGGCGCGAGTGGCGACGCCTCCGATATCCTCCGGTTCGAAGCCGAGGGCATCACGGCTCAATCGAGTAAGGTCAGGCAACTCGAACAATCGCTCGAGCTCGGCAGTCAGCGTCTCGACCAGCATTTCCGTCTTTCCGTTTCGACAAGGACCAGCCCAGTTTCGCTGGTCGATTCAGGGGTAGCAGGCGCGCTCGGAACCCAGCAACGGCGGACGCGGGAAAAAGCGACAACCCCGGAACCCACTCGGGGACCAGGGTTGACCCTTGCCGTAAGCGCTAAAAAATATCAGCCGAAACGGCCGCAGAGCGGCCGCTCGCTGAGCCGCGAGGCGCTCAGGCCGCGCTGGCCTTGGCCACGGTTTGAGCCGCGTATTTCTCGAGTTTACGGGCGTCCGAAAAGAAGCCGCGGATGCCTTCGCTCAGCTTCTCCACGGCCATTTGATCTTGGTTGTGCTCGAAGCGGTAGGCCTTTTCGTCGAGGTGAATCAGCGTGGAGTCGGCGGTGGCCGCAGCGCTCTTGGCCGTGAGCTTGGGCTCGAGTTCCCCGTCCTTGCCGGCCAGTTCGGCGATCAACTCCGGGCTGATGGTGAGCAGATCGCAGCCCGCCAGATCGATGATTTGATCGGCTTTGCGGAAGCTCGCGCCCATGACCTGCGTCTTGTAGCCGTGCTTCTTGTAGTAGTTGTAGATGCGAACCACGCTGGCCACGCCCGGATCTTCCTCACGCGGGATGTCGGCGGCGCCCTTGGCCTTCTTGTACCAGTCGTAGATGCGACCGACGAAGGGCGAGATCAACGTGACCTTGGCTTCTGCGCAGGCGACCGCTTGGGCAAAGCTGAAGAGCAACGTCAGGTTGGTGTGAATGCCCTCTTTTTCCAGCTGTTCAGCGGCTTTGATGCCCTCCCAGGTCGAGCCGAGCTTGATCAGCACGCGCTCGCGATCGACGCCCGCAGCTTCGTAAAGCTTGATGAAATTGCGCGCCTTGTCGATGCTGCCGTCTTTGTCGAAGCTGAAGCTCGCGTCGACCTCGGTCGAGACGCGGCCCGGGATCAACTTCAAGATCTCGGTGCCGAAGTTCACGAACAGCTTGTCCATGAACGCCATGGTTTGCGCTTCTTGGCTGCCCGGCTGCTTCTTGGAATAGCTCAGCGCTTCTTCCACCAGGTGCTTGTATTGCGGCTGCTGTGCGGCCTTGAACAAGAGCGACGGATTGGTGGTCGCATCTTGTGGCTTGGCTTTGCCGATGGCTTCGATGTCGCCCGTATCGGCAACCACGGTGGTGTACTTCTTCAGCGAATCGAGCAAAGACATCGGGAATCCTCCAGAACTGAGTGGGTAAGCGCAGCGATGATGCGCGCTCGGGGGAGCCTGCCTCCCAGCCGGAGCCAGCGCAACAGTTGGCCAGCGCGACGCGTCAGTGCCCCACGACCGCCGCTCGAAGCACTGCTCAAAAGGCGCCCATTGGCCGGTTGACCAGTGTACAAATGAATCCGCGAAGGCTTCCGCAGCCTTAGGGCAAATCGGCGGCGGACCCCAAGATATTGTGTTGACGGACGTCAGGTCCCCCACCTATAGCGGTGGCTGTGTTGGTGCCTGTGCATTCGCACAGGCTGAAAATGGGAACCCGGTTCAGAAGCCGGGGCTGCCCCGCAGCGGTAGGCGAGAACGAACTCCACGGTGGCACTGGTGCTGGTCCTGAAGACAGCCCCGGGAAGCAGTGGGCAGTAGGCAGCCGGGTTCGCCCGGAACGCTCGTGAGCCCGAAGACCTGCCAGCACCCAGCGCCGGGAGTCATCCGGCGCCGGTGATCTCGAGCGCCTCGCGGGAGGCCGCCCGGGTTGATTCGCGTTCGCGCAGCGACGGTGGTCGTGCGCGCGCGGTCACCAGGCCGTCTCTCTCGCGCGTCTCTCGGCTTTGGAGCGGAGTCATGCTGCTCGTTGCACGCGGAGTACAAGACCATGTTGAGCTCGTCCATCCCTACGTCGTTCGTCCCGTCGCCGTTCGGCCCCTCCCAGTCCGACGTCGACGCGGCGTCGTATCCGCAAACCACGATGCGCGTGAAGAAGCGCAACGGCGGCAGTGAACCAGTCAACGTCAACAAGATCGTGCGCGCGGTGAATCGCTGCTGCGCGGGTCTGCCCGACGTCGATGCGCTGCGCGTGGCGACGAAAACGATCAGCGGCTTGTACGACGGCGCCTCCACGCGCGAGTTGGATCAGCTGTCGATTCAAACGGCCGCGGGCCTGATCGTCGAAGAACCGCAATACGCGAAGCTCGCCGCTCGCCTGCTCTCTGGTTACATCGAGAAGGAAGTGCGCGGCCAGGAGATCCACGCCTTCTCGCAAGCTGTTTCGCAAGCCCACGAACTCGGCTTGGTGAACGAGCGGCTATTGGCCTTCGTCGGCAAAAATGCCAGGAAATTGAACGATTCGATCGCGCCCGAGCGCGATCGTGAGTTCGAGTATTTCGGGCTTCGCACGCTGTACGATCGCTATCTGTTGAAGCACCCGCGGACGCGCCTGGTAATCGAGACTCCGCAGCAATTTTTCATGCGCATCGCCTGCGCGCTGGCGGAGCAAGTCAGCGATGCGCTCGAGCTGTACCGCTTGTTCTCCAGCCTCGAATACTTGCCGAGCTCACCCACGCTGTTCAATTCCGGCATGAAGCACGAGCAACTCTCGAGCTGCTTCTTGCTCGACTCGCCGGACGATCACCTGGAGCAGATTTACAAGAGTTATACGGACATCGCGCTCTTGTCCAAGTTCTCGGGTGGCATTGGCCTCGCGTATCACCGCGTGCGCTCGCGTGGCTCGCTGATCGAGAGCACGAACGGCAAATCCAACGGCATCGTGCCTTGGCTCAAGACGCTGGATGCCTCCGTGTCTGCGGTGAATCAGGGCGGCAAGCGCAAGGGCGCGTGCGCGGTGTACCTCGAGACCTGGCACGCGGACATCGAATCGTTCCTCGAATTGCGCGACAATACTGGGGAAGAAGCCAGCCGCACGCACAACTTGAACCTGGCCAATTGGGTCAGTGATCTGTTCATGCGCCGCGTCGAAGCGGATCAGGATTTCAGCCTGTTCGACCCGAAAGTGGTGCCGAACCTGCCCGATCTGTACGGAGCCGAGTTCGATCGCGCTTACGAAGAAGCGGAGCGTCAGGGACTCGCGAGCAAGACGGTCAAGGCGCGCGATCTGTACGCGCGCATGATGCGCACCTTGGCCCAGACCGGCAATGGCTGGATGACCTTCAAGGACAAGTCGAACCGCGCCTGCAACCAGACGGCGCTTCCGGGGCGCGCGGTGCACTTGTCCAACCTGTGCACGGAGATCTTGGAGGTCACTTCGTCCGGCGAAACCGCGGTTTGCAATCTGGGGTCGATCAACCTCGGCCGACACATGAAGCTCGAGGCAGGCGGTTCGCTCGCGTTCGACTTCGAGCGGCTCGCACAGACCGTGCGCACGGCGGTCGCGCAGCTCGATCGCGTGATCGACCTCAACTTCTATCCGATCGCCGAGGCCAAGGCCTCGAACTTGCGCTGGCGTCCCGTGGGGCTCGGCTTGATGGGCTTACAAGATGTGTTCTTCCAGCTCAGGTTGCCCTTCGATGCCCCGGAAGCACGCGCGCTTTCGCGTAAAATCTCCGAGGAAATCTACTTTCATGCGCTGAGCGCCTCGCTCGAGCTTTCGATCGCAAAAGGTCCGCACCCGTCCTTCCCGGAGACGCGCGCGGCCCGCGGCGAGCTACAGTTCGACGCCTGGGAAGGCGCGCAACCGACCAGCCAGCGCTGGCTCGAGCTGCGCGAAAAGGTGCGCACGCACGGCCTGCGCAACTCCCTGCTCGTGGCCATCGCGCCGACCGCGACTATCGCCTCGATTGCGGGCTGCTACGAGTGCATCGAACCGCAGGTCTCGAACTTGTTCAAACGCGAAACTTTGTCGGGTGATTTCTTGCAGCTCAATAAGTATCTGATCAGCGAGCTCAAGGCACGTGGCCTGTGGAATGAAAGCGTGCGCACGCGGCTCAAGCTGGCTGAGGGCTCGGTGCAGGGCCTGGACGAGCTGCCGGAGAGCGTGCGCGCGGTGTACCGCACGGCCTGGGAAATCCCCATGCGTTCACTGATCGACATGGCGGCCGACCGCGGCGCGTACATCGATCAGAGCCAATCACTGAACCTGTTCATCGAGAACCCGAACATTGGCCAGCTCTCCAGCATGTACTTTTATGCCTGGAAGAAGGGTATCAAGACCACGTACTACCTGCGCTCGCGGCCGGCGACGCGCATCGCCAAGGCCACGGTGGACCTGCCTTCGCCCTCGCAGCTGCCGCCCGCCGTCAGCGAAGCCGATCCGCACGCCGTGCACGGCTACACGCCGCTGCCGCCCGCGATGGCGCCCGGTGAAGACACGGCGGCCGTCGCTTGTTCGCTCGAGAACCCGGAGAGCTGCGAGGCCTGCCAATGAACGGTTCTGCGCGCCCCAATCGCATCCTCGATCCCGGTCTGTGCCTCACGCTCAGGCCCATGGCCTACCCGGCCTTCTTCGAGATGTACCGAGCGGCGATCAAGAACACCTGGTCGGTGGAAGAGGTGGATTTTTCGACCGACGTGGCGGACCTCACGCAGCGCATGGGCGAACCCGAGCGCCACCTCATTCATCGCCTGGTGGCATTCTTCGCGACCGGTGATTCGATCGTGGCAAATAACTTGGTGCTCAACTTGTACAAGCACATCAACGCGCCCGAGGCGCGCATGTACTTGTCGCGCCAACTATACGAAGAGGCGCTGCACGTGCAGTTCTACCTCACGTTGCTCGACACCTACGTGCCCGATCCGGAAGACCGCGCGCGCGCCTTCGCCGCGGTGGAGAACATCCCCTCCATTCGCCGCAAAGCCGAATTCTGCAACAAATACCTGGATTCGATCGAAGACATCGGACGCTTGGAGAGCGCGGCCGACCGCCGGCGCTTCTTGCTCAATCTGATCTGCTTCGCCGCTTGCATCGAGGGCTTGTTCTTCTTCGGCGCGTTCGCCTACGTGTACTTCCTCCGTTCACGCGGTTTGCTGCACGGTCTGGCCGCGGGCACGAATTGGGTGTTTCGCGACGAGAGCGCGCACATGGCGTTCGCCTTCGAGGTAGTGCGCACCGTGCGCGAAGAAGAGCCGGATCTGGTCGACGAAGCCTTCCGCGCCGACATCCACGCCATGCTCGACGAAGCGATCGCCTGCGAGCTGCAATTCGCGCAAGACTTGCTGGGTGGCGGCATTGCCGGCCTATCCGTGCCGGACGTGAAGCGCTACCTCGAGTACTGCGCGGATCAACGCCTGGCCACGCTTGGCTTCGAAAAGCGCTACGGCACCAAGAACCCGTTTTCCTTCATGGCCCTGCAAGACGTGCAGGAAGTCACCAACTTCTTCGAACGGCGAGTCAGCGCCTACCAAACCGGCGTCACCGGCGACGTCGCTTTCGACGTCGCTTTCTGAGCGGACCGCACCCGGGGTGAGGTCAAAAATGACCCACCCCACGGCCTTCCGAGAGGGCGCCAAGATCGCCAAGGTCGCCAAGATCGCCAAGGCCGGACGGCGGCCCAGCAACACCGGATGAACCGGAGCGAGCGATCAGAGTTTTTGGGCTCTCCTGCACGTTTAGTGGGCGTGCAGCGGAGCAGAACGCCGCATAAAGGCCGAGATTTCGGCGGCGGGGCTCGGGTCGACAACGAGGAGGTTGAACGCGCATGGAGCGAAGGGAAATCTGGCGGTTCCTACGCCAACCAGAA
>Ga0315912_10004938_pt1 | contig 12393 bp, 13 predicted proteins | sample VfabasoilMG_FD_204469 | JGI IMG/M metagenome (GOLD analysis project Ga0315912, IMG submission 204469) | Garden soil microbial communities collected in Santa Monica, California, United States - V. faba soil | ecosystem: Environmental > Terrestrial > Soil > Garden | place: USA: California... | reverse complement strand
AATACCGAAGCTGGGGCAATGTGCGCGCGAATCCGCAGGTGGGATTGCTGTTCATGGATTTCGAAACGCCGAAGCGGCTGCGCGTGAACGGCACCGCCACCGTGAGCGACGACGATGCGTTGCTCGCGGATTTTCCCGGCGCGGTGTTCCTGGTTCGCATGACCGCCACGCGCATTTTTCCGAATTGTCCGCGCTACATCCACAAGATGCAGCTCGTCGAAGAATCCGTTTACGCACCACGACCCGAATACACACCGCCGGTGCCCGCGTGGAAGACGTTCGACGTGTTCAAGGACGCGCTGCCACCCCGGGATCGGTCGCCGCCAGGCGACAAATAACCTGTCGGCCATGCGCTGACACGAGTTTGTTAGTTTGTCCGGCAGTGCAGTCCGCTGCGCGGCGCCACCATTGCGCCATGAACAAGACACTATGCATCGCACTGGCCCCGCTGGCGCTCGCTGCCTGCGAAACTCCCCATGGCGCCGGAACGGGTTCCGGAAATGTTCGCGGCACGAACAAGCCCGTGGCATTCACGTGGCAGAGCGAAGGCGACAAGTCCGGCGACATCACCGCGACCTTCAACACGGGCCGCGTCTTCAAGGGCGAATACGTGCAGATCTCGCGCGACGTGCGCAACGACAGCCTCGATCCGCTCTGGAATGGCTGGGACCGCCCATACAGCAGGAACGACTGGCGTTACTGGAATGCGGATTCCCGCTCCGAGTTCGTGCGCGAAAACACTGGCCGCGTACTCGCCAACCTGCACTCCGACGACGGCGAATACATGCGCTGCCGTTTCAGGCTCCTCTCCCCCGAGCGAGGCATGAAAGGCGGCGGCGAAGGCCGTTGCCAGTTGTCCGAGTCCGGCCGTGAAATCAACGCGGAGTTCGAACGCCAGTCTTGATACGCTCCGCGAGGAGTGGCCCAGGACCTGTCGCAAACAAAGTTGACGAGTGCGCTGGCGTGGACCGCCAGCGCACTCTTCATCGCATCGTGGTTCCTTCCCGTGCTCCCGGATGTGCCGGGATGGATGGCATTCCGTTACGCGCTGGCGCCGCTCGTGCCTTACCAGGGGCGCGAAACCGGAATGATCGGCTGGGAAGACTCCGTGCCGCAGATCATGAGCGCGCTCACGAACCTGGTGTTCGTCATCCTCGTGAGCCTCTGGGCCAGCCGGCAGAGCCCGCGCCCGGGGATGTTCGTGCGCATCACCCTCGCCTGCTTCCTGTTGAACCTCTATTGGCTCGTGAAGGCGATCCGCGAAGATGGCCTCCAGGATCTGATGATTGGCTACTACGCGTGGCTCGCGGCCTTCGCGCTGCTGCTGACGGTTTCGATTCTCATCGCTTTCGCAAGCCGTCGAACATGGAGAACACCCACGGCCGACAGGCGGTCATGAGCGCGACGCTGCGCTTTTCGCGGCCGGACACGTGACGATCGAGATCCGCCAGCTCGTTGAAATCGGCGGTGAGCCGCGCGAGCTTGCGCTGCAGCACCTGGCGCGAGGCTTCGGACAACTCCGCGGATCGGAAATGTAGCACTTCGTCCTGCGCCTGGAACGTCGAGCGCATGAATTCTTCGCGCACCTGCTGCTCGTAGGTGCGACGTATGGGCCCATCCTCGCGCCAGGAGATCGGGGCGTGAACGCGAAGGCGCGCGCCCAGCCGTGCGCGCAGCTCCACGAGCTGCAGGTTGTCGAGCTTCACCAGCCAGCGTCGTAGCAGCTTTTCGTCGGCACCCAGCTCGGCCGCGACGTCGCGCGGTGAATGGCCATTGGTCAGCAGATAGAAACAGCCCAGCAACTGCGGATCGGCGGCGAGCGCCGACTCCTGCGCGGCGGTGAGCGTGCTCGAATTCTCCGCCTCGGCATGCGGCACCGGGCGCATGAGCTCTTCCATGGAGATTCCGACGGCCTCGCAGATGCGCTCGAGCCGCGGCAGGCTCAATGAGCCGCGCGACAGGATGCGTTTGACGGAAGGTTCGCTGAGCGAGATCCGCTTCGCCAGCATGGCGTAGGTGATGCCGCGCGAACGCAGGCTGCGCTTCAGCGCAAGGATGATGCGATTGGTTTCTCCCATGGCGGCCGATTCTGCCGGAAACCTCGAAGGCTGGCGCCCGAACCTCGAGTATTGCCATCCGATACCCGTTTTCAGGGTACTGCGGATATCACCCGCCGTGCGGGGGATGCGGATTCCAGCCGAGAACCACCATCAGCACGAAGAAGCCGACGGCATATCCCATGATCACGTGCCATCCCTCCTGGATCCACGTGAACACCGACTTCGCCTGCGGATACAGGTTCGACACGGCGACTCCGGCGGAAGAACCGAACCAGATCATCGAGCCGCCGAACCCCACCGCGTAGGCGAGCGCGCCCCAGTCATACCCGCCCTGCTCGAGCGCAAGCTTGGTCAACGGGATGTTGTCGAACACCGCGGATACGAAACCCAATCCCAGGGTAGTTTGGGCGGTAGCGTCAGGCAGCGCATCGACCGGCATCATCGATGCGAGCAGCACCAGCGACAGCAGGAACACGCTGCCCTTGGCGGCAGCAGGCACGGCCTTCCAGTCGGGACGACGCCACGGTGTAAGCAACAGGAGCACGCCGAGGACGGAGGCGCCGATATACGGGAACTTGTCGCCGCCCTCGTCCGCCAGCCGGTTGGCGTGGAGGTTGGCGGCGATGGCGCTGACGAGAATCAACACCACGATGATCACGCGCGCCCAGTCGACGTGGATATCGGGATCCGGGTTCTTCTCGATGGGCGAGAATCTCTGTTGCTGTTTTGACGCCGGGATTGCGAACACGATGAACGCCGCGATCGCCGCCACGTACGCATGCAGCACATCGAACGGGGCGATGCCATCTAGCCACATCATGGTGGTCGTCGTGTCGCCGACGACGCTGCCCGAGCCGCCCGCGTTGGCGGCTCCGACGATGGCGGCGAGATAGCCGATGTGCAGCCTGCGGTTGTAGACCGCGCCCGCCACCGTCGCTCCGATCAGCGCCGCGGCGATGTTGTCGAGGAATGCCGACATCACGAACACCAGGGCGAGCAGCACCACGCCGCCTTTCCAGTCGTCGGGCAACACGCGCGGAAGAAGGCGCGGCAGCTGGCTCTCCTCGAAGTGTCGCGACAGCAACGCGAAGCCGACCAGGAGCGCAAAGAGATTGGTGAGGATCACCCACTCCTCGAGCAGATGCCATTGCAGTCCTAACAAGCCGTCCTGCCCGTCGAACCCCGCGTAGAAAACCTTGTACGCCGTCACCACCGCGAGACCCGCGAGTGCGAAGGCGAGCGCATGGCGATGAAATATCGCCACACCCAGCAGGGTGAAGCCGAAGAAGAAGAATTCGACCGGGATCGTCACTCGGAAATTAGGGTGCGTGCGCGGCGATCACGCCGTCATTGACCGCGGCGGTCATCGACGCGATGTCGGGGGCCAGGTAGTGGTCGATGTCGTAGTGCGGTACGCGCGACCGGATGTCGCGCATCACCTTCTGCAATCGTTCCGACGTGAGATGCGGCGCGCGCAGGTCGACGCCCTGCGCCGCGGCGAGCAGCTCGATGGCGAGGATGCTGGCCGTGTTGGCACACAGATCCCCGAGCTTGCGCGCGGCGAACGTCGCCATGGACACGTGATCTTCCTGGTTCGCGGAAGTGGGCAGCGAGTCGACGCTCGCGGGGTGCGCCAGGAGCTTGTTCTCCGAAGCCAACGCCGCCGCGGTGACGTGGGCGATCATGAATCCGGAGTTCACGCCGCCGTCCTTGACGAGAAAGGGCGGAAGCCCCGACAGCGTGGCATCGATGAGCAGCGCGATCCGACGCTCGGCCAGCGCGCCGATCTCGGCGGTGGCGATCGCGAGATTGTCGGCGGCGAAGGCCACCGGCTCGGCGTGGAAATTGCCGCCCGAAAGCACCTCGGCCTGGCCATTGCTCCCTGCGAACACCAGCGGGTTGTCGGTGACCGCGTTCGCTTCGCGCAGCAATACCGCGCGCGCCGCCTCGATCTGGTCGCTGCACGCGCCCATCACCTGCGGCTGGCAGCGAAGCGAATAGGGATCCTGGACCTTGCCGCAATCGCGGTGGCTCGAATTGATGGGACTGCCCGCGAGCAATTCGCGATAAGCCCGCGCCGCGGCGATCTGCCCCGGATGGCCGCGCAACTCGTGGATGCGCGCATCGAAAGGGCTGGCCGAACCTTCGGCGGCGTCCACCGACAGCGCGCCGGCCACGAGCGCGGTGGCGTACAGGTTGTCGATCGCAAACAGATTCACCAGCGCGAGCGCGGTGGAGACTTGCGTGCCATTGAGCAATGCGAGGCCTTCCTTCGCGGCCAGCCTGATGCGCGAGAGTCCGGCGCGCTTGAGCCCTTCGTCCGCGCTCATGACCTTGCCGCCGCATTCGACTTCACCGACGCCTAACAACACGGCCGACAGGTGCGCGAGCGGCGCGAGATCGCCGCTGGCGCCCACCGACCCCTTCGACGGAATGCGCGGCAGCACGTCGGCGTTGTAGAGCTTGACCAGCGCATCGATGAGCACGCGGCGCACGCCCGAGTAGCCGCGCGACAGCGTCGCGATCTTCAGCGCGAGCGTGAGACGCACCACGGGTGCAGGCAGCGGAGCTCCGACGCCCACGGCGTGCGACAGCACGAGGTTGTTCTGCAGGAGTTCGAGCTGATCGTTGGGTATGTGGGTTTGCGCCAGGCGTCCGAAGCCCGTGTTGACGCCATAGGCGGGCTGGCCACGCTTGACGATCTCCGCCACGGCAGCCGCGCCACGCTCGATCGCAGCGTACGCATCCTTCGAAATCGCGAGCGAGACTCCGCCGCGCGACAAATCGCGCAAGGCACCGAAATTCAGGGGATTGCCGATCTCCAGCATCGCGCGATGATGCCGGAAAACCCGCGAGGTTTGGCTAGAATGCGCGCATCACCCGAACAAGGTTCCTCGTCATGGCAATTCCGCGCCTGGCCATCCTCGTCCTCTTCGCCCTACTGACCGCCTGCAATACGAACATGAAGCACACCCCCGCCGCCATTGCCGATGCCACTCCCGTTTCCCCGGTGGTTCCGCAGCCGCCCGTCGCCGCGAAGAAGCCGCACCAGGTGGTATCCGCCAATGGCAGCCGCGAAGACGAGTACTACTGGCTGCGCGACGACAAGCGCGAAAACGTGCAGATGCTCGACTACGTGAAAGCGGAGAACGCTTACGCGGACGCCATGCTCGCGCACGTCAAGGTGCTCGAGAAGAAGGTGTACGACGAAATCGTTGGCCGCCTCCAGCAGGACGACTCCACGGTGCCGTATCTCATGAACGGCTACTGGTATTTCCGCCGATTCGAAACCGGCAAGGAATACCCGATCTACTCGCGCCGCGCCGAGCGCGCGAACGCGCCCGAGGAAATCCTGCTGAACGTCAATGAATTGTCGAAGGGCCACGACTTCTTCGAAGTCGGCGACATCTCGATCAGCCCCGACACCAAACTCATGGCCTGGGCGGAAGACACGGTCGGGCGCCGGCAGTACGTCGTCAGGGTCATGGAGCTCGCGACTCGCAAGGTCTACCCGATCACGCTACCCAACGTCGAAAACAACGTGGTCTGGGCCGGCGACAACCAGACCTTCTTCTACATCGAGAAAGATCCCGAGACCCTGCTCGGGTTCCGCGTGCGCAGCCACCGCCTCGACAGCGCGAATCACACCGACGTTTCCGCGGATCCCGTGGTGTGGACGCAGGAAGACGAAAGCTTCTACACGCAACTCACACGGACCAAGGACGAGAAATACCTGCTCATCCACACGCAGAGCACGGTCTCGACGGAAGTGTGGTACGCGGAATCCACGGCGAAGAAGCTCGAGTTCAAACTATTCCTGCCTCGCGAGCGGGACCACGAATACCAGGTCGAGCACGCCAACGGCCGCTGGATCGTGCGCACCAACTGGCAGGCCAAGAACTTCCGCATCGTCGAAGTGGCCCCCGGCGCCGAGCGCGATCGCGGCCAGTGGAAAGACATCGTCGCGCATCGCGACGACGCATTCATCGACGCCTACGATGTGTCGCGCAATTTCCTCACGCTCGAGGAACACTCGGGCGGCCTGCGCAAGCTGCGAATCCGGCCATGGAAAGGGAAAGACGTCTTCGTCACGGCCGACGAGCCGAGTTACACCATGGCGCTCGACGTGAACCGCGAGTTCGACAGCGACAAGCTGCGCTACACCTATCAATCGATGGTCACGCCGCTCACTACTTACGACTACGACTTCAAGACCGGCCAGCGCGAACTGCTCAAGCGGGAGCCGGTGCTCGGCGGCTACGACCCGTCCAACTACTCGACCGAATTCGCGTGGGCCACGGCGCGTGATGGCACCAGGGTCCCCGTGTCCATCGTGTACCGCAAGACCACCGCGCGCGACGGCACCGCGCCGCTGCTGCAAATCGGCTACGGGTCCTATGGCTCCACCTACGATCCCGAGTTCTCCTACCTGCCGCCGTCGCTGCTCGATCGCGGCTTCGTCGTGGCCATCGCGCACATCCGCGGCGGCCAGGAGATGGGCCGCGCGTGGTACGAGAACGGCAAGTTGCTCAACAAGATGAACACGTTCACGGATTTCATCGACGTAACGCGCTGGCTCGCGGCCCATAAGTACTCGGACCCGAAGCGCGCCTTCGCCATCGGCCGCTCAGCCGGTGGCCTGCTCATGGGCGCCATTGCCAACATGGCGCCGCAGGACTACCGCGGCATCGTCGCCGGCGTGCCTTTCGTCGACGTCGTCACCACCATGCTCGACGAAAGCATCCCTCTCACCACCAATGAATTCGACGAGTGGGGCAACCCGAAGAAGAAGGAGTTCTACGACTACATGTTGTCGTACTCGCCGTATGACAACCTGGGCGCGCACGACTACCCGGCCATGTTCGTGCACTCGGGGCTCTGGGACAGCCAGGTGCAGTACTACGAACCCACGAAATACGTCGCGCGCCTGCGTGCGCGCCGCACGGGAAACAGCCTCGTGGTGTTGCGAACCAACATGGAGGCCGGACATGGCGGCAAGTCGGGACGCTACGAGCACTACCGCGAGTACGCGGAGCAATACGCCTTCATCATCGACCAGGCCGGAATAGCGCAATGAACCGGCGCTTGGTTCGCGCCGCTTGCTCGGCCGCGATGGTGTTGTCCGCACCGTTGTATTTTCATGCCGACTACGTGTGGGGCGAGTGCGGTTACGACTGCGCAATCATGGGCCAGGGATACATCGATGGAAGGGGCTGGGGGCCGGCGGCTGTCGTCGCGTTGTACTTCGCGGTCATCCTGTTCCTCGTGAGCGCAACATGGTTGGCCACGAGTCATGTCAAAGAGTGGCGCCAGAAGAAAGCCTCCTAGCGGCCCCATGCGCAACCACTTCGCGAAACTCTCCTGCCTGATTCTTGCCTTCGGCATGGCCGCCTGTACCACGTCGCGGCAAGTCTCCCCCGACGCCGCGCCCAAGGCGCAATTCGAAGCCGTGAAGTTCTCGAAGCTACCCGGCTGGCCCGCGGACGACGCGCTCGCGGCCTGGCCCGCGCTCGTGAGTTCCTGCAGCACTATCCACTCGCGGCCCGAGTGGGCGAACTTCTGCGCGTCGCTGGTCGCCGCGAGCCCGGGAGACGCGGACTTCGCTCGCGCTTTCATCGAACAGCAACTGACGCCCTACCGTGTCTTCCGTTCCTCTGGGCGCAAGCGCGAGAAAGCGGGCCTCGTCACCGGCTACTACGAGCCGCTGCTGCGCGGGTCGCGCGAACGCAGCGAGCAGTTCGCCACGCCGCTCTATCGACGTCCCGACGATCTGCTGATCGTCGATCTCGCGAGCGTGATCCCCGAGCTCAAAGGCAAACGCGTGCGCGGCCGGCTGGAAGGCAACAAGGTCGTGCCCTACTTCAGCCGCGGCGAAACTCGCGAAGCGGCCGGCCTCGTGGGCCACGAAATCGTCTGGATAGACAACGCGCTCGACGCTTTTCTGCTCGAGGTGCAGGGCTCGGGGCGCGTGCAGCTGACTACCGGCGAGACCATTCGCCTGCAGTACGAAGACCAGAACGGTCAACCGTACCGGTCCATCGGGAAATACCTCGCCGACCAGGGCGTCATGACGATCGACCAGGTCAACATGCCGGCCATCCGGGCCTGGCTCACTGCCAACCCGCAGCGGTTGAACGAAGTGCTCGACAGCAATCCGAGCGTGGTGTTCTTCCGTGAAGGACCGCTCGAGGACCCGTCGGTCGGGCCCAAGGGTGCGCTCGGCGTGCCGTTGACCGCGGGACGGTCGATCGCGGTCGATCCCAAGTTCCTGCCGCTCGGTGCGCCGATGTTCCTGTCGACGACGCAACCCGGCACCACGGTGCCGCTGCAGCGACTGGTCGTTGCGCAGGATACGGGCGGCGCCATCCGCGGACCGGTGCGCGCAGATCTCTTCTTCGGGTTCGGCGCCGAAGCCGGCGGTCAAGCGGGGATGATGAAACAGGACGGCGAAATGTGGCTGCTCTGGCCGAAGGGCGCGCCGCTGCCGTAGCTATCTAGCGCTCGCGAAGTCCGTCGCGCGCCTCACTCCGGAGGCATGTACCAGCCGCCGCACTTGGACGTCTTGCTCCACTGGCCATTGATCTTGTCCAGCCTCACGATGAATCCCCGCTCACCACTCAGCTCGACGGAGAGCCAGGCACTGAGGCCCACAGGGTCGAATATGACGCGCGAGGTCGCGAAATAGCGCTGACGCGGAATCTTCTGGTACGCGATCCCGAAGCCCGCGGTGCGAGCAAATTCCTTTTCAAGCTTCACGGGCTCGGCGCTGGCCGCCTTCAGTTCGGAAATGAGCGCCCGTGCTTCGGCCTCAGACAGGCCGCAGGATTTTTCGCGGTCCGGATCGATCATGGCGGTGGCGATGAACGAAGCCGAGGTGAAGTCCGATTTGAAATACCAGACCTTGTAGGGGCTCGCGGGGTTGTCGCGCGCAATGGACTTCGCGGCTGCCTGCCAGACCGCGAGCTCGTCGCCCGAGACCTCATTCGCAGCGAACGCGGAGCCTGCGGACAGCGTCAGGGAAAGGATTGGGAGGATGGAGAAGATCCGCGAGCGGAATGTGTTTGTCAGGGTTTGCATGCGCGCGAAACTTAAGAGAACGCTGCGCGCCCTGCCACTGGAAACTCGAGACATTGCGAACTGCGTCCGCTGCGCACGCTGTCAGCGCGTCATTTTCCCGAGGGTGCCATCGCGGTGCGCAGTTATGCCGCATCCACGATGAAATATTCTCAAGCGAGACCGAGTTTCACGCGGCCTCCTGCTCTGCCTTCAGCAGGTTCGCGGCATTTTTCTCCACCCACCGGCTGAAGAGGCCCGCCAGGCGTGCGAGCGAACGACCGAGCGTGGTGAGTCGATACTCCACGCGCGGCGGCACCTCGGGATAACTCTTGCGGCTGATGAGCCCGAATCCTTCGAGCTTGCGCAGCGTCTGGATGAGCATCTTCTCCGACACGCCGTCGACGCCGCGGCGGATTTCCGCGGTGCGCATGGGGCCGTTCGCGAGCTGCGTGACGATGAGCAGCGTCCACTTCTCGGCGAGCACGGCCATGATGCGGCGCGACGGGCACGCCGAGCTGAATACGTTTGCGGCACATTGGGCTTTTGGCATGCGCGCGAACCTACCACATCGGGGGTACTTACCGAAAGGTAAGTACTCATCTGACGTAATGCACGGACACTTACCGGGAGGTAAGTACTTGTGAACTGGTGGGTGCATCTCCAGAATCGCACCCTCTCGAATCAGCCCAACGAAATGGAGTACGTCATGCAGTTGTATTTCTCCCCCGGTGCCTGCTCGCTCGCGTCCCACATCACCGCGCGCGAAGCCGGGATCAACATCGATCTCAGGCGCGCAGACACCAAGACGAAGAAGCTCGAGGATGGATCCGACTACTTCGCCATCAATTCGAAAGGCGCCGTGCCGGCGCTCAAGCTCGACAATGGCCAGGTGCTCACCGAAGGCGTGGCCATCATGCAATACCTGGCCGACCAGAAACCGGAGAGCAATCTCGCGCCGAAGAACGGCACGTTCGAGCGTTATCGCGTGCAGGAATGGCTGAACTACGTCACGAGCGAAGTGCACAAGGGCTTCTCGCCGTTGTGGAACCCCGCGAATGAACAGGCCGTGAAGGACTACGCACTCACGAACCTCAAGAAGAAATTCGACTGGCTGAACACGCAGCTCACCGGCAAGAAGTACCTGACGGGTGACACCTTCACGGTCGCCGATGCCTACCTCTTCACCGTCGTGAACTGGGCCAACCCGCTCAAGATCGACCTCACGGCCTGGCCGGCGCTGGTCGAGTTCCAGGCGCGCGTCGGCGCGCGTCCGAAGGTGCAGGAAGCGTTGGTTGCAGAGGGCTTGGTCAAGAAAGCCGCGTAAATGGGGTCAGACCCCGATTGCTGGAAAAGGGGGCCGGACCTCGCCGAGGTTCGGCCCTTCTTCTTTACACCATCATCGCGACGCCGCCTGCCATCGCCGCCAGGCCCGCCACTCGGGACAGAACGCCAGCCATCGGCGTCACCTTTTCGATGAGCACGAAGAGCATCAGTCCGACGATCCAGTAGATGTTCATGACGCCGAATGCAAACAGCAGCGCCATGAGTGCCCAGCAGCAGCCGATGCAATAGCCGCCGTGAAGGAAGCCAAGCCGCAGCGACCCGCTCGCGCTCGCCTGGAATCCACCGTGGCGCTGCACGAATGACAGCGGCGCGCTGCACTGGGAGAGACAGGTCTGCTTGATCGGCAACCACTGGTAGATGCCAGCCGCAATCAATACCGCACCGGCCAGCGGCCGACTCGTACCCGCCATCATCGGTGTGATCAGTGCCTGCGATTCCAGCAGCCATTGCAGCAAGGTTGCCGCGGCCGAGAACGCCGCCCAAGACAATAGATAGCCCGAGACGAATGCGCTCGCCGGCGCGAACGCCTGCCCTTTCGCAACGCTGCTTCGCCCGACCGCGACGTAGAGCAGCACCATCGGCGCGACTGACGGCGTCATCATGCCGATCATCATCACGAGCCACATGACGAACATGAACCCGAAGTGCGTCGCGGTCCATGGAATGAAGTGCGGCGACATCATCGCCGACATGTCGAAGCCGGTGCCCAGCCAGTACGTGTAGCCGAGCGCTAACGCGCTCAGCGACATCAAGGCGAAGATGACGACGCCGCGATCGCGCCTGAGTGCGAACTCGAGCGGCTGTTTGATCAACGCTGGGCCGGTCAGTGGATGATGCCGTCCTGGCAGAGGTGCAGCTCGGCGAACTGCCCGTATGAGTCTTTCAGCTCGTAGCTGATCGGACCCGTCGTCTTCGTCCAGCCGCGCCCGATCTCGGCCTTCTTGAACTCGAACCCGCCGACCGGCTCGATGCGGATGCGATGTTCCGCGCCCGACACCGGATTCACGATGGGCTCGCCACGCTGCTCGATGTAGCCCGGCACGCGCAGGTGCGCGCGGCGCTTGTCGATGTCCACGTCGAAATCGATGTCGGCGAACACCGGATCGTGGACCTTCGTGAGCATCGAGAAGAACACCTGGAACATCGTGGCGCCGGGCTTCGTGTCCTGGCCGCTCATGATGCGCAGCAGCGCGTTGCGTTGCGCTTCATTCGCACGCTTGTCGACGATCGGAACTGCTTCTCCATTACCCATGTGGATGGCACCGGGATATTTGAAGATGCCGGCGACGCGGAGGCCATCCAGCGACACGGTGCCGTGCTGGCCCTTGTCGATGCTGATGCCCACCACCGCCCAGCAATTGCCATGGGTGGGCAGCGCGTTGAACTGGCAGGGGCAACCGTACGAACAGTTGCAGTTGGCGAACTCGCGCCCGTGCAGGGTCCACTTCGTGTCGGTCATGGCGCCTCCGAGGAATCGGTCTGCGGCGCCGATTCAAGCACGCGGGCGGCGAGGCTGACAATCAGGGTGACGCAACTGTAATGAGAATGCCGCGGAGGTTTCCCTCCGCGGCCAGCGGGCTTGCCTGTTTAGCCCGCTTTTTTGAGCGCCGGGGCGCGCAAAAGTGCGAAATCCACGGTGTTGAAGTTGTTCACCGCCACTTCCTGGTAGAGCTTTTTCGCTTCGGCCGTCGCGTTCGTGGCCTCGAGCGCCTGGGCCAGCAGGAACTTGTTGTGGAGTTGCGTCTGGTCGGCAAGCCGCAATTCGGTGACCGCCTTCTTGTAGTTCTTCTGGCGGAGCGCGACCAGCCCGAGGAGCTCATGCACAGGCTCCATCTTGCGCGGGTTGTTCTCACCGGCGACGAGGTCCGAGGTCTGTTTGGCAAGTTTCGTCGCGGCCTTGTAGTCACCTTTCCACGCGGCGAGCTGGCCGTCG
>Ga0315912_10004937_pt1 | contig 12397 bp, 9 predicted proteins | sample VfabasoilMG_FD_204469 | JGI IMG/M metagenome (GOLD analysis project Ga0315912, IMG submission 204469) | Garden soil microbial communities collected in Santa Monica, California, United States - V. faba soil | ecosystem: Environmental > Terrestrial > Soil > Garden | place: USA: California... | reverse complement strand
GCCCGGTCTACGGCGGCATAGTCCTCCGTTGCGAACAGAGAGCTAGTGATAATCACTCGGCAATAGTTCAGTGACAGTCCCACCAGTCACGGAGAGACAGTGGACCGACGAGGTCACGCGTGCGCTGGCAGCGGCTGGCCTGCCGTGGCAACTCGGTTCTTGCTGGTGCGAGAAATCCGCGTGCGCGGCCGAGGTCGTGCATCGCAGCACCGGCAAAACACGTCTCATCACGTTGTCCTTCGATGCCTTCTCCACCGCGGCGCTGCGCAAGGCGGAACTAGTTCGAGTGCTGCAAGCCAACTGCCCGACAACGCCGAAAACCGCGTAGGCGACTGCCCCTTCGCCAGGGCACAAGTGCGCCCACCACTGTGCCCACCACCCTTGAGACGTTGTTAGATTTCCTGAGACTTTCAGCGACGCCCAGAGACCACCAGCGCCTGTCGCGGCGAAGCGCATGGCTGAAAACCGGCCGACAACCACACGGACTCCAGAAAATGCAGATAGTCCTCCACCTTCTCTGGAAGGATCGTCAGCTCAATGTTGATGCGGGGTGCATTCACCGTGCGCCCACCAGCTGCGCCCACCACTGAGGGGTCGAACGGCGCAAGGACTACTGCTTTCGTTCCCGGCGGGCCGAAGCCAGGAGTACCCTGCCGAACGATAAACACTGGGCGACTAATCGCGAGTAATCCCAGTAGGAGCGACGTCATGCTGGCCGATGGGTCACCGTAGTGTCTTTCTGCGATGCGCGACTCGGAAACGAGTGAAGGGGAAGGGTCGCCGTAAATCGGCGCTAGAATCTGCCCCCGGAGGCTGTATGGATCGCCTGGGGTTACCCCTCGCTTTGATCGTCGCCAGCGGTCTCACTCTCGCCGCGCAGCAAGTGACGCAGACCTTCGAAGTTGCCTCGATCAAGCCGCAGAGTGATCCAGATCCGCCGCGCGGCGCCTCCTCACCCGACCGCTTTATCGATCCCGACTCGACCTTGCTCAGCCTCATTGAATACGGCTACGAGTTGACGGCCACGCAGATCGTTGGTGGACCGGAGTGGGTCGCATCGCGCCGGTTCGCAGTTGACGCTAAGGCCACTGGGGCACCCTCTCGCGCTGAGATGCGTCTTCTCGTTCGGGCACTACTCGCACAGCGATTCAACCTGACCGTGCACAACGAGACGCGAGAACTGCCGGTCTATGTGCTTGAACGGGTTCGGCCGAACAGTCCCCTCGGACCAGCACTACGTGCCACGTCCGGTTCCGAATGCACCGCCCCTGGCGTGACGCTTGGCCCGCCAGGTAAACCAGGCGACGGTCCACCGTGTGGGGTTATCAGCGCGTCTCCGGTTCGCATCATTGCGCGCGGCGTGACGATGAGCCAATTTGCCCGAAACCTGAGGGATCTGGGTGCCATGACCGGCGTTGATCGCGTCGTCATAGATCGAACCGGCTTGGAGGGCGGCCACACTTTGGAACTCGACTATCGCCCTACCGAAACCGCCCAACTGGCTGGCGGAACCGACAATCCCAACGTATTCGATGCCGTGCGCGAACAACTTGGGTTGAAATTGACGCCGACGCGTGCGCCAGTCCGCGTCCTCGTCATCGACAACGCTACGCTGCCGACGCCGGACTAAGGGCCAGCATCGATGGTGACACGGTGGCGTTCAGGCCGCCATCCCCCGCGAGTAACGCCGCAGGGACTTCCGATGTCCGTGCGGTCGGATCGTCGGATTCTCCACTGACAAGGCGCGTACCGAGCGTTCGTCCACGAGAAGGGCGTCTACATCTGGATAGACCTCCCTCCAGACGCCGATAACCAGAACTTCGCGATGGGCATCAACAATGCCGGGCGCATTGTGGGGAGCTACAAGAGCGCTACTGGCAATCACGGTTTCCTAGCTCGAGGCAAGAAACCCTCTAATCCAGTTGGACCCGTTCGTGGCGCGACGTGTTCCCCCTCTACCCTAATCTGGTGTTGGCGGCTCGACGTGATCGATCACGAGCGCCGACTGGTCATCCTTCTCGGAGACTAGCTTGAGCCCAAGTTGCTCCTGCATGGCGGTGAAGAGGTCGGGAGCAGTGGGATCGACGGTAGGAAAACGACTGCGATCGAACGCCCCTGTCGAGACCCACGGCGGCGCCCAATTGAAATCGATGTCGAAGGCTCCGGTCAGGCCCGTCTTGTCAACGATCGGCCGTCCCAGTTGACCGCGAAAGGCCGTGAGCTGGCCAATCGGCACGCCGCGGACGTGCCACGGCGGCAAGTCCGTGCCGACCGTCCCGCAGGGATGCTCTTTCGGCGTCGGATTGGTCTGGGCGGCGGCCGCAATGAGCGCGCGGCAGTCAACGGCGGCGGGACGCAGCCCCGAGCCCAATCGACCATCCGCTCGCGCGAGGCGGAGCGCATAGACGTCTGTCGGTCGGGACTCGATGTGGATGGCCAGCTTGAAGCGATCAGCAAGCAACGTTCGGAGCATGAGACGCAGCAGATCGACCGACGCCGGCGAGTCGGCCTTCGCGTTGACGTCAAAGCGATCGGCGTCGAAGTTCGGACTGCCGGGGCTGCCAACCCATTCCGGGGCGCCGACGATCGTGGTCATCCCTGGATATGCAATCTGCAGCAACGTGAGCATTGGCACGTTGATCATCGTGACGCGCTCGCCGGCTGACAGGCCCGCGCGTTGGAGGGACATCGGCCCCGCTTTGTTGGGCCTCACCGACGCGATCTCGAACGCTAGCGGCGGAACGCCGTTCGTATTCGTTTGAGACTGCGCGGTCAGACGGCCAGCGCCGATCGAAATCGACAGCGCAAGCGCAACCACGAGCAGCGGTCTCGACGCATGTCTCATGACGCCCCCTCTCCGCGTAGCCTACGCCGAACCGCGTGGCCAAGCCGCCTGATGTGCCCTGCGTGGCACAACCGAAGTGCAGGCCATCTTGAAGCGACGCGATGCCGTCAGGTAATGATAGACGCCGCACTGTTTAGGAACGACCGACGCCGCCCGACCCTTTTCGAGCGTGCCCACTACCCAGCCCGACCCCTTGTAGTCGTCGGCTGCTTCCCGCGAAACGGAACAATGACGGTGCGCTTGCCTCCAAAGCCAGCCACGCTCGATCGGGTGCAGTCTCGTCAGGATGCACGGCTACGTCGGACAGGTAAGCGCCCCATTGAGCCACGTTACTCCTCGTAGAATGGACGGCCGCGACCTTCCTGACCGCAAATCGTGGCTGCGCGGACACGGCCTGGAGGGGGACCATGCGTCGATCCCGCAACCAGCGTTTCGGGATGAATGAAGGATTCTAGTCGCCCCGCAGCGCCACGAGCGGGTCGACCCGCGACGCCCGGTGCGCGGGGATTAGACACGCGATGATGGCAACAGCAGCGAGGACTATCGGCACGGCGATGAACGTCAGTGGGTCGTAGCGCTGCGTCTCGTACAGCAGCGACGTGAGCCACCGCGTGGCCCCAAGCGCCACGATGAAGCCGATGGCGATACCCACACCGACGAGCCGAAGGCCATGCTTCACCATCAGCCGCCGCACCAAGTGCGGCTCGGCCCCGAGCGCAAGACGCACACCGATCTCCTGCGTGCGCTCTGACACGACGAACCCGAGCAGGCCGTACAGGCCGATCGACACGAGCAGCAGCGCACCGGCGGCAAAGATCGCAATCACCTGCGTGCTGAAACGCTGCGGCGCGATCATTTCGTCGACTCGCGCCTCCATCGTCGCCACGCGCGCCAAGGCCAGCTGGCCATCGAGGCCCGCCAGCTCCTGTTGAACGCTGCGGGCAAGCGCGGAGGCGTCACCCTCGGTCAGCACCGACAGCCTGAGATCCCGCCCTGCGAGCGAGCCGCGGGTGTTGATAGCGCGCACGGGAGTCTGGCGCAGCGGCTCGTAGATGTGTACTGGGCGCTCGTCGCCCAACGTCGCGACTGCCTGTCGCCCATCCGCCGCATCCTCGACCACGCCGACAATCGTGAGCCACGGGCTTCTGCTGTCCCGAGTGCCCCATTTCAGACGCTTCCCGATCGGATCCTGGCCTGCCAGGTACCGCTGGGCCATTTTGTCGTTCACGATCGCCACCTGGCGTTCGCCAGCCATTTCCTCCGGCGTAAAGGTCCGGCCACGGGTAACTCCGATCCCGAGCGTCTCGAAATACGAACCGAGCACGCTTGTGTGTCGTGAAGGCGGAGCGGCGCCGTCCACTCCCGCTTCGATCGTGAAGATGCCGACCGTGGTTCCTTCGAGAGGGAGGTCGCTGGACAGCGCCGCGCGCCGCACGCGGGGCAGCGCCTCGAGGCGTCGGACCAGCGAGTCCTGAAACCAGTAGACACGGTCAGCCGTGGGATAGGCCTCCCAGGGCAGCACGACGGCCGCGGTGAGAACGCCGGCGGGCCGGAATCCGCGATCGCTGTTGACCAGAGCCGAGAAGCTCCGCAAGAAGAGCCCTGCCCCCACCAGCAGCACGAACGACAGCGCGACCGTTGTCACGACGAGCGTGCTCTGGACGCGATGTCGCCGTCGTCCCGTGGTGCGTATCGTGCCCTCCTGGAGCACGTCCGACACGCGACGACGCTCGCGCGTCGCGAACGGGATGAGGCCAACCGTCACTGCCGTGGCGATCGAAAGGCCGGCCGTAAACGCGAGCACTCTCAAGTCGATGTCGACACCGTGAAGGCCAGGGATCTGCTCAGCGACGGCCGTCGGTACCGCGCGCAAGGCAAGCCTGGCCACGAACACGCCGAGGAGGCCGCCGGCCGCCGCAAGCAGCAATGGCTCCGACAACTGGAGCTGCAGAAGCCGCAGGCGCGTCGCGCCTAGAGCCACGCGAAGACCAATCTCATGCTGCCTCGCCGCTGCCCGGCTGAGTAGAAGGTTCGCGATGTTGGCGCAGGCGATCAAGAGCACCAGAGCAATGGCGCCGAGCAACAGGAGAATCGGCGTGCCCACGGCGCCAACGATCTCGTCATGCAGTGGGCTCGCGAACAGCAGGAGTCTCGCCCGCGAGCGGTTCCGGAGCGCCGGCGGATACTGTGCCTGGACCTGGGCCGCCAGCAGATCGAGCTCGGCGCGTGCCTGCGGCAGTGTGACCCCGGGCTTCAGCCTAGCGATGACGCTGACGTCGAAGCCGGACGCGTACTCCACCTGAGCGTTCCGCAAAGGGAGCGGTACCCAGACGTCGCCAGGCTGGCTGTTGAACTGGGGGCCGCGCCGCGGGAACTGCAGGTCCGCGGGCATGACACCGATCACCGTGTACGGCCTCCGGTCGAGCAGAATCGCGCGTCCGATCACGGCCGGGTCGCCCGCGTATCTCCGCTGCCACAGCTCCCAGCCGAGAAGGGCCACGTCGTGTCCGGGCGAATCTTCGTCGGGCCTGAACGGCCGTCCGAGCCCCGGCCGCACTCCGAGCATCGGAAACAGATCGGCGCTCACCTGCGCGATCTGGATCCGTTCCGGGTCGCTGGCGCCACCTGACAATTCGACCGACCTGTTGCGGAACGAACCGATAGCGTCGAACGACCGCGCATCGCGCCGCAAATGCGCGAGGTCTCCGTAGGCAAACGCCACTCGATCGATTCCTGCGGCCGGGACGCCCTCGTGCAAAAGCAACAGACGCTCTCCTTCCGCGAACCCCAGTGGGCGAAGGAGCACCGCATTGACGATGCTGAACACCGCCGTGTTAGCGCCGATGCCGAGCGCTAGCGTCAACACAACGACCGTGGTAAAGGCGCCGCTTCGACGCAGTCCACGTACCGCGTAGCGGCAGTCCTGCAGCAGGCTGACCAGGCTCGGCAGCACCGCCCACTCGTCGCGCATCTCCTCACGGATCCGGGCGGCACTGCCGAACCGCCTGCGTGCGTGCCGGGCCGCGTCGGCCGTGCCGGAGTCGCGCAGCTGCGCCTCGCGCATAGCGAGGTGGAAGGCGATCTCGTCCTGGAGCTCCTGATCGCGCCGATGCCCACGGAACAAGGCCACGACGCGAAGACGCAGACCATGAAGCCAAGCGCGCACGGTCAGACCGCCTCGAGCACGCGGTTGATCGCGGTGCTGGTCCGCCGCCAGGCATCAGTTGTCTGCCTGAGTCGCTTCCGGCCCTCCGGGCTGAGCCGGTAGTACTTCGCGCGGCGATTGTTCGCCGACACGTCCCAGGCCGCCACCAGCAGGCCTCGCAGCTCGAGCCGGTGCAGCGCCGGATAGAGCGCGCCCTCCTCGACCGACAGCGCGGCGGCGGACGCAGCGTGAATCCATTCGGCGATTTCGTAGCCGTGCTTCTCGCCGGACGTCAGTGTTCTGAGAATGAGCAGTTCCAGCGTGCCTTGGAGCAGATCGGCAGATTTGAGTTCTGTTCCCATAATCACCTTAGGTGAGACGAAGTCTCACCTAAGATGGTTAGGGCGTCAAGCGAGAGACGTCAGGTCCTCCGCCTTCTCAAAGAAGATCGTCAGCTCAATGTTGAGGCGGGTGAATTAACGGTGCGCCCACCACTGAGGGCCAGCACTGGGCCAGAAGCAACGACTCAAGTCGTCTATCCAGGACGGCCCGAAGGCAAAGGCCCCTGGCAATCGGTAATCCCTGGGCGACTTCTCGCGAGCTATTCCGGTTTTGAGAACGGCGCGCGGTGTGCCTGGTGCGCTCGTAAGCTCCCCCGTCAAGCGGACAGTTCGATAGGAGACTGTTCCGCTGCCGTGCTTCATCCCTTTGATGCCGACGATGGTGCCGGCGGGACAACCGAGGAGGTTGTTTCTCCCGCCACCTCCATCTCCACTGTCCTGTTGATCGACGGTCGCGGGCTCGTTGACGATGCCTCTTGGTTCTGCTGAGATTCGATCAACAGGAGGTTTCGGTCGACGCCCTGAGATCAAGAGTTTCAACACTTTTGAGCCCGGCCGTGCCAGGGAACAACGGCACCTCCGAGCCGTGATTTCCGCGTAGAGTGGTCCCGATGTCGTTTGAAGAGTTCGCCGAACAAATACGCGTAAGACTTGTCGACTACGCATCATCTAGAGGTGCAGCGGAACGAGCGGGCGACATTGCTCAGGAGACGATTCTGGTCCTGTGGACCAAGTACGCGCACCTGGAGAGGGAGGCCGATCTCGTCCCGCTGTCTTTCAGCATCTGCGCGAAGAAGATTCACGAGGCCCGGCGTTTCGTCGCCCGCGGCGGTGAGGAAATGCCCGAACACCTGGAGGCATTGGACCAAAGACCTGATCCGTACCAGGCCCTCGTCGACGACGAGGTTCGGGAACGATTGAGACACGCGCTTCGGCGCCTGTCGAGCCGGTGCAAGGAACTGATACGCCTGAGGCTGCTGGGACACACGACCGATGAAATCGCCGCGGCGCTACAGACGCGTCTTGGCGCTATGTATGTCTTGAAGCATCGTTGCCGTGAGCGCCTGATGAAAGAGTATTCGGAATGAAATCACCGATGGACGACTCGGAGTTCGCCGAACTGCTGGAGTCGTACACGTTCGGCGACATTGCGCCTACCGATCAGCAGCGCCTAACGAGGGCAGTGCTCGACTCGCCCGAACGGGCAGGGGACTTTGCCAAGGCGCATGAGATACGCGAGCAGTTCGCCGACGGCCGGTTTCGACGGGAAGCGCTGGATATTTTGGAAGAAGGGACGGTCGTAAGCGACATCGGCTATAGCGCTCGCGGAATCATTTACGCGCCAATGCCACCCAAGGCTGTCTCGCTGGATCGGCGCTCGCGCATCGGACGCTATCGCTGGTATGCAGCCGGCGCTGCTGCTGCTGCTGCGGTACTGATAGCCGCTTATGTGGCCTTCCGTCTCGACCCGCCTGTCGACGTCGCGAGCAGCCAGACCGCGGCCGCACCGCCAACGGTGGCGGTCACGCCAACCGTGCCGCCCTTAGTGTCGATGTCACCCGCTGACACTCCGGCTCTCGCCGCCGGTCTTGCGCTCGGATTTGTCGCATTCGAACGCCCGGCTCGTGAGGCGCACGGTGTGAGGCTCGACCTGCCTGGCGGCAGAAGCTACGCTTCAAACGTCCAGGTGACTGTGCGCGTGACACTCGATGTCGCGGCGCGCGTGTATGCGATCGTCCGCGGCCCGACGGGCTTGATCCGGCAGGTATATCCCGTTCCCACGGAAGAGCCGCGCGTCCTTGAGCCGGGCCCGCGCACCTTCGCCTTTGCAGCGTCCGAGCCTTTTGATCCGCCCTCCGGCGGAACTTTTATCCTCCGCGTCTTCAAGGTGGCCGACCTGTCTCGCGCCGCGGAAACCGACTGGCGCTGGATGGCAGGCAATGCTGAGTTCGCCGAAAGAACCTACACGGTCCCTCCCCGCTAGGCATTTCCGCAATCGTCCGAAGGGACGTGTAAGAAACATCTTCTGCCGTCATATACCCACAGCGATCGTCAATTCAGTCGGTCGCAGTGATGAACGGAATATGGAGGAAGAAGATGGAACGCTCGACCGGACACTCAGGATTCAGTATGTCGCGTGGCGCTCGCGCGCGCTTTGCCTGCGGAGCGCTGCTCCTGGCGACGTGCGGCTTCGGTCTTTCGTCGACGCTCAACGCTCAACGCAGTGACACGACGCGTTCACGCTCTGTTAAGGCCGCGTCGCAAACGCACGCACCTGCCGTGTTTCACACGCGCAACGGACGGACGGCGAGCGTCCTGCGCCGAGTCCCTGGCGGCGTGGTGCTGTCGGTTTCGGATGGTCGCAATCGCGCCATTGGCGTTGTGACGGTGATTGCACCCGCCGCCGTCGAACTGGAGTGGGGTGATGTGAAAGGATGGATATCGAAAATTGGGGACATCTGCGGCGACATCAAAGATCTCGCCGACGATGTCGTAAGCGACGAAGATGGCAACGCCACCGGAGGCAGCACTCGGACGCCGCGCGTGGAGTGCACGGCAACGGTTGAAAAGGATGGACGTTTCAGCATGAGTTGCAAGCAGGTGACATAGAACCGCATCGATCTTCACGGACAGGCGTCTGCGGCGGAGGTCCTCACGGCAGTCGCAGACGCTGCCTCGTGATCAGGAATGCATCGGTCGCAAAGCTGACCGCGGCATCAGGAAGGTCAACGTTCGGTCCGAAGGAAATCCACTTCAGCGCCTTGCCGACGTGCCCCTCGCCTTCTGCTTGGCGCGCTCGATCATCTGGTTGACCTTCCCTGGGCCCCGGCCAGGAAATCAACCTCGCCGAGCACGACGCCGACGAGCGTCGAGCGGCTCGTGCCTCCGACGGGATGGCAATGGCATTCCGGGACATTCGACCTGCGACCGAAATGGCTGGAAGGGTGCCGCGAGTGCAAAGCGCCCACCACCGCGCTCACCAGATCTGGTACCCGTTGAGATTCCCTGAGTGTTTCAGCGACTCCTGGAGACGGACGAGGGGCCTCGCGCCAGAATCTTGAGAATGCACAGAAAACGTCCCGGACTCCAGAATTATGGGATTCTCCTCCGCCTTCTCTGGGAGGAACGTCAGCTCAATGTTGATGCGGGTGAATTCACGCTGCGCCCACCAGCTGCGCCCACCGTTGACGGCCGGCGCGAATCCGGACCGCAGGGACGAAGATCAGCGTTCGGCCAGGACGGCCGAAGCAAGGGACCCCCGGCGATCGATAAACCCTGCGACTAATCAGGACCGATTTACAGCTTCGTTTTCGCACGGTCGTTCCGCGATACCGAAGCACGCGATTGAGGACGTCTATGGAGGCATCATCGGTGTCGATGAAATGTCTCCCGCTGTCAGTTCTGCTTGTGCCTGTCGGGCTAGCCTGCCAACCGATATCGAGATCACGATGAGAGTAGGCTCCGACGGCGTTCCCGATCCGCGATACTAGAGCCGATCGTATAGGTTGCGATAGTGGCCCTGACCTGCCGTGGAACGGTCCGGCCTGAGTGCCTTGTCCGTCACGAGTAATCGCCGACCGACCTCATCTAGAAATGGCTCGTCGCAAGGGATAATGAAGCAGGTAGGGGGGCGACCCCACGAGTATCGAAAAATGGCCGACAACAAGGGCGAATCAACGGGTTCCAGCGCGGCGGAGTTGACGGCAAGCGGCGACGCTGCGAGCAGTGTAAAGGCAGCGATCCACCTTTACTATGCCGCCATTGAGGCTGACCCTACGTACGTCCCAGCACTTGAGGCACTTGCGAATGTGTTAGCAAGGAAGGCGCGCTGGCAGGACCTGGTCACGGTGTGCGATGAAGCGGCCGAACGTGGAATCACCACGCCGGGACTCGTCGCCGCGCGCTCGACCGCAGTCGCGTCGCAGTTCGATCTTGACAGTCCGGATGGATTTCTGGCTGCCGTAAAAGCCGTCCCTCGCAACGAGCGTGTCCGGTCGCGAATGGGTCCTTTCGTGGCGACGCAGTACAAGCGAGACCAGGTGCGCAGCGAAGAGACGCGTTTGCGAGACGAGAAGCGCGTGCGAGAGGCGGAAGAGGCGTTCCTGCGGCCCCTTCCGACCATGATCAGGATCGAAACGGCTAGCTCTTGCAATCTTCGGTGTCAGCACTGCACCACAGGTGTCGCATACGAGAGCACCGATCGCCGAGTGATGAGCATGGACACATTTGAGCTCGTCATCCGGCAACTGCAGGATCTGCCGACCATCAAGAAAGCCGCGATGTACCTCGGCGGCGAACCGTTCCTGAATCGGAACCACGCGCTAATGTGTCGACGAATTAAGGCCGAGACAGGCATAACGACCACGAAGTTTGTGACGAATGCAACGCTACTAACCGACCGGATCTGCGCAGACATCGCGGCGAGCAGCGTCGATTCCATTTCGATTTCCATCGACGGACGTTCTCCGGAGGAAAACGACGTCATCCGAGAGCGAGGTCGCTACGAGACGATTCGGAGCAACATCCTGATGCTTCGGCGCCACCTAGACGCGGCGGGAGCCAAAACAGTGCTCCAGATTGGTAATACGCAACTCTTGCGTCCTGGCGACCCAGTCCAACCAGTCGTACCTGAGTTCCTCCGACGCGATTTTCCGGGCTTCGAAATCGGCTCCGGATATGCGATGGTCTGGCCTGGCATGACTGTCATTCAGTCCGGTTTGGGTAACGTGTCCCTCAATCAAAAGACGCCTCGGGGATTCTGTGACCACCCGTTTTACGATGTCGCCGTCAGAGCGAACGGCGACATCACGCTTTGTTGCTACGATATTTCCGGCATTGAGGTCATGGGCAACGTCCACACTTCGACGATTGCCGAGGTCTACGAATCGCCGAAGTACCTCGAGCTGCGTCGCGCGATCCTGCATCGCCGCGTGGATCTTCTTCCCGCGGTCTGTCAACGATGTAGGAACTACAGCGGAAATCGTCTTCTTCAAGACTCCATAGAACTCGATACCGCGTAGGTCGTAGCGGGATTCTGTCGCCGAAGTCGAAAGGGGCGGTCCCCCATCACTTGAAGCCACTCAACGAGACCGGCCTCAACCAAAATCGCTGTGGCATCGTTGACGCGTTTGGGGGACGAGCCCACTCAAGGCCTTCGAGCGCCTAACCGGGCAGTCTCGCAAGATGTTGATCGACGCGAAGCGGGGCCATCGCGAGTTGCGCCGCGAAAATCAGGAACTGCTGATCGCGGTCGCCCGACGCCTTCGGCTGTTATGACCTCGCGTCAGGATCGGGGAATCGCGCCGATCCCCGACGTTGACCGGCCGTTCGAAGGCCTACGGATCCGTCGCTCACTAATCGTGCAACTAATCCGGAGTCGGCGCATCGATGCGCTCGACGATAAGAACCCTAACCGGTCTGCGAGTTGAAACTAGCTTCAGGCCAAGCTGCTCTTCGAGCGCCGTACGCAGCGCCGGTGCACTCGGGTCAGAGAGCAACCCCTGAGAAGAACGATCGGCGACCGGTGCGTCATCTGGAGCAAATGTGATCGAGAGTTCATATTCACCTGCGAGAGACGTCTGATCCATCACTGGCCGCTGCACTCTTGGCGCCAGAAACAGGCTTATGAACTGACCGATGGGTATGGAGCCCGCCGCAAACCACTGGGCGTTGGCAGCAATGCCGCAGCGCGGAGGACCACCTGGGCGCGATGGCTGCTGAGCGCAATCTTATCCGCTGCGGCGCGGATCGGCCCGCAGTCCACCGCTGGCGTGCGCAGAGTCGGCCCGACGGCACCATCCGCGCGAGCTCTCACCAAATCGTAGGCAGGCATCGGGCGTTCCTCGGTGTATCCCCTGAAATTGAATCGTTCCACGAGCAAGTGCCTGACCATCATCCGAAGTGGTGCCGCTTCGCCTCGCGCACCAAGCTCGCTGAGCGAAAGCGTCCTCCCGGGTTTCGCGATGACGTCGTATCGGGTGGCACTGATCCATTCGGGTGCATCGACGAGTTGGAAAGCGTCGTCGAGGTCATAAGCTGAAAAGAGAAGGAGGCTGACCGGCGCAT
>Ga0315912_10004936_pt1 | contig 12398 bp, 10 predicted proteins | sample VfabasoilMG_FD_204469 | JGI IMG/M metagenome (GOLD analysis project Ga0315912, IMG submission 204469) | Garden soil microbial communities collected in Santa Monica, California, United States - V. faba soil | ecosystem: Environmental > Terrestrial > Soil > Garden | place: USA: California... | reverse complement strand
TCGCCTCCCGCTCGCCACCTCGACGGCCGACGCGATGTCCCCTCAGCTGGCGACGAGGCGTCTCGCGGCGGGCAGGGGAGTCCTCTCGTCGGGCACCCGCCTTGCAACTCAAGCCGTCATGGCCCCGCGCATACCCACGCTGCTCGGAATCGTCGCCCTTGCTGCCTGTCAGTCGAGCGGGTCGGACTCGACGGGGCCGGTGCCGGGGGACGGTTCGACTCCGGTCAATCCCCTCGCCACCGAGCAGGCTGGCCTGTGCCGTGGGGTCGCACTGCCCGAGGATCAGGCCTTCCTCGCTGCCGACCTCTGCGTCCGGGCGGTGGCGCTCGGGCAGGGGAAGCTGCGTCAGCTCACCTTTTCCTCGACGGGTGATCTGCTCGGTGTGACGAGCGACGGCGCCATCGTGCGCTACCGCGACACGAACCAGGACGGCTATTTCTCCGGTGCTGAAGAGATCCAGACGATCGCGCGCACGGGCGCCAAGAACGGCAACAACGCCGCGTTCGACGCCGACCAGACGTACCTCTACGCCGGCTCGCTCGAAGGCGTCCGGCGCTTTCGCTACTCGTCGCGCCTCGACGACCTGGGCACCGGCGAGGACGTCGTCCTCGGTGAGCCATCGAGCGGCACTCACTCGCTCCACACCGTGAAGGTGTACGACGGCTACCTCTACGTGCACTCCGGCTCGGAAGCCAACGCCGCCGCCCCCGCGTCGCCGGACTACGACACCGAGCGTTCGGTCTTGAAGCGCTTCTGGCTGAGTGATTTTTCCGGTGTTCCCTTCGATTGGGCGGATGGAGAGCTCTACTTCGGCGGCATCCGCAACATGGTCGGGTTCACCCAGAATCCCGGCGACGGCGCGCTCTATGGCGTGGTCAACGGACTCGACGATCTGGCCTACCAGGGTGTCGACGTGCATCTCGACAACCCGGGCGAGGACGTCATCCGCCTCGAGCCGGGGAACGCCCACGGCTATCCGTACTGCTTCACGGCCGCGCACATCGTCAAGGACGAAGGAATGGTCGCGGCCGGGTCGCAGCTCGCGGCCGAGGTGCCGGCGATCCAGCCGAACGAATCGCCCCTCGTGAATCCCCACGACGATGAGTGGTGTCGGGAGAACTCGACCGAGCCGCTCACGTTTCTTCCTCCGCATTCGGCGCCGCTCGACATCCTGTTCGTGAACGACGCCGCCGCGCTGCCTGCGGAGTGGGAGGGGAGCGCGCTCGTCACCCTCCATGGCTCCTGGGACACCACGCCATCGGTCGGCCACCAGGTCGTGCGCATCCCGCTCCAGAGCGATGGCGCCATGACCATGCCGACGGCCATGCCGGAGCGTACGACCTTTTCCCACGAGGTGATTTTCGGAGGCGCGGAGGGCGACGGCGCGTGGGGCTGGGCTTCCGGCGCGGTGGGCGAGTATCCGGTGCGTCCGGTAGGCATCGCCGTCTCGCCCGTCGACGGCGCTCTCTACGTCTCGAGCGACAATGCACCCGTCTATCAGGGGGCCGACTCGCCGCACGAGGGCGCCATTTACCGCATCGCGCGCCGCGGGCCCTGAGCTCGCGCATGGAAGTTGCGTAGTCGTTTCCACAACCGAGAGGTGTCCCCATGAAATCATCCCTGTGCATCGTTCTCCTCGCATTCCCGCTCTCCGTCGTCGCATGCAGTCACGACGACAAGCCCCCGCTCACCGGTCCTGATCCGGACATGACCCCGGCCGCTCGCAACTCGCCGTCGGCTCCTGGCGAGCTCGGGGCAGAGGCATCCGAAGCGCTCAGCGACGCGCAGATCGTGACCGTCTTGCGCGCCGTCAACGTCGCCGAGGTGGACCAGGCCCGAACGGCCGTCGGGAAGGTTCACGACGCCGCCGTCAAGAAGTTCGCCGAGATGATGATCGCCCAGCACGGCCAGGCGGTGAAGAACCTCGACGCCCTGGACGACAAGCTCGGCTACAAGGAAACGGACAGTCAGCTAGGCACCGAGCTCGGCGTGAAGGCCACGCGGACCGAGCAGCAGCTCTCCGCCGCGAAGGACGAGAACATCGATCGCCTGTACATGATGAGTCAGATCGATGCGCATCGGCTGGCGCTCGACACCATCGATTCGCGCCTCATTCCAGCAGCGCGTCACGACGACGTGAAGAGTCTGCTGCAGACGACGCGGCCGGTCGTCGCCGACCATTTGGTGCAGGCGCAGCAGATCCTCGAGGGCCTGAAGTAGCCGGTAGTGGGGCGTGCGTGGCGAAGTGACCCTCCGACGCGCAATGCCCCGCCCGCGCGATGCAAATCGCGCGGGGCTTTCCGGGAGCGGGAATCAGCGCACCTTGGCACGAGTTTCGCTAATGACCTGCTCAAACGAGTGATGGAACCGATGCCCCTCGATTTTACCCAATACTTGAGCAACCGGTTCGGACTCACGGAGTCTGCGACGAACGAGCTGCTCGGCAGCTGGCTCAGGGCGTACGAGCCCGAGTCGGTCCGACGCGAGCGTGAGGAGCGCGCCCGGGAGCGCCAGCGTCAGACGATTTCCGAGAGCAGCGCGCTCGGGGAGCCCCTCGCGCGAGCTGGGTAGACGTGGGGGGCCTTGCACACGAGGCTGACCATGGAGAAGAGCACGCGAAGCCGCGCCAGGAAGCCCAGAACCTCCGTCAAGAGGTATGGCGCGAAGGCGCAGGAGAAGGTCGAGCGCAGCCTGCACGAGATGAAGCACGGCACCCTGCGGTCCGGGCGATCGGGCAAGCGCGTGACGAGTCGCAAGCAGGCCATTGCCATTGGCCTCTCGGAAGCACGACGCGCAGGTGGAAAGGTTCCGCCCGCGCCGAAAACGCACGGCTAGGCCGGCGGCTCGAGCAGCGGAGCGTTCACGACGCGCTCGATGGTCGTCGGGTAGGCGGGTTTGACGACGAAGTCGTCGAACCCGGCGGCCGCGGCACTGTTTCGCGCGTCGTCGTCCGAGTAGCCAGTGAGCGCGATCAGTCGAATCCCGGCGCCGGCCACCGTCGCGCGGATGCGGCGCGCGACCTCGCAGCCGTCGACCCCCCGGAGGCCGAGGTCGATCAGGGCCAGGTCCAGCCCGCCGCGCTCGACATGCTCCAGGGCCTCCTCTGCCGTGGCAGCCTGGACGGCTCGGTGCCCCATCGCGTCGATCATTTCGCCGAGCAGGTCGCGAGCGTCGTCGTCATCCTCGACGATCAGCACGGTGCGTGGCCGCGACGGGCGGCTCGACGAAGGGGGATCCGAGCTCACGGCGCGCCAGGCTAGCGCGAGACGAGCCGCGCGCGGAGCCCCCGAGCGCGGGGCCCTCGGCGGAGATCCGGGCCCGAGTGAAAATTCGAGCCAAAACGGCCGCCCCGCGCCGGGGGCATATGGGCTAAAATGAGGGCTTCTTGGCTCGCTCGCTGTCGGACGCCGCGCGGCTCATGCAGACGCTGGTCGTCGCCGGCGCTTCGCTCGGCCTCTCGGGCTGCGGGGGGGAGAGCCGTCGCACCCTGGAGGGGGCGGGCGACAACGGGGGCGGGGGTGGCACGACGGGCTCGGGCGGTGGCACCGCAATCGGAGGTCGCGCGGGGGCGTCGGCCACGGTGTACACGGGAGACATAGAAGGCTGCCCGTCTGCCCAGCGCGTGTGCACGTGCTCGTACGAGCCGCCCGCGGCCCTGTGGAGCTGCACGTACCGCCACCCGTTCGGCTACTACGGGGACTCGACGACGTCCCTCAAGCTCACCAGCATGGATTGCCGGTGCGATGCGACTCGCCCGGCCGCGCCCGACGCCTGCGCGTACACCGAGCAATTCACCTGTCTGGAGTACACACCCGAGCACGAGGCGTGCGTCTGCGAGCCGACCGCGCCGCAGAGTGAGGACGACTGCGACGGTCACCGTATTTTTCAATGCGCCGCGCAGGATCCGCTGATTGGTTGCGCCTGCATCACGCCGATCCGATGAGGCGTGGTTGAGACTCGAGCGCTTCGCCAGCACGCCGCTCGACGTCGCCGGGCTGTCCGCCGAGATTCGCGCCGACATCGGGCGACACTGGGCACGGCGCGCGCAGTCGGAGCTCACCGCGGGCATCGTCTTCGCGAACATCAGCGTGGCACTCCTCGCGCAGGGCGTCCCCCCCGAGGTCGCGTTCCTCGCCGCCCGCGCCCATTCGGACGAGGTGCGCCATGCCGAAATTTGTCGGCGGGTCGCCATGCGTTACCTCGGCAGCGACGTGCCGTTTCCGAAGCCGCGGCAGATCGAGAAACCGGCGCCGGCACCGAGCCAGGCGCGACTCGCGGCGACGCTCCACGTCGTGCAGAACTGCTGCTTCAACGAGTCCGTCGCGATGGTGTTCCTTCGCACCTGTCTGGAGCAAGCGGAGCACGAGCTCGTTCGCCTGGCCCTGCGTGAGCTCATGCGTGAGGAGGTCGACCATTCTCGCATCGGCTGGGCACTCTTGAGCTCCGAGGCCGTCACGGCTGCGGACCGCGCGGCCGTGACGCGCGCGGTGCCGGGTTTCATCGACGACATGCGAAAGATCTGGCTCGCCGATGATGCCGGGCGCGAGCTGCCCCGCGGACACGGCGCGCTCGACCCACCCGATCTCGAGCGCGTCGTCGAAGAGGCGCTCGCCGACCTGATCCTACCCGGCCTCGAGCATTGCGGCGTGAAGCTCGCCGGCTAGTCGAGTCTGCTTCCGCCCCTCGACCAAAGTAGGATATACTCACTCCGTTTAAGGAGCGTAACGGTGCAAATTTCGCCCAAAAAAGCTTTGATTCGTGCCTGGCTGTCGTTCGCGGCGCTCGCCATCGCTTGCGACGCAGAGCCGCCCACGCTGGAGTCAACGACGAACGCCGGCGGAGCAGGGAAATCCGCGGGCATGGCGGGTCGAGCCACGGGTGGCAGCGCGGCAACGGCAGGAGGCGCAGGGGGCGCGGGAGATGCCGGCGCTCCCGCGGAGGGAGGCACGAGTGGCACGGCTGCGACGGGCGGAGGCACGGGTGGCGGCACGGGGGCGCGTGCAGGCTCGTCCACCGGCGGTGACTCCACCGGCGCGACCGGACAGGGTGGGAGTACGGCGAGCCCGGGAGGCTCGGCCGGTGAGGGCGCGTCCCCGTCGACCGGCGGGACCGGCGACGTCGGCGGCGAGGCGGGGAACGCCGGCGCTACGAGTGGCCCCGACCCGGATAGCGAAGCGCCGACCCGCCTTGCGAGCGTCGTCGCACAGTGCGGTGCAGAGGGCACGGAGGCCGTGGTCGAGTCGCTCGCACGTGCGGGCATCGAGACCATCGACAACGTGAGCGGCGAGCTCTTGCTCGAGGTGACGCCTCCCGTCCGCGGCTTGCACGTGTGGCTCAGTCAGGCGAGCGCGATGGCGTGCGATCTGGCGAACGGGGGAGGCATCCGGGGCCAGGCTCTCGACGACATGGTGGGCCCGATCCCGCTGTCGGACACCGAATCCATGGCGTTCTCGTGGTTCCTCGCGGCCTACGTGACGGCCGAGGAGGGACCCTTCGGTCAACAGCTCAGCCGAAAGCTCATGAGCGGTGCCGTCATCGAGGATCACGCGACGCTCGTCTACCCGACGCTCGTCATCCAGCTGTTCATGCGGGAGTTCATGCTCCCGGCGCTCGCGGAGGCGGCCGGCCTCCAGGCGAAGCGGGGCACGTCGACGAGGCCTCCGCCGATCGCCTTCGCGTCGGGCGACCCTTGCGCGGCCATCGGTGAGTTCCTCGACGATCTGCCGAGCGCAGTCGAGGGGGCCATCGGCAAGCTGGCCGAGGGAGAGTCCGGCTTCATGGGCTTCATCGTGAGGGCGGCGGCGAAGGCGGCCGGCTTCGCCGCCTACGCGACAGCGCAGGGGGTCCGTCAGTTCCTCCAGCACCTGCCGGGCGTCGACCTGCTGCGCGCCGCCGGTGCCGCCTCGTCGGCCGTGGCGGACATTCGCGCCATGTTCACGAACTGGAACATCACGCTCATTTCCCTCCCTCCGACCCAGCACAAGCCCGTGGGAGGCACCGGGAGCGGCCAGTTCATCCTTTCCGTGAGCGCGCCAGAGCCCGGGTCGGACTGGCCTGGGCCGCTGCGCTCCTGCGCGGAGCTGCTCAACGTCTCGCTGCCGGACTTCGGCACGGCGGACGGCTCGAGCGTGAAGTGGATCCAGGTGTCGGGCTTCAACGACCCGATCAGCGAGAAGAACAAGGAAGAAGTCCTCGCAAGCAGTCAAGCAAAGCTCAACTTCGACGTCGTCACGGAGCCCGCTACCCGCCACCGCGAAGGTCAGTGCGAGCTCAAGACGCGACCGAGCGTGACCGCCCAGATCGGATTGCCGGGGCTCTCCCAGCTCGGCTCCACACTGGCGGGTTTCGCCTCGCCGGTTGCCGAGGGTTTCATCGGCGCGGGCGCCGATGTCGCGGCGGAGCTGCTCGGCCCGAGTAAATCGGGCAACACGGAGATCAGTTACCATCCGAAGGAGGCCAAGCTCGACTTCGTCGGCGGCCTCGAGCAGATCCACGTCACGAGCAGCACCGACGGCGTCGGCCCGGACAGCGCCTGGTCGGGCACCTGGGCGAGTCAGCAAGAGACCACCGGCCTGATGTGTGGCCCGCCAGATCAGAAGAGCGTGGGCTGGCAGTTCGCGTCCGGCAGCGCAAGCCTCTCCATGTCGTTCATGCAGTCGGGCGGTGCCATGCAGTACTGCTCCATGACGATCACGGAAACGCTCACCATCGAGCCCGACGGCAACGGCTGCAAGCTGGTGACCGATGGCACCTACAACTCGGTCATCAAACCCCCCGATCCCGGCGGAGCTGTCCCGGCGAGCGGCATACGCGACGAGGGCTACGCGCTCACGCTGATTCCGGACTACTGAGCGCGGCCGAGCAAGCGTTCACGCCCATGGGCTCCGCGCATTGGCTCGCAGCAATCCCCGCGCGCCGATCCTGGCGCGACAGTCGGCGCAGAGGTCCCGCTCGCCGTCGGTCGTGAGCACCGTCCCGCCGCCGTCCTGCATCAAGCAGCCGTGCGTCTTGCAATGCTCGAGACCGAAGGTGTGGCCGAGCTCGTGAACGGAGGTCTTGCCGAGACGTTCGGCGGCATGGCGCGCGTCGCGCGCGCTGCGACGGCAGCGAAAGGACGAGAGCACGCAGGCACGCCCGTCGATGCTGGCGAGCCCGAGGATGCCCCAATCGGCCACGTTGCCTTTGGTGGTGGAGATGTCGGCGGCCGTCACGCCGAGCACGCGGGACGCGTCCTCGTGCCGCGCCGCCAGGTGGTCGAGGAGTTTCTCGGCCCGGTAGCGACCGCGCGCGGCGTAGAAGGCGAACGGGGGGAGGGGCTCGACCTTCGCGACGCCGACGTTGACGTCGTAGAAAGCGCTCAACGCGCGTCCGACCAGCGCGGCCGAGGTCGCGCTTCCGGGCCCGAGGGGTTGGATCACGACGCGTAGCGTCCCGGAAGCGAGGGCGGCCGGCGCTCGCCCGAAGAGCGCAGAGCCCGCAATCAGGGTCAGGAACGAGCGTCGCTGCACGAGTAGTGGGACACCGCGGCGGCGGCCGCCTTGGGGGGCGAAATGCCGTCCGTGTATCGGTTGCCCTGGCGCCAACTACGAGGTCTTTCTCGACAGTTGTGGCGGGACGAACAGCACCACCGCCTACATCGGCAAGCTGACGCTGAATCCGTGACCCCCGCCGGCCACGGGCCTCGCGATCGGCCGCGCCTGCAGCCGCGTTCGTGAAACTGCACGTTGAGCTTCGGCAACGCTCGAGTCGCTCGCGGGGCCACCACTCAACCGAATTTCAGTGCCCGAGTGTTGCGCAAGCGGACGGCGGCGTCCTCCGCGGCAGCGGGGTTGTCGCTTTGCCGATAGAGGTCGCGGAGGGACGCTTGCAGGCGGCGTGAAGCGGGGTCGAGCTCGAGCGCGCGCGTGAGGACTGCTTCCGCTTCTTCGATGCGGCTCGCGAAAGCGAGCGATGCGGCGAGTGCCAGCGTTTCACGGACGAATAGATTTGCGAGTTTCTCGCGGTAGGGAAACACCCACGCCGCGTCGAGCTGCCACAAGAAGGGCCGCTGGTAGAGCGGCAAATCGCGAAAGCTACGATCGGCGTTGCCAGCGTCGCAGGAGCGCTCGAGCTGGAAGCAGTCGACCCAGCAAAATTGCGAGTTGATCGAAAGCTTCATGTCCGTGCGCACGATCGCCTCCGCGCCGATCAGCTTGCGTAGACGGTGCAGAGTCGTCGAAAACGCGCGATAGGCTGCGTCGCCGTCCGCTTCCGGCCAGAGTGCTTCCGAGAGCAGCCCCTCGCTCACCTGCTTGCCCCCGAACGCGATCAGCGCCTGCAAGAGCTCGAGCGGCCGGCGCTGGGATTTTCCGTGGAAAGCGATGGGGTCGTCCGCGCGCGTGACCAGAAACTCCTGTTGCAGCGTGTAGATGCGTACCGGCCAGGGCCAGCTCTGTACGCTTTCATCCGGCGGCTCGAATGCCCAGTGGCGAATGAGCTCGGAGACGAACCCCGTCTCGACGTCGAGCTCGAGCGCTCGCGCGCACAGCTCCCGCATTGCACCGGCCCGCCACCAGAAGGAGCAGCGATAGCCATGCTCGCGATAGAGCTTGAGGCCGGCTGCGAGGAGCGCCTTGCCCCCTACACCTTCCCCCGCGCCGAAGGCCACGCGCGTGAGGCCGAGGATGGCCCGCGCACGCACCGAATCGCTGTGCATCCGCTCGCCGAGCTCCAGCGCAACCTGGAAATGCTCGCGAGCGCGCGCGACGTTGCCGTTTTCGAGCTCGACCTCGCCCGCGCCGACGTTGACGGCAGCGAGGCAAAAGGGGTGGCCGGCCTCCTCGGCCGCGTCGAGCGCCACCCGCTGGTGGTGCAACGCCTCGACCGGCTTTCTCGCACTCAGGGCAATTTGTGCCGACAGGTCGTGGAAGGCGAGCACCTCGATGACGCGATCCGGCCGCAACAAGGCGGCGAAGCGGTCGCGGTAGGTCTCGGCCGCCGCGAGGTCGCCGGCCACCAGCGACCCGAGCCCCGCTTGTCCGAGCAGGACTGCGTCCCAGCTGTGCGCCCCGGTCTGCTCGGCGAACAGAAGCCCGCGCGCCGCCGCCTTCACGCCTTCGACCCCGTAGCCCAACATGGCCCCCCTCACCGCACCCATCAAAAAGTAGCAGATCTGGGCGGCCGGATCGACCTGCCGTCGCTCGAGAACGCGCGTCACGGAAGCGTAGGCGGCCTCGGCATCACCGACTCGACCGAGCCAGAGGTGATGGTGGAACATGTTGTGGAGCATGAGCACGTAGCTCGTCGGATCGAGGAAGCGAGCCATGTAGAGATAGCGGCGCACCTGCCTCTCCCACGGTTCGATGGCGGGGTCGCCGGGGCGCCGGCAGATGAGCGCGCTGTGCGCGAGCGCCGCCACGCGCGCTTTGAGCGGTAGCGAGCGCGGCCGATAGCGCTCGAGCAACTCCGGAAGCCCGTCGATCCAGCGATCGAGCGCCGCGAATCCCGAGCCGTAGAGCAGACCTTCGACCGCTCCGGCCCACGACAGCAAGATGAACACCCCGTCCTTGCCTTCGCTCAGGAACCCCTCGTGGGCACGAGCCAGCAGCTCGGCGGCCTCGGCGGCGTCGAAGGGCATGCGTGACAGGCCCCGAAAGTAGGTGACCTTCGGCGAGACGCGCGCCGCCCGTTCGCCGAGCGTTCTTGCCCACGCCTCCACGAGCTGATGCTGGCCGCGGCGGAGCAGCTCGCTCGCCGTGAGCTCGAGCAGAGCGCCGAGCTCCGCCCATGCGCCCGCACGTTCGAAGAGCGCGGCGGCCGCCTCGTGGTTTTCGCGCAGCGAGAGCAGCGTGCCGGCGTGCACCGAAAGCTCGCGGACGTGCTCGCTTCCGAGCTGACGGGCGCCCTCCTTGTGCAGAAACGAGCGAAAGAGAGGGTGCAAGCGGTACGTTCCCGTTGGCGCGTCGAGCAGGGCCGTAAACTGGTTGCTCTGCGCGAGCCCGGCGAGGAGCTCCGCCGCCCGCTCATTGCGGGTGAGCTCTGCGGCGTCCGCGCATGAAACCTCGGGCAAGAGCGCGATGGCGCAAAGAAATCGCCGCTCCTCCTCGGTCAGGCTTCGAAACACCTCGACCGCGAAAAACTCGAACAGCAGCTCTTCGCCGGTCCCCGCCGCCGGTTTCGAACCGGAAGGCAGGCGCGCAAGAGCGGCCTTGACGCTGAGTACGAGTCCGGCCGGCCAGCCCTCGGTGCTGCGATGGATCTCGCGCGCGACGTCCGGCTCGAGCCCTCGCCCCTCGGCTTGCACGAAAGCGGCCGTCTCCGCAGCAGTGAAGCGAAGCTCCTCCCAATCGACGAGTCCCAGGGCCTCCGAGGCGCGCAGCCTGGCCAGTCCGTCAGGAGGCATGTGTCTGCTGATCAGGATCCACTGGGCTTCGGCGGGCGTCTGCAGGATCGCCCGGCACAGCACGTCGAGCACGGGCGAATCGGGTGCGATTCGCTCGAGGTTGTCGACCGTGATGGTGACGGCAGAGGGCAGGTGCTCGAAGAGCTCCTCGAGGAAGCGTCGCGAGAACGTCACGAGCGCCTTTCGATACTCCGGCAAGAGTATCGGGAGCTCCTTGCGCGTAAGGACGCGGGCTGCGCGCGCGAGGTAGTGGAAGAACGATGCTGGATCGCTGTCTTCCTGCTCGAGGTCCAGCCACAGCGAGCTCTTCCCTCGGTGTTCCAGGTACTGCGATACGGCGCAGGTTTTTCCCGCGCCTGCGGGTGCCGTGAGCCACAAGCCAGGGCACGCTCGGCTCCGCTCGAATGCCTCGAACAGGCGCGGGCGTATCAACAATCCCGCGTGTGTCGGTCGGCGTGTTTTCGGTGAAACAGTCGACGGCATCCCTTGCTTCGCGCCGCGGCACCCGCCCTTGCGAACCTCTTGCGTGTCGGGCAAATCCGCCCGTTGCGGGAGACTCTAGTCAGCGGTCACGTTCGCTGAAAGGCCGTTTGCTCGCACATCACTCGTGAGCCGCTGTCACGAATCGGACCCATGACGCAGATGTGTCTCGGAAGGTTCCGCGTTGCGGCGCCCAGTACGCTGCGTAGCAAGAGTCCTGCGCGGGTATCCCATCCGTAACCGCCCCCGAGCGAAACCGGAAGCATGCAAGCCAACGATCTCGTGTGCGCGCACGTGGAGTCCCCGGACGCGCCGAGCCACGACCCGATAGCTCCGTCCGGTGTGATCGAATACGGAGGGCTCGTGGGTGTGAGCGCGCCGATGCGGCGACTGTTCGCGACGATGAAACGTCTGGAAGCCTCGTTGATCAACGTGCTCGTCATGGGCGAGTCCGGAACCGGCAAGGAGCTCATCGCTCGGGCCATTCACCACGGCTCGACGATGAAGGCCGGTCCGCTCGTGGCAGTGAACTGCGGCGGTCTGCCCTACGAGTTGATCCACAGCGAGCTCTTCGGCCACCGTCGCGGCGCATTCACGGGCGCGCTCGAAACGCGTCGCGGCGCGTTCGAGCTCGCCGACGGCGGGACGCTGTTCTTGGACGAGATTGGCGAGTTGCCGCTCAGTCTGCAACCCGTCCTGCTGCGCGCGTTGCAAGAGCGCACCATCACCCCACTCGGGGAAGCAGCGCCCAAAGCGGTTGCCGTGCGCGTGATCGCCGCCACCAATCGCAAGCTCTACGAAGATGTCACGCGCGGACGGTTCCGTGAAGACCTCTTCTATCGTCTCAACGGTGTCTGCCTCGAAGTGCCGCCACTACGTGAGCGCGCGGAGGACGTCGTGCTGCTCGCCAACTGCTTTGCCCGCCGTGCCGGCATTTCCGAGCTCCCCGCCGCGGTTCTCCAGGCGCTCCGGGCGCGTTCGTGGCGCGGCAACGTGCGGGAGCTCGAGCACGCGGTCGAGGCCTTTGCGGTGCTGCGAGAGCTACCCGCCCAACCCGAGGCCGGTCTCGGCGAACCACTCGCGGCCGTGGACATCGAACGGCCCGACGAAGACCAGAAACGGGAGTGCCTGGAGGAGTTCAGGCGCGCGTATGTCACGAGGCTCATGGCGCACACCGGGGGCAACATTCGCGAAGCGTCGCGCATGAGCGGTCTCGACCGGAGCTACCTCGGAAGGCTTGCCATCGGGGCGCCCGGTCTGCGGGGCCGGACGCGAGTGAGGGGCCCCTCTACCTGATCGAGACGCGCACGTTCTCGCCGGAGGGAATAAGCACGCCCGGCTTTCGCCGGGCGTGGTCGCAGGGTTCGTAAGCCGGGTTCTGTTGCGCGCGGGAGTCGCCTCGTCGCGTGCCGGCGGTCATTCCTCTGGGACGCGCGTTGCCGCGCGCCTCGTGCGGCCTACCCAGGAGCTCGGGCGGGCAGCCCTCGAGCGCTCCTCTACGTGGCCTTGCTCCGGATGGGGTTTGCCGTGCCGCGCT
>Ga0315912_10004933_pt1 | contig 12410 bp, 13 predicted proteins | sample VfabasoilMG_FD_204469 | JGI IMG/M metagenome (GOLD analysis project Ga0315912, IMG submission 204469) | Garden soil microbial communities collected in Santa Monica, California, United States - V. faba soil | ecosystem: Environmental > Terrestrial > Soil > Garden | place: USA: California... | reverse complement strand
TACTCCATCCTAAGATCCTCCTCGGTTTTGCTTGTTTAGTCACTCGCAATTTTACCGAGAAGGATCTACTTTTTCGCTTTTGTCAAGCGACTTTGCTACAGCCATAACCATGGAGCAGACGCAACCGATTCAAATGCGGATTCCGATTCTCTCGAATGTTCGGCTGGGTGGATTCAGCGGAGGCGGCGGAGGGAATGTCAGCCTCGTACAAAATGGAGTCATCACGGGCAGTAGTGACCAACTCCTGTTGGATGGCGTGTGGGATGCGGAGAAATATCCGAACGCTAACGTGAAAGTAGACATTCCAGTGGAAGGTCCAACGAAGATCGGCACGTTTCACTTTAACTTGACAGTCCCCGTGATGAACGGGAGTCGAATCGATAACATCGATCAAACGGCCGTCGCGAACAATATTTCGATGACTTTACACTCGTTGGCTCTGAACCCCTCACGGGTGGACGCGGTCATTTGTTTTCAACTGCCATCATCGATTGGATGGGGACCCTATACAGCCAGGGTCATCATCGGTGGAAAGGAATATCCGTTTTCGAGCGGCGGAGTGCTCCAGGATAATTTCCAGAAGATCACGGATACCGAACAATGTAACAGCATTGGGTTTGACGTTCAGTATGATTCATCGATGGCTTCACTGACCTTGACGGTTCCACGATTGCAAGCCTCGGTCAATGAGGTGGTGACACAGGAAGTGATCGACCGTGCCAACCAGCGATTAGCAGACAAGGGAATCGAGTTTAACTATGTCAATGGGGATCACAGCGGGAATATTGTCATCTTGAAACAACCAGGCGGAGTGACTGATGCAGAGATTGGCACTATGATCTGGGATGCGCTGGCTGACCAATATGATGGTCCGTGGGTGTTTACGGTTGAAATTCCAAAGTAGGATATTTGGGACTTCCGATGTTTTTGAGATACGGAAATCTTGGGTAGCGAGCCTGGCGTGTGCCCCTGTGTGTTGCCATTCGGTCTCCAATGACTATTTGATTTTATTACTTATTCGATTTTTGGGTCTGTGATAAATGTCATGAATTTTAAAACAAAAACAGACGTTATTTCACGTCCGTTTTGTTTTGCATATTGATGAGAGAGATCCTTCGTTATTGTTCAAGGCGGCATACTATCCTTGACCATCATCTGTAAAATCCCAATACGATAATTGAAAAGTGTCTTTTGGCTCACTCATTTTCCTCGGTTTGAATCTGCCAACTTTCAAACTGCCATAACCATCTATTGTTCGCTTTATCTTGTCAATACAATAGGGCATCCTTTCTATGATGTCCTCAGTCGTAAATCGCAAAAATCCCCATTTCTTGGTTGCTAAATCATTTGCACGATGTTTATCTTTTTGAACATCCTCAGGGTTTGTGTGATGGTAATTTCCATCTGTTTCAATATTGATCTTGCCGTCTTTACATTCAATAGCAAAATCTAGCGCATATCTTTTCCCATCCACGTCTATGAAGAGCTGGCGTTCAGCTGGAATTTCTTCCTTTTTCAGTTCTGCCCACAGTAAATCCTCCAAATAACTTTCATCAAATAAATCGTTAATTTCTTCTGCCGACCTAAACTTTTCGATTGTTGTTGGAATAAAATGAATTCTTCTCTTCTTGATGCTAATAATTGGTCTTGGATGTTGTTGGAGTTTCCCGATAGTAATTTTGTAATACCATGTATTTGATTTGTAATCTTTTGGGTCGTTCGGGAATAATTCATACCTTCGAACTTTCTGAATATTATTTACTTTTGCAACGAAGTTGATTGCGTTTCCCTGCTCTCCAAAGACTTTTGTTTGATAGAAGGCAATCCAATCTGGAGGAAAGCCATTATCAAGCCATTTTTCAACACTCCTTACAGGAATACGATACCAATGCGCTTTTCTGAGACGTGCGAAATCTAACACATCATCAATAATCGCAACTAAAACTTCACCATGTCTTGGCATAAATAAATATTATCCTGCAAAAACGTGTTACTACACCACTCCCGCTGAAGGAAATTCGTGGCGGAATTCAAATCGTTTCAAGATCACTTCGATGACTTCTTTATCGTCAGGCTTTATCTCGGTAAACTCGAAGCCGATGTCGTAATAGGGGTGGTTATTTTCATCCCTGCACCAAACCACCCGCACGGGGAGTCTCATGAGCGGGTTTGGGATCTCGGGCAGATCATCCGGGAAACTGATTTCCAGTGTCAATGTTGTGTCTGGTTCCATCGGGTTCTCACTGATGATCATGGCTCCCAAACTATTCAGGTCTTCGATGTATCCCAGCAGAATCCGCGGATTGAGTGCATACACGGGAGTGAAAGCCATTAATCTTTTGCGTTCTTCTTTTCTTTTGTCACTCACGGGTTGCTCCTTTTCCTTCCTATTCTACAACCAAATCCGCATGAGTTTACATGACTTTGCCGATGTTGTGTTCTACAACAAAACATCCCCAATCAACACTTCATTGAAGTGTATAATTCAACCGCAAGACATCCTCTCGCCAAAAGGACTGCCGCGTGACAAAACTTTTCTTTGCCACAGATATTCATGGGTCGGACATTTGCTGGAGCAAGTTTCTCAATGCAGGAAAATTCTATGAAGCCGATGTTTTGATCCTCGGCGGGGATATGACGGGCAAGGCGGTTATCCCATTTATTCATCAGGGCGGCAAAAGTTACCGCGTCACTTTGCTTGAACAGGTGTTTGAACTAACGTCTGACGATGAACTGCTGGATATGAAAAAGCGTGTCCGCAGTCGCGGTTACTATCCGTACCTTACCAATCCCGATGAAATTACCGAACTCGAAAACGACCCCAAAAAAGTAGATCAGATCTTTTTGGACGAAGTGCTCAAGGTCGTTCAGCAGTGGATGGACCTCGCCGACAAAAAACTGGATGGCACCGACATGAAGGTCTATTGCTGTCCCGGCAACGATGACATGGAGGAAGTGGACGCCCTCGTTCGTTCGTCCCGACGCGTGATCCTCGCCGAAGGACTTGTGACTCCCCTTGACGGAGTCCACGAGATGATCGCTTCCGGCTGGTCGAATCGAACGCCCTGGGATACGCACCGTGAAGAGGATGAGGATCAGCTCAAAGTCCGGTATGAGGCGATGATATCCAAACTCAAAGACCCACGTAACGCCGTCTTCAACATCCATGTGCCGCCATATAAATCCGGTCTGGATGAGGCTCCCGAATTAGATAAGGACTTACGTCCCGTGTTGGCAGGGCAGGCGTTGAAACCGGTCGGCTCGAGTGCGTTACGCAAAGTCATCGAGGAGACCAAGCCTTTGCTCGGTCTGCATGGACACATCCACGAAGGGCGCGGCGCAACCCGCATCGGGAAGACGTTGTGTATCAATCCCGGCTCGATGTATGAGCAGGGTGTGTTGCAAGGCGCCATTGTGAAACTTGGAAAGAACAAGGTAGAGAATTACGTTTTGACCACAGGATAATGAGGATAACGTCCCGAAGGTTTCTGTGAAGGACTTCGTTGAGCGATTCAAACCTTCGGGACGGTATGTTATTCGTAAAAAATATGAAGAGGAGAATTTGTTATGACTGATTTGTTTGTCCGTAAGGCGACTGGCTTGGTCCGTTCGTGGTCGGTCTTCGACGCGTTCGTATACGCGTTCTTTTCAATCAACCTTGTTACTTTGGGGTTGTACATTTTTTCGTTTGGCTATTTCGTCCCGGATGGTAGTCTCATTCCCGCCATTCTAATCAGCGTGCCATTCCTGATCTTTGAGGTTATCGTCTATGCCGCGCTGATTGCCATCATGCCGCGTGCGGGAGGCGATTATGTCTGGCAGAGCCGTATTCTTGGCGGACCCATCGGGTTCGTCCTTGCAGTGACGGGTTGGTGGTTTATCCTCTGGCATTGGGTTCCACTTTATGGCACGATGTTGAGCTATATGGTGTTTACTCCTCTCTTTGCCATCGCAGGTGCACCGGAAATCGCCTTCTGGTTTTCCTCGGCAGATGGTTTATTCTGGAGCAGTATCATCACAATCGTGCTGGTGAGCGTCTTTATCGCAGTAGGGATGCGAACCTATGCACGCATTCAACGCTGGTGCTTCTATGGGGGGGCAATCGGGCTGGCGATCGTATTTATTCTTTTGTTGACCAATAGTCAGGCGAGCTTCCAATCAGCTTTTGACAATCAGGCAACCGCTCTATTCAATGCGCCCACTGAAGCCTATGCTGGAACTCTTAAAGCCGCAACAGACTACGGATATACCCCGCCGCCATTTAGCTCGATGCCGCTGGGTCCCAGCTTGTTGCTGATTCCTTTCGTGCTGTTTTTCAACTTGTGGTCGAATTGGGGAGCGACTCTTTACGGTGAAGTAAGAGGTGCCACTGATTTCAAGCGCAATATTTATAGTATGGGTGGGGCGTTGCTGGTGACCACAGTGATCGTAGTTGCTTTGCTTTCATTGGTTGCGAAGACCATGGGTTGGGAGTTTTACAACGCGGCAAATGCCGGCTTTTGGAATCCTGTCTATGATTCTGCCGCACCAGCTGGACCCCTCGGTGTCTTTCCTTATCCCGGATTGCTTGCCGCAATGCTTGTGGATAACCCTGTTATCCAGTTCTTAATCGTATTCCTGTTGGGTCTATGGTGGTTTGGGTGGGCAGGTACAGTATTCCTTTCCTCCACACGTGTTGTCTTTGCCGCTGCCTTTGATAGATTGTTGCCTGAAAAAATCACTGAAATCTCACCCACATTCAACACACCGATCTATGCTTTATTGTTGATGGCGGTTCCTTCAGCCATCGTATCGTATCTCTATTCATATTATCCTGGTTTTTCCACGTTGACGCTTGATACAACTTTGGTCATTGCAGTTACATATCTTGGCACCACGGTTGCGGCTACCATTCTGCCATATGTCAAGCCGGATTTGTATAATGCTTCTCCTGTTGCAAAATACAAGGTTGCGGGTATCCCGCTGATTACCATTGCCGGTGTTATCTTTGGCGGATTTCTGATTTATAACCTTTACCTTTGGTTCACCAATTCACTCTATGGCGTTAATAATCCATTATCGTTGATATATATGGGTGTCATGTACCTGCTTGCAATCGTGATATACGTCATCGCCTATTTCTATCGAAAGAGCAGGGGCATTGATATGAATAAGGTCCAGACTGAAATTCCGGTTGAGTAAGATTAAGAACGTCCCGCAGGTTGGATTGAATGTGTTTCGTTATGCAAGAAAACCTGCGGGACGGTGTGAAATAAGGAACAAAAAAGTTCGATGACGACCCAGCCTGAGATCGTAGTTGAAATGAATAGATTGATGGATGCTGCCCGCGCAAACCAGATCGGGATGCGTGTCATTGGTGGGTTGGCAGTGCGCGAGCATAGTCCTAACCGCCAACGTGCCTTTACCCGCGAGTATCCTGACATTGATTTTGTTGTGCATAAAAACTCACGCCGCAAGCTTCCCGTATTCTTCAAGAATATGGGCTACATTCCTGATAAGCAATTCAACATCTTGAACGGCGCCCGACGCCAAATATTCATTGATACGCGTTCGGGCAGGCGTATCGACGTCTTCGTGGGTGATTTCGAGATGTGTCACAAATTGCCGATGAAAGATAGGCTCGAAGTCCATCCCGTTACCGTTCCGTTGGCTGAGTTGCTCCTCTCGAAGGCGCAGATCCTTGAACTCAATCGCAAGGACGCGCTGGATATCATTTCACTCCTTCTCAACAATCATCTAGGTCGCGATGATGATCAAAAGATCAACCTGCATCGTATCGCCCGTTTGTGTCTTCGCTATTGGGGTTTGTACAAAACCCTATCCATCAATCTTGCCCGCATCGAAGAGATTCTCCTCAAGGATGACCTGGGTCTCACGCAGGCGGAGCGTCATCTTGTCGTTCGGCGCGTGCATCGCATTCAACGCACGCTCAAAGCCATCAACAAGAATCTGTTCTGGCAGATCCGCAACCAGTTGGGAACACGTGTTCGTTGGTATACTGAAGTAGAGGAGGTGGATCAATGAGTCGAAAAATAAGAATTTTCATCGGCGTTATCATCTTCATTGTTTCTGTCGTATTATTGATCTGGAGCTTCAAGCCGTTGGAGCATGAGATACGGACCCAGCCCATCTCACCATCTGAATTACAATTACCGACGCCCACCTCGCTTCTCATCCAACTGGAACCTGCCGCGTGACCAAGTCGTTTTTGTCTCCCCGTAAACTTTTCCCCATCTTCATCGCGATCATTGTGTTGACTCTCATCGCACTCGCTTGTGGAACGAGCGCCCCGGCTCCCAGCGCGGAGGAGCCTGTTGCTGGTGTCCCGACACAATCCTCCCAGGCGGATGTGCCTGGTGCTGCAACATCCATGCCTGCCATCCCGGAGAAGCGAAGACTCACGCTTGAACTTCCTTCGAAGATACGCGTTGGAGATTCGGACGTCATCCGTTTAACGTTGGAGGTGGATGACCTCGGCAACATCACACCGACCGCACAGGTTGAAGGGAATATTGTACAGGGTGGGGTGATCGAGATCCCCAATCTGTATGAAACACATTATGTGATCGCTCAGGCGGAGTTCGACATCGCGGGTTTGCAAGTCTCGCCACCTGATCGGGTCAGTCAGGTCCTTGAACAGGGACAGACGGTCAACTTCTACTGGAGTGTTCGTCCGGAAGAAACGGGTATCTATCGCGGCACGATCTGGCTGTATCTGGAGTTCGAAGATAAATCCAGCCGGGAAAAAAGTCAGAAAACAGTATCAACTCAACTGGTCGAGATCGAAGCGGTGGACTTTTTCGGTTTCTCCATAAATTTTGCGCGCGGGACAGGAGTCGTCGGCTCGGTGGTGGGGGGAATCGTCGGCTTTCCATTCTTTCAGGATATTGTCAAATTCCTATTTGGTCGTTTCAGGAAGCGCCGTAGGTAAATATGATAAATGTCACCCAAAAAATTGACATGCGTTAAATGTCAGTCAATTGTTCTTTATGGTACAATTTTTTCGCACTACAACACATTTCTCCCCGGAGAGCATATGAGTCAGTGGATATACATCGGATTGTTCTTTATTGTTGGTTTGATCATCCCGGTCGGCGCGATCGTAGTGGCATGGATACTGGGACCCAAGAAACCTAATCCCATTAAAATGACAACTTATGAGTGCGGCGTTGAAACAGTGGGGGAGAGTTGGGTGCAGTTCAAGGCTCAATACTACATTTTTGCACTTGTATTTCTCGTCTTCGATGTGGAGACTGTCTTCCTGTTCCCGTGGGCGGTAAAACTTGGTTCGCTGGGCATGTTTGCCGTTATCGAAGGTATCATCTTCATTCTCATCCTGATCGCCGGTTTGGTCTATACCTGGCGCAAGGGGATGTTGGAGTGGGCGTAAATCTTATGATTTCATGGAGAAGGCTGATTGGAATAAATCCATTCAGCCTTTTCTTTGTGTAGAGGAGTGACTCATGGATTTTTGGAAAGACCCTCTTAAAGTCGCCGCGGATTGGTTGATGGGTATCTTTACGGGTTGGGGCATGCCGGAGATCGCCGCGCAGATATTGATCGGCTTCCTCGGCATTTTGCTTCTGATCAGTTTGTTGATGGTGCTGGATATTTTCCTGGTGTGGGTCGAGCGCAAGGTGGTGTCTCGTTTTCAAGATCGTATCGGTCCCAACCGCGTGGGTCCCTTTGGGTTGATCCAACCTTTTGCCGACATCATCAAACTGCTTATTAAAGAAGATATCACTCCCGGTGGAGCCGATAGGACCGTATACAACCTCGCTCCCATCCTTTCGATGATGTCCGTGTTGATCTTGTGGGCTGTCGTTCCACTGGCTCCTGCCATCCTTGGCGTGGATGCAGACTTGAACATTGGTGCGTTATACATCATTGCGGCGGGCGCCATCGGCACACTTTCGATCATCATGGCAGGCTGGGCATCGAACAACAAGTATTCATTGATCGGTGCCTTCCGTGAAGTGGCTGTGATGCTCTCGTTCGAAATTCCCATGCTCACCGTGATGTTGATCCCGACCATCTTTGCAGGTTCGATGGGGATCGTGAAGATCGTCAATTCGCAGGATACATGGTATTTCTTCCTGGCTCCGCTTGCGGCATTGATCTTCTTTATCGCCGCCATCGCCGAACTGGGGCGCGCTCCCTTCGATATGGGTGAAGCTGAATCGGAATTGGTCTCGGGTTACAACATCGAGTATTCGGGCATGAAATTCGGCATGTTCTATGCGGGCGAACTCTTGCACGCCTTTACCTTCGGCGGCTTCTGGGCGATCCTGTTCTTTGGCGGGTATCGCTTCTTTGGCTTGGAGTTGGTCAACCCCTTGCTCGCCATTGCCATCCTCTTTTTCAAAGCCTTCATCGGTTACTGGCTCATCATGTGGGTTCGTTACACATTACTCCGTATCCGCATCGATCACATGCTGGCTTTCAATTGGAAGTTCCTGACGCCGGTGGCTTTCGTACTTTTGATGGTGACCGCGTTGATGAATGCGCTTCTCTCTGGACTTCCGGGTTGGCTCTACGTCTCAGGCATGTTCCTCTCGAATGTTTTGCTCACCTGGGGCGCGCTTGAGATCGCACGTCATTACAGCCGCGGGGAACGGGAAAAAGTTGAGGGGAAACAGGTTGTGGAGGTTGGACATTAGAGCGGTAAATGGTAATTCGTAAGTGGTAATTACCATTTACCAATTGCTATTCACCGCTTCTTCTTACCAAGAGGTTTTTATGACTGGTGAACAGATCACTTTTCTTGCAGTAGCTTTATTTACGCTCGGCTCCGGCTTTATGGTCGTGACGTCGGGTAATCTTGTCCATGCGGCGTTGTGGCTGGTGTCCACGCTCTTCGGTGTGGCGGTGACCTATGCCGTGCTGGATGCAAGTTTCCTGGCTGTGGTTCAAGTCGTTGTGTATATCGGCGCCATTGCCATTCTGTTCATCTTTGCGGTGATGCTGACCCGCAAGGATATGCGTGACCAGGGTCCGCAGATGAACAAAAATTGGTGGTTCGGCGCGTTGCTGGCGGTTCTGACGTTCGCCGGGTTGTTCTTCCTGCTTCAGGGTTGGGATGGCATGTCGAGGACCGCGGCAGTTTACCCGTCCAATTTTGACGCGGTGAGCGAGTTGGGTAATGCGCTCACGTCACCTGCGGGGTATGTCCTGCCGTTCGAAGTTGCGTCCGTCCTGTTAGTGGCGGCGTTGGTGGGCGCGGTCTACGTCGCGTTCAATCGGAAATAGGAGGCGCAGGCAATGGTTCCACTTTCCTGGTATCTCATTTTTGCGGCGGCGCTTTTTAGCATCGGTTTGTTTGGCGTGCTTTCACGCAGGAACGCGGTCGCGATCCTGCTCGGCATCGAGTTGATGTTGAACTCGGTGAACATCAACCTTGCCGCATTCTGGCGCTATGGCAAGGACGTTACCGTGATGACGGGGCAGGTGTTCGCAATTATCGTTTTCGCAGTCGCCGCGGCGGAAGTTGCTGTGGGTCTGGCGCTGGTGATCTCGGTATATCGTCGCCGTAACACGGTTGTGGCGGACGAAATTAACATGATGAAGTGGTAGGGCAATTTATGGAAACAACATTGATCTGGTTAATACCTCTCCCTCCCGCGCTAGCGTTCTTTTTGATCGTCTTGTTCACAAATAAGAGCAAGATGTTGAGCCATACCATTGGGGTGGGTGCGGCAGCGCTTTCGTGGCTTGGAAGTATGTATGTGTTTTATAAGGCGATTACAACTGAACATTTCAGTGGGTTTGCCAGTTCTATTCCCTGGTTGCCGACTGGTCTAACCCCCGACAAATGGTTTCATATCGGTGTGTTGATCGATCCACTTGGCGCGGCTGTGTTGTTCTTTGTATCCATTACGATCTTCATGATCTTTTTGTATAGCGTTGGCTATCAAAATTTCGGACAGCCCGATGGTGACCATGATCGCGCAGGTCTACCACCTCATGGTGCAACCGTTGAAGAGCATGGACACAAGCATGTTGTGCCTTCCGTCGAGCCGATGTATTCGCGGTTCTTTGCTTTCCTTGGCTTGTTCGCTTTTGGCATGTATGTGCTGGTGGTCTCCGACAATCTGCTCACGATGTTCGTAGGTTGGGAAATCATGGGCTTGTGCTCGTACCTGCTGATCGGTTTCTGGTATGGCAAACCCTCCGCACGCAATGCGGCGGTCAAAGCCTTCATGACCACACGCATTGGCGATGTGTTCATGCTGTTGGGTATTTCATATCTTTATTCAGTAACCGGTACTCTGACCTTCCGTGAGATATTCACCGAAGAAACGTTACATATGCTCGCTGAAAGCACAACCTTCTTCGGCATGACCGTCTCCGGTTTTATCGCCCTGCTACTCTTCATCGGTACGGTTGGCAAGTCGGCACAGTTCCCATTACATGTATGGTTGCCCGACGCGATGGAAGGTCCCACCCCTGTCAGCGCGATGATCCATGCGGCGACGATGGTGTCGGCGGGTGTGTACGCGGTCATTCGCATGTTCCCGCTTCTCACAGCGGATTATACGGGTCACGGTCTCACGACTACCATGTCCATTGTCGCATTTATCGGCGCGTTCACTGCTCTCTTCGCTGCGACCATTGCCGTTGCGCAGAATGACATCAAGCGTGTACTTGCTTATTCCACCATTTCTCAACTCGGTTTCATGATCGCGGCACTTGGTATCAGCGCGTATATTGCTGCGGCGTTCCATCTTGTCACCCATGCCTTCTTCAAGGCTTTGCTCTTCCTCGGCTCCGGTTCCGTCATTCACGGTATGGAGCATGGTGTTCTTCACACAGGTAATCACGATGTTGACCCACAGGATATGTACAATATGGGCGGTCTCCGCAAAAAGATGCCCATCACATTCTGGACCTTCCTGATCGGTGGTTTTGCGCTTTCCGGTTTCCCACTCATTACCGCTGGTTTCTGGTCGAAGGATGAGATCCTTGCGGATGCATGGGCTCATGGTCACACGGCAGTCTTCTGGACACTTGCCTTTGCGGCGCTTCTGACTGCCTTCTATACCATGCGACAAATTACTTTGACCTTCCTCGGAGAACCCCGCACGAAGGAAGCCGAACATGCACAGGAGACTCCCTGGACGATGACGACCCCTCTTGTCGTTCTCTCGGTCTTTGCTGTGACCTTTGGCTGGGTTGGCATCCCTGAACATTTCCCTGTCCTTGGCGGACTCGTGCCAAACTGGTTCCATGATTTTGTCGGGCATACCCTGCACGAAGTTCCCGAAGCTGTAGAATTTAGCATCGTTCCATTGTTGACATCCCTTGGAGTGGCTCTGGGTGGCTTGTTCTTCGGCTGGCTCGCATATCGCAACGTGAACTCAGTCAGTGAAGATAGATTGCAAATCCCGTTTCTCAAGAACAAATATTACTTCGATGAAATTTACGATACCGTCTTCGTCAAGCCCATCTACTGGTTTGCGGAGAATATCGTTTACAAACTCATGGACCAACAAGTGATCAACGGCATCCTCCACCTTTTCGGTCCAGCCACTGATGGAGTGGGTTCCTTCATTCGCAACAAATTCGACCTGCCGTTTATCAATCGTCTCATCGGCGATGGTTCGGCAGATGTGACATATTGGTTTGGTGGCAAATTACGCGCGGTCCAAACCGGGCGCATCCAGCACTATCTCATGCTTGCACTGGTGACCTTCATTGTCATTGGCGTAGTCTTGTACATCTTCGTGCTGGCTTAGGAGTAAATGATGGATTTCATTGCTACTCATCTTCTTTCAACCATCCTGTTCTTCCCTGCTATCGCGGCGTTGATCATGCTTTTCCTGCCAAAGGACGAAGCTAGACTTTATAAATGGTTTGCACTTGGGGCGAGTCTTGTTCCTTTTGTATTGTCTCTATATGCGTGGTTCAACTTCCGAACCGTTCAACCCGGCTACCAATTTGAAGAGATTTATCCCTGGTACGACGCAATTGGTTCATCCCTGCACCTCGGCGTGGACGGACTCTCGCTCTCGATGGTCTTGTTGACCACACTTCTCACACCGCTTGCCATCCTTGCCTCCTTCAGTGTCAATGACAAAGTGAAAGCCTACATGATCCTGTTTCTCTTCCTCGAGACGGGTATGTTGGGTGTTTTCATGGCAATTGACCTGCTGGTCTTCTTCGTTTTCTGGGAAGTGGGTCTCGTCCCAATGTACTTCCTCATCAACCAGTGGGGGAGCGCAAACCGCAACTATGCCTCGCTCAAGTTCATGATCTACACCATGGGCGGCTCGCTCGGTCTTTTGCTTGCGGTGCAGTTGTTGGGTGTGTTGTTCCAGACCTATGACTTGCAGACGATCACCGAGAAATGGTCAACCTATACAGGTGCGGTAGGTGGCATATCTGCCAGCACGTTCAAAGCCATTGCCTTT
>Ga0315912_10004932_pt1 | contig 12414 bp, 9 predicted proteins | sample VfabasoilMG_FD_204469 | JGI IMG/M metagenome (GOLD analysis project Ga0315912, IMG submission 204469) | Garden soil microbial communities collected in Santa Monica, California, United States - V. faba soil | ecosystem: Environmental > Terrestrial > Soil > Garden | place: USA: California... | reverse complement strand
TTCAGCATGCGCTGCAGATTCGCGCTGAGATCATTCTCGTCGGCCACGAGACACGCCGGCGACTCGGTGAGGCGCAGCGTCACGCGCACGTCCTTCACGCGTTCGCCGAGGGCCTTCCTGATCCGCTCGATCAGATCCTTGAACTCACCCGCTTCCTTCTCCTGCTCCTTCTGCTCCGCTTCGTCCTCGAGCTTGCCCAGTTCCAGGCGACCTTTCGCCACCGACTGCAGCGGCTTGCCTTCGAACTCGGTGAGATTGGACACCACCCACTCATCGACGCGATCCGAGAGAAGCAGCACTTCCACGCCCTTCTTGCGGAAGATCTCGAGGTGGGGGCTGTTCTTCGCGGCGGCAAAGGTTTCCGCGGTGACGTAGTACACCTTTTGTTGCTCCGGTCTCATGCGCGCGACGTAGTCGGCGAGCGATACGTCCTGCGCCTCGGTGTCCCCGCGCGTCGAGGCAAAGCGCAGCAGCTTGGCGATGCGCTCGCGGTTCGCGTGGTCCTCGCCTGCACCTTCCTTGAAGCAGCGTCCGAACTCCTTCCAGAACGTCGTGAACCTGTCTTTCTGATTCTCGGCGAGGTCTTCCAGCAGCGACAGCACGCGCCGCACCGACCCCGCGCGGATCGCCTCGACGTCCTTCGATTCCTGCAGAATCTCGCGCGAAACGTTGAGCGGCAGGTCGTTCGAATCGATCACCCCGCGCACGAAGCGCAGGTATGCCGGCATCAGATGCTCGGCGTCGTCCATGATGAACACCCGCCGCACGTAGAGCTTGATGCCACGCCGGTGCTCGCGATCCCACAGGTCGAACGGCGCGTGCGACGGAAGGTAAAGCAGTTGCGTGTATTCCTTGGTGCCCTCGACCTTGTTGTGGGTATAGGCAAGCGGCGTGTCGAAATCGTGGGCGACGTGCTTGTAGAATTCGTGATACTGCTCCTCCGTGATCTCCGCCTTCGGCCGCGCCCACAGCGCACCCGCCTGGTTCACCGTCTCGTCCTTGCCGGTGGTGCGATAGACGCGGTTGTCCTTGTCCCACTCCTCTTCCTTCATCAGGATGGGCAGGGTGATGTGGTCGGAATACTTTCTGATGATGCCCTGGAGCCGGAAGCGATCGAGTATCTCGTTCTCGCCTTCTCGCAGGTGCAGCGTGACCTCGGTGCCTCTGCCCTCCTTTTCGACCTGCTCGATGGTGTATTCACCGCTGCCGTCCGACTCCCACCGCACGCCGTGTTCCTTCGTCAGCCCCGCGCGCCGCGTGGTCAGCGTCACCTTGTCGGCGACGATGAACGAGGAATAGAACCCGACCCCGAACTGGCCGATGAGATGGGTGTCCTTCGCCTGGTCGCCGGTCAGGCTCTTGAAGAACTCCCGGGTGCCGGACTTGGCGATGGTGCCGATATTCTCGATCACCTCCTGGCGCGACATGCCGATGCCGTTGTCCGAGACCGTGACCGTGCGCGCCTTGGGGTCGTAACTCACGCGGATCCTGAGTTCCGGGTCATCCTCGAACAACGCCTTGTCGGTCAGGGCCTCGAACCGCAGCTTGTCGGCGGCGTCGGAGGCATTGGAAACCAGCTCGCGCAGGAAAATCTCCTTGTTGCTATACAAGGAATGGATCATCAGGTTGAGCAGCTGCTTGACCTCGGCCTGGAAGCCGAGGGTTTCCTTGGTCGCCATGTCGCCCATCTCGTGTTCTCCGTTCGCAATGTCCTGGTAATGATTGGGCCGGCGCCGGGACTTTTCAAGCGGTCGTCGGGCGGATTGGCGAGGACCCGACAACAGGGTAACATCCGCGTCTGCCGGCCCCGCGAAGCGGGCCGCAAGCCCGTCTACCGAGGAGGTATCGTGCGTATCCGGAAGCTATTGTCGCGTTTTTTGCTGGTTGCGTGTTGCGGCGTGGGTGGCGCCGCCGCGCAGGCCCAGCAGGTCACCATCATCACCTCCTTCCCCAAGGACCTGACCGAGGTCTACCGGCGGGCGTTCGAGGCCCGCAACCCCGGAGTCAAGGTCGAAGTGCTGAACCGCGGCACCTCGGCCGCGATCGCCTTCACGCGTGAAGCGCCCGCCGGTAGCCGGCCGGACGTCTTCTGGGCCTCGGCGCCGGATGCGTTCGAAGTGCTGGCCAAGGAAAAGCTGCTGGAGAAGTACAACGGCGCGAATCCTTCCGTTCCGGCCAAGATCGGCACCTACCCGATCAACGATCCGCAGGGCTACTATTACGGGCAGGCGCTGGCCGGCTACGGCCTCATGTGGAACACGCGCTACCTCAAGGCGAACAAGCTGCCCGAGCCGCGGGAATGGGCCGATCTCCTCAAGTCCGAGTACTTCGGACACCTCGCCATCTCCTCCCCTTCGCGCTCCGGCACGACCCATCTCACCATTGAAACCATTTTGCAGGGCGAAGGCTGGGAGAAAGGCTGGCGCCAGATCCTGCAGATCGCGGGCAATTGCGCGGCGATCACCGAGCGCAGCTTTGGCGTGCCGGACGGCGTCAACAATGGCCAGTACGGGATCGGGCTGGTGATCGATTTCTTCGGACTCTCCGCGAAGGCATCGGGCTTCCCGGTCGAGTTCGTCTATCCCTCCGTCACCGCCATCGTCCCGGCCAATATCGGGCTCGTGGCCGGCGCGCGCAACGCGGAGCTCGGCAAGCGCTTCATCGCCTTCGCGCTCTCGAACGAGGGCCAGGAACTTCTCCTTGACCCGAAGATCAGCCGCCTGCCGGTGCTGCCGGACATCTACCGGAAGGCGCCCAAGGACTACCCCAACCCGTTTACCGGCCGGATCAAGGCCAAGGTGAACTTCGATTCCGAGGTTTCCGAGTCTCGCTACTACCTGGTGAGCGCGCTCTTCGACCAGACCGTCACCTTCCGGCACAAGGACCTGGTGGCCGCCACACGGGCCATCAACGATGCGGCGACCAAGATCGCGCGCAAGCCCAATGCCCAGGCGCAGAAGTTGCTGGAGGAGGCGCGCGACCTCGCGTATACCTCGCTCGTGCGCGAGAACAAGTCGAAGGAGAAGGAATTTCTCGCGCTCTACCGCGAGACCAAACGCGATGCGCAACGCACCAAACAGGTCACGGTGCTCGAGGAATACTGGAGCCGCGAGTCGCGCAAGAACTACGCGAAGGCGGCGGAACTCGCCGCCCAGGCCGCCGCGATGGTGAAGTGACGCGATGCCAGAATGGCGCCTCGCGGGAATCGTGACGGCTTCTTCCTGTCATGGCGAGGAGCGACGGCATCCCGCGACGACGCAACCTCGTGGTGGGCGCGGCTGCGTTGCGTGCAGCGAGGTTGCCCCGCCTCGCTCGCAATGACAGGACGCTCATGCAAGTTACCCGTGGGACACGATCCTAGGTTACCGTGAGCCGCGGCGCCATGCCTGCACGCGCCACGCCAGCACAGTATGCGGTTGCAGCGCTGATCGCGCTGTTCCTGCTCGTCTTTCTGGTGATCCCGGTGCTCACCGTGATCTACGTCGCGTTCGCCGATGGCGCGGGCGGCTTCACGCTGTCCCATTTCTCCTCGTTTTTTCACATCTCGCTCATGCGCGAGTCGTTCTGGAACAGCCTCTACGTCGGCTTCTGGAGCGTGCTCATCTCCTCGCTGATCGCGATCCCGCTCGCCTACTTCACGGTGCGTTTCGAATTCCGCGGCGCGCTGCTGATCCAGACGCTGGGCATCCTGCCGCTCATCATGCCGCCCTTCGTCGGCGCGGTCGCGATGCAGCTCATATTCGGGCGCAGCGGCGGGGTGAACCTGCTGTTGAACGACTGGTTCGGTTTCACCCTGCCCATCATGGAGGGACTCAACGGCGTGATCTTCGTCGAAGCGCTGCACTACTTCCCCTTCATCCTGATGAACCTGGTGGTGGCGTTGAACAACATCGACAGTTCGATGGAGGAATCGGCGCAGAACCTGGGCGCGTCGGGATTCCGGCTCTTTCGCCGCATCGTGTTCCCGCTCGCCATGCCCGGCTACGTCGCAGGCGCGGCGCTGGTGTTCATCAAGGTGTTCGACGATCTGGGCACGCCCCTCGTCTTGAACCAGACCAACATGCTGGCGCCGCAGGCCTACCTGCGGATCACCTCGATCGGGATCGAGGACCCGATCGGCTACGTCGCGAGCGTCATCATGGTCGCGGCCTCGTTGTTCGCGCTGTGGGCATCGACCTGGGTCATGCGCGGCAAGGACTATGCGACGCTGCAGCGCGGCTATGCCGGCCTCGCGAAACGCCGGCTCACCACGGGACAGACCGTACTCGCCTACGGCTGGATCGGGCTGGTGCTGCTGGTGGTGCTGGCGCCGCACGCCGGCATCCTGCTGCTTTCCGTCGCCAAGCTCTGGAGCTTCAGCGTGGTGCCGGAGAGCTACACGCTCGCCCACTACGCGGCCGTGTTCCAGGACTCGCCGCGCATGATCTGGAACACCGTGCTCTATTGCGGCATCGCCGCGACGCTCGACGTGGTCATCGCCACCGCCATCGCCTACATCATGCTGCGCACGCGCATCCCCGGCCGGCAGGCGCTCGATTTTACCGTCACCATTGCACTCGCCATTCCCGGCGTGGTGCTGGGCATAGGCTACCTGCGCACCTTCCGCGGCATCGAGATCCCGTTCACCGGGGAACTGCTCACCTCGTCCTGGCTGCTGCTCGTTCTGGCCTACACCGTTCGGCGCCTGCCCTATGCGCTGCGCTCGTGCATTGCGGCATTGCAGCAGATGCACGTCTCGCTTGAGGAGGCAGCCGAAAACCTGGGCGCCAGCAAGGGACGCACCATCCGTCGCATCGTGGTGCCGCTGATGGCGGGCGGCATGCTCGCCGGTTTCATCATCAGCTTCATGACCGCCGCAGTCGAGCTTTCGACCACGATCATGCTGGTCACCGCCCAGAATGATGCGCCGATGTCCTACGGCATCTACCTTTACATGCAAAGCGCGGCCGGCCGCGGCCCGGGCGCCGCGCTCGGCGTGCTCGCCGTCGTTCTGGTCGCCGCCGGAACCTACCTCTCGCACCGCCTGGTCGGCCGCACCGGCAGCACGCAGCCTCACGACATTCAGAAAATCGGAGTTTGACGATGCCGGCGCCAAACAAAGTCAGGGTCGATGTGTGCGATGTCTCTCTGGCCTACGGCCGCACGCAGGTGCTGCGCTCCGTGAGCGTCACCGTCGAGCCCGGCGAATTCTTCGCGCTGCTCGGCCCCTCGGGTTCCGGCAAGTCCACGTTGCTGCGCCTCATCGCCGGGTTCAACCAGGCGCAATCGGGGCGGATCCTGATCGGCGGCGAAGACGTATCGCGCGTGCCGCCGTGGAAGCGCGACATCGGCATGGTGTTCCAGAACTATGCCCTGTGGCCGCACAAGACGGTCGCGGAAAACGTCGCGTTCGGACTCGAGGAACGCCGTCTGCCGAGGGACTTGATCCACACCCGTGTCGCGGCGGCGCTCGAACTGGTGGGGCTGCAGGATTACGGCACGCGGCGCCCGGGGCAACTCTCCGGCGGCCAGCAGCAGCGGGTGGCGGTGGCGCGCACCATCGCCATCGAACCCAAGCTGCTGCTGCTCGACGAGCCGCTTTCCAATCTCGACGCAAAGTTGCGCGTGCATATGCGCGCCGAGCTGCTGGCACTGCAACGCAAGCTGGGGATCACCACGATATTCGTAACGCACGACCAGGAGGAGGCGCTCTCGATCTCGGACCGGGTCGCGGTGCTCGACGGCGGCGCGATCCAGCAGGTCGGCACGCCGATGGCGCTCTACGACCGCCCCGCCAACCGGTTTATCGCGAACTTCGTCGGCACCATCAACCTGATCCCGGGGCGCGTCGAGCGCGCGGCCGATGGCGAAATGCTGTTCGCGTCGGATACCATCGGCCACCTCCCGCTGCCTCAAGGCGCCCCGCCGGGCGCGGCCGAAATGGCCATCCGCCCGCACGCCCTCGCGCTGGCACGGGTCGGCCAACCGGGGGCGGCCGCCTACTCCTGGCTCGAAGGCAGGATCGCGGAGCGCGAATTTCTCGGCGAGTTCGTGCGTTACGGCGTGGTCGTCGGCGAGCTTGCGCTCACTATCGATGTTCCACACCACGCGGATAGCGTCACCTTCGACATCGGCAGCACGGTCCAGGTCGGCATCAATCCACGGCAGTCCGGGCTGCTCGCGAACTGATCGGGCGATTCGGTTTCGACCGGCCTCCTAGGAGGAGGACGTTTTTCCGGCGCGCGCGAAGACCAGAATCACTGCACCGACCGCCAGCACGCCGAGTCCGACGAGCGCGTGGGTGCGGTGATATGCGAGGCTCGAGTACAGCAGATACCCGCAGACGAGGACGAAGATCGCGGGCACCACCGGGTAGCCGGGCACGCGGAACGGCCGCGGCGCGTTTGGCTCCCGCGCGCGCAGGACGAAGAGCGCGACGCCGACCAGCAGGAAGAATCCCCAGAACACCGGCAGCGAATACTCCACCAGCCCCTTGAAACCGGCGTTCTGGAACGCGCCAAAGGCGACCAGCGCCAGTGCGATCACGCCCTGGACCAGCATTGCCGTGCGCGGCGAACCGCTCGCCGCATCCCAGCGCCCGAGGAAGCCGAGCAGCGGCCAGTCGCGTCCCAGCGCGTAGTTGGAGCGCGCGCCCACGATCATCGAACCGTTCACCGAGGTGAGCGCGGCGATTGCGATCATGATGGAAATAAGTTTTTCTCCCGCCGTGCCCCAGACGCTCTTCAGCAGATCGGCGGCGACCGCGTTCGAGCGCGCCATGGCGTCGTAGCCCAATCCCTTCAGGTAAGCGATATTGACCAGCACGTAGATCACGGTGACCAGCCCGATCGAAAGCAGCAGCGCGCGCGCCATGTTGCGTTCGCGATCCCGCACTTCGGCCGAGATGTAGGCCGCGTCATTCCAGCCGCCATAGGTGAAAAGCACGAACACCATGGCCGATCCGATGCCGGCCCCCATGTACCATGGCTGTCCGGCGGCGGCGCCGGCCGGGGCCGCCACCGAGGGGGCGGGCGCGAGCGCGAGACCGGCGACGATGATGAGCACCAGGCCGCCCACTTCGAGCACGGTAAAGAGATTCTGCGTGGCCTTGCCTTCCCGTATGCCCACATAGTTGACGATGGTGAGCAGTCCCACCACCAGCGCGGCCCAGATCGCCGAGGAATAGGCGCCCAGGTTCACCACTCGCGACATGTAGTCGCCGAAGAGATACGCGAACACGGCGATCGAGCCGGCCACGATTACCGTCATGCGCGCCCATCCATAGAGGAATGCGAGCGAGCGGCCGAAGGCTCGTTGAAGAAAGTGATACTCACCACCTGCGGATGGAAAGGCGGTGGCAAGCTCGGCGTAGCACAGCGCCCCGATGATCGAGAATACGCCGCCCGCGATCCACACTGTGATCAGCAGGGCCTCGCTGCCGACCGCGCCGGCCACGATGGACGGCGTGCCGAATATGCCGGCGCCGACGATGAGGCCGACGATGATCGCCGTTGCGTCGAATATTCCCAGTACTTGCTGCGGTTTAGCCGCCTCGCCCGTCTCGTGCCCCCCGGCGCCGCTCATGGGCGGGCGGCCCCGGCGACCGTCCACTTCAATGCGGCCGAGCGCTGCGTGCGTTTGGCGACCCAGGGATACTGCTGCCGCTTGGCGCCTTCCCCGATTTGCACCGTGCCCTCGATCGTATCGTCCCCGGTCAGCCGCCCCTGGAAATCATGCCGCGCCAGGCCGTCGCCCGCCTTGCCCGACAGCGTGAGACGCATCTGGGTGCCTTCCATCCTGCCTTTCACTGCACCGCTTTGATTGCCGGCCTTCCCGCTGCCCTCGATCATCTGGAATTCCTGCGTAAGAGCGAGATCATAGGCGACAACCTTGCCGCCGACGTTGACCTGCGACTGCCACGTGCCCGCCACTTGCGCCGGCACCAGCCAGAAGAACACGTAACTCTTGCCGGGATCGCCGACTTTCTTCTCGGGCACGATCAGCGTCTTCTGCTCGTCCGGAATCCAGTTGCCCATGTCGTAGTCGTGCGCGACGATCCGCGTGCCGGGCTTGAGCGCCAGCAACTTGGGGCGCAAGCGCTCGTTCATTTCCGGCAGCAGGTAGGTGGTAATGACCGTCGCCTTGCTGAGATCGGTCTCGAACAGGTTCTGCTCGATGAACTGCGCCCGATCGGCCACGCCCTCCTTGGCGGCGGTGGCGTTCGCGATTTTCAGCAGGTAGGTGTCGAGATCGACGCCGAAGCCGCGCGCGCCGAACTTCTTCGCGGCCGTGATGATGATGCGCCCGTCGCCCGAACCCAGGTCGATGAGGTAATCATTGGGGCCGACCTTGGCCACCTTCAGCATCTCGTCCACGGTCACTTGGGGCGTTGGCACGTACACCACGTCGCCGCGCCCGTCCTGCGCCGGCGCCGCGGCAGAAAAGGCGGCCGCCGCGACCAGCGCCCAACAATTCATCATTCTTGAAACACTCATAATCGCTCCTGTATCACGTCCATTTTCCGCGCCGAACCGGCCGCGGACGCTTCGAAGATCATTCTACCCCGTGCGGCCCGCGTAGCACGCCACTCCAGCCTCTGCGCGGGCGCCGCATGCACCGTCACAACGCCGGCAATCGCATCGCCCGCGACACGGCCCGCGAATTCATGGCGGATCTCCCGGCCATCGATGCGCGCCACCAGCGCGAACGCGATCGAATCACCGCGCATGCGGGCGTTTTCGATCCGGGCCGGCTGCCCGCCGGCCGTAGCGCGCCCGCCCAGCCTCTGGAACGTCTGGTCGAGCACCATTTCGTAATCGCGAGTGCCCGTACCACCGGGGAGCTGCCAGCGCCAGGTTCCGGAACCGTTCGCCGGCACGATCCACAGGTAGACGTCGCTTTTCGGCGCCCCGTATGGCTTGTCCGGCACAGGCACGACCACCTTGTCGTCCGGGCGCCAGTTATCCATGTCGAAATCGTGCGACACGATGCGCGTGCCCGGTTTCAGTTCCGTGAGCAGCCTCGGGCGCAGCCGCATGATCACCTGCGGGAACAAGTACATCGTGATGACGCTCGCCTTGCCGATGTCGGTGACGAAAAGGTCGCTCGCATGGAACGCCACCTTGTCCGACACCCCCTGCTTCTGCGCTTCGCGCCTTGCTTCGCTCACCAGCGCGCCGTCGATCTCGACGCCGAAGCCCTTCGTGCCGAAGCGTTTCGCGGCCGCGATGACGATGCGGCCGTCGCCCGAGCCGAGATCGATCAGGAAGTCATCCGGCCCGGTCTTCGCGATGTTCAGCATCGCATCGACGACATTGGCCGGCGTCGGCACGAACGGCACGTCCGCCGCGTGCCCCGCGCGCTGCGCGATCATCCACGAGAGCACGACGGCGCAAATGACGGTTGCCGGCGCGCACAGCGGATGTCGGCTGTCACGGAGCATCATGGGGCCACCCTCACCGCCTGCCACCTGGCGGTGGTCTGCATGTTGCCGACCCCGCGCGTCAGCTCGCCCCGCATCGCATTGCCCGCCACGCGTCCGTCGAAGTACAGGCTCGCCTCGTGCTCGCGGTCCGCATCGTCCACCATCACAAAACTGATGCGCTCGCCGCGCACCCGTGTTTCCCACATCTGGGCGGGCTGCGCGCCCAGGCGCGCGAGACCGTCGATGTTCTGGAACGTTTGCCGAAACTCGACATCGTAGCTGCGCGGCCCATCCGGCAGCGCCACTTCCAGGCGCCATCGCCCCGCGACCTGGGCCGGCACGATCCACAGAAAGACGTTCTTGCGTATCGTGGTGACCAGATCCGGTTTCCAATCGTCGAGGTCGAAGTCGTGCGCCACGATGCGCGTGCCGGGCCTCAGGTTCAGCAGTTGCGGCCGCAGGCGACGATTGACCGCCGGCAACAGGTACATCGAAATAACCGTCGCCTCCGCGAGTTCTGTCTTGAACAGGTCCTGCTGCAGGAACTTGACGCGGCTCTCCACCCCCGCCTGTCGCGCGCCTTCCCGGCTCTGCGCCACCAGTTCCGGATTGAGCTCGATCCCGACGCCACGCGACCCGAATTTCTGCGCCGCCGTGATCACGATGCGGCCGTCCCCCGAACCCAGGTCGTAGAGCACGTCCTGCGCTCCCACGTCGGCAATCCGCAGCATCTCGTCAACCACCACCTGCGGCGTCGGCACGAAGGGCACGTCTCCCATGATGGCGGTGAGCGGACCCATGCCGGCGAGCACGGCCAACACCGGCATCATGCTCGCGCCCAGCCACACGCGCGTTCCGATCATGGACGCACCCCGCCCGGCGACAGGCGTTCCCCATGCCATGCCGCCTCCGCCGGGGCCCCCGTCGATCGCGCCAGACCGCTCGCGGCATTGCCCGCGATCCGTCCCTCGAAACTGTGGCGCGTCGCGCCCTCTCCGAGAACGAAACGGATGCGGTCGCCTGCCAGCCGCGCCTCGGACACCGCTACCGGGCCCGCTGCGTCGCGCGCCTCCGCCCGAACCTCCTGGTAACGCTGGCGAAACTCGATCTCGTACTCGCGCGGTGCGCCCGCCGCGACCTGAGCGCTCACCCGCCAGCGGCCGGCCGCCTGCGCCGGCACCAGGTAAAGAAAGTAGGCTTCGTCGCCGCTGCCTTCGCGCCGGTCCGGCTTCCACTCGGTAAAGCCCCAGCGGTAGATGACGATGCGCGTCCCGGGACGCAGTTTCAACAGGCGGGGCGCGAGCTTGTCGTACATCCGCGGCCACAAGTAGAGGGAGACTACCGTCGCCGGCGCGAGATCCACCGTGTAGAGATCCTGCTCCAGGAACTGCGTGAGCCGTTCGACGCCGGCCTGGCGCGCGGCCTCCTCGCTCTGGATGACGAGATGCGGGTCCAGTTCGACGCCCACGGCCCGGGCGCCGTACTTTCTCGCAGCGGTGATCACCACGCGCCCGTCGCCCGATCCCAGGTCGTACACGACATCGCGCGCGCTGACGTTGGCGAGCTGCAGCATCGCCTCGACGATCGGCTGCGGCGTCGGCACGAACGGAGCGTCCTGCGGCTGCACCTGCGCTACGGCCGGCGTGGCAAGCCAGAGGAACAGCGCGACGCATCGGCCCGTTCCCTTGCGGAGCAGCGCATCCATCATCCTGCCGGATCCTTGACGCGCACCGCGCGCCAGCGATGCTCCGCTAAGCGCGCGCCCGCGCCGGAGCGCACGATGCCCTCGATGACCTCGTCGCGCACGCGTCCCTCGTAGCGGTGACTGACATCGTCCTCCACCAGAACGAACGAGATGCGATCGCCGCTCAGGCGGGATTCGAAGGCCGGCAGGTAGCCGCCCGCGACGCGCGCGCCGCCGCGAATCTCCTGGTAGCGCTGCTCGAACCGGATATCGTAGGTACGCCGTCCCACCGGCAGTTCGGCCTCCAGACGCCATGGGCCATCGATCCGCGCCGGGACGACGTAAAGGTAGAAGGTCTTCGATATCGTCACCTGCCGGTCCGGCTTCCAATCGGCAAAGCCGTAGTCGTGGGCAACGATGCGGGTGCCGGGCTTGAGTTCGGCCAGCAATTTAGGTTTCAGGCGTTCGACCAGCGAGGCGAGCAGGTACAAGGTCACGACCGTTGCATCCCCCAACTCCGCCTTGAACACGTCGCCGCGACGGAATTCGGCGCGGTCGGCGACGCCCGCGCGTCGCGCATTCTCCACGCTTTGCGCCACGAGCGCCGCGTCGATCTCCACGCCGACGCCCCGCGCGCCGTAGTCCCGTGCCGCCGCAATGACGATCCGCCCGTCCCCCGAACCGAGGTCGTATACGACGTCTCGCGGGCCGGCGCCGGCGAGCCGCAGCATCTCGTCGGCGTTCATCGGCGTCGACGGAATGTACGGGGTCGGCACGTCGAGCGCCGCCGCGCAGGCGGCGATGGCGCAAAGCGCAAGCGCAAGAGATGCGCGGATCACGGTTCGGTCACCACCGCGGATCGAGCGCACTGGGGGGCGGCAGCGAAAGGTGGCGCGGCTCGCGCTTCTCGACCCGTGCCGCACTCCACGGCGCCGTGCGCGATTCTCCGTTGCTTACCGTCCGCACCTCGCCCTTGATCCTGTCGTTCGCAACCTGGCCCGAAAATTCGTGGCGTGTCCGGGTCCCACCGACATCGAACGTCGTCGAGAAACTGATGCGGTCGCCGGCGAGGCTGCCGCCTTCGACCCTGCCGCTGCGCGTGCCGGCGGTGACCGTCCCCTCGAACTTCTGGAACATCTGGTCCACCGTCAGTTCAAAATCGTCGGCTCCGCCGGCCGTCGTCTTCTGCGAGCGCCACGTGCCGGAGACCGTGGCCGGAACCACCCAGTAGAACACCTTGCTCTTCATGTCCCGACCCACCGTCTTGCCGGGCGCATCCATCACCAGGGACAGTTCCGGCGCCCACTCGCCCATGTCGTAATCGTGC
>Ga0315912_10004931_pt1 | contig 12415 bp, 10 predicted proteins | sample VfabasoilMG_FD_204469 | JGI IMG/M metagenome (GOLD analysis project Ga0315912, IMG submission 204469) | Garden soil microbial communities collected in Santa Monica, California, United States - V. faba soil | ecosystem: Environmental > Terrestrial > Soil > Garden | place: USA: California... | reverse complement strand
GATCACCACGCTGGCGAAGGGTGCCGGCATCACGAGCCCGATCGCCGAAACTCCCGCCATGGCGCTCGGCACGGTGGCGGTGTCGCCCCTCGAGCTCACCTCGGCCTACACGACGTTTGCCGGGCTCGGCCGGCACGTGGCCCCCCGGCTGATCACCCGCATCGAGAACGAGGCGGGAGAAGTGCTCCGGACCTACGCCATCGACGCCCGCGACGTCCTGCCGCCGTCGGTGGCCTACCTGATCAACGACACGCTGCACGACGCGGTGGAGCGCGGCAGCGGCGCCCCGGCCATGCAGGCCGGTTTCACCGGACCGGCCGCCGGCAAGACGGGTACCACCTCGGACGGCGTCGACGCCTGGTTCATCGGCTACACGCCGGATCTCGTGGCCGGCGTGTGGATCGGTTTCGACACGCCGAAGCGGATCATCTCCGGCGCCTCGGGCGGCCGCCTGGCCGCGCCGGCCTGGGGGCGGATGATGAGCCGCTACTACGCCGATTCGGAGCCGTCGTGGTGGCCGGCGCCGGCCAACGTGGTGGAATACGACATCGATCCCGAATCGGGGCGTCTCCTCGAAGAGGGGTGCCGCCCGCGTTGGGGCGAGACGTCCACCGAGATCTTCATCCGCGGCACCGAGCCCGAATCGATCTGCCCCGAGTCGGACTACGAATACACCTGGTTCAACATGAACAGCGGCGACATGTCCGACGAAGAGCGCAACGGCGGAGACGGCTACGAGAGCGACGAGGATTCGCGGGAGGGGCGCCCCGACGACGGCGAACGCCACGACGAAGTGGCCCCCGGCGCCGATCTCGACGGCGGCTGGATCTTCGAGCTGGGTGTCAACGACACGAATGACCGCAACCTGCGCAACTACACTGCCACCTGGCAGGTGAAGCTGTGGGTGGACGGCAACGACGTCCACGGCAGCGGCGAAAAGATTGCCGAGGACGGCCGGCGCGTGCACAACGACCGGCGAACCACGGTGTCGCTGTCGGGGCAACTCCACGGCGAGAGCCTTCGCCTGCGCCTCACCGAATACAACGGCGAGGGCGCCCTGAGCGGCTGGTTCAACGTGGAGCTGGAAGGCCACCGCCTGCGCGGCGAGTTCGTCAGTGCGGACGCCGCCACCCGCGGGACGGTGAGCGCGCGGCGGAGCGACTAGCTATTGTTTTCCCGATAAATAGTACTCATTATACAAGCGCATGACTTTGATGTTCGCCATGATTTGAGCAGGAGGACAAATGTCAAACTTTGACGTTACCAAGGGATTGGAATTCGTCCGGAATCTCGACCTCGGCGTTGCGCCGCGCCGAATCGTCACTCGAGGTGCAGAGGCCGTCGCCGGTGAAGTCTTTGATGCGGCCACAAGCCAGGCCAGGGTGGTGGGGTCCGGATTGCTTGCATTCGAGGCGGGCGTCACTCCGGAAGTGAGGAAAGCCGTCTCGAACTCGGCATTGCTGGCCCAATTGGTTGCCAACAAGAAGGCGAAGGGGGAAACCGATCCGCTGGTCTGGTTTCGCGAATACGCCAACGTCCTGCAGAACCTCGGCTGGACGGTGCAGGACCAGGGGTGGACCGATTACACGACCAAGGGTAAGGCGGCCGAGGTCCACGAGAAGATTCTCGAAGTGGCTGCCGCGGCCATCGCGGGTGGCCCCGCGCTCGCGATCATCACGGCGTCCGTCAATGCATTGAAGGGGATGCAACCCGGCAGTTCCTGGCTGACCATCTTCAATCGCGAGTCGCAGAAGGCCAATCTCGCTCGATTCCAGGTCGGGCTCGTCTCCAATGATCCCGCGGGGGACATCTTCGTGTCGCTCGTTGCCTGCCTGATCCAGGCCGAGAGCAATATCACGCAGGTGCTGTTCTTCAAATACCGCGAGGCACAGGCCAGGTTTCAGGCCAATGACATGAAGGTCACCGTGAATCGGGACTCCATGACCAACCTCGCCGGGGCCATCAGCGAGAAGACGCTGGCATTTCAGCACGATTACCTGAGCTCGATCGGAAACCTGGATGTCTAGGCACGGCCGCAGCGCCTAGAACTCCGGCACCCCCGTCGTTGCCGGCTGCCACCCCAGCTCGATCACCTCGAAGTCATCCGCGTACAGGCCGTGGAACGCCGGATTGAGAATATCGTTGTCCCAGCCGGGATCCATCGTCCCCTGGATGTACATGTCGGTGCCGTTGTCGGCCAGGATGAGGCCGTACTTCTTCATGGCGCGGAAGATCTTCTGCAGCTCGGGCGTGTAACCGGTGATCACCTTGCCGGCCTTCATCCGCAGCCGCGTTCCCATCGGCGGGGCGGCCGGATCGTTACCGGCCTCGTGCGAGGCCGGCCACACGTAGCCGTTGGTGGCGCGCGTGGTGAATCGGAAAGCGTGCTCGATTTCGCCGGCCGCCACCAGTTCATCGCGCCGGATGAGGCCGGGGAAGATGGCCAGGCCGGCCGCGTCGGCCGACGTCCAGCCGTCGGGGCGCCGGTTGTTGGTGTCCATGTCGAAGATGGCGCCCGAGCCCGCCTCCCAGCGGCTGAGCGCGGCATTCCAGCGCGTGGCCCACGTCTCGAAGAGGAGATTGTTGTCGCGGTCGATGATCAGCATGTGCCGGTCGCCGGAGCTGCCGCCCCCGATGACGCCCCCTTCGATGTAGTTGGGCTGCGTGCGGCATTCGAGCGGGATGGGATAGCCGGTGGGGAAGCCGGGCGCACCGGCATCGCTCTGGCTGCCGTACAGGGTAAACGTCACCGTCACCCGGGGCTGCGTACCATCCACGCCCACGTAGGGGATGCCGTAGGGCGGCGGCCCGAAGTCCGGATGCAGGCGCTGCCGGCGGTTCGGGTCGGCCGGGGTGGTGTTGTTGATCCAGTGGATGATGGCGGCCGAGTTGCCGTCGAGGGGCGCCATCGACACATCCTGGTTCCACCAGTTGTCGACGGGGAACATCTGTCGATTGCTGAAGTCCTCGAGCAGGGAAACCGCGGTGGTGGCCGGCGGATCGTCGGCGTCGCGGCCGAGCGGGGTGGTGGCGGGGTTCTCGTGGGAACAGCCGAGCAGGAAGAGGGAAAGAGTGGCGGCCAGGAAACGCAGTGACCGTGCGTTCGGCATGAGCAGGCTCCTTGTAGCGCGATGCGAGTCGAAGTTGCGGCCGTCCGAATTTCCACTTCCAGTATCGGCTTATCCCCCCGCGGACGCCACCGCCCCCGTGCTAGGATGCCGCGTTTCCTGAGCGATTTTTCGTGATTCAGGGTCCTGTCACCCGGGAGAGTCCATGTCGCGTCCGTCCGCCCGTTCCTTCCTCCTCCTGGTCGGTGCCCTCGTCGCCGGCCTGTCGCTCCAGGCCGCGCTCGCCACCTCGCAATCGCCCGGGACGCCGCCGCCAGGTGGGCCTCCTCCCCCGCCGCCGCCTCCCAAGAACCTCCAGTTCTATCCCAAGGACATGCCGCGGCCGGAACTCATCGCCAGGATGCGCGAGTTCTCGTTCGCGCTGGGCGTGGGGTGCGAGCACTGCCACGTGGACGAGCACGAGGGGCCGAATCCGCGCGAGGACTTCGCCACCGACGAGAAGCCGGCCAAGGTGAAGGCGCGGGCGATGCTCGTCATGACCAAGGAAATCAACGACGACCTGCTGGAGAAAATCCCGCATCGCGTCACGCCGGGTGTGAACGTGAGCTGCGCCACCTGCCACCACGGTTTACCCGTGCCGCAGTCGCTCAGCGAGCGCCTGACCGCCGCGGCCGTGGCCGGCGGCGCCGACTCAGTCAACGCCGACCTCACGGTGCTCCACACCGAGGCCGATTTCGGCCGGTTCGACGTAAGCGAGTGGGGCGTGAACGAAGCGGCGCGGGCACTCTCGCGCGCCGGCAAGAGGGAAGAGGCGATGGCCGCGCTGAAGAACAACCTGGCGGTGCATCCCACGTCGGAGGCGATCCCCGCCATCATGGCCGACGTTCACGTGGCCATGGGCGACACTGCCGCGGCGGTCGCGCTGCTCAAGGATCTGGTGGCGAAGAATCCCGAGAATCGCCGGGCCAAGCAGACGCTCGACCGGCTGACGGGCGTGGCGCCGCCGCCGAAGAAGTAACGCTCTACGGCACCAGCTGCAGCTTGCCCGATTCGCTCCCGGCAGCGGTGTCCAGCCGGTAGTAGTACGTTCCGGCGGCCAGGCCGTGGCCGTCGAAGACGGCGGTGAAGTCGCCGGCAGGCGCGTCCCGGTCCACCAGGTCTTTTACCGGGCGTCCCTGCACGTCGAAGACGCGGAGCGACACGCGGCCGGCTTCCGGCACGCGGCAGTGAATCCGCGTGGAGCCCGAGAAGGGATTGGGGCTCACGCTCACCAGCGGGGGGCGGTTCGTGGCCGGGTCGTCGCCGACGCCGGAGGCCGCCACCTCGTACTTGTACACGTCCACGCCGCAGGCGTAGCCGACCGTGCGCGAGAGGAAGCGGATCCGGTTGACGTTGAAGCCGAAGTCGCCGCCCGTCCATGTCACGCCGTCCTTGGTGACCGCCGTGCCGGTGTTCCAGCCGCCGATCCAGCCGTGGTACGGCGTCACGAAGCCGATCCCCTGGCAGTCCACGAAACTCGAGGTGGCGAGCTGCTCGGTCCAGTTGATGCCGCCGTCCACCGTCTTCAGGAAGTAGGTAGGGCCGGTGCCGGCCAGGTTCTCGATCGACACGAAGCCGTGCAGGCTGTCGGGGAACGAGGTTTTCCAGCAGAGTTCGCGGTTCCGGGGACCGATCCGCCGGACATCCCAGGTGATGCCGCCATCATTGGTCGTCAGGATCATGTGCCGCCGCGTGGCGCCCGGCGTGCTCGAGCCGACCGCCACGCCGTTCAGCTCGTCGAAGAAGTGCACGTCGACCAGCGCGCCGCAGTACACCGACATGTCGAGCACGCTCCAGTTGGCGCCGGCGTCGTCGGTGCGCACGAAGGTGGGCGTGCCGTAATAGGCCCCGACTACCACCACCGTGTTCGCGTCGATGACCTGCATCCCGCACATGCCGGCCGGTACCGGCGCGGGGAGCATGACCGGCTGCCAGGTGGCGCCCGCGTCGTCGGTGCGGATGAGCGCCGTGCCGTTCTCCTGGTACAGGAGGCCGATCCAGCCGGTGTTGTGGTCGATGAAGCCCACGCAACGGTTGTATGCGCCGGTCAGCGCGGTGCGCGTCCAGCTCGTTCCGGCATCGGTCGTGCGCCAGACTTCGCCGTTTCCGTTCACCACCCAGCCGTGATCGACGTCGGTGAACCAGAGGTCATCGTGACGCTGGGCCCCGGCGGCGTTCGGACCGTTGACGAGCTTGGTCCAGCCGTTGCCGGCAAGGAGCGAGGGCGGTTCGGAGTCGGGCATGGAACGGACAAGCGACACGCTGACCGCCAGGGCGATTGCGACAAGCAGTCCGGCGACGTACTTCGACAGGCGCATGTATGCGGTTCGAACCTCTCTATCGATATCGATGGACAGGGATCTGCCGTGGCGGCAGTCAGGGCATCCCGGTTTCCGTGTTGGCGGAACAAGTTACGTGCGTTGACCGGAACGAATCGAAAGATTGTACACGAGCGGCCCGGTCGGGCCCCGTGGAATCGACGACGGCCCGGGGCGTCAATTCGGGTGCGCCCGCACTCGTAACACGTTGCCATTTATTCGATTGCGATATCAGCTATCTCTCATGGCGAACGGATGGGCCGTCTCGTGGCCGGCCACGGCACCCGGCCCGAGGGGGCGAATGGCGGTCGTCCGGTCGAACCAGATCCACTCGTCGAACTGGCGGGGGAGGCAAGCCTCGAAGTAATGGCTCCACCGCTCGGTCTCGGGCCGGTAGATGACGCCGATGGCCCGCTCGAGCCGGACCGGCGTGAGCACCTCGGTGACGCGCGTGGCGGCGCGCCGCCCCAGCGGCAGGAGAAACGCCCCCAGCTCGGCCCGGTGCATCAACCGCTCGTAGCTGTCCACGTGGGCTGGCACCACGCTCTTGATCTCGAGCGGTCCCTCCCAGTCGCTGGCCGCCGCTACCGTGCCGCTGTCGGTTCCCTGACCGATGGCGTACACCTCGTCGCCGAACATCTCGCGGCAGAGCTGGCCGATGTTGTGCTGCCCCTCGCGGGCGAACTGCGTGGCGGTGGCATCGCCCAGATGCGAATTGTGCGCCCACACCACGCCGCGCGATCCGGGCCCGTGCCGGTCGAGCAGCTCGCGGAGGGTCTCGAACATGTGCGTGTCGCGCCAATTCCAGGAGGCGGCGCCACCCTCGTACATCAGCCGGTAGTAGCGCTCGGCGTCGGCCACCAGGCGCGCGTTGACGCGGGCGTCGAAGAGGTCTTCGTGTTCGGCCAGGGCGGTTTCGACACGCCGGCCGAGCATCTCGGTGAGCATCGACACCACGTGCGGTTCGCAGGTGGCAAACCCGGGCGAGCGGGCCGCCAGGCCGTACATGGCCGGGTCGTTTTCCCAGGGCGTCAGGCAGCCGTAACGGCGCCGGGCCACCGTGGCCGCGGCGGGATCGACCTTGTCGAGATAACCCAGCACGGCCTCGATCGACGCCGACAGGCTGTACAGGTCGAGGCCGTAGAAGCCGACCGGCTGATCGGATCTCTTTTCGGCGTTGTCATCGCGGAGCCAGTGAATGAAGTCCTGCGTTTCGTGGTTGCGCCACATCCAGGTGGGGAAGCGCGCGAAGGCGTTGCGCAGCGGCGTCTCGGCCCGCCTTTGATGCGTGACGTATTCGTGAACCCGCCGCGCATCCGGCCAGTCGGCCTCCACGGCCACGAAATCGCATCGCCCGGCCTTGATCAGGGCCTTGGTGATGGCCGCGCGCACGCGGTAGAACTCCGAGGTGCCGTGCGAGGCCTCCCCGATCAGCACGAGGCGCACGTCGCCGATCCGCTCGAGCAGGCGCGTGGTGTCGATGTCGTCCGGATCGCCGATGGGCTCCGCGCCCCGCCGGATGGCGTCGATGACACCGGCCTCGCGCCCGTCCATCGGCACGGCCGGGGTCCGGGCCAGCGGCACGTCGTCCTGCCAGCCGGCTTCGCCGATGAGCGGCACGAAGGCCACGTCGCCCAGCCACTGCTCTTCGAAGCGATCCGGCCCGCGCCGCGTCATCCGGAGCAGTTTCTGGGAATCGCGCGCCGAACCGACCGGGATGACCAGCCGTCCGCCGATGGCGAGCTGCTCGAGGAGCGGCTTCGGCACGCCCGGCCCGCCAGCCGCCACCACGATGGCATCGAACGGCGCCTGCTCGGGCCAGCCGCGCGTGCCGTCCGCATGACGGATATGCACGTTCAGGTAGCCGAGCCGCTTCAGCCGCCCCTGCGCCGCCTGCGCCAGGTCCCAGTGCCGCTCCACGGTGAAGACCTCGGCCGCCAGCCGCGACAGCACGGCCGCCGCGTAACCCGATCCCGAACCGATTTCGAGCACGCGATCGCGCGGCGACAGTTCGAGCGCCTGGCACATCACCGCCACCATCGACGGCTGCGAAATGGTCTGGCCCGATTCGATCGGCAGCGGCGTGTTCCGCCACGCGAACTCGCGCAGTTCGTCGGGTACGAACTCCTGGCGCGGCACGGCTTTCATGGCGGCGAGCACGGCGGCATCCCGCACGCCATGCGCGCGGAGTTCGACATCAAGGAGCCTGCGGCGGTCATCGAGCATCGGGCGATTCATGAGGCACTTCCTTCCCGGGCAGTGGGTGGCTGGGGTAGGGGATGCATCATCGGTGCCGGAGGGATGGTTGGGCCAAGGTTTGGCCGTCGGGAAAATTTACCGAATGCGGCGGGCCCGCAGTTGAATGGTTTTCCGCGTGTCTTACAACGTAAGACACGGCTCCGAAAATGAAGCGGCCGCCCTCCGGGGGGGGCGGCCGCTCACTTAGAGTGATATGACGACGTCCATGTAGGACGACCTGGCGGGTCACCAGGATGCGCTGGGACTGGGTCGTTGACCCTACGCCCCCCTCCCCATTTGCTACGATCAATAACCTTTCGGCTGCAAATCCACTCACCCCGGGCGCGGGGTTCAGAAGGAGCAGGTGATGACCGGAGTCCGTGTGCTCGTTGGTACGAAAAAGGGGGCGTTCGTTCTTACGTCGGACGCCAAGCGCCAGAAGTGGGATGTGGCCGGGCCGCATTTTGCGGGGTGGGAGCTCTATCACGTGAAGGCCTCGCCGGTGAACCCGGATCGCATCTATGCGTCGCAGTGCAGCGGGTGGTTCGGGCAGATGATTCAGCGGTCGGATGACGGCGGAAAGACCTGGGCGCCGGTCGACAACAAGTTTGTGTATGACGGGATTCCGGGCACGCACCAGTGGTACGACGGCACGCAGCATCCGTGGGAGTTCAAGCGGGTGTGGCACCTGGAGCCGTGCATCCAGGATGCGGATACGGTGTTCGCGGGGATCGAGGACGCGGCGATGTTCAAATCGACCGATGCCGGTGCGTCGTGGACCGAGCTGTCGGGGCTGCGAAAGCACGACACGGGTCCCAAGTGGCAGCCGGGGGCGGGCGGGATGTGTCTGCATACCATCCTGATCGATCCGAAGAATCCGAAGCGGATGTTCATCGCGATTTCGGCGGCGGGGGCGTTTCGCACCGATGATGGCGGGGCGACCTGGAAGCCGATCAACAAGGGATTGATCTCCCAGTACATTCCGGATCCGAACGCGGAGGTGGGGCACTGTGTGCATCGCATCGCCATGCACCCGTCGAAGCCCAACACGCTCTTCATGCAGAAGCACTGGGACATCATGCGCTCGGACAATGGCGGCGATTCGTGGACTGAGGTGAGCGGCAATTTGCCGACCGATTTCGGTTTTCCGATAGACGTGCACGCGCATGAGCCGGAGACGATCTACGTGGTGCCGATCAAGAGTGATTCGGAGCACTATCCGGTGGACGGCAAGCTGCAGGTGTGGCGCAGCAAATCGGGCGGGAACGAGTGGGAGGCGCTCACCAAGGGGCTTCCGCAGAAGGATTGCTACGTGAACGTGCTGCGTGACGCCATGGCGGTGGACGGGCTCGATTCGTGCGGTGTGTACTTCGGTACGACCGGCGGGCAGGTGTATTGCTCGGCCGATTCGGGCGATTCGTGGAATGCCATCGTGCACGACCTGCCGGCGGTGCTGTCGGTCGAGGTGCAGACGCTGAAATGATCCGCGTGGAGCTGCCGGCGCACCTGCGCACGCTGGCCCGCGTCGATCGCGAAGTGGAACTCGAGGTGCCCTTGCCGATCACCACGCAATCGGTCCTCGACACGCTCGAGGCCCGCTATCCCGTGCTCAAGGGCGCGATACGCGACCATGGCACGTTGAAGCGGCGCGATTTCCTTCGCTTCTTCGCCTGCCAGGAAGATTGGACGCACGAACCGGTGGATGCGCCACTGCCGGACGACATCGTGTCGGGGCGGGAGCCGTTCCTGATCATCGGGGCTATCGCGGGGGGTTAGTTCGCGGCGGCCACGATTCGCTCGGCGGCCAGTTCGGCGAGTCGCGCGGGCGGAACGCGTCCGTGGCGTTTGCCGAAGGTGGCCGCTGCCTGCGTGTAGCGGAGATCGGTGAGCAGCCGCTGGAGCCCCGCGGCCAATTGGTCCGGCGCCTTCGGCGATGCCAGTTGTCCCGCGCCGAGTGCCACCACCTTTCGCGACAACAGGTATTGCTCGACGCTCTGCGGTATGAGAAGCAATGGCACGCCTCCCAGGAGCAGAGCCGCCGTCGCGCCGTGCCCCGCGTGAGTGACGGCCAGGTCGGCCTGCTCCGCGGCCCACTCCATGTCGACCGGATCGGTCACTATGCGCATCGATGGCGGCATCGGTGACGGCAGGTCGTTGGTGTCGATTCCATCGATGTGGCCCAGCACCGGAAGTCCCGACGCTCCCAGGAGCTGTAGCAGAGGCGCCAGCGCGTGGAACCGCTTGAGATAGAGAAACGTCCGCGGACCACGGCCGCGCGGCCAGCCGGGGCGATCGCCGAGCGTATCGCTCCAGGTGCCGGCGAACTGGATTTCGGGACGGGGGCCGAAGTGATCGAGTTCGGGCCAGCTGGTCACGATGCGATCCTTTACGCGGGCGTTGAAGAGTTCGGCGAGATGGGTGAGGGGGCTGGCGGCGTGGTGGGTCATCACATGATTGACGATGTCGAGGAGTACTGTTTCGCGCTTCGCGCGAGCGTTCATGTCCGCGGCGTTGTCGGTCGTCGCATCGGGCGCGACGGCAGGCCATGGGGACACGTCGGGGGGTGATGCGAAACCGGTGCCTAACGCTACGACCGGTATCGATCGGGCCTGTGCCGCCAGGAGCGCGGTCGGCGCGTGATCGAGCACCAGGACGTCGGGGCTCTGCTCATCAAACAGGCCCAGCCACGCGCCGAGCGCGGTCTGCAGATCGGCCTCCGAGCCCCAGCCGATGCGGGCCAGCAGGTCGGCCCAGGTTTCGAGGGGCGAGTCGGGCGGGCCCGGGGGCAGGGTGGCAGGAAGGGGGAGGACCTCGAGCCCCGGCGCGAGGCGGGCCAGGAGCGCGGGCGTGCGGGCCACGAACGTAACGTCGTGCCCCATCGCGCGAAGCGAGCGGGCCACCGGCGCCAGCCGGGACACGTGGCCCCAGCCGCCTCCCTGCTCCCAGATCATCAGAATGCGTCGCGCCCGGTCGTCGGCCATCAGGTCACCTGTCGAACTATTGAACGAAAATCTTTCGGAATTGAGGTTTTGGTGCGTTGCGACGAAATAACCGTCGAGCCGCCATGGAGGCCGATGCTAGCATCATCGACTCACCGCAGTTTTCACACCCATGGAGGTTGCACATGATCCGACATATAACGAGTCCTCGCGCACACCGTTCGGCCAGGGGCGCCGGCAAGCTGGCGGCCCGTACGGCCGCCGCAGCGCTGATCGGCGCGGCGCTGGCGGCCAACGCCCAGGCCGGCACCGAAGGATGGATCCCGGCCAATCACCTGGCCGGTTTCTATGGCAGCAGCGGCCATCAACTGGACGTCAACAACGACGGCTTTCCGGACCTCCAGCTCAATGCGTATCTCGGTCAGGCGATCTTCCCGTTGACGGTGCAGGGCGTTCCCTCGGAGCTCTTCACCGGCGTGTCGACCGCGCCCAGCATCAACGGCGAATCGATGACGCATTTCAACTCCACCGGCGAAGTCCTGAACTATAACGGCGTGCGCGTCACGGTCGGCGCGGACCTGGCCTACTTCTTCGACAACACCGGATTCGCCGGTTTCACGTTCTGGGCACCCACGCCCCCTCCTGGGGCCGACAAGTCGCTCAATGCCGTCCCGCCAGCCGGCATGAAGATGATCGGGTACATCGAGCTCGACACCGGCCCTGCCGGCGTGACGATCCGGAGCGCGGGTTACCAGCCCGAGTCGCCCGTTCCCGTCGAGGCCGCCACCTGGTCCGGCATCAAGAAGTTGATCGAGGACTGACGTCCGGGTGATTGACGCCGATCCGGCGGCCACCCGCTTCGCCCCATCCACCACCGGTCCGGCGCACCCCGGGACGCTCCTGTCGGCACTCCTGTGCTGGCTCGACGCCCGTTCCCGGGGTGCGGCCGTGCACCTCCGCCTCGAAGATCTCGATCCCGATCGCTGCCGGCCGGAATTTATCGAGGCCATGCGACGGGATCTCGAGTGGCTGGGGCTGGATTGGGACGGCGTCGTGACGCAAACCGATCGACGTGCAGCACACGAAGCGGCGCTCGACCGGTTGGCGGCGCTCGGATTGTTGTATCCGTGTGATTGCAGTCGGGCGCGGCTCAAGTCGATCGGGCGGCCGGCGCCGGATGGCGGGTTCGCGTACGACAATCACTGCCGCGCGCACGAGTTGCCTTCGGGTGGATGGCGGGCCGTCGATCAGCCGTTGCGGCTTCGATTGGCGGACGAACGCGTGTCGTTCGTCGACGAACTGGGTCTCGCCATCGACCAGCATCCGGCTATTGAGATGGGTGACCCGGTCGTCCGCCGTCGCGATGGCGCCATCGCCTATCACCTGGCGTCGGTCGTCGATGATGCGGCCGGCGGGTTTCTGCGGCTGATCCGCGGGCGGGACCTGGCGCCCAGCGCGCCGACGCAGCGGTTGTTGTATGGGCTGTTGGGCCTGCCAATCCCGACGTATCGCCATCACTTCCTGCTGCTCGAACCCCGCGGCGACAAGCTGGCCAAGCTGCACGGGTCGGTGGGTGTGGACGCGCTTCGCCCAACTTGTTCGTCACCCGAGCTGGTGGGGATGCTGGCGGCATGGGCCGGGCTCAACCCGGCGGGTGGGGACTGTCGGCCGGCGGATTTGGTGGCGGTGTTTGACTGGGGAAAGGTGCGACGAAACGATCTCGTGATCGCATGGAATGGAAAACGGCTGACGACATTGGAATAGAAAAAATGGGCGGCGTGTCACGCCGCCCTCCACATTCATTACCGCGTGT
>Ga0315912_10004930_pt1 | contig 12415 bp, 7 predicted proteins | sample VfabasoilMG_FD_204469 | JGI IMG/M metagenome (GOLD analysis project Ga0315912, IMG submission 204469) | Garden soil microbial communities collected in Santa Monica, California, United States - V. faba soil | ecosystem: Environmental > Terrestrial > Soil > Garden | place: USA: California... | reverse complement strand
GATTTGGGCAGCCCCTTACGCTGCGATGGCGAAACAAGATCGGTTGGCGTGGGCAATGCTGTCCGACGTGACCGAGGCCGCTCGCCAATTTCTCGACCCGGTGCTCTCCGCCGAGCTCGAGGCCACTTGGGAGCCGCAGACCTGGCGCTGGCAGCTCAGTGGATCAGAGCAGCGGGCAAACATCCCCCGCCCGCTCTGATCCGCCTGCTTGCCGACTTACTCGTCGGCGTCTGCACTCGGCGCCGGCTGACACGCATCGCGAATGTCCGCGATGCACTCCAGCCGCTCCGCTTTGCTCGCAAGCCCGGCCATGCTCGCGAGCACACCGGCCGAGTGCGTCTTCACGATGGCGGCCACCTGCCGCAGCGCCTCGGGCCCGGCGGTGGCAGGCAGCTCCCCCACCCTGTCGCCCAATGCTGCGGCGATCAGCCGCACGTTCTCGGCGCCAGCGTACAGCTCGCCGGCTGTTTTCCGCACCTGATGATGGATCGAGTCCGTATTCAGCGATAGCGTCGCATTCGTCATGGAAGCTAACTCCTTCCGTGGCCGGGGTCCGGCTGTTAGTAGCAGCGCGGGCCCCACCTCTGTAGTTACTTTTTTTGTTTAGGTCGTTTGGGTTTCGTCCCCTGCTCAACCTCAACACCTAGTTGCGCCGCATACGCGCGCACGGCGCGCCGCACGATGTCCGACCGCTTGAGCCGTTCGAATTGCTCGAGCGCTTCGAGAATCGCCAGATCGTCCGGCGGGAATTTGACGCAGACAGTAGTGGTCAGGTCGACCATGAGATGGAAAACATTGTATTACTAAATTTTCCATGGGCAAGCGCATTCGAACGAGCGCAATAGTCGTTGGAAACCGCCTTCAAACGGCGCTCAACGAGCCGATCCACTAGGCGAGCCCAGTGATCCCGGGCACGCAAAAGTCTCAGCACTGCCGAGACTTTTTCCGAAGGCGCGTCCGGTGAAAATGGGTACACTGTTCGCGCTTTTGGCCGCGCTGCCGGACCTGCGCGCCAATCGGCCTTTCGTGCCTGCCCGACCCGTCCGTCGGCCTGGTCGAGGCCGTGGATTCGAGCTAGGTGGACCTATCGTGACGGCGAAGAAGGACTATTCAGTCGTGTTGGAAGGCGTGGATGCGCGCGACCTGTCCATGGCCGTGCTTCGCGACCTCTGCGATCTGCTGCTTGAGGGGTCGCAACGCTCCGCGCGTTTGGCCGCTGAGGGGCGCAGTGTAGCTCGCGGAGCTCAACCTTCGTGGGTCGCCGCGGCCGCCGACTGCCGTGTCACCAAATTTGAAGCTGGGTCACTCGCGCTTGGTGTTCAGGCGAGGCCGCTCGTCGAGGTGGCTCCCGAGATTTTCGCCCAAGAGCCGCTATTCCCCTCGGGCACCGATTCCGGAGCAACCGCGTTCGACTTGTTCCTCGACGCCGCGGAGGACGCGGCCGCCGGCCGGCGAGACAGCGAGCGCCTAGACGCGGGCGTGCTCGATGTGCTCGCGCGCACCGGCGCTTTGTGCTCCAAGGGTGGGACGCGCCTGACCTTGGCAGGAGCAGGCCACGCGCGCGTCGTGCTTGATGCCAACACGGCTCAGGTGATCGGCACTTTGGCAGAGGGAACGCCGTCGGCGCGCATCTCTCGCGTGCGGGGCGTGCTCGACATGCTCACGGTCAGCACGAAGACGATTGCGCTACGTCTCGCTGATGGTCGGATCGTCCGCGGCTTTGCGGGCTCAGTTGATCAGGACCGGCTGAAGGCATTCCTCGGCACCGACGTCGTCCTTGAGGGCCCGATCAATTTTCGACCCTCCGGTGACGCGCTGAGGATCGAGGTCGACTCGATTCTTCCTGCGACACCCGGTGATGTGATCTGGTCACCGTTTCCAACTGTGGAACCGACATCGTCGCGCCTGCGCCTCCCTGCCGCTCCAGTCGGCCTAGACGCATTCTTCGGGAAGTGGCCTGGCGACGAGAGTGACCAGCAACTCACAGAGGCGCTCCGAGACCTTCAGTGAAGTTCGACGGCCAGTAGCCCCGCGCTCGAGGAGCAGGTACGAAGTCGATGTGTTCGTCGCTAGCAGACGAACTTGCAACGCGACGCGAGAAACGAATCACCGAAGGGGCGCACCGACCCACTCAAACGGTCTTGATCCATATCCACGGGGCCGGAACGCCTAGTCGCGGGATCTGAGAAGCTGACCGCCCGTCCGTCACGAAGGACTCGAGCGAGCTGCCCCAGCAGCGATTTGGCACTGCACGGGCGCAGACAGCCGACCCCCTACAAGCGCACCGCCAACTCCTGTAGCGTGCCTGCCCCCCGTTACGCGGCAGCCACGCCAGACCGGCAATCCACGGACCCATGTTGATCACTCCCATCCCTCCGACCGCACGTACCAGGCACCGCGCCCAGCAACACCAAACCTGCCGGTGCGTTAAGCACCTGGCGGCGGTGCAGCCATGTTGAAAACCGTCCGCGACGCGTGCACCGCACACAAGATGGCCCTCGACTTCTCCCTCGCGGAGCAAATCGAGGACCTTGGTATCTTGATTCGACAGGCCGGAGATGACGGCGCGGGGTTCTTTGCCAAGAATCACCTCACGTCCGGCATGCGGCAACTCTTCGATATGGGACTGCGTCGTCTCGGAGGGCGATCCGATCAGGCCGTGTTCGAGCTCACTCAGGCGATGGGCGGCGGCAAGACCCACACGATGATCGCATTTGGGCTTGTAGCGCGCGACGAAAGCCTGCGAGCGACCGTCGTCCCCGAGATGGCCAGCGCTGCCCCCTTCGGAAAAGCACAGGTCGTGGCTTTCACCGGTCGCCGCTATCCCGACCATTTTGTTTGGGGCGAGATCGCAGCCCAGCTCGGCAAGCCCGAGGCGTTCCGGAAGTACTGGCAAAACGGGCCAGCAGCTCCCGACGAGCAAGCGTGGATTGACCTAATTGGGGATGAACCAACGCTCATTTTGCTTGACGAATTGCCGCCCTATTTTGATTACGCAATTACACGTCCCGTCGGTGGAGGAACACTCGCCCAGGTCGCCACCGCGGCGCTTTCGAATCTGTTCGCCGCTGCGCTGAAGCTTCCCCGTGTCTGCATCGTGGTGTCGAACTTGAGCGGGACGTATGAAGGTGCGTCCAAGGACCTGCGCCGCGCGATCAAGAACGTCGAGCAGGAAGCACGTCGGCAAGCAAAGCCGATCACGCCGGTCGAACTTGGCGGCGACGAAATCTATCAAATCTTAAAGAAGCGCCTGTTTGAGAAGCTTCCGAGCGAACGAGATATCGAGGATGTCGTCCAGGCGTATGCCGGAGCGATCAAGGAGGCCGAGAAGTCCAAGGCCATCGCCAAGAGCACTGAGCAGATCGCCGACGAGATTCGTGGGGCATATCCCTTCCACCCATCGATCAAAGATCTGATCGCGCTCTTCCGAAACAACGAAGGCTACCGCCAGACGCGCGGCCTCATGCAGTTCGTTGCCAAGGCGATCCGGTCCGTGTGGGCGCGAAAAACAAACGACGTTTTCCTCATCGGACTGCAGCACCTTGACCTCAACGACGGCGAGGTACGCGACGAGGTGATCCGCATCAACGACCTTCGCGGCGCCATCGCTACAGACATCGCATCCGGTGGCAGCGCACACGCCGAGACGATTGACGCTCAAACGCAGACCGACGCCGCATCGCAAGTCGCAACCCTCCTGCTATCTGCTTCACTTTCAACGGCGACCGACGGCGTGAATGGGATGACCAAGCAGCGCCTGCTCGAGCGCCTGATTGCCCCACATCGCTCCGTCCTTGAGTTCGCCGAGGCTTTCGAGCATTTCAAACGCGAAGCTTGGTACCTGCACAGGAACGAAAGCGACGCTTTCTACTTCACGAACACAGAGAACCTCACCAAGCGGCTCTCAACCGAAGCCGACCGAGCTCCCCAAAACAAGGTCGACGCCGAGATGCGGCGCCGGCTTGAGCGAATTTTTGAACCGAAGCGAAGGGCAGCCTATCAGGATCTCCACGCGCTCCCAACGCTCGACGACGTGAAGCTCGATGGTGGGCGCGTGCTCCTCATCTTGAGTCCCGACACGCGACACCCGCCCGTTGTCGCCGCGCAGTTCTATGAATCCATCGTCCAGAAAAACAATCTGTGCGTCCTGACTGGCGATGGGTCCGACCTCGGCAACCTGGAAGAGAAGACCAGGATGCTGTACGCGATCGCCAAGTTGCGTGAGCAAACGCTGAAGACTCACCCGCACTACGAGGAGCTCGGTGAGCGTTTCGAGGGGTCCGAGCAAGATTTCAACGCCACCGTCACAGCGACGTTCAACCGAATCTGGTACCCGTCTAACAAGGGGCTCGTGTCGACCAAGCTCGCGATGCAGTTCACGGCGAACGACTTCGACGGCGAAGACCAAATAGAAAAAGCACTCGCGTCCACGGGTGTCAGCAAACTCTTGGTCGATATCGAGAAAGACGTCCAGGCCATCATTACCAGGGCGGAAGACCTGATCTGGCCGGAGAATCAGAAACGCGTACCGTGGCGAGACATCAAGGCTCGCGCGCTCGCTGTGCCGCGGTGGATCTGGCTTCCGACCAACGGTCTCGAGCAGGTTCGTAAGCTCGCCGAGCAGCGGGGTGTTTGGCGGTCTACCGACGATGGCTACATCGAGAAGGGTCCCTTCGAGAAGCCGAAGACGTCGGTCACGGTCGCCGAGCGGAGCTACGACGATCAAACAGGCACGGCGACGCTCGAGGTTGTGGCTCGCGGCGCTGGCGCGGCGGCGCAGATCTACTGGGCTGATAGCCCGGAGGTCACGACCAAGAGCCACCGGTTGACCGATCCTAAGCACTCGACCGACGCAACACGACTTTGGTTTCTCGCCATTGACCCGTCGGGCGAGCAAGAGGCAGGACCGGCTAGCTCATGGTCCAACAAACTTACGATCACTCATCAGCCGCGCGAAGGAGTAGGCAATCGCAGCGTGGAGCTACGAGTCGTCCCGCGCGGAAAGATCAAGTACACGCTGACCGGGGCCAATCCAGCTGAGGGGCTAGATTACGCCGGACCGATCGACATTGGCTCGTCGGAGACGACCGTCTTTTGCTACGCCGAAGATCAAGGCGTCTCGACGCGACGGAACTTCACAATCCCGCCAGCAGGCAATGCCGGGGTCCATATTGACCCAGGCAAGAAAGCGAAGCTCAAAAAACGCGTGGACGCGACGGACGTCGCCGGAACGTTCAAGCTCGTCGCCCGAGCGAAGCAAGCAAACGCGCGCTTTTCCGGTGCCGCGATTGAAGTTGGCTCGGGCGCGAAAAACGCCTCGCTGCGATTCGGAAGCGATAGCAGTATCTCGGCAGAGCACATGGAAGCCATTATCGCAGCGCTACGTTCCGCATTGGGCGAAGAGATGGCGGAGGTCCGCGTCACCGTGCGAGAGGTCGACTTTGGGACGGGGCACGACCTCAGCGAATTCGTCAAAGATTGGGGGCTACAGGTTGGAGCGAACGAGGTCGAGCAGTGACACAGAAGCGCGGTACCCTCGGTTTTGGTTGCCCGGACACCGTCGATCCACACCACATGGTCGTGCTGATTCCCCGCGGCCGCGATGAACCGGTCTGCATCATCGAGCACTTCGGCCTGCGCGCGGGTCATGCGGGCTTGCCTGACACCCTAGAACGGGTTGAGCTAGATCGGGCCAAGTGGACGGCGCTCGCGGACGCGGTCCGTCGAGTGTTCAACGAACGCCTCAAGGAAAAGAGCCATGCTCCGAGCAAGTGGAACATCGGCGAAAACAAGGTCGAACGGCTGCTTGGCAAGGAGCTCTGTGTCCTTGCGTGGGCCGTTGAGGATGCGCCGCTGGAATTGGTGCCGGTCGCGATAACGAACTGGGCAGGCCTGAAACCTGAAGAACGCTGGTGGCTGTTCACGATGACCGCGGCAGCGAGCGGCGGAATTGACGACGGCAACATCGGCTGGCGAAAGGCACTGCGCTTCGCGCTCACTGAGAACCCCGTGAAAGGCGAAGCGCCCGCAATGCCGCGAACGCAGAAGACTCGGCGCGGCAAGACCGGTGAGCTCCCGTTGTTTGCCCGCATGAAGGGACAGGCGTGACTGACGTGAAGCTGATCCCGTTTGCTTGGAAAAACAGGCCGGCACTCATAGAGGTCGCATTCCCCGCACAGAAGATCTCGATCGAAGCGCAATGTGAGAGAAAGGCCGGGTCCGGGCAGACACTTACTGCGCTCGGTAGCTATTGGAAGGGACGAAAGCCGTTGGTGCTGGTACGCGCGTGCATCCTCGCGAGCCTTCTCCCCGCGACTGGCGACGCGCAATCCGACCTCGAAATATTTGATTTGCTAATGGCCATGGACGACGAAGCCTTTTTGCATCGCCTCAAGAAGGTGACAACGGAGGATGTCCGAAAATGGGGGGGCGAGCTTGCTACCGAGCTGCTCGACGATGGGGGGAAATGGCGAGTGAAGGGGCAGGAACGAAGGCAACTCCTCGGTCGCGTGCTCGCCCGAATGCCGTACAATGAACGCCTAGACAAGCGAAGTCTGCGTCCGGAACAGCTGCCTAACGATGCTTACGTCCAAATTTGGGATCGCGTCAACGCCCACTTGGGAACGACCGCGCGTTCGCATCAGCAGCTCATCGAGCAACTCGGCATCTTGCGCTTCGGGCACCGGCCTAAGCTGGCTGATACATTTTGTGGGGGAGGATCGATTCCCTTCGAGGCTGCGCGATTAGGATGTGACGTGTATGCGTCAGATCTGAACCCAATCGCATGTATGCTGACATGGGGCGCATTCAACATCATCGGAGCGAACGCCGATACGCGACAGACGATCTCGACGATCTGGAAGGAGGTTGCCCAGGCGGTCGATCAAGAAGTTACACAGCTGGGCATCGAGCATGATGAGCAGGGCAACCGAGCGAAGGCTTTTCTGTATTGCCTCGAAGCCAGATGCCCTGAAACTGGCTGGCTAGTGCCATTGGCCGCAACTTGGGTCATAAGCCTCAACAGACGCTGCGTGGCCCGCCTCGTTCCTGACCGCGCGCGAAAGTGCTTTGTCATTGAAATCGTTTCTGATGCAAGCGACGACGAGTTGGAGGGATCCAAACTGGGCACGATTCGCGACGGAAGTCTCGTCTACGAGCTTGACGGGCAGACACACAGAACTCCAATAAAAAGCCTGCGAGGCGATCGCAAGGTGGATGGTGCGGCCGTCAACAGCCTGAGATTGTGGGAAAAGCACGACGTCGTTCCGCGGGCCGACGATGTATTTCAGGAACGGCTCTTCTGCATACATTGGACGAGGAGGGGGGACACGGGCCAAACATTTTTCCGTGGGGTAACGTCGCACGACGAGGATGCCGAGCGGAGAGTGATCAGCACCGTCGAGGCAAACCTGGCGCAATGGCAAGCCGAGGGGCTCGTCCCCGACATGGCCATCGAACCAGGAGAGAAAACAGACGAACCTATTCGAACGCGTGGATGGACGCATTGGCATCATCTATTCGTTCCTCGTAGTCTCTACTACAATGCCCTTTATCGACGCCGATGCCTGCAGGTCAGCGACCCGACTGTTCAGAGCGCCTTGTGCTTCAATGTCAACAGCCTCGCCGACTGCTCCAGCAGGCTTTCACGTTGGGAGCTGGGTGCACCTCGACCGGACGCTGGTGGCGGGCCACACGGAGACGAAGTTAAGCGGGTCTTCTACAACATGGCCCTCAACCCGCTGTTCGTATACGGCGCGCGCTCGTTCTGGCAGTTAAACGAATCCCTCACGTCCGACGATTTTGCATCGAGTCCCCTTCCGAACGACGGTCATCGCCAGGTCTCTGCTCACGCAGCAGCGGCTCTCGATACAGAGTGCGATCTCTTCATTACCGATCCCCCCTATGCAGACGCGATCCGCTACGAGGAGATTACCGAGTTCTTCATAGCCTGGCTCCGCAAGGCTCCTCCCGCTCCGTTCCACGACTGGATCTGGGATAGCCGGCGCGATCTCGCCATCCGCGGCTCGGGCGAGAGCTTCCGTTTAGAAATGGTGAAGGGCTACCGCGCATTGGCGGAGCATATGCCCGACAACGGCATGCAAATAGTAATGTTCACCCATCAGGACGCGAAGGTCTGGGGTGACATGGCGGGTATTTTCTGGGGAGCGGGCTTGCGAGTGACTGCGGCCTGGTACATCGCGACCGAGACTGTGAGCGAGCTGAAGAAGGGCGGGTATGTCCAAGGCACGGTAATTCTTGTTCTGCGCAAACGCGTCGAATCCAAGAAGGCATACAAAGACGAGCTCGTGCTCGAGATTCGGGAGGAGGTTGCGAGTCAGATCGAAACAATGGTGGGATTGAACCAACGAGTTCGTGACCAAGGCAAGGCTCAAAACATTTTTGAAGACGCAGACTTACAGATGGCTGGCTACGCTGCTGCTCTGCGCGTGCTTACTTCATGCGCGCAAATCGATGGCACCGATATGACGCGGGAAGCCCTTCGCCCGCGCGTGCCGGGAGAGCAGACACTCGTGGACGAATTGATCGAATTCGCGGTGGCCATCGCGAACGAGCATCTTGTTCCCGAGGGTCTAGACCGAAAGGTTTGGGAGAGCCTTATTGGTGCGGAACGCTTCTATTTGAGAATGCTCGATCTGGAGGCCGCCGGTCTCAAAAAGCTCGACAACTATCAGAATTTTGCGAAGGCTTTTCGGGTCGCGTCCTGGCAGCCCCTACTGGCTAGCGCACGCCCGAACGACGCACGGCTCAAATCAGCCAGGGATCTACGCCAGACCGAGTTCGGAGATAGCGAATTTGGATCGTCGTTGGTTCGAGCAGTCCTCTACGCGGTGTTCGAGCTTGAAACCGAGACTGACGCCGACACAGTGATGAGCCATTTGCGTGACAACGTGTCCGCTTACTTCACGCGTCGCCTCGCCGTGGTCACAGTGACCCACTACCTCGCAGCGAAGCTCGAACGGATCCGCCCGGAAGAAGCTGCGGCTGCACGCGTGCTGCGTGACTTGGTAAGAGCCGAGCGGCTAGGCGCATGATGCGCCGTTTCTCATCCCGCCAAGGTAGACTCGACCACGTCTTCCTCCGCGAAAAGCTGCGCGGAGCAAGACGATACCACCGCATCGCGGGTTACTTTCGCAGCTCACTCCTCGAGCTGATCCACGAAGACCTCGCAGACATCGACGAGATTCGTGTTGTCTGCAACAGCGACCTTGACCCGCGCGATATTTCGGCAGCGCGATCGGCCGAACAGCAGGCGATGGCGCTGAAGGAGAAGTGGGTGGAGCGCCCGCCAGAGGCCGAAAGCGTACTCGGGCGCGACCGGTATCGGAAGCTCCACGATCTCTTGGTCCGCGGAAACTTTCAGGTGCGGGTGGTGGGACGCACCAACTCCCCGTTCGTTCACGGGAAAGCGGGCATCATCGAAGCGCGCGACGGCACAACGTCGGCGTTCATCGGTAGCAACAACGAGACGCGCGAAGGCTGGAAGGAGCATTACGAGTTGCTCTGGGAAGACGACGCCCCGGAGGCGGCGGCTTGGGTGCGCGATGAATTCGACTACCTCTGGTCGCAGGGCGTGCCGCTGCCTAGAGCCATTATCGAAGAGGTCGATAGGTGTGCTCGCCGTACCGAATACTCGAGCGTGGAGGCCTGCCCGCCAGTCAAGCTCGCCGCGGCAGCGATGGCCGAAGCGCCGATCTATACGCGCGGAGAAGCGCTTATGCCCTGGCAGCAGGCATTTGTAGGCATGTTCCTTGAGCACCGCGACGCTTACAGCGATGCCCGACTTCTGCTCGCCGACGAAGTCGGTGTTGGCAAGACCCTCTCCCTCGCAACCTCAGCCATTCTCGCCAGTCTGCTTGGCGATGGTCCCGCATTGATCCTGTGCCCGGCCACGCTGGCACAGCAGTGGCAGGTCGAACTCTGGGACAAGCTCGGCGTACCGTCCGCTGTTTGGACGACAAAGAAGACTTGGCTCGATCATACCGGGCATCAAATTCGAACGCGCGGCCCCGAGGACATTGCTCGCTGCCCCTATCAAATTGGGATCGTGTCCACCGGGCTGATTGTTCATCGCACTGAGGAACGAAAGCACCTGCTATCGAAGCGTTTCGGCACACTCGTTCTTGACGAGGCGCATCGCGCCCGCCGGTCTGCCGGCGTGGGGAAGAACGCGGGCGAGCCCAACAACCTCCTTGAGTTCATGCGCGAAGCTGCTCGAAATAGTCGCCACGTGCTGCTAGGCACTGCGACTCCAATCCAGACCGACGTGCGCGAGCTCTGGGATCTCCTCGAAGTGCTCGGGCAGAGCGCGGAGCACGTCCTCGGTCGCTCCGGCAGCCTGTGGCGGGCACCGAGCCGGGTCCTGGACTTCGTGACCGGCGCGAAATCCGTCGAAGACGAAGGCGAGTCGTGGGATCTCGTCCGCAATCCGCTGCCGCCACGGGATGAAGATGCCCTCTTCGACCACATACGCACTGACCTCGGCATCAGCGAAGGGGACCATTTCACAAGTCGGGGTGTGTTTGATCTCTCCGTGTTCACGCGGGAGGAATTGCACGATCGTATGGAAGCGCGGCAAGGCGGGCTCGCGTTCCTTCAGCGCCAAAACCCAATGGTGCGCCACACCGTGCTTCGCAAGCGAGCAGCCCTAGAGGCGAAGGGCTTACTGCCCCGGATTGCCGTAGACATTCACCCGAGTCGAAACGACGAGAAGGTATTGTTTCACGGACTTGGGCTTCTCACCACACCCCCGATCGAGCAAGCTTATGCCGCAGCAGAGAAGTTCACCACGCTCCTCAAGGAGCGTACAAAGTCGGCGGGCTTCTTGAAGAGCTTGCTGCTCCAGCGCATCTGCTCAAGCCTCGCGGCGGGGCTGTCAACCGCCGAACACCTCCTGGGTGGAGACGATGGCATCGATGACGACGACGATGACACCGCCGACGGCGGACTGCGCGACCTAACCGACGCGGAGCGGGAGGCACTCGAGGAGGTGGTCGAGGCGCTACGCGAGCGCCCCTCTGATCCCAAATTCGAGGCTGTGTACCACTACCTCATCGAGGAGCACTGGCTGGATTTCGGCTGCATCGTGTTCAGCCAGTACTACGACACCTCGCAATGGGTCGCCGACGAGCTTGCGGTGAAACTTCCGGCAGAGCCCATCGCTCTCTATGCGGGTGCCGATCGCAGTCGCATCCTGCGTGACGGCCGGTTCGTACGCGTCGAGCGCGACGTAATCAAAAAGGCCGTGAAACAGCGCGAAATACGCCTCGTCGTCGCAACCGACGCAGCGTGTGAGGGCCTCAACCTCCAGACCCTGGGGACTCTGATCAACGTGGATCTTCCCTGGAACCCGTCCCGTCTCGAACAGCGGATCGGGCGTATCAAGCGCTTTGGCCAAGCGCGCGACAGCGTCGACATGCTCAACCTCGTGTACGGTGGCACCCGCGACGAAGAAGTGTATCGACGGCTATCGGCGCGCATGAAAAATCGGTACGACGTCTTTGGCTCCCTGCCCGACGTGATCGAGGACGACTGGATCGACAACATCGAGGACCTCGACGCCAAATTGACTGAGTTCATCGAGAAGAAGAAGCGCGCCAACGCTTTCGACATCAGGTATGCGGACACGGTCGACCCGAAGGGTGAGCCTTGGGAGAAGTGTGCGCAGGTCTTGTCGCGACGAGACATCGTGGAGCGAATGTCCCGTGGCTGGTGAATCGGCCGGAATTAGAGCGACCGAGCGGAGATACTCATTGGCTGGGCGTATTCGATTTGACCCCGATGAGAATGAGAGGTAGAAGGCGCCGCCTCTGGATCGCGAAATCTAGGATCACTGATACCCAGTCCCGTCCGCGGCCAGGTTCTGCTAGCTCTGCTCAGGCGTCGGACCTTGCTCTCTGCCCGCGCACGTCAAGCGGTCAAGCGCGCGCGTTCGCGAAGACCGCCAAGGGGCTTCAACCCGTGCAGTGCTTTCGCTCCTCGGCTGAACAAAATGTGCAGCCCTCACGCCTGCGGGCGATGGCCCGAGTGACTGTACCTGTCACGAAGTTGAAGTTCAGACGGTCAGGAGCCGCTGCCTGCGCATAGCCGGACACCAGCTGAAGAAATAGCGTCGTTGCCGACGAAGCCAGCGTCGAGTTGAAAGTGATCACCGACGGTTGTGGGGCCGCTGCACCTACGATGTATCCCTCTGCTTCCTCGGAGGCGCGCTGCTCGTTCGAGAGGGTCTCGACGCGTACTCGTTCCGCATCCAGGTCGCCCCAGCACCATAGACACGGCCGACCTGGCCCCGTGATGGTGACCTTTCCTCCTTGAGACGCGATTTTCCCAGAGCCATCAACTCGGAACGCGCTGCCCATATCGATCACCGGCACGTGTGCGGCGTACGCGAACCGAT
>Ga0315912_10004929_pt1 | contig 12416 bp, 12 predicted proteins | sample VfabasoilMG_FD_204469 | JGI IMG/M metagenome (GOLD analysis project Ga0315912, IMG submission 204469) | Garden soil microbial communities collected in Santa Monica, California, United States - V. faba soil | ecosystem: Environmental > Terrestrial > Soil > Garden | place: USA: California... | reverse complement strand
TTCAAGGGCGCGACCGCGCGCTACGGCGCCCTGCTCTCGCACGTCGATGTCGAGTTCGTGAACGGGTACATGTACACGCGCCTGCGCCCCGTCGCTGCGCCCGAAGATGCGGCGAGCAAGGCACCGCCGCCCGCATTCGTATTCAAGCTGCTCACCAAGCTCCTTCCGCCGCTCCGCCGTCGGATCAAGGCGGCCGAACGGGTGTGGCTGAACAAGGAATGGCGCGTTCAGCTCGAGGAGTGGCAGGTCGCAAAGGCAAAGGCGATCAAAGAGCACCTACGGCTGCAATCCGTCGATGTCGACGCGCTCGACGACGCCGCGCTCGCCAAGCACTTCGAGGAAGTTCGCACCCACGCCGCTCGCATGGTCGAGCAGCATCACACCTACAACCTGGCCGTGATGCTCCCGATGGGCGATCTGATGGTGCACCTCAAGCGCTGGAGCGGCGACAAGGTCACGGCTGCGCAGGTGTGCGCGACACTGACCGGTGCATCGCCGATCAGCGCCGACCTCAATACGCCCGAGGCGCGCCAGCTCGGCGCCGCACTTGCCGCCAACTCGGACGCACGACAGCTCCTGCGCCTCGACGTCGCAGACGCGGTGCTGACCGATCACGCTGCACAAGATGCCATCGCCCGACTCCGTACGCTCCAAGGAGACCTCGGCGACAAGGCCCGCGCGTTCCTCGCCATGCGCGAGTTCCGCCTCGTCGAAGGTCTCGATCCCGCGGCTCCTTGCTTGCACGAGTGTCCGCTCCTGCTCTGGCAAGCTCTGCGCTCGACTGCACTCTCGACGAATACCGTCCAAGGAGACGACACCACTGCAATTGCCGACATTCGCGCCGTCGTGCCTTCAGAGCACCACGCCGAGCTCGATGCGCTGCTCGCCGAGGCGCGCGCCGTCGCGTCTTTGCGTGACGAGCGCGCGCTGTTCTCCGATGTGTGGGCGTGGGGAATCCTGCGCACGACGGTGCTCGCGATCGGCCGCCGGCTGATTCGTCGCTCGTCGAAACTGCTGTGCGACCCCGGCGATCTGATCTACGCAACGCCGGAGGAAGCGCTCTCCCTGCTCACCGGCTCGCAGGGCCCGACCGCGATCGAGCTCGAGACCCGTGGCGCGCAATGCCGCGCGTACACGATCTACGACGCGCCACGCACACTCGGTCCGCCACAACAGCCGCCGCCCGCAGCGGACCTGCTCCCCGCCGGCGCTGCCCGCGTGATGGGAGGAGTGCTCGGTGTGATGCAGCACATCATCACGCCGCCGCCACAGAAGAGCGCCGACGGCATGCGTGGCACTGGTGCGTCGAGCGGCGTGTGGGAAGGTCCCGCGCACGTCGTCAACTCGCACGACGACGCCAAGGACATCCCCGTCGGTGCCGTGCTCGTCGTCGGTGCTGGCTCCTCGACGTTCACGATGCTCGCCCCGCTCGCGTCCGCCGTCGTCGCGCAGGGTGGTGGGCTCCTGTCCCACGTCGCGATCGTGTGTCGCGAGTACCGCATCCCGTGCGTGTGCGGCGTCGCCGAGGCGCTCTCGTCGGTACAGAACGGTCAGCGCCTGCGCGTCGACGGCACCCGCGGTGTCGTCGAAGTCATCGCCAGCTGAATTCGCGCAACCCGTCGCACACGCCGGTGTCGTCGATTCGATGAACGACGACGTGCGCGACCTTCGCGGTCGCTTCCATCGACTCGTGATCTCGGCCGTGATCGGGGTTGTCGGCTCACTCGTGATCACGTTCCTGCTGCCAACGCGCGACCATTTCCCACTCCCTCCCGGCTCGTGCGGGTTCGGGCACGGCACCGGCAATCTCGTCGAGGGTGGCAGCATCGGCATGATGATCGCCGGCGCGGTTGGCATCGCGCTGGCCACATACGCCGCGCTCGGCGCATGGGCGAGGTCGATTCGAGCGCCGACAGCGCAGGCCGCGATCAAGATCGATCTTGCCCGCTGCATCGCTAGCTATCGGGCGCGATGAACCACGACGACGTGCGTGACCTCGCCGGTCGCTTCCAGCGGTTTGTGATCGCAGCGGTGATCGGCGTGGTCGGTTCGCTCATCATCACGACGCTACTGCCGACCCGCCGCCACGGGTTCGGCTACCGGACGGGTTTTCTCGTGGAGGGTGGCAGCATCGGCATGATGATCGCCGGCGCGGTTGGCATCGCGCTGGCCACATACGCCGCGCTCGGCGTACTCGCTCGGCGGTTCCGTGGTTCAATGGCTGTTGGGGCGGGACACCATGAAGCGATCACGATCGATCTGGCTCGTTGCACTGCTCGCTATCGCATGCGGCGGTAAGGGACTCAGCTCGAAAGCGGCGAGCATCCGCGAGGGCGACGAGTCCGATCTGAGCGACTGCACGTTCCTGCAGAAGGTCAAAGGAACCGCGAGCGAAGGCGACAGCGACGCCGAGACTCACGCCAAGAACGCAGCGCGCGAGCAAGCCGCATCCCTCGGCGCGACTCACATCAAGTGGGTCATTCCGTGTTGCACCTCGGTGGAGGCGGAGGCGTACCGCTGCGACCTTCCGTCCGACTGATCAATCCGGCACAAACCGCTGTCCGTCGGCGAGGCTGAGTGACAGCAAGCCTTCCTTGTTCTGCGTCGGAACGACAAGCGCCGCGTCGATCGAGAGGCGGTTCTTGTCGCCAATCATGAATGCGGCACCGGCATCGCCATAGATGTAGAGGTCGGCCTTTACCGGGTCTGGTGGCTCGGGCGGCTCCATGCTGTGGGGCTCCGAGCAGCCGAAGCACGGTGCACTGATCTTGCGATCGCCCCACGGCTCGCCCTTCACGATCGGCAATGCCAACGCGAGCCCCGCACCGAGAAACGGCGCGACGTAGTCGTTCGGATAACTGACCGCCCCACCCGCATGTGCGGTGAACGTGACGAGGCCGACGTCCATCACGCTGAGGCCGAGCCCGTACGTCAGCGCAACCCAGTCACGCGTCCGCGGCGTGCCACGACCATAGGCACGCAATGCCGCGAGCCAGTGCTTGCCGACACCATCGCCGCTGCCTTTGCCACCGGTGAGCTCGAGGCCAACGGTGGTCCGGTCGGTCTGTTGCCTTTCGACACGGACCGCAACACCAACGCCACCACCTCCGAGCACCTGCCCGGCAACCCCGACGACGAGCATCGCGGTCGTCGTATCGGCAGGGGCCGCAGCGGTGTCACCGTGAAACGCGACAACGGGCGGCGGCGGCAACGCATGACACGCCGCGAGCACGCAGAGCGCGGTGAATCTCACGGCGTTGCGACCGCGAGGTGAACGAGCACCGGCGACCATGCATTGCCGTCCTTCTCGAACACCGCGAACATCCGCGCAGGAATCGTCGCGTCACCGCGCGTGAGCTTGACGTTGACGGTCGCGGACGCGGTCGTTCCCGTCGTCACCGCCCACGTCGATCCATCGATCGCGAGCTTGTCGTTCCATTCCTTCTTCATTTTGGCAGCGAGCTTCTTGCCGCTCACCACGACCTCGCCCGGCGCAGGGCCAATGCCCACCACATCTGCGCGCTTGGTCGCCGTCGCATCGAGCCCCGAGGTCACGAGCGACTTCATCGCACCGAGCACCTCGCGATCACCAATGTTCGAACTGAACACCGTGTCGAGCGCCGGCAGGGTCCCTGCTTTCGCCGCCTTCGCGAGTGGCGCGGCTGCGACGCCCTTCGACCACCCACCGGCCTGCACCTGCCACGCACCCGATGACTTGGTGAACAGCTCGGTGACGCGATAGTCGATCGAGCCCGACGCATCGAGACCGTCGACGGTGACCTTGACGACGAACGACGCCCACGCACTGTCGCCGTCCTTGGAGACGACGATCTTGAGATCGCGAACCTTGTGCTTGCCGATCTTCGACGGGCCAAAGATCGTCCACTTGCCCTCGGCATCGCTCAGCTTGTTGACCTGTGGCGTCGCGGTTCCGCCGGTCATCGCGATCATCGCGTTCGTCGCATAGAGCGACGTGTCGCGCACGGGTTGGCGAAAGCCCGCGAACTGATCGTCGATCGCGGCAGTGATCGCTTTGACCTCGGGACTCGGCTTCGCGAGCGCCGGTGACGCGGAGACAACGCCAAGGACGAGCGATACCGCGACCAGGCACCTCATCCCATCATTGTGCCGCTACTTGGCCTTCTTCGCCCGGAACTCGTCGCGATACTTGATCACCATATCGAGCTCGTCCTGCGAGAAGACCTTTCCGGTCATCTCGGCCTGGATCCCGCCAGAGATCTTCGTCAGCTCGTCGACCATCGACTTCGGCACGTCGACGAGCGTAATGCCCTTGCGCAGGATCGTCTTGCGCGCGTCCTCGTTCGCCTTGCGGATCACGGTGCGCGCCTTCTTCTGGCTGCGCTTCGCGATCGCGTCGATCGTCTTGCGGTCCTCGGCCGAGACCTTCTTCACGGCCTCGAGCGACATCACCGTCGCGCCGAGTGCGAACACCATCGGCGTCGAGTTCATGTACTTGACCTTCGTGTACCACTGCAGCGCGATCGCTCCGAGCGGCGAGCTCAGGCACGCATCGATCTTGCCCGACGTCAGCGCAGCGTCGATCTCCGGGATCGCGAGCGGCACGACGTTGAGCTTCAGCTTGTCCGCGAGACTCGCGGCCATCGGGTCGTCCTTGAGCGTCGGCAGCTTCTGCTTCTGCAGATCCGTGAGCGAGGTCACCTTGTTCTTCGAGAAGAAGTAGATCCAGCCGAGCTCACCGCGCTCCGCGAGACGGAAGCCTTTGGCTTCGAACTTCTTCTGAAAGTAAGGCCACATCTTGGTGGCGACGTAGTCGACCTCCTCCTGCGACGTGAACAGCATCGGCAGCTCGAGCACCCGGATCGACGGCTCGATCATCGAGAGGCCGATCGACGTGATCGCGGCACCATCGAGCTGACCGAGTCCGATCTTGCGGATGAAGTCACGCTCGTCGCCCTGCTGGCCGCCCGCGTAGTACTTGATCGTCACCCGCTTGTCGGTCGCCTCCGCGATCTCACTCGCGGCGTGCTCGAGCACATCCATCCACGGGCTGCCGGTCGGAGCGAGCGTCGCCACGCGAAACTCCTTCTTCGATTCAGCGGCGGCAGGTTGCGCGAGCGCGAGCAACAGCACGGAAGGGAGGAGCTTCATCGCGGCGACCCTAGCGCGGATGAAAACGGCAAAGAGTTACAACTCGTGGCCGTGACCTAAGTCATCGAGACCACAACAGGACTCGGGCTCCACCTGAACGAATCGTAAGGCGCCTTGCGGTCCAATCGTGAGGCCCAGACCGAGCCTCGTTTAGTTCTCGTCGTCACCGAACGCCCGTGATACGTCGCGCCCCGCATGATGACTCGTTCGCTTTCACTTATTGGTACCGCGCTGCTCGCGCTCCTCGCGACCGCGTGCGACGACGACAGCGGCAACAATGCCTCGTGTGGTGATGGACACATCACCGTTGGCGAGAACTGCGACGACGGCAACACCACCAATGGTGACGGCTGCTCGTCCCAGTGCCGCAGCGAAGGAATGTGCGGCAACGGCGTGTTCGACGTCAGCACCGAGGAGTGCGACGACGGCAACACGATGAGCGGCGATGGCTGCTCGTCGAGCTGCGACAAAGAAGGCGAGTGCGGCAACGGCCAGGTCGAGCCCGGCGAGACCTGCGACGACAGCAACACGGTGTCGATGGACGGCTGCAGCTCGACCTGCCAGATGGAGACCGGCGGCGGCCGAACCTGCGGAAGCCCCGGCGTCATCACGCTGGCCGCGATGGGCACCGACATGGTCGGAACCGTCACCGGTGACACCACCGGCGCAATGGACGGCCTGCCCGCCGCCGACTGCGACGGCGACGTCGCGGGCGAGGGCGTGGACAACATCTGGACGTTCACGCTGGCGGAGACCCGCGACGTGATCGTGCTGCTCACCCCGGATTCGAGCTGGGACGGTGGCATCCGCGTGATGACCGTTGCATGCGACGCGACGATGGAGCTCGTCGACGTGGCTGGCGACGACGGCTGCTCCGACTCCGGTGGTAACGGCGACATCGAAGGGCTCGGCTACGTCAACCTGCCGGCCGGCACCTACTACGTCTCGGTCGACGGCTACACCGCGTCGGATGCTGGCGCGTACGAGCTGTCGGTCACGGCGAGCGAGCCCGGCTGCGGTAACGGCGCAATCGGCAACCTCGAGTGGTGCGACGACGGCAACGACGACCCGAACGACGGCTGCAGCCCGAACTGCACCGTCGAGGACGGCTACAACTGCGACACCAGCGAGCCCTCGATCTGCCAGATGGAAGGCTGCGGCGACGGCATCATCCAGGACACGCTCAACGAGACCTGCGACGACGACAACACCGATCCGAACGATGGCTGCGACGCGAACTGCCTTGTCGAGACGGGCTGGACCTGCGAGGACGAGCCGTCGGTGTGCCGCGAGATCGAGTGCAACAACGGCCTCGTCGAGCCCGGCGAGGAGTGCGACGACGGCAACATGGCCGACGGCGACCGCTGCACCGCGCTGTGCGTGCTCGAGCAAGACGTGACCGAAGCCGAGCCGAACGACATCGAGGCGCAGGCTCAAGTGCTGAACCCGGTCTCGCAGATCGTTCGCGGCTCGTACGGCGCCGGCGAGGTCGACCTCTACAAGTTCACACTAACCGCGACGGCGAAGGTCGAGATCGAGACCTACGCGACGATCGATGGCCTGCTCACGAACTACGACGGCGTCGGCAACGCGGCATTCGACTGCCCCGACTTCAGCATCGACGACACCGAGGTCGCGGTGTTCTTGCCCGGCAAGGACCTGACCGACAGCGCGATGGCGATGGCGATCGACGACGACGACGGTGACCAGTACTGCTCGTACCTCGGTGCGGCCGACAGCGACGAGGACGACAACGATACGGCCGATCCCACGCAGCTCGCGATGCTACCGGCCGGGACGTACATCATCCGCGTCCAGCCGTCCGAGCTCTCGTTCGGCATCCCGGCGAACACGCGGTACATGCTCGACCTCAAGATCACGCCGATGAACGGCGCCCCGGTCGCGCCGGCCGCTGGCGATCTCAAGATCAACGAGTTCTTCGCTGCCGACGGTGGCACGACGAACGGTGGCCTCGACTCGAACTGCGACGGTTCGCTCGACCAGAGCGACGACGAGTTCATCGAGCTCGTCAACGTCTCGAACAAGACGCTCGATCTCACTGGCGTCACGTACAGCGACAGCGCCAAGGTGTGGTTCACCTTCGCCGCGCAGCCGACCGGCAACCTGACGCTCGCACCGGGTAAAGCCGTCGTGATCTGGGGCGGTGGCATGCCGGCGTGCCCGGGCGTCGACAACTTCTTCACCAACGGTGGCTCGCACACGCTCAGCCTCAACGACGCGGGCGACACGATCAAGATCGCAACCGGCGGCGCAACCCCGGTGACGATCGCGACCGCGACGTACGACGCGTCGCTCGCCCCGACCACCAACCGCAAATCGGCGAACCTGAACCCGGACCTCACCGGTACCGCGTACGTGCTGCACACCGCGGTGCCCAACGCCGTCGGCAACTTCTCGCCCGGCAAGAAGTCAGACGGTACCGCGTTCCAGTGAGAGCGTGGTTCGCCGTCCTCGCGCTCGCCGGCGCGTGCGGAGACGATCCGGTATCCCCCGAGGTCGTCGTCGCCGATGCGGGCAGCGCGCCCCAGGTCCTGGGTGCAAGCTCGACGACCGTGTTCTGGGCGACCGGAACGGCGACCGAGCGCGCTCTCAGTGGCGCCGCCGTTGCCTCACTTCCCGCAACCGAGACGCCGCTCGGGATCGCGTCTGGCCCGGTCGCGCACGCCGGAGACTTCCTCGTCTATGTGGGCAGCGGGCTGATTCAACGCGTCGATGGCACCGGTGATGCCATTCGCGTCAGCGGCGCGTCGACCGAGGCTGTCGGCGTCAGCGCTGATGGCAAGGTCGTCGTCTGGACCGACGGTGCGAACGTCGAATGGGCGACTCAGATGCGCCAGATGGCGACGCTCACCAAGATCGACCGCTGCGATCACGCGCTCGTCACGAGCGAGCAGATCTACCTCGCCTGCGACGGTACGACCGGGCGGAGATTGCTGCGCATCGAGATCCGCACCGCTGAGGTCACGGGAATCACGTCCTCCACCACGTGGGCGGCGATGTTCCCGAGCCCGATGCCGACCGCGACGTACAAGGGCCGGATTGTCGGCGGTGACAACGAAGGCGTGCTGTGGCTCGTCGAAGAGAGTCCCTCGCGCCGCGCCATCCTCGTCCACGAGGCGATCGGCGGCGAGCCCACCGTCCTGCTCGAGCACGTCAAGGATGCCGCCCGCTTCTTCACGACCGACGACGCGCTCTACTGGCAAGAGGGTGACGAGCTACTGACCGCCGCGCGCAACGGCGGTGAGGCATCGATCGTCGCAACGCTCCCGGGCGCCGCCGGAGGGATCGCCGACGGCTACGTCTACTTCGCGCACGACAACGCCATCGAGCGACTCCGCGTAGAGTAGGGGCGATGGCAAAGAAGAAGCCGGCGCGCAAGAAGAAGTCGAAGTCCGCGCCGAAGAAGAGGCCGGTAGCCGCAAAGAAACGGCCCGCAGCGAAGAAGAAACTCGCAGCGAAGAAGAAGCCCGCGTCCAAGAAGAAGCTCGCGAAGAAGCCAACGAAGAGGCTCGCGACGAAGCCCGCGAAAAAGCCCGCGACGAAGCCCGCGAAAAGGCCGACGAAGGTACAGCGCCCAAAGCCGCAACCCGGATCACCAGAAAGCGACTGGCTCCTCTCGCTACGCAGCGCTGTCGAAGCGACAGGCCCCGACTTCTCCGCGTTCCTCGCCGGGCTTGGAGCTTCGGGCTGGGAACACGCAGACTCGCCCGAGCTCGCCGGGCTCGAGCAGTGGGCAACCGAGCTCGCGCGAACGGATCTGCGCGCCGCATTGGGCGCACTCGTCCGCACGGCTCGCTACGGACTGCCGATCATTCTCGAACGCGGCGGCCTCGGTCTCGACGGTATGGGCTTCCGAGCCTCGGAGCCATCAGCCGACGGTGCGCCGGTCGAGACCCAGATCGAGCTCGCTGCTGCATGGCTCGACGCACCGGACCAGGCGCACGCCGAGGCAGTGCGAGCAGGCAACGATCCAGCGCGGCAGCTGCAGATCTGGGACGAGGATCTGCGGCCGAACGACGAGCGCGCACACTGGTGGTATCAGGACGTCGGTCAGTGCTGCGGCTACGCGATCACACGCACGAGCGGGTCGCCGAACGGAGGCAGCTACTACACGTGGCCCCCGGAGACCTGCGTCGGGCGCGGGCTCGTACTGGCCGTGCGCGGGCTACGCGATGGCAGTGCGAGCGTCGGAAAGATCCTCGCCGACGTGCGCGCTGCGCTCGTCGCGTGATCGCGGAGCCTCGTCGGTCGCATCGAGCGCAGCGATCGTCTGCTCGGTGAGCTCGATGCTCCCCGTGGCAGTGCTGCGGATGAAGCCCGCAAGCACGAGCCGACCGTGGCCGAGGAGCTCCGCCCAGCGCCATCCGATCACGGAGGCAACCGCGAGCGGCGACACGGTCCCGCGACCGAGCATGCGTGCCCCGTAGAGCGAGCAGCGCGAGTGCGGGTGCGAGGTCGTGCCTGATCCCGGTGGACACGAGCGCATCGAGCGCAGGTGCCGGCAGCTTCGTGCCACCGAGAATCGCGCGCGCCCACACGGCGACCTCGGCACGCCAACCGCCCGGGTGCGCAGATCGAGACTCGACCGCAGGCTGCTGATCGAGGATCGGAATCGGCTGCGAGCCGCGCGCCCGAACGCGCCCGCACACTCTCGACACTCGATATCTGTGTCGCCTTGCAGGAACGCGGTGCGTGTTGCCTGTAAGGCAACACTGGCTCTCAAGGCGTGACGCTGATCGTCCCTGTGAATCCGTGTGCTCCGCACAAGAAGCCGTACGTCGCCGCCACATCGAAACGGAAACACTTCGTCTGACCACGCGAGACGTTGAGCATCGTGTCGGTGTTGACGAGCGTATTCGGGAGTACGAAGTGGTCTGCGGTGATCACGAACTTCACTACCTGGCCAACCTTGATCGCCGAGTCCTTCGGGACGAACGCGGTCGCGCTATCCATCACCGTCGCATTCACTGTCGACGGGCACGACGACAGCGCAGTGACCGGGACCGCCGCAGCTGCGTCGATCATGTTGCTGCCGCCGCCGTCGTCGCCACCACCGGTCTCGCACGCAGCGAGCACCGCGAGCATCCTGAATGTTCTCATCATTAGATTTTGGTCACCTGCTTACCGGCTTTCACCCATCCCTTGATGCCATCCGGCATCACCGCGACGTTCGTGTATCCAAGGCTGCGAGCGCGCCCGGCGCCCGTGTGCGAAGCACTTCACGTAGGGCCTGAACAATAGAAGACGAGTCTCCGTCCCTTGTCCGCCGGCAGTTCGCTCGCCGCGAAGAGCTCCTCGTCCGAGATCAGAATCGCGCCCGGAAGCACACCACTCTTCTTGCGCGTGCGATCGCCATTGCAGTCGATCGCGGTCGCCATGTTCGCGGCAATCGCCTTGTCGACTTCATCGATCGACATGACCGTGAATTGCTCGGCGTGCTCGCCGGACTTCGCTTTGTCGTTCGAGCACCCGACCGCCGCCGCACCCGCGAGAACTACTGCAAGGAGGATGGAGCGCATACCCACAGGGTACCGCATCGCGGCGCTACTGGCAGGTGAGTCGAACGCCGGCGGGCTTGTCAGCCCAACGCGAACCGTCACCGAGCTGACCGACGTCGTTCTGCCCCCAGCACTGCACCGTCTTGTCCGCCATCACCGCGCACGCGTGATCGCCGCCAGCTGCCACGTCGAGTGCGCCGGTGATCCCCATCGGTGTCTGCGTGTAACGAGTCGTGTACTGACCGTCGCCGATCTGTCCGTTCCAACCGGGGCCCCAGCAGGTCACGGTGCCGTCAGTCTTGCGAGCGCAGCTCGCGTTCCAGCCGGCCGACAGCTTGTCGACGCTACCGAGACCGGCCACGACGACGGGCTGTGGGTTCGCACCGCAGTTCGCGGGCATCGAGCCGAGCCGGCCATCACACGCGTAACCCCAGCCTTGTGCCGTGCCATCGCCGAGCACGGCGAACACGCGTCCCGCGCGGCCGGAGAGCTTCGCGACGCCGGTAAGATTGAGAACGTCGACCGGGATATTCGAGTCGGTCGGTTGATTGTTGTTGCCGAGGTTGCCGCTGCTGTTGTTACCCCAGCACTGCACGGTGCCGGTGCCCGTGATCGCGCAGCACGCCTCTTCGCCGCATGCGATGTCCGTCGCTCCGGTCAGGTTACTGACCTGTGCCGGCGACTGGACGTTATCGTTGGTCGTGCCGTTACCGACCTGGCCTTGGTTGTTGTCGCCCCAGCAGTAGACAACTCCGCCAACAAGCGCACACCCGACGAGGTCGCCGGTCGCGATGTCAGTCGCCGGACCGGGGAGTGTGACGACTCGTGGAATCGCACTCTGGAACAAATTTCCCAGTCCGAGCTGGCCCTGATTGTTGGAGCCCCAGCAGCGCACGGTGCCTGCGCCGTCGCGCGCACAGCCGAAGTCGCCGGAGAGCGAGAGCTGCACGGTACCGGCGAGGTTCATCGTCGGCCCGACCGCGGCGCGGTCGTACACACCGCCGTCGGCGAGCTGCCCAGAGTCGCCATCACCCCAGCACACGACATCGTCAGCGCTCGTGATTCCGCACGAATATCCACCGCCCGCTTCGATCGCCTTGATATCCGTCGCCATCGCCACGACCTGCGGTGCGCCGCGCGTCGTGCGCATGCCGTTACCGAGCTGGCCGTAGTCATTGGAGCCCATGCAGCGCACCGACCCGCCGGTCTCGCGCACGCAGGTAAACGTGAGGCCACTCGCGAGCTGTTCGACGTTCTTGAACAACGTCTGCGTCGGATACCAGCGGGTCGTCCATTCACCATCACCGATACGACCTTCTTCACCGTTGCCCCAGCACCAGACGTTCTTCTGATCATCGAGGCCGCAGGTGCGGTGATCGGACAGGCTGAGATCGACGAGATTCGCCGGCATGTCCACCTGGAAGAATCCGTTCGTCACGTCGGGCGCGAGGCCATTGCCGAGCTGACCTGCATCGGCGTGACCGGCGCAATACAGCGCGCCGTTGTTCTTCACGTAGCAGATGTGCGCGTCGCCAGCGCCGACGGTGCGGACGTCGGTCGCGATCATCACGGGGTTGTATTGCGGAACGATGTTGCCGTTGCCGAGCTCGCCGCTGCCGTTCGCCCCCCAACACTTGAGCTCGCCCGCCGGATCGATCGCGCACGTGTGGTCGGCACCTAGCGCGAGCTTCGCGGCGGTGATGCCGGGGACCGGCGCCGGCGTCAGGTGATCGGCCGTCGTGCCATCGCCCAGCTGACCGGCGTTGT
>Ga0315912_10004928_pt1 | contig 12416 bp, 11 predicted proteins | sample VfabasoilMG_FD_204469 | JGI IMG/M metagenome (GOLD analysis project Ga0315912, IMG submission 204469) | Garden soil microbial communities collected in Santa Monica, California, United States - V. faba soil | ecosystem: Environmental > Terrestrial > Soil > Garden | place: USA: California... | reverse complement strand
TACTTAGAGCATGTGGTGCGCTTAAAAAATTATTGCCCGAACTCGATAGGCTATGGGGTGTGCCACAACCCGTGCAGCACCATCCGGAAGTAGATACCGGCGTGCATGTGATGATGGTGATCGATTACGCGGCTAAACAAAATTTTGATTTGCCGGTACGGTTCGCTGCACTCACGCATGATCTTGGTAAGGGTACTACTTCAGCAGATATTCTCCCGCGTCATATCGGGCATGAAGAACGTAGTGTGCAATTGGTAGGGGAGGTAAGTAAGCGCTTACGTGTACCTAACGATTGTAAAGAACTCGCGCACATCGTTGCCAAATTTCACGGCAAACTACATCAGGTAAACCAGATGAAGCCAAGTACATTGCTGAGCTTTTTGATGGAGCTGGATGCCATTCGCCAACCTGAGCGCTTTGCAGAGTTTCTTAAAGCGTGCGAAGCTGACTCGCGCGGTAGAACCGGTTTGGAAAATTGCGAATTACCAGAAATAGCGCTAATAAACACTGCCCTGAAAGCCGCTCTGAATCTGGATGCTGGCGCGGTGGCAAAAGGCATGACAGAGCCGGAAAAAATTAAGGCAGCAGTGTTTGCGGCAAGGTTGGAAGCAGTAAAATTAGCAATTTCCAGTAATTAATTATTGTAATAAAGCCAATTGCTGTTGCACATACTCCATAGGTTTACGCTTAAAGCCACTTTTCACATATTGATGCCAACGGCCAAGCACGTAACACATCATCAAGTTGGATTGAATTTCAGGCATGATTTTCTTGCCGCCTTGAGCTACAGTGATTTTAAGACATTGTTTCAATGTCATTTCAATGCGGTCATTAAGCTGGTTAATGCGCTGCATCAGGTTATCATCCTCATTTACCAACGCGTCACCAATTAGCACGCGCGTCATACCGGGATTCTTCTCTGCAAATTTAAGCAGCATGGTGATGATAAGTTGAATTTGTTTCGCGCCATCGTTTTCTTCTTTGGTGATTTTATTGATTACACCAAAAATACTGGTTTCGATAAACTCGATTAATCCTTCGAACATTTGTGCCTTATTGGCAAAATGCCTGTAAAGCGCAGCTTCTGAAACATCGAGTTTTTCTGCAAGGGCTGCAGTGGTGATTTTCTCCCGCTTTGGGTTTTCGAGCATTTTCGCTAATGCTTCTAAAATTTGTTGCTTACGTTCGCCTGCCATTTTCTCTTCCCTGAGTAATTTCTAGATTATGTTTTGTTATTGGTGAATTATAGCCTAAGGTGAGTAAGTGCTAACACGCTGCTCAATCTAAAATCTACAAAATTCGGTTTCTGAAGTTTTTTCGTCACCCAAATTGTTTGCATACCAAGTCGTTTTGCAGTCATCAGTGCGGGTAGGTTGTCTTCCAACATTCTGCAATCGCTAGGTTTTGCTTTAATGGTTTTAAGCAGCATCTGAAAGCCACGCATCGATGGTTTAGCATGGAATTGGGCCGACTCCACGCTAAAAACCAATTCGAACATATCACCGATACCAAGCAGATCGAGCACTCGCAGCGCATAGTTTTTTGGTGCGTTAGTGAAAATGATTTTGCGACCATAGAGTGTTTTCAGCATGTGACGCAGGCGTTTAGTTTGCACTACCATCTCTGGCAACTTGATAAGCTTGTGTGTTTCGTCCAGAAAGTGATAGGGGTCAGTGCCATGATGACGCATCAACCCTTTGAGCGTGGCGCCATAAATGCGCCAGTAATGTTGACGCAATTTATAGGCAGCGGTTTCGTCTAAGCTGAGTGTGTCCTGAATGTATTGCGTCATGGCGCGATTCATGACCGGAAAGATATGCGCAGAAGCATCATGCAAGGTATCGTCCAAATCGAATACCCAAATTCTGGACAAGCTATTTCGCCTTGATTAAGGTACCAACGCCTTCATCCGTGAGCACTTCTAACAACAATGCATGTTCGACCCGGCCATCGATAATGTGTACAGATTTTACGCCGCTACGTGCTGCATCAAGCGCCGAGCTAATTTTAGGTAGCATACCACCGGAAAGGCTGCCATCAGCAAACATGTCATCAATCTGCTTGGGTGTTAGGCCAGTTAATAATTCGCCGTTTTTATCTAATACGCCTGGCGTGTTGGTGAGCAGAATGAGTTTTTCGGCACCTAATATCTCAGCGAGTTTCCCCGCTACCACGTCTGCATTGATATTATAGGTTTCACCATCCGCGCCCACGCCAATGGGAGCAACTACTGGAATAAAATCGCCGCTATCCAGAAAATTGATAATGCTTGGATCGATCGCTGTAATTTCTCCCACTTGGCCAATATCGATCATCTTGGATGGATTACTCATGTCTTCCATCAGTAATTTATGAGCATGAATAAATTTTCCATCTTGACCGGTGAGACCAACTGCTTTGCCGCCATGACGGTTGATTAAATTCACGATCTCTTTATTCACTTGTCCGCCTAATACCATTTCTACTACGTCCATGGTTTCTTCGTCGGTGACCCGCATGCCTTGAATGAACTCTCCCTTCTTACCGAGTTTATCCAGCATCTCGTTAATTTGCGGGCCGCCGCCATGCACTACAACGGGATTCATACCGACAAGTTTAAGCAGCACAACATCCTGCGCAAAGCATTGTTTTAGGTGCTCTTCAGTCATGGCATTTCCGCCATATTTAATGACAATAGTCTTATCGAAGAACCGTTTAATATAGGGCAGCGCTTCCGAGAGCGTTTTTGCTTTCTTTGCTGCTGTAGTGTCATTTAGCATGATTGTTTGCTCGATGTTAATTTGCTGCAATTGTAACTAAAAACACTATAAAGCTTTACTGAAAACTTTGGATTTGCGCTGAAAATTATAAAGTTTTTGTTTCTCTGTCGGCAGATTGTCTACATTTTGTAAAGTAAAACCACGTTCTAAAAACCAATGCTCTGTATGTGTGGTCAGGCAGAAAAGTGACTTGAAGCCCAATTCTCTTGCTTCTTCCTCGCAATAGTGGAATAGCTTATCGCCCCGTCCTCCGCCCCTGTAAGCAGGATCGATTGCCAAGCAAGCGAATTCAGCTGTTTTTTCATTTTTAAACGGATAAAGTGCAGCACAACCGATAATGCGGCTGTCATGTTCCATGACATAAAAGTGGTCGATTTCCATCTCGATACGTTCACGTCCACGCCGTACTAACACACCTTCACTTTCCAGCGGCTCAATGAGTTGCAAAATCGCACCCACGTCATCGATCTCTGCCTGACGCATGGTTTCTAGCGGTAACTCCGTCACCATGGTGCCAATACCGTCATGTGTAAAAAGTTCTTGAATAATCGCGCCATCAATATGGCGTGATATTAAATGAACCCTTGCTACGCCTTGGTCGCAAGCTCTCACTGCAGCGGGGAGATAGTAATTCACATCTTCTGAGATATTTAAAGCGGATTCATTATTTTGTACATTACGCAACAAATTCTTTGCTTTTGCTGCTGTCATTTCGCGCAATAATTCGCCGCGTAAGTTATACACGCCAATGGAGTCCATTAAAAAAATCAACTTGTCGGCATCCAATGCAATCGCTGTACTCACCGCAACGTCTTCTAAAGTCAAGTTAAACGCTTCGCCTGTGGGTGAATAACCAAGTGGGGACAGAAGTACCAGCTCACCGCCATCAAGGCGTTTTTGTATGTTAATAGCATCAATTTTTCGTACTTCACCCGTGTGCTGTAAATCCACACCGCCGCGCACCCCAAGTGGTTTAGCTGTGACAAAATTACCGCTAGCTACATGAATATCTGCACCTGCCATAGGCGAGTTAATTAGTCCCATGGAAAGCTGTGCTTCGATTTCCACGCGAATCGCCCCATTAGCTTCTTTCACCGCTTCCATTGCATCGTCGTCAGTGACGCGTAAGCCGTTTACCAGTTTGGTTTTTAATTTGTAGCGCTTTAGCCGCTGTTCAATTTGCGGGCGCGCACCATGAACGATGACTAACCGCACTTCAAGGCTTGCTAGCAGATTTAAGTCATGCGAAAGGGCTGCGAACTGTTTTTCATCGATCACCTCTCCACCGAAAGCAATTACAAATGTGCGGCCGCCGAAAGCATGGATATAAGGCGTGGCAGAGCGAAACCACTGCACAAAATCTTTTGCGGCAAAGGTACTTTTATTGTGTGGGGTAACTTGTACCACGGGGTTATCGCTCATTGTGAAAAGATAAGCTGGTGTACAGTCTAGAGTCTCGGCAATCTTGCGTAGCAAGGTTTCAGAAACGCCAAGCTCGCCACGTTCGATGCGTGATAAATTGCCAGCATCCGCACCAATACTGGTTGCTAGCGTTTGCAGTGTGATATTGAGTGATTTCCGCTTGTTGCGGATTGCGCTACCGATAGACATAAAAAGCTGATTAAATTGTAATAATTACAAAATAATAAATTATATTTGTAATTTAAGCAAATAAAATGCTAAAAATCGCCCCAAAGCATTTGCATCGCCGCGATTGACGCGAGTGGCGCGGTTTCTGTGCGTAAAATACGTGGCCCAAGTCGCACGCCTGTAAAACCATGTTGTTTAGCTAGGTCAACTTCTTCGGCAGTCAGTCCGCCTTCTGAACCAATAAGCAGTTCGATATTTTTTTCTGGTTTGTCGAGGTCGTTCAAGTGTGAATCTGCAGTCGGATCAAGAGTGATGCGTGTACTATTGTTTTGAGGGTTGGATGCCAGCCAAAGTGTTAGACCAAGCGGAGATTCTACTTCTGGCACGACAGCACGCCCGGATTGCTCACATGCAGAAATCACCACATTCTGCCAATGCTCTACGCGCTTTTTGGTTTTTTCTTCATCTAACTTTACTATGCTACGCTCGGTTTTAATTGGAATGATAAGCGCAACACCCAATTCAACTGCCTTCTGCAAGGCAATATCCATGCGGTCTCCAGACGATATCCCCTGTAGCAAAGTAATATGTAGATTCGATTCGTTTTCTACTACTTTGCTATTTTTTATTTTTGCCAGCACTTCACCTTTTTTAACGCTGACAAGCTCGCAGCTATAATCAAACCCATCACCATTAAATAGCTTAAGCGTATCCCCAATATTTAAACGCAATACCCTAGTGGCGTGCGTTGCGGCGTTATTATTTAACTTAACGGTTGCACCAATATGCAAATTTTCCGGGCTATAAAAGCGTAAGTTGCTCATGGTAGTGTGTTTGTAAGTTGCTTAGTGATAAGATAATTCGATAGGATTATAACGAATATTGTAAGAAAGGTTCGCTATGGCAAGTATCAACCCGCCGGTGTGTGAATTTGGTTGGCAGGCGCCACCATTTAATTTGTTAAGCACAGATAAAACTGCGGTTGGACTTAGCACAAGCATGGGTAAAAAGGGTTTGCTCATCATGTTTATTTGCAACCACTGCCCTTATGTTAAAGCGATTCTGCCAAGACTGATCAACGATGTAAGTGAGTTACAAACGTTGGGCATTAATACCGTAGCGATTATGAGTAATGACCCGACGGATTATCCTGAAGACAGTTTTGAGAATATGCAAAGAATTGCCCAAGAAATGGCTTTTCCGTTCCCCTATTTGCTGGATGAAACGCAAGCGGTGGCAAAGGCTTATGGTGCAGTGTGCACACCGGATTTTTTTGGGTTTAATAACAATTTTCAGTTGCAATACCGCGGCCGTTTTGACGAAAGCCGCAAAGAAACCGCGCCTAACAGCACGCGCGATTTGTTCCACGCCATGAAGCAGATTGCGGAAACTGGGAAAGGACCGAGAGAGCAGATTGCGAGTATTGGCTGTTCGATCAAATGGAGTGAATCATGAATGATAAAAAACTCAAATGGGGAATACTTGGTGCTGCGCGAGTAAATGAGCGCTTACTTCCAGCGATTATCGAAGCACCGAATTCGCAACTGGTGGCGATTGCCAGTCGTCGCGCGGGTGCAGCAAAGGCGACGTTAGAAAAATATGCGCCTTGTTATACCGATAGTGTGGCTTGTTATGACTACATGGATGCCTTGATAAACGATAAAAATGTCGAGGCTGTGTATTGCCCGATGGCGAATGAAGAGCATGCCGAATGGGCTATAAAAGCTATTAACGCTGGCAAGCATATATTGATTGAAAAGCCGATGGCGATTACGGTAGCGGATATCGAAAGGATCGAAGCCGCGGCCAAAGCGAAGAATGTAAAAGTGATGGAAGGTTTTATGTATCGTTTCCATCCACAACATGCACGCATTCAAGAGATTGTGGAATCCGGCTTGATCGGCGATGTGCTTTCCGCACGCGCGAGTTATTCGTTTTTAATGAAGGCTGCACGTATGTATCGCATCAACCGCAGTATGGCGGATGGCGGAGGCGCACTGTGGGATATTGGGCCGTATGCGATTCATTCCCTTAGATGGTGTTTCGGCTTAGAGCCAAAATCTGTCATCGCACATGCCAAGCTGAACGAACATGGTGCGGATACCGCGATGAGCGGTGTTTTAGATTTTGGACAAGATGCAGAAGGTCGTGCGCGTTTTGGACATTTTGACATCAGTTTTGAACGTAGCCGCAAATCGGAGTACGAAATCATTGGCACCAAAGGTTGGGTTAAATGCCACGCCGCTTGGGTGTTCCAGAACGATGTGCCGGTAATTAGCTGGGCGACTGAAGATGGTAAATATGCTGAAGAACGTTTTGCACCGAGCAATCATTTTAACTTAGAGATCGCACATTTCAGCGACTGTGTATTAAATGATATGGCACCGCTTTTGACTTTTGAAGACGCTAAGGCGAATTGCAAGGCGCTTGAAATGGCGCTACAAGCAGCAGCCAAATAAAAAACGGGGCATTATGCCCCGTGTTAATACTACCCTTTTCTAACTGTAAACTTTGGAGTAAAAACAGTATGGATAAAGGGTATAGCCATCCCGTTATTGAACGACGATATCGTTTTTAACTGCGGTAACACCTTTGGTGTTTTTAGCAATTTGTACCGCTTTGTCAGCCTCAGCTTGTGATTTAGCTGTACCAGATAATTGGACCAAGCCATTACTATCTGTTTCAACTTTAATATCAGATGCGCTAACGGTTTTGTCTTTAGCAAACTCTGCCTTCACTTTAGCAGTAACCATCGTATCACTTAGCTTGGTTGATACAGGGTCGCCATCTGCTGCAAATGTAGACATAGGTATTGCTAAAGCACCGATAAGTAAAAGACTAGTTATATTCGTCTTCATGATAATTCCTTTTCTGTAAATTGAAATTGTGTGTTTAAAACACAGGCACCATTCTAGAGAAATGAAAAAATCATTTAATAAGGGAAGCTCTGAAGTTATTGTAGGAATACTCTGACTGAGAATGTGTTGTATAAAGATGCTCTGCAAGGCAATATCCATGAGGATTGCAGAGCATCTGTTTTAGCGTAATCCGCCTGTGATATAAAGCGTTTCGCCGGTAATCCAAGAAGAATCTTGTGAAGCAAAAAACACGACCGCTGGTGCAATATCTTCAGGCTGACCAATGCGACCTAGTGGCGTAATGGAAGCCATGTGATCACTTTGTTCAATAAAGCCGGTTGCATGTAAACCTTCAGTTTCGATCATGCCAGGATTCACTGAGTTTACGCGAATTTTGCGTGGTGCTAATTCTTTTGCCAATGAGCGCGTTACTGCATCTACCGCAGCTTTGGTTGAACTATAAACAGACATGTGAGCTAACCCTAATGAACTCACGATAGAGCTCACATTGACGATGCTACCGCCGGCTGTATTAAAATGTTTGACGCCTTCTTGTGTCGTTAACAATAAACCCAGTACATTCAAATCCACTTGTTTGTGGAAGTGTTCTTCAGTAATTTCTTCAAGTGGAGCTGGTGTATAAATACCCGCGTTATTCACCAAAATATCAATCGCACCGAATGCATTTTTAGCGGCGGTAAACAAACGTTCGATATCCGCTTTTTTAGATACATCAGCTTTAACAGCAACTGCCTTACCGCCACCGCGTACGATTTCAGCGACCACTTGTTCTGCCGCACTTTGGCTAGAGGCGTAATTTACTACAACTGAAGCGCCTTCTGCTGCTAAATATTTGGCAATTGAAGCACCAATACCTTTTGAGGCGCCTGTGACTACTGCTACTTTATTTGCTAATTTCTGACTCATGATAACTCTCCTATATAAATATGTTTTCTAAATGAAACGTTTTTACCAATTGCTTAACGTTGGAGCCAGTATATTGATATGTTTTAACAAGATAAATAAGGTAATATTAGAAATACTGTATAAAAATACTGGACAATAGATTGGAATATATATCATGGATAGATTCGATACGATGCTAGCATTTACCCGTGTAGTCGAGCTCAACAGCTTTACCAAAGCAGCCATTTCTTTGAATATGCCCAAAGCTACACTATCTGCACAAGTGGCTAATTTAGAAAAACGTTTGAATGTAAAGCTATTTCATCGCACTACGCGACACGTGAGTGTGACAACCGACGGTGCTGTTTACTATGAACGTGCCATACGCTTGTTGAGCGATTTGGAAGAAACCGAATCGGCAGTGAGTCAATCTAACCTGTCGTATCGTGGAAGGTTGCGGGTAGATACTTCCGGTACATTAGGTCGTCAGATTATTTTGCCGGCACTGAACGATTTTTTTAGACGTTATCCGGAGATAGACTTGGAATTAGGCTGCACCGATAGAACCGTTGATTTACTTCAAGAAGGTATTGATTGCGCTATACGCGGCGGTATGCCGATTGATGAATCTTTGGTCGCTAGAAAACTGGTCGAAACTCGCCCCATTACTTGTGCAACACCCACATATCTTGAGCAGCATGGAACGCCAAAAACGCTTGATGATTTGAAAGAACATCTGGTTGTGAATTACTTATCTCAAAGAACAGGCAAGGTAACAGGATTTAACTATCTGCAAGATGGAAAAAAAGTTGAAATACATGGTCGACGTCGAATCGCATTAAATGATATCGATGCTTGTGTGAGTGCTGCACTTGCTGATATAGGCATCGTACAATTGCCATTCTTTAGCGTTAGAAGTCATATACAATCGGGCAGACTAGTACGCATACTCACTGATTGCCCGACGGAAGTTGCGACTGCTTATGTGGTCTATTTGCAAAACCGTCACCTTTCTGCCAACGTCAGAGCTTTTATCGATTGGGTTGTGGCATTGTTTGCAAGAGAGCAAGAAAGTTACTTCAAATGTTGCTCAGGCACTTTATAGCAGCATGCTTTAAGTATTACGAACTTAAAGTGATAACTCAGAACGTAAAACTTGATAAGCAATTGCGCGCCAGCCACTTGCCGAAAGCGGCTATCTAAGTGATAATTTAACCTTTAACGAAAAGCGGTTTAATTGCCCGCTTTTCAAGAATTCAATCAAGGTTTATTTAGAATAAAAATAAATCCTCAAGCTTAATTTTTAGGGAGAAAAAAATGGCAACTCGTACCGATTTATGCAACGCCATCCGTGCGTTATCAATGGATGCAGTGCAAAAAGCTAACTCTGGGCACCCAGGTGCGCCGATGGGCATGGCAGAAATTGCTGAAGTATTGTGGAACCACAATTTAAGCCACAATCCGGCAAATCCAAAATGGGCAAATCGTGATCGTTTCATTCTCTCTAACGGTCATGGCTCCATGTTGATTTATTCTCTGCTACATCTGACAGGCTATGACCTGAACATGGATGATATCAAGACATTCCGCCAATTACATTCACGCTGTGCAGGTCACCCTGAATATGGTTATGCACCAGGTGTGGAAACCACTACTGGCCCATTAGGACAAGGTATCTCTAATGCTGTGGGTTTTGCCATGGCAGAAAAATTACTTGCAAATCAATTCAACAAACCTGGCCATGAGATTGTTGACCACTACACTTATTGCTTCTTGGGCGATGGCTGTATGATGGAAGGCGTTTCACATGAGACTTGTGCACTGGCTGGTACATGGGGCTTAGGCAAACTTATCGCTTTCTGGGATGACAACGGTATTTCAATCGATGGTCATATCGAAGCTTGGTATACAGACGACACTGCTGGCCGCTTCAAATCTTATGGCTGGCATGTACAATCGGTAGATGGTCACGATTCTGCTGCGATTGATGCAGCAATTAAAGCCGCACAAAAAGTAACGGATAAGCCATCGCTCATTTGCTGTAAAACCATTATTGGTAAAGGATCACCAAACAAATCAGGCTCACACGATTGCCATGGTGCAGCCTTAGGTGATGCTGAGGTTGCTGCAACTCGTGAAGCGATTGGCTGGAAATATCCTCCGTTTGAAATTCCGGCAGATGTTTATGCGGGTTGGAATCAAAAAGAAAAAGGTGCAAAACGCGAAGCGGACTGGAACGCCAAATTCGATGCTTATGCTAAGGCTTTTCCTGCAGAAGCTGCTGAATTCAAACGCCGCATGGCAGGCGATTTACCAGCAAATTGGAAAGCAACAACAGATGCTTTCATTGCGGCAACTAACGAAAAAGCAGAGGGTGTTGCAACACGTAAAGCTTCACAAAATGCGATTACGGCTCTTGCTCCAGTCTTGCCGGAGTTTTTGGGCGGCTCTGCTGACCTAACAGGATCTAACCTGACTTCATGTGGTAGCTTTACCCATGTAGACGGTAAGAAACCAGGTAACTATATCTCATACGGTGTACGTGAATTCGGTATGGCTGCGATCATGAATGGTATGGCGTTACATGGCGGCTTATTGCCATTTGGCGGCACGTTCCATCAGTTCTCAGATTATATGCGTAACGGCATGCGTATGTCTGCCCTGATGAAACAGCGCGTGATTTATGTGTTGACACATGACTCAATAGGTCAAGGCGAAGATGGTCCAACACATCAACCAATCGAGACCACTTCGGGCTTACGCTATATTCCACGCATGGATGTATGGCGCCCAGGAAGCTCGACGGAAACAGCAGTTGCATGGGTTGCAGCGGTTGAGAAAAAAGATGGTCCTGCGAGCTTGGTGTTAAGCCGTCAAAACGTAGCTGCGATGAAACATGATGCGAAACAAATCGCAGATATGCGTAAAGGTGCATATGTAGTTTCTGACGTTGCAGGTGCAAAATTAATCTTAATAGGCACAGGTGCAGAACTGGAATTAGCAGTAAAAGCAGGTGCAGAACTTAATGCAGCTGGCGTTAAAACCCGTGTGGTTTCCATGCCATCCACCAATGTATTCGACCGTCAAGATCAAAAATACAAAGACAGCGTGCTTACACCAGGTACAAAACGTGTGGTAGTGGAAGCAGGTGTGACTGACTTCTGGCGTAAATATGTAGGTTTGGATGGTGCTGTTGTAGGTATTGATACCTTTGGTGAATCTGCTCCAGGTGGCGCATTGTTCAAGCATTTTGGTTTTACAGTGGAAAATGTAGTCGCAGTTGCCAAGTCGATACTATAATCAGCGAGGCGTTTGATAGAAGAGAGCCTCGCAAGAGGCTCTTTTTATTAGTTAGAACGAGTAATATAGTTATTTATAATTAGTAGATTTACTAATTGCTAAGAGGGTAAACATGACAATTCGTATTGGCATCAATGGATATGGGCGCATCGGTCGTATGGTGTTACGTGCAGCAGTAACCGAACCAGAATTTAAAGATGTAGAAGTGGTGGCAATCAATTGCTCGTATGAGATCGACTATATGGCTTATATGCTGAAATACGATTCTGTGCATGGCCGTTTCAATGCTGATGTGCAAACAGAAAATGGGCACTTGGTCATCAATGGCAAAAAAATACACGTTACCGCTGAACGTGAGCCTGCCAATATCGATTGGAAAGTGAGCGGTGTAGATATCGTTGTAGAGTCAACCGGCGTTTTCCTTACACAAGAATCTTGTCAGACACATCTTAATCAGGGTGCTAAAAAAGTCGTGCAGTCAGCGCCCGGAAAAGATGATACTCCCATGTTCGTCTATGGCGTAAATCATAAAGAATACAAGGGCGAGGCGATTGTTTCTTCAGCTTCTTGCACGACGAATGCTTTAGCTCCATTAGCAAAGGTATTGAATGATAGCTTTGGTATTAAACGCGGGCTAATGACAACAGTGCATGCTGCGACAGCCTCGCAAAAGACCGTGGACGGCACTTCTAAAAAAGATTGGCGCGGCGGGCGTGGCGTATTCGAGAATATCATTCCATCCAGTACTGGCGCGGCAAAAGCAGTTGGCAAAGTGATTCCATCGCTTAATAAAAAATTGACAGGTATGTCCATGCGTGTGCCAAGTGCAGATGTGTCAGTTGTAGATTTAACGGTGGAGCTTAACAAAGAAACTACTTACGAATCGATTTGCACAGCGATGAAACAGGCTGCCAATGGCGAACTTAAAGGTGTGCTGGGCTACACTGAAGATAAAGTCGTTTCAACCGATTTTCGTGGTGACCCTGCTGCGGGAGTATTCGAT
>Ga0315912_10004927_pt1 | contig 12421 bp, 12 predicted proteins | sample VfabasoilMG_FD_204469 | JGI IMG/M metagenome (GOLD analysis project Ga0315912, IMG submission 204469) | Garden soil microbial communities collected in Santa Monica, California, United States - V. faba soil | ecosystem: Environmental > Terrestrial > Soil > Garden | place: USA: California... | reverse complement strand
GCCCGCGCAGTTTGCACGTCCCTCGAAAAGAGTCGGTAGAAGAGCGCGAGGTAGTAGGTTACGCCAATGAAGCTGCCGACGAAAGCCGCCGCGGCGGCCGCCAGATGGCCCGACGCCACGACCGACGTGAACACGAACAGCTTCGCGAAGAAGCCGGGCAGCGGCGGGATGCCGGCGAGCGACAGCATCGCCAGGCCGAACACGAGAGCGAGCGCCGGGCGCGCGCGAAAGGCGTCGTCGAGCGCCTGCACATCGTCGCGCTCGCCCGGGCACAGCACGGCGAACGCGGCGCAGGCGACGATCACCGTCGAGGCGTAGATCCCGACGTACCACAGCAGGTCGCTGGCGCGGCCACCGGTCGTGTCGACGAGCGCAAACACCATGTATCCGGCGTGGGCGATCGACGAGTAGGCGATCAGCCGCTTGAAGCCGCGCTGCCGGATCGCCACGAAGTTGCCGTAGAAGATCGACAGCATCGCGAGCGCCGCGATGACGGCGGTCGTCTCTGCGTTCAAGCCGACCGTGCCGAAGATGCGGATCAGCGCCAGGATCACGGTGCCTTTCACGACCGACGCCAGCGGGCCCGTCACCTGCAAGCGCGCGCCCGAGTAGGCGTCGGGGGCCCAACCATGGAACGGAAACACCGCGGCTTTGACGAAGAGCCCGCTCGCCACCAGCAACCCTGCGGCCAACGCCGGCGGTGCGCCCGTGCCCACTGCGTCCGCGAACGGCGCAATGGCCAACGATCCCGTCGCGCCGTATCCGAGCGCCATGCCGAACAGCATCGAAGCGCTCGCAACCGCCGACAGCAGCAGGTACTTGAATGCGCCTTCGGCTGCCGTGCCACCATGCGGCCGCCACCGGCGCCGCAGCACATCGACTTCTCGCGTGCCAGTGCGAACTCCAGCGGCTGGTCGCGCGAAAGCCGGGCCAGCACCCGCCGCGGCGCATCGAACTCGCCGTTGTGGCGGCCGAGGGCAGTGCGCCGCGGGTCAATGCAAGAACTTGATCTATAACAACTGTCTCGCGAGGTGGCCGTCATACGCTGGCCGCACAGCAGTCGCGAGGCCCGGCTGTCCCCGTGGCCGCCCACCGTCGATCGAGAGGGAGTACCCGAAGCGTGCCCGCGAATTCGACCTTCGCTTCGACGCACCGAGCCGTTCGCAGGCACGACCGTCGCCGGCCCGACGGGACGCACGGATGAATCCGAACGTCGTCTTCTTGCTGTACCTGATGGCGATCCTCGGCTTCGTGGCCGTCACGCTCTTGCTCAACCGCGTGCTGGGTCCCAAGCCGGTGGCCAGCACGGTCAAGCTCGAACCGTTCGAATGCGGCGCCGCCCCGGTCAGCACCGTCAACGTGAAGGCGGTGCCGATCAAGTACTATGCGGTGGCGATCGTCTTCGTGCTGTTCGACCTGGAGACGGTGTTCCTGCTGGTGTGGGCGCTCGGCGCCCAGCCGCTGACCGGCTTCATGCTGCTGACGCTGGCGCTGTTCCTGGCATTGCTGGTGCTGATCCTGCTGTACGTCTACAAGGCCCGCCTGCTAGAGGCGGTGACGGAGTGACGATGACCGCGCGCACGATCCCGATCGAGCCGGCCGGCGGCCGCACCAAGAGCGCGGCGTTCGAGTACATCGCCACCCGCAAGGACGAGCTGATCGGCTGGGCGCGCAAGTTCTCGATCTTCCCGTACCCGTTCGTCACCGCCTGCTGCGCGATGGAGTTCATGGCCGTGAGCGCGTCGCCGTACGACACCGACCGCTTCGGCGCCGCGCTGCCGCGCTTCTCGCCGCGCCAGGCCGACCTGCTGATGGTGGTGGGCACCATCACGCACAAGCAGGCGCCGGTGCTGTTGAAGGTGTACGAGCAGATGTGCGAGCCCAAGTGGGTGATGGCGTTCGGCGTCTGCGCCACCAGCGGCGGCTTCTACCAGAACTACGCCGCGCTGCCGGGCATTGATCGCATCATCCCGGTCGACGTGTACGTGCCGGGCTGCCCGCCGCGGCCCGAGATGGTGATCGACGGCATCCTGCGGCTGCAGGACCAGATCGCGCGCGCGCGCCATCCGATCGTCAACCAGAGCTTCTGACGATGGACGACGACATGCTCGACGCGCTGCAGCAGGTGGCCACCGTGCACGGTCTGCCCCAACGGTCGCACGACACGCTGGTGTGGTACCTCGCGCCGTCGGAGCTGCTGCCGCTGGCGCAGCGGCTGAAGCAGCCCTTCGGGTTCGACATCCTGCTCGACGTGACGGCGGTCGACTGGCCCGGCGAGGCCGAGCGCTTCGAGGTCGTGCACCACTTCTATTCGACCACGCACAAGTGCCGCGTGCGGCTGAAGACGCGCGTCGGCGCGGCCGACCCCACGGTGGATTCGCTGGTGCCGCTGTACGGCTCGGCGGCGTTCATGGAACGCGAGTGCCACGACATGTACGGCATCACGTTCCGCGGCAACGACGACCTGCGGCCGATCCTGTTGTACGAGGGGTTCGTCGGGCACCCGCTGCGCAAAGACTATCCCAAGCGGCGCGAGCAGCCACTGGTGCCGTACCGCAACTGAACGACCACCATGTTCGACGGCGGAGTGCCCAACCCGGTGCGCTCGATTTTCGAGCGCTCGCCGCCGCGTGACGACCGGGTGGTGGTCAACATCGGGCCGTCGCATCCGGCGACGCACGGCACGGTGCAGATCATCGCCGAGCTCGACGGCGAGCGCGTGCTGCGCACCGACGTGCATTGCGGCTACCTGCACCGCGGCTTCGAGAAGGAGTGCGAGGACCATACCTGGCACAACCTGATCCCGTATGTCGACCGCCTCAACTACGTGTCGGCGCTGGTCAACGACTTCGCCTACTGCGATGCCGTCGAGCAGCTGATGGGCGTGCAGATCACGCGGCGCTGCGTGCTGCTGCGCACGCTGCTGTCGGAGTACTCGCGCGTGGTCGATCACCTCACCTGCGTCGCGGCAGGGCTGATGGAGATGGGCGCGATGACGGCCTTCCTCTATCTCGTGATGGTGCGCGACTTCATGTACGAGCACCTCGCCGCGCTGACCGGCGCACGCGTGACCTACAGCTATGGCCGCATCGGCGGGCTGGCGCGCGACCTGCCCGAGGGCTGGCTGGCTCGGCTGGCCGAGATCCTGCTCCAGTACGAGGAGTTCGTCGCCCGCGTGCACACGCTGGTCGACCGCAACCGCATCTTCATCGACCGCCTGCGCGGCGTCGGCACGCTGAGCACTGCCGACGCGCTGCACTATGGCTGCACCGGGCCGATCCTGCGTTCCACCGGCGTGCCACACGACCTGCGCAAGGACACGCCGTACCTGGCTTACGCCGAGCTCGACTTCGACGTGCCGGTCGGCATCCAGGGCGACAACTACGACCGCTACTTCGTGCGCATGCGCGAGATGGACGAGTCGGTCTACATGATCCGGCAGCTCGCCGAGATGCTGCAGTCCAAAGACGGCGACGGGCCGATCAACGTCGACGACCGGCGCTGCACGTTCCCGGACAAGCCGCTCGTCTACGGCGAGATCGAGTCGCTGATCAACCACTTCAAGCTGGTGATGGAAGGCCCGGTAGTGCCCGCCGGCGACATCTACGTCGCGCACGAAGCGCCCAACGGCGAGCTCGGCTTCTACCTGGTCAGCGACGGCTCGGGCACGCCACACAAGGTGCACGTGCGCTCGCCGAGCTTCGTGCACATGGGCGCGGCGCACCGCATGCTCGACGGCGGCCAACTCGCCGACATGGTGCCCACGTTCGGCTCGATCAACATGATCGGCGGGGAGTGCGACCGGTGAAGCACCTGATCCCCGAGTTCGACGCGCTGAAGCGCCGCTATCCGCCGGGCTTCGAGTCGTCGCTGGTGCTGCCGTGCCTGCGCCGCATCCAGGACGACCGTGGCCACGTCGCCGACAGCGACATCGTCGAGCTCGCCGCCTACCTCGGCGTGCCGCGCGTGCAGATCGAGGAGGTGCTCGGGCACTACACGCAGTACCGCCGCACGCCGATCGGCCGCTGGCATCTGCAGGCCTGCCACAACGTGTCGTGCTCGATGCGCGGCGCCGAGCGGCTGATCGACCACCTGCAGCGCCGGCTGGGCATCGGGCCGGGCGAGACCACCCCCGACGGGCGTTTCACGCTCAGCCGCGTCGAGTGCCTCGGCTCGTGCGGCACGGCGCCGGTGCTGATGGTCAACGAGGCCTACCACGAGGGTGTCGACGCGGCGCGTGTCGACGCGCTGATCGAGCAGCTGAAATGAGCGGCCGCAAGCTGATCATGACCTTCCCGGTCACCGCCACGTCGCACACGCTGGCCGACTACGTCGCGCGCGGCGGCTACGCCACCTTGCGCAAGGTGCTCGGCGAGATGCGGCCCGAGCAGGTAAACAAGGAGGTCACCGCATCGGGCCTGCTCGGCCACGGCGGCGCGGCGTTCCCCACCGGGCGCAAGTGGGGCGTGATCCGCCCCGCCGACGGCCAGCCGCACTACCTGTGCGCCAATGCCGACGAAGGCGAACCCGGCACCTTCAAGGACCGCTGGATCCTCGAGCACGCGCCGCACCTGCTGATCGAGTCGATGCTGATCTCGGCGTTCGCGCTGCAGGTGCGCCATGCGTTCGTCTACATCCGCGGCGAGTTCGACCTGCCGTACCGGCGCCTGGCCGCCGCGGTGGACGAGGCCTATGCCGACGGCCTGCTCGGCGAGAACGTCGCCGGCAGCGGCTTCGCATGCGACCTGGTCGTCTACCGTGGCGCCGGCTCGTACGTGTGCGGCGAAGCGTCGGGGCTGCTGACCTCGCTCGAGGGCAAGAAGGGATACCCGCGCAACCGCCCGCCGCGCCTCACCGTGCGCGGGCTGTACCAGCGGCCCACCGTGGTCAACAACGTCGAGACCCTGTCGAACATCACCGGCATCGTCGCGCACGGCGCGGCCAGGTTCCGCGAGGTCGGCACTGCCAAGAGCCCCGGCACGCAGCTGGTGTCGATCTCCGGGCACGTGCAGCGGCCGGGCGTGTACGAGCTCGAATACGGCGCGCCGCTGGCGCCGTTCATCCACGACACCTGCGGCGGCGTGACCGGCGGCCGCGCGCTGAAGTGCATCGTGCCCGGCGGCATCTCGACCAAGGTGCTCACAGGCGCCGAGATCGAGCGGCTCACCTACGATCACGCGAGCCTGGCCGCCGCGGGCTCCGCGGTCGGCTCGGGCGGGATGATCGTGATCGCCGAAGGAACCTGCATGGTCCGGCTGCTGCAGGTGATGCTGCGCTTCTACCACCACGAGTCGTGCGGCCAGTGCACGCCCTGCCGCGACGGCATGGGCTGGATGCATCGCATCATCGACCGCATCGTCGCCGGCCAGGGCCACGGCGGCGACATCGACCAGCTGCTGCGCATCGCCAAAGCCAACGACGGCACCACGATCTGCGGCATGGGCGACGCGGCCGGCTATGCAGCGGCCGGCATCATCGCCAAGTACCGCGACGAGTTCGAGCACTGCATCGCGCACAAGCGCTCGCGCTTCGACGGGCGCCTCGAGGTCGACTCCCGGGTGGCCGCGCATGCCTGAGATCTTCATCGACGGCCGTGCGCTGCAGGCCCGCGACGACCAGACGGTGATGGAGGTCGCGCGCGAGCACGGCATCGAGATCCCGCACTTCTGCTGGCACCCGTCGCTGTCGGTGCCGGGCAACTGCCGCGTCTGCGTGGTCGAGGTCGAGGCCGAGGCCGACGGCGGCGGCTGGTGCGACATCGCCTGCAACATGCCGGTCAGCCCGGGCATGCGCGTGCGCACCGACAGCGAGCGCGTGCGCGCGCGCCGCAAGGAGACGCTGCAGTTCGTGACGCTGAATCACCCGGTGGACTGCGGCATCTGCGACAAGGCCGGCGAGTGCACGCTGCAGGATTACCACTACCGGTACAACGGCGAGCGCTCGATCTCGCGCGACGCCAAGGAGCACGCCACCAAGTTCTTCGCGCTGTCGCAGCGCATCGTGCTCGACAACGAGCGTTGCATCCTGTGCACGCGCTGCGTGCGTTTCACGCGCGAGATTTCGAAGACGCATTCGCTGGGCGTGCAGAACCGCGGCGACCACTCGTTGATCCGCCCGGTGGGCGACGGCCGCTTCGAATCCGATGCGTACTCGGACAACGTGATCGACCTGTGCCCGGTCGGCGCGCTGCTGTCGCGGCGCTTCCTGCACCAGGCGCGCGTCTGGTACCTGCAGCCCACGCCGTCGGTGTGCCCGGGCTGCGAGCGTGGCTGCTCGATCGACATCTGGCACCGCAAGCGCGAGTGGCGCCTGCACAAGGTCGAGCCCGCGCGCAATGCGCGCATCGAGCGCGTGACGCCGCGCGACAACCCGGCGGTCAATGGCGAGTGGATCTGCAACAAGGGCCGCGACCTGGCCGACGTGTTCGGCCGCGAGCGCGCGACGCAGGCGATGCTCGCCGGCGAGGCGGTCGAGCCGGCCCGCGCACGGTCGCGGGCCCGCGCGCTGATCGCCGCGGCGCGCCAGCCGGTGGCGCTGGTGTCGAGCTGGGCCTCCAACGAGGAGCTCGACGCGTTCGCGCGCGTGTTCGACGCGCCCTGGCGCAGCTTCGTCAAGACCGACGTGCGCCCGGCGCCGGGCGAGCCGATCGAGGACGCGCTGCTGATCAAGCCCGACAAGAACCCCAATCGCGCCGGCGCGCTGGCGCGCTTTCCGGCGCTGCCTGACGACGGCCGCGGCGCGTTCGCGCCGGGCACCGACCTCGTGCTGGCCTGGGGCGACGGCATCGACCTCGCCGTGGTGCCGCCCGGTGTCCGCTTGATCGTGCTGGGCGCATGGCCGCAGCCGGCCAACGAGTGCGCCGACGTGTTCCTGCCGATCAGCGTGCAGACCGAGCGCGCCGGTCACTACACCAACTTTGCCGGCGTCGTCAGCGCGTTCGAGGCGTGCTTCGACAAGCCACCGGGCGTGGCCGACGCCGCCGAGCTGTTCGAGGCGATCGGCGCCACGGTCACCACGGAGGCCGCGCCGTGACGCAGGACCTGGTCGTCTACCTGGTCTACATCGCCTATGCGGTGGGCATGCTGATGACGTTCGGCACCGTGCTGACCTGGGTCGAGCGCAAGCAGGCGGCGGTGATGTCCGACCGCATCGGCGCCAACCGCGCCTACGTGCGCATCCCGTTCACGCAGGTGAAGCTGATCTGGCTCGGGCTGTTCCACGGGCTGGCCGACGGCCTGAAGATGCTGGTCAAGGAGGACTGGAGGCCGCGCACCTACGACGCGCTGGCCTATGCGCTGGCGCCGTGGGTGGTGTTCACGCCGGTGCTGCTGGTGTTCGCGGTGATCCCGTTCGGCGGCGCGCTCGAGCCGGCCCGGCTGGTGCCGTGGCTGGCCGACTGGTACGGGCCGCGCAGCTATCCGATGCAGATCGCGCGGCTCGACGCCGGGCTGCTGATCGTGTTCGCGTTCAGCGGCCTGACGGTGATCGGCGCGATGCTCGCCGGCTGGTCGTCGAACAACAAGTTCTCGCTGCTCGGTGGCCTGCGCGCGGGCTCGCAGATGATCTCCTACGAGCTGGTGATGGCGCTGACGGTGATCGGCCTGCTGCTCACCTGGGGCACGGTGGACCTCGACGCGATGGTGCGGCGGCAGTCGGGCACCGTGCTCGGCGTGTTGCCGGCGTGGGGGCTGGTGCTGCAGCCGTTCGCCGCGGTGCTGTTCATGACCGCGGCCATCGCGGAGAACAAACGCATCCCGTTCGACCTGCCCGAGGCCGAGTCGGAGCTCATCGCCGGCTACTACACCGAGTACAGCGCGATGAAGATGGGCCTGTTCATGTTCGCCGAGTTCATCGAGATCGCGATCATCGGCGCGCTGTTCACCACGCTGTTCCTCGGCGGCTACAACCTGCCGTACATGGACGACACCGGGTTCAACCTGCCGGGCGGCCACCACCTGGCGATGAGCCACGGCGCGGTGGTGGTGACGCAGCTGGTCGTCTTTCTGCTCAAGGTGCTGCTGGTGTGCAGCTTCCAGATCCTGGTGCGCTGGTCGCTGCCGCGCTTCCGCTACGACCAGGTGCTGAAGCTCGCGTGGAAGTTCATGTTGCCGCTGGCGCTGATCAACCTGGCGGTCACCGCGGTCGTGCTGTGGCTGGTGCGTGGGGCCCCGCTGTGAGCGCCGCCGGGCCGCTCCCAAGGCGCTCGCTCCCCTGGAGCCACGAAGGGGCTCCTGCGGAGCCCTGGGGGACGGGCCGCAGGCCCAAGGGGGCGCTGTGACGGTGCGCTACCCCCGCAAGCGCTACTGGAACGAGCCGACGCTCGGCCGCTGGGAGCGCGCCTACCTGCCGGAGATCGTGCGCGGGCTGGCGCTGACCAGCCGCATCTTCCTGCGCAACATGGGCAAGTGGCTGACCGGCCGCAAAGGCGCGCTCACCACCTACTACCCGGAGGAGACGCGTGCCGACTACGCGCCGGCAAACCGCGGCAAGCACGTGCTGACGCAACGTGCCGACGGCAAGCCGCAATGCGTGGCGTGCAACCTGTGCGCCACCGTGTGCCCGGCCAAGGTGATCGAGATCGAGGCCGGCTTCGATCCCGACGACGCGGCGCACCCGAAGTTCCCGCTGCGCTTCGAGATCGACTACTCGCGCTGCGTGTTCTGCGGCCTGTGCGTCGAGGCCTGCCCGGAGGACGCGATCCGCATGGCCAAGGAGACGCCCAACCTGCCGTCGGGCGATCGCCACGCGATGTGGCTGGGCCTGGACGAACTGCTGCAGTGGCAGCCGCAGCGCGACCCGGCCAAGCCGTACCCGGCCAGCGCCGCGCGCGACGCGGCAGGGAGGACACGATGATCGACACGCTGTTGTCCCACCTCGACACGCTGCTGCTGCTGGCGCTGGCCGGCGGCGCCGTGCTGGGCGGCGCCTTGATGCTCGTGCTGCGCCAGCCGATGCGCGTGGCGCTGGCGCTGATCCTGACCATGGTGTGCCTGAGCGGCATCTTCGGGCTGCTCGGCATGCACTTCGCGGCCGCGTTCCAGGTGCTGATCTACGTCGGCGCGGTGATGGTGTTCATGGTGTTCGCGATCATGCTGCTCGACGAGCGCGACCCCGGCGCGCAGCGCTACTCGCGGCTGCTGGTGCCCGGCGTGATCGGCTTCGTGCTGCTGCTGGCGATGCTGGTGGGCGGCGTCTGGCGCGCGCTGCCGTCGCCGCGCGGCGAGCTGAGCGATGCGCCGCTGGGCATCGGCCAGTTCTCGACCACCTTCCTGGCCGAGTACTGGCTGCACTTCGAGCTGACCTCGGTGCTGCTGGTGGCCGCGGTGGTGGCGGCGATGGCGGCGATCAAGACCGGCCGCCGGAGGGATCGCGGTGGATAGGACGCAGCTGCTGATCGGCGTGGCGATGATGCTGTTCGCGCTCGGCCTGTTCGGCGTGGTCGTGCGGCGCAACGTGCTGGTGATGCTGATGTGCCTGGAGCTGATGCTCAACGGCGTCAACCTCAGCCTGCTGACCTTCGCGCACCAGGCCGGCAATGCCGCCGGCGCGGTGCTGGTGTTCCTGGTGTTCGTGGTGGCGGCCGCCGAGATCGCGCTGGCGATTCCGATCGTCGTGCTGCTGGTGCGCGACAAGCGCACGCTGAACGTCGGCTCGTACGACGAGCTGAAGGGCTGAACACTCGTGCGCGCCTCGTTGACCGCCATCGTGCTGCTGCCGCTGCTGGGCTTCGTGCTCAACGGCGTGCTGGCCACCGCGCTCGGCGGCCGTGTCGCGGGCAAGCGCTTCGTCACGCTGGTCGGCTGCGGCCTGCCGCTGTTGTCGTTCGTGCTGTCGCTGGTCGCGCTGGCCCAGCTCGCCGCCGGGGGCTGGCAGCCGATCGTCGAGACCGCCTACCGCTGGACGCAGCTCGGCGACCGCACGTTCGACGTCGCGTTCTACCTCGATCGGCTGAGCATGGTGATGCTGCTGGTGGTCACCGGCGTCGGCTCGGTGATCCACATCTATTCCGTCGGCTACATGGCGCACGACGAGGGCTACGGCCGTTTCTTCGCCTACCTGAACCTGTTCCTGTTCTTCATGCTGCTGCTGGTGCTCGGCCGCTCGATGCTGGTGCTGTTCGTCGGCTGGGAGGGCGTGGGCCTGGCGTCGTACCTGCTGATCGGCTTCTGGTTCGACGACGCTGCCAACGCGCGCGCCGGCAAGAAGGCCTTCGTCACCAACCGCGTCGGCGATGCCGGCTTCCTGCTCGGCATGTTCCTGCTCTACCAGGGGCTGGGCACGCTGGAGATGGACCGCATCAACGCCGCCTTCGCCGGCGGCCAGGCGGCGATGCTGCCGGCCAGCCTGGTGGGCGTGCTGCTGTTCATCGGCGCCAGCGGCAAGTCGGCGCAGATCCCGCTGCACGTGTGGCTGCCCGATGCGATGGCCGGCCCGACCCCGGTGTCCGCGCTGATCCACGCCGCCACGATGGTCACGGCCGGCGTGTACCTGGTCGCGCGTTTGGCGGGCCTGTACCTGCAGGCGCCGGAGGCGTCGGCGCTGATCGCCACGGTCGGCGTGGCCACCGCGTTCTTCGCGGCCACCGTCGCGCTGGTGCAGACCGACATCAAGAAGGTGCTGGCGTACTCCACCGTGTCGCAGCTCGGCTTCATGTTCGTCGCGCTCGGCGTGGGCGCGTACGGGGTGGCCATCTTCCACCTGGTGACGCATGCGTTCTTCAAGGCCTGCCTGTTCCTCGGCGCCGGCAGCGTGATCCATGCGCTCGGTGGCGAGCAGGATCTGCGCAAGATGGGCGGCCTGGCGCGGCACATCCCGGTCACGTTCGTCACCTTCGCCATCGCCACCGCGGCGATCGCCGGCATCCCGCCGCTGGCCGGCTTCTTCTCGAAGGACGAGATCCTGTGGTTCGCGTTCGCCAGCCCGCAGGGCGGCTCGCCGCTGCTGTGGGCGGTGGCCGCGGCGACCGCGCTGATGACCGCGTTCTACATGTTCCGCTTGCTGTGGCTGGCGTTCCTGACGCCGTCGCGCATCGAGCCCGAGGTCGAGGCTCACGTGCACGAGTCGCCGTGGTCGATGACCGGCGTGCTGGTGCTGCTGGCGGCGCTGTCCGCGCTCGGCGGCTTCATCGCGGTGCCGCACTTCCTCGCGCCGCAGCTGCCGCTGCCGGCGATCGACGCGTCGCGCCACGCCACCGAGACGCTGCTGCTGTGGGTGTCGGTGGCGCTCGCCGCGACCGGGCTCGCGCTGGCGGCGCTGCTGTACGCGGGGCGCGGCGAGCGCGCCGCGCGGCTGGCCGTGCGCTGGGCCGGCGCGCACCGCTGGTTGAGCGCGAAGTACTACATCGACGAGCTGTACGAGCGTGTGCTCGGCCGCCCGCTGGTGTGGATATCCGATCGCGTGTTCCTGCGCCTGTCGGACCGCGTGCTGATCGACGGCACGCTGCACGCGCTGGCGGCGCTGGGGCGCTTCGGCGCCGCGCTGCTCGGGCGCCTGCAGACGGGCAGCCTGCAGGTGTACGCCTGGTTCGTGCTGATCGGCATCGCCGGCGCACTGTGGTGGGGCGTGCGCCATGTCTGAAGCCGCCGCACTCAACTGGATCCTGTTCCTGCCGCTGGCGGGTACCGGCGCGCTGCTGTTGTGGCCGCGCGATCGCGACGACCTCACGCGCGCTGCGACGCTGGTGGTGATGGGGGTGCAGCTGGCGCTGGCGGTGTGGCTGTACGCGCGTTTCGACGCCGACGTCGCGGGCCTGCAGTTCGAGACCCGCGTGCCGTGGATCGCCAGCTGGGGCGTCCACTACCAGATCGCGCTGGACGGCAACAACGTGCTGTTGGTGCTGCTGACCGCGTTTCTCGGGCCGCTGGTGGTGGCCGGCGCGTTCAGCGCGATCACGCAGGACGTCAAGCTGTTCTACGCGATGGTGCTGCTGATCCAGTTCGCGATGGTCGGCACCTTCCTCGCGCAGGACCTGTTCCTGTTCTACGTGTTCTGGGAGGCGATGCTGATCCCGATGTTCCTGCTGATCGGCATCTGGGGCGGGCCGCGGCGCATCTACGCGACGCTGAAGTTCGTGCTCTACACCGCGTTCGGCAGCGTGCTGATGCTGGCGGCGCTGATCTACCTGGTCTACGCGCTGCAGAGCAGCAGCGGCATCAGCTCGTTCGCGTTCGCCGACCTGATGCGCTCGCGGCTGTCGCTGCCGGTGCAGTCGGTGCTGCTGGCCGCGTTCGGCCTGAGCTTCGCGATCAAGGTGCCGATGGTGCCGCTGCACACCTGGTTGCCCGACGCGCACGTTGAGGCGCCGACCGCGGGCTCAGTGATCCTGGCCGGCGTGCTGCTGAAGATGGGCACCTACGGCTTCATGAAGATCGGCTTCCCGCTGTTCCCCGACGCCACGCAGGCCGCGATGCCGATGCTGATG
>Ga0315912_10004926_pt1 | contig 12421 bp, 7 predicted proteins | sample VfabasoilMG_FD_204469 | JGI IMG/M metagenome (GOLD analysis project Ga0315912, IMG submission 204469) | Garden soil microbial communities collected in Santa Monica, California, United States - V. faba soil | ecosystem: Environmental > Terrestrial > Soil > Garden | place: USA: California... | reverse complement strand
CCACATATCTGATGGTCGAGAGGCTGACGTGCGCCGTGAGGAGTCGCTCGGTTCGAAAGCCCGGATCGGCTGTGTAGAAATTCACGAAGCTCCGGATCATCACACCCGCGCCGGCGAGGAGGATCACGGCGAGCGCCACTTCGACAGTGACGAGCAGAGACGACAGCCGCAGGTGTCCGGCGGACGTGCCGCGAGCCCCCTCTTTCAGCGCATCGTTGACGTCGAACCGTGAGAGCCGAAGAGCCGGCACCAGGCCGAACGCCGCACCAGTGCCGACGGTGATGGCGACGAGATAGAGCGCGACGCGGTAATCGATCGAATAGTCGATGACTTCGTCGAACCAGGTTCCAAGCTCGTCGGAGATACCGGACGCACCGACAACAGCCGTCAGCAAGGGCAGCCCGAATCGCACCAGCCACCACGCGAAGAAGCCGCCGAGCCCCGCGAGCACGACGCTCTCGGCTAACAGTTGGCGCACGATCCGTCCGCGGCTCGCACCGAGTGCGACACGCATCGCCATCTCACGCGAGCGCCCCGAGGCCCGCGCGAGCAAGAGATTCGCGAGGTTGGCGCAGGCAATCAGCAGGACGAACCCCACGGCGCCGACCATCGCCTTGTAAACCAGCGCAGCGTTCTCGCCGATGAAGAACTCCTGAAAGGTGCGAACCTCCGGGCGAACCGACGCGTTGCTCGCCGGCCAGTCACGCGTCAGCCGTTGACCGATCGCGTCCATCTCCGTGCGGGCGCGCTCGAGCGTGGCGCCATTGGAGAGGCGGCCGAAGACGAACCAGGTGTTCCGGCGATCACGTCTCCGCACTTCGGGTGTGGGAACAAGTGGCACCCACAGATCCTGGTTCTGCGGGAACGAGAAGCCACGCGGCATGACTCCGATCACTGTCGTCGGCACGCCGTTCAGTCGCACACTGCGGCCGATGACACCTGGGTCTTTCGCGAATCGCCGTTCCCAGAAGCTGTAGCGCAGGATCACGACGGGCGGTGCGCCGAGCATGTCGTCGGCAGGGTTGAAATCACGTCCGAGGATCGGCTTCTGGTGCACCAATCCAAACGTGTTGGACGTGACCTCGGTGACTGTGTAGTCCTCCGGAAACCCTGCACCGTCGCTCAGCGTGATACCCAGACCGTGCACGAGCGCCATGTCGTCGAACGTCGTCGTCTGCGCACGCCAGTCCTCGAAGTCCGGATAAGACACGCAGCACTTGCCGTTGTTGCTGATGTAGAGGATGCGATCGTTGCCCTCTACCAGCGGGAACCCCTTGAAGAGCGCGGCATTCGTGACCGAGAACACGATGGCGTTCACGCCGATGCCGATGGCCAGCATCGCAATTGCTGCGGTCGTGAATGTCGGGCTTTTTCGCAGCGTGCGAATGGCGTGGCGGAGGTCGGTCCAGAACGAATCCATGAGCACCGGAATCATAGCTGCTGTGCCTTGTGTGAAGAACTTTCACTGTGAGAGCGCTCGCGGACGCCGTCTCGTCAGCGTTTCGCACCGTGCGGGCCGCTCATTTTCGACTTGGCAGGAATAGTGCTCCCATGCCGTAGACGATGGACGTCGGAAGCTCATTCACGAGGAGTTCTTCATGCGATATCTCACCTCGACGATAGCCGCCTTCACGCTCGCCGGTGCTGTCGGCGTGTTCGCGCAGGAGCAAGCACCCGCGCAGCCGCCGGCCCAGGAACAGGCGCCCAAGGCCACACTCACTGGTTGCGTGGTTCAGGCGAAAACGACTGACGGCGGCACCGCGTACATCTTGACCAAGGTCCAGGGCGGCTCCGCGCCGATCTACGTCCTCTCAGGAACAGTGCAAGCAGACTGGTCCACGAATGTGAACAAGAAGGTTGAAGTCACTGGGCCAGTGCAGGAAGCGCCGCCCGCCGACAAGGAAGGCGCGGCAGATCCGAAGGTTCTTCGACCTGGCGCAATCGCAGTAGAAACAATGAAGGTCGTGGCTGATAGTTGCTCGTAACGTATCAACTCACGACGCACGACTCCCAACTCCCAACTCGCAAGAAGTTGGGAGTTGGGCGCGTCATCAATTTGCTATGCCTGTTGCGTGCGTCACCGTATCGAGCGACGCCGCGAGATCGATCAGTCGGATGAACTCGGCGCGATAGCCATCAAGATCGTCGCCCCGGAAACGCTGTGCGAGGTCTCGAGCCGACGACCATGTCGCCTGACCTTTGTGCTCCGACCCCCGCAACAACATACCGAACTCTGCTACCGCGGACGCGAATCCAAGATTCCCAGTGAGCTCGCCGTTTCCGTCGCGCACCGCGACCGATATCATGCGGCTCCCATCTTCGTCGGGCTGCTTGTAGCGCAGCTTGACCGTCATCAATTCGTCCGACTCCGATGCCGCGTTCGGCTGCGGCCGGTCCTGGTACCTGAGTGGATCGACCGTTCCGCTGTCGATGGGCTCGCCGGCCGGCACGATCTCGTACAGCGCGGTCACGCTGTGCCCAGCGCCGATCTCGCCGGCGTCTTTCTTGTCGTCGTTGAAATCCTGCTGCTCCAGCATGCGGTTCTCGTAGCCGATCAACCTGTACGCGCCCACCACTTTGGGATTGAACTCGACCTGGATCTTCACGTCCTTGGCTACGGTGACGAGCGTGGCGCCGGCTTCGGCGACGAGCACGCGGCGGGCCTCGTGCAACGAGTCGAGATAGGCATAGTTGCCATTCCCCTTGTCCGCGAGCTTCTCCATCGTCGAGTCCTTGACGTTGCCCGTGCCGACGCCGAGCACCGACAGGAACACGCCCTTCTCGCGCTTCTCCTCGATCAGTCGGACCAACTCGCTCTCGCTGGTGACACCGACGTTGAAGTCACCATCGGTCGCGAGGATGACGCGGTTGATGCCGCCCTTGATGAAATTCCGTGCGGCCACGTCGTACGCGAGTTGAATGCCGTCGGCGCCGTTGGTGGAACCTCCAGGTTTCAGTTCGGCGATTGCGCCCTGGATGTCGGCCTTGCGGCTGCCGGGCGTCGATGGCAGCGCCAGTCCACTCGCGCCCGCATACACCACGATCGCGACGCGATCCTCGGGGGTCAACGTGTCAGTCAGCATGCGCATGGCCATCTGGACCAGCGGCAGCTTGTCTGGCGAGTCCATCGAGCCCGACACATCGAGCAGGAACACGAGGTTGCGCGGCGGTGTCCGGCCTGGTTCGAGCGTGCGGGCCTGCAGCCCGATGAGCGCCAGACGGTGCCGCGGGTTCCAGGGACACGCGGCCACTTCGGCCGTCACTGAGAACGGGACATCCTCGTCTGATCGCTCATAGGCGAAGCGAAAGTAGTTCACGAGCTCCTCGACACGAACGGCGTCCACCGGCGGCAGCGTGCCGGAGTTGAGAAGACGGCGAACGTTCGAGTACGAGGCCGTATCGACGTCGATCGAAAACGTAGACAGCGGATCGTCAGCAACTCGCCGCAAACGATGCTCATCGATCGTGTCGTAGGCCTCGGTGTTGAAACCCGCGTACTGGCGGCGGAAAGCGCCGTCCATTCCCGCGAACGCGGGGGCCGCGGGAGCGGCCGACACGAGCATCGACTGCCCCACCGTGGTGGCGGCCTGCGGCACAGGTTCGGGAAGTTCGGCGACACCGGCAGCACCGCGATTGGAAATCGGTCGCTGCGAAACGATCACGGCGTAGCCGACGACCGCAGCCACAGCGACGAGAAGAAGGACGGAAACTCGCACACGCATGGCACAACCTCCATGACGAGCGGGCCTACCGCTCGTATGCATGCCCGTCCGGCCAGATGGGGATTCTGTCGTCGTGTGGTTAGACACCAGCGCCTCGCATCCGGCCAGATTGGGCCAGTTGTGCATAGAACGGGGAGGAAGAGATTTCTTGCATCCCCCCACGGGGCGAGCGCAAACGAATCCGCTCTCGCTTCCGTCTAACGCACACGTGAACGCTCTTATCCGTGATCTCGTTTACGCCTTTCGCAAGCTCAACGCGGCTCGTGTTTTCACGGCGACCGCCGTGCTCACGCTGGCACTGGGCATCGGCGGCAGCACGGCGATCTTCACGCTCATGCATGCCGTGATGCTGAGGTCGCTGCCGGTAGGTGACCCCGATCGGCTCTACCGGATCGGCGACGGCAACAACTGCTGCGTGCAAGGCAGTCCGCAGGATCGCTGGGGCTTCTTCTCGTTTCCGCTGTTCGAGCGCATCAAGGCGGAGACACCACAGTTCGAAGAGATCACGGCCTTCTCGACATTCGTCGGGCGCATGAGCGTACGGCGCCAGGGAGTGGAACAGGCGCCACGGCCGCTTCGCACCATGTACGTCACCGGCAGCTACTTCACGACGTTGGGCGTACGCGCGTTCACTGGCCGTCTCTTTACGGCCGACGACGACAAGGCCGCCGCGCCGCCAGTGATCATGCTGGCCTATCACGCGTGGCAAGGTCTCTACGGCGGTGACACCTCGATTGTGGGCTCGACGCTCATGATCGAAGGGAACGCCTTCACGGTTGCCGGAGTCACGCCCCCGGGATTCTTTGGCGAGGCGGTTCGGCCCGATCCACCAGACCTGTGGGTGCCGCTCCAACACGAACCGTTCATCGTCGGCACCGAGACCTCGCTCTTGCGTCAGCCGGTCTCGGCGTGGCTACGCGTGATCGGTCGCCTGCGTCCTGACGCGACGACAGATGGCATGGAGCTGCGCCTCACGACCCTGTTACATCAATGGATGCGAACCGAGGCCGGCTATCCCTCGAACTGGATGCCGGAAATTGAACGCAAACTTCCCCAACAGGTGATCACGGTCGTCCCGGCTGGAGCTGGTGTCGGGTTGATGAAAGAGCAGTACGGGCGCAGCCTGCGGATTCTGCTGGCGGTGTGCGGGCTGGTGCTGCTCATCGCGTGCGCCAACGTGGCCAACCTGTTGCTGGCGCGCGCCGTGGCCCAGCGCACACAGACCGCCGTGCGACTGGCCATCGGCGCCTCGCGTGCACGAATCGTGACCGAAGCGCTCGTTGAGAGTGTCGTGCTCGCCATCGGTGGAGCGGTGGCCGGCCTGTTCGTCGCCATGGGAGCCGCTCGCCTGCTGTTGTCGCTGGCATTCGCCGGCGCCACGATGTTGCCCATCACCACCGCGCCATCGCCGCTTGTGCTCGCATTTGCCGCCGGCCTCGCGTTGCTGACCGGCGTGCTGTTCGGCGCCGCGCCTGCGTGGTTCGCCACACGCACCGATCCGATCGAGGCCATGCGTGGCGTCGGACGCACTGCAGGCGATCGCGCGTCGGTGACGCGGACGACGCTCCTGGTGGTACAGGCCACGCTTTCCGTCGTGCTCGTTGCGGGGTCCACGATGCTGGGCCGCAGCCTCGGCAACCTCGAGGGACAAGACTTCGGGTTCAATCGCGACGGTCGCGTCCTCGTATCCATCGGCCGGCCATCCGCATCGTTCACGGGTCCCGGCCTCACCGCGCTCTATCGCGATCTCGAAACCCGACTCGCCCGCATTCCTGGCGTGCAGAACGCCAGCCTTGCGCTCTACAACCCGCTGACGAACAACTGGGGCGAGGGCGTGCTCGTGGCCGGCAAACCGGCACCGGCGCCAGGTGCCGAAATCGGTGCGTCCTGGGATCGAGTGGGCACCAACTATCTCCAGCAGTTGGGTGTAAAGCTCATTCGCGGCCGCTACTTCACCGACGCCGACAACGAAACGTCACAGAACGTGGCCGTCGTAAACGAAGCGTTCGTCCGCCGCTTCTTCTCGCAAGGCGAGGACCCACTCGGCCAGCACTTTGGCCTGAACCTGCCCGAGAACGTCAACACCTACCGGATCGTCGGCGTCGTCGGTGATGCGAGGTTCGCGGCCTTTGCGCTCGAGCGTCCGGCGCGGCCGATGTTCTTCGTATCGCTCTCCCAGACGGTGAACTACGCCAACCCCTTATCGCAGCGCGTAGAGACGGCATCCCGCTACGTCGGCGGCATTCTACTGGTGACCACTACTCCACCAGGAGTAGTGGAGCCGCACATCGCACGCGAGCTATCTGCTGCCGATCCCAATCTGGCGGTCCTCAGCATCCGCACGCTGCGGGAACAGGTCGAGCGCACCTTCGATCAGCAACGTGCGGTCGCCAGCCTCGCCGGGCTCTTCGGCGCGATCGCGCTGATACTGGCCGCCATCGGGCTCTATGGTGTGACTGCGTTTTCAGTCGTGCGCCGAACGAGCGAGATTGGCATCCGCATGGCGCTCGGCGCCGATCGCGGCCGCGTTGTCGGCCTCGTACTTCAGGGAGTGTTCTACCGCGTGGCTGCCGGGTTGCTCTTGGGGCTGCCGCTCGCTGTGGGCGCTGGATATCTCCTGTCGGCTCAACTCTATGGCGTCTCGTTCTGGGATCCGGTTGCACTGAGCATCGCGGCGAGCGCGCTGGCGTTCGCCGCGTTTATCGCCTCGATCGTGCCCGCGTCGAGAGCCGCCGTGTTAGCGCCGATGCGAGCCCTGCGCACCGAATAGGACACAGGTCGCTTGGTCCTTAGTGCTTAGTTCTTGGTCCCTGGTCCGTGCTTGGTCCCTGGTCCGTGCTTGGTCCCTGGTCCGTGCTTGGTCCTTGGTCCTTAGTGCAAATGTCCTGCGACCACGGATCGTTCCAGGACTACGGACCGACCCAGGACCAGGGACTATGGACGGACCAAGAACAAAGCACCGAGGACCAAGGACCAAACAACGACGCGTATAATCGCGCGGCATGGCGATTAGCCCCGGTTCGCGGATCGGTCCGTACGAGGTCACCGCTCATCTCGGAGAAGGAGGGATGGGCGTCGTGTTTCGGGGACGCGACTCACGATTGCAGCGCGATGTCGCGCTGAAATTGCTCCCTGATCATCTGGCCGGTGACGCCGAGCGGCTCCCTCGATTCGAGCGCGAAGCACAGGTCCTCGCCTCGCTGAACCATCCGAACATCGCGCAGATCTACGGCCTCGAGCAGGTCGATGGCTTGACCTGCATCGTGATGGAGTTGGTGGACGGCGAAACGCTCGAGGAGAGACTCGCAAAGGGACCACTCCCAACCGACGAGGCCATCGGCATCGCGAAGCAGATTGCGGACGGCGTCGCGGCGGCTCACGAGCGCGGCATCATTCACCGCGATCTGAAGCCAGCGAACATCAAGTTGACACGCAGCGGCGTCGTCAAGGTGCTCGACTTCGGCCTGGCAAAAGCGCTCGGGCCCAAGTCCTCCGATCCGTACGCGACCACTGCGGCGACTGTCGCCGGATCGCTCGCAGGTCTCATCGTCGGCACGCCTGGTTACATGTCGCCCGAACAGGCGCGCGGCAAGGACGTCGATTCGCGCACCGACATCTGGGCCTTCGGCTGCGTGCTCTTCGAGATGCTCACGGGACGGCACGCGTTCACCGGCGAAACCATCACCGACGTCCTGGCGAACATCGTCTCCAATCCGCCAGACCTCGATCTGCTCCCGAAGAGCACACCTGCTTCGATTCGACTGCTGCTCACGTCCGCGTTGAACAAGAACAGCAGCCAGCGTCTTCAGCACATCGGCGACACGAGGCTCTTCCTCGACGGTGGGCTTGTAGCGCCGACAACAACTCCGGTCGCGACAGCGCCTCGACGTCCGCTGAGAATGGCGCTCGCTCTGGCAGGACTCGTCGTCATCCTCGCGGGTGCAGGCCTCTTTGCCACCCTCGCTCTTCGAAGCTCGCCCGAGTCGCCGGTGCAGATGCGGTTCGAAATCGAACTGCCTGGCCTCGTGGGTACACCGCTCGTCTCCCCTGACGGAAAGTGGCTCTCGTACGCCACCCAGCCCGCGAATGGAAAGCGCGTGGCATGGATTCGAGCGATCGGATCGGACAGCCCTCAACAGATTCCCGGCACCGAGAACATCAACGGCACCCTCTGGTCACCCGATAGCCGGCGGCTCGTGACGTTGGCAGATGGGACGCTGCGGATCTTCGATGTGGCCAGCGGTTCATCGCGGCCGCTCGGCGCCTTCGGGGCGCTGCGCGGCGGCAGTTGGAATCGCGATGGCGTGCTCCTTCTGGCGCGCGTGAGCGACAACATCCTCGTGCGGGTGTCGGAGTCGGGCGGCGACGTGACGCCGGTCACGAAGCTCGACGCCGGCCGCAAAGAGACCGTTCATGGACTGCCCGCATTCCTTCCCGACAACAAACACTTTCTGTACGTGAGTGTCGCAGCAAAGGCGGAGGACTCCGGGATTTTTCGCGCGTCGCTCGACGGCACTGAATCGCCCACACGTGTCATCGCGATTCAACCGAACGGCTTCAACAACATGACGTACGCTCCATCGGGACACCTCCTGTATCTGAACGAAGGGAGGTTGAGCGCGCAGCGCATCGATGCGATGGGCCTGCCACAAGGGAACGCCATCGTCGTTGCGGACAACGTCGATGGCAGCTTCACGGCTTCGAATACGGGCCTGCTCTTCTACCACAAGGCAGCGCCCAGGGCCGGAAGACAGCTGATCTGGTTCAGCCGCGACGGTAAGTCACTTGGACCAGTGGGCGTAGAAGCGAACTACGGCAACGTGGACATCTCGCCCAAGGGAGATCGCGCTGCGGTCGATATCGTCACCAACGGGAACACCGACATCTGGGTCGTCGATCTCGAGCGCTCCGTTTCGCAACCCATCACGTTCGATCCCGGCCGTGACTGGACGGCCTCATGGTCGCCGGACGGCAGTCGATTGGCGTTCGCCTCGACGCGAGCGAGTAATGACGGCACGACGAAGATCTATGAAAAGTCCTCTACCGGCACCGGCACGGAAACGGTTCTCCCCTCCGGAGACGCGCCGTCTATTCCGGTGAACTGGTCATCCGATGGCAAATACATCCTCTTCTCGCGATTGAGACAGTTCGGAAACACATCTGGCTATGACACCTGGGTGTTGCCGACGTTCGGCGATCGGAAGCCGGCTGCCCTGCTCGAGACCGGGTTCGACAAGTTCCAGGCGCGCGTGTCGCCGCATAGCGACTTCGTCGCCTACTCCACCAACGAATCCGGCACGTATCAGATCGTCGTCCAGACATTCCCCGACGCGAGCGGTGGCAAGTGGCAAATTACTGCAGATGGTGGAGTCGAGCCGAAGTGGCGGCGTGATGGCCGCGAGCTGTATTACCTGAGTCTCGACGGAAAGTTGATGTCAGTCGCCATCGGCGGCCCGGCATTCACGGCTGGCCGCCCAGTGGAGTTGTTCCAGACGCCGCTGACGGTCAACGGTGCGCAGCCAACACGAGACCGCCGCTACGACATCGCCCCCGATGGCCGCTTCCTGATGGTGATTCCTGCCGCCACGAACGCGCCCACACCGTACTCGGTCGTCGTCAACTGGACCGCGGGTCTAGAGAAGTAGAGTCACAGATATGCCAACGCGTGCGTCCCGGCTCGGCGTGGGGATCACGGCGGCGTTCCTCTGTCTGGTGGTGGCGTGCGCCCGCCAAGATACGCCGGCGAGTGTCGCGCTGTACGCCAGCGTCGGCGAAGAGTTGATCACGTTCGGGATCGACGCGGAGCGCGCGACGCTCACCCGGCAGTCGTCCCTGATGTTGCCGGGCTTCGTTCAAGAAGCGTGGGCCTCCCCAGACGGCGCTTTCCTCTACGTCGCCTGGAGCAACGGCGGCTCCAGCTATACCAACTCTGGCGTCGAACCGCGGGGAGACCAGCACGGCATCACAGCCTTCCGTGTCGATGCCAGTGGTGCGCTGCGTCAACAGGGTCCGCCAGCATCGTTGCGTTCACGTCCCATCCACATCACTGGAGATGGACCCGGTAAGCAGTTGCTCGTCGCGTACAACGATCCGAGCGGCGTGTCAGTGCACGCCATCAACGCTGACGGTAGTGTCGGTGCAGAAGTGCCTCAACGCGATTCGATCGATGCAGGTATCTACGCGCACCAGGTTCGGCTTCTGCCCTCGAACCGCGCGGTCGTTGTGGTCACGCGCGGCAACGAACCGACTGCATCGTCCCCTGAGGACCCTGGCGCCCTGAAGGTCTTCCGCTTCGATGCCGGCATTCTGTCGGATGAGATCTCCATTGCGCCGCCAAACGGTCTCGGCTTCCGCGCTCGCCATCTCGACTTCCACCCGACTCGTCCGTGGGTCTTCCTGACGGTCGAGGCGCAGAACAGGCTTCAGGTGTATCGGAGCACCGACGTGGGGCTGGAGCCGGCACCGTTGTTCAGCGTCAGCACGCTGTCCGATGGAGGTGGTGTCAGACCTGGGCAAACGGCCAGCACGATCCACGTGCATCCAAGTGGGCAGTTCGTCTACGTCGGCAACCGCGGCGCGCCGACCGGCGGATACAACGAGATCGCTGTCTTCAAGATCAACGAGGCAACCGGTGAGCCCTCGCTCATCCAGAATGTAGACACACACGGATTCACGCCGCGGACGTTCGCACTCGACCCCTCTGGGCGCGTGCTCGTCGTCGGTAACCAGAACTCGGTATCAGTTGGTGAGGGCACGTCGACGAAGCTGGTGCCCGCGAATCTCGCGATGTTCCGCGTTGGGAGTGATGGAACACTCACCTTCGTACAGCGCTACGACATCGCGGTTGCGCGCAAGCCGCTGTGGTGGATGGGAATCGTTGCGGCTCGCTGAAGGCCAGCGACGCACACGCCCATTGCTCGATGTCCTTGGGGGTTGGCTTTAGGCTTTGGGCTTTTTCGGCCTGTTGGGATCTCGTCAGCTACCAACTCCCTCTGTTCCTCAGGCTAAAACCGGACACTACGAGATGGAAACTGCGAGATCGAATCCAGAGCGTCGACAATTCGGAGTTGGGGCTTTGGGAGTTGGAAATTGGGAGTTGTGACTAGACCCCCGCGTACCAGTGGAACCCGAAGTCCGAGTTGGTTCCGCCCGTGCCTCTGCCGATGCCGGCCATTGAGTCAACGACTCGAATCGATTTCAGGAACTTGAGGTTCTTGTAGCCACACTGTCGCTCGACGCGGAGACGCAGCGGCCAGCCGTTACCTCTCGGCAGCTCGCCACCATTGAGCCCGTAGGCAAGGATCGTCTGCGCGTGCGCCACCTCGAACAGATCGTACCCTTCGTACCATCCGTCCCACGTGTCGATGACGACGTAGCGCGCTGCGGGTGTGACGCCACCTGCCTCTTCGATTACGCGTTGAAGCGGGGCGCCGGTCCACTCACCTATCGCTGACCACCCTTGCTCGCAGATGTGAGCAGTGATCTGCGTTCGAGCTGGGAGACCCTTGAGCTCGTCGAGCGACAATTCACGCGGGCGCGCGACGAGGCCGCTGATCGGAAGCCGCCAGTTCTTGAACCCCTCTGACGCGTGGAGTTGATACTCCGCATTCTTCGGGTTGGTCTGATTCCACGTCGGGAATGGATCGGCAATCTCGCTTCGGCTGTACTCACGCGCCAGCTGCTGGCCGGAGAGCAGCAGCCGATTCGTGCTCATCGTCAACACGTCGGCCGCGCCGATCAGTCCCCCGCGCACGCGCGGTGGAAGGAACGTCTCGCGCGAGCATCCGGTCAACAAGAAACCACCGAGCGCAGGAACGCTCGCGAGCAAGGCTCGACGTGAGATGTGTTTGGTCATTGCCTCGTCTCACGGGCGGGTCTCAAGACCCGCCCCTACGTTACCCAGTGATCATCGAACGAACCTTCGTGACAAAACCTGCGGCGGCTACCTGGAACACATGCCCGACGACGAACAGCACGAGCGCCACAGTCGCGATGGTGTGCAGCGTCCGCGCGGACTGACGACCGCCGAACATATCCAGCAACCACGGCATCGCCGCCGTAAAGCCAGGTGATTGCGCAATGCCAGTGAGGATCATGAAGGGCACGAATACGAAAATCAGAACGAGATACGCCGTTCTCTGCAAGGTGCCATATCCGCCGTTTGAGGCCGGCTTGGCGGTCAGCATCTGCTCGCGAAAATGCTTCGAGTAGAGATTCCAGGCGACGTATATCAGGCCGTTGATGAGAAAGACCCAGGCGAAGGTGAAGTGGTAGTTGCGTCCCCACCTGCGGTCACCGAGCCGGCCGGCGTCGTCCCACGAGAGGCCCAAATCCGCAAGCCTGAACGCCGCCGGATACCCGCGATAGCCAGTATTGCCCCAGTACAGCTCAGGGAAATCGAGCAGGATGTGGATACCGCTCCAGAGCAGATACACGCACGCGACGAGGTTGATCCAGTGACAGATGCGGACGTTGTACGAGTGAGCGGAGGCCGGCATGGATTTCAGGATCGGCAGTAGAGTATCCGAAACCGCACAATGCATCTCCTGCTGAAGGAAATCCGTCACACCCCGCTGTTGTGGCTGCTCGCCTTCGTGCCCGCGCTCTTTGCCGCGGAAGCGCTGGCGTCCGAGGCGCATACGCTATTGTTCGTTCTGTCGGTGCTCGCCATCGTGCCGCTGGCAGCACTTCTCAGTCAT